>Ga0065721_10004191_pt1 | contig 37433 bp, 31 predicted proteins | sample Mesricmetagenome_FD_59108 | JGI IMG/M metagenome (GOLD analysis project Ga0065721, IMG submission 59108) | Mesophilic microbial community from rice straw/compost enrichment Sample: eDNA_1 v2 (version 2) | ecosystem: Engineered > Solid waste > Grass > Composting > Bioreactor | place: USA: Davis... | reverse complement strand
GGTTGCAATCGTCATCGATCGCCTGCTTGCCCAGGATCACCAGGCCCGGCTGCTCCTTGGCGACGAGTGCCTTGAGCACCTTCGCCACGGCCAGCGGCTGCAGCTCGGCGTCGGTCTCGACCAGGATGGCGCGGTCCGCGCCGATGGCCAGGGCCGTGCGCAGCGTCTCCTGGCACTGCGCCACGCCGCAGGAGACCGCGATGATCTCGGTGGCGACGCCCTTTTCCTTGAGCCGCACCGCTTCCTCGACGGCGATCTCGTCGAAGGGATTCATGCTCATCTTCACGCCGGCGAGGTCCATGCCCGAGCCGTCGCTCTTCACGCGGACCTTGACGTTGTAGTCCACCACCCGTTTCACGGGCACAAGGATCTTCATGTGCATTCCTTACAAAAGTGTTATTGCAACCGTCCTGGGCAGCTGTGGTGCTGCAGCGCTACGCAGCCCTTTCCAATCCCGGCGCGATCTTCAAGGCTGCTTCCGTCGCTTCGAACACATCCCGGACCGTGACACCCGGCGCGGTCTCCTTCAGCACCAAACCGGTCGCGGTGGGCTCGATCACTGCAAGCTCCGTGACAACGAGATCGACGCGTCGCAACGACGTGATGGGCAGAGAACAGCGCTTGACCAGCTTGGAACCGGACGGCGAGCGGTGCGTCATTGCCACGATCACGCGGCGGGGCCCCGTCACCAGATCCATCGCTCCGCCCATGCCGGGGACCATCCTCCCTGGGACCATCCAGTTCGCAAGGTGGCCGGCCTCGTCGACTTCAAGCCCGCCAAGCACCGTCACGTCGAGATGGCCGCCGCGAATGAGACCAAACGAGAAGGCGGAGTCGAACGCGCTGGCGCCTGGCAAAGCGCCGATCGGGCGGCCGCCAGCATCGGTGAGGCAGGGATCGTCAAGTCCTTCTCCCGGCAACGGGCTCATGCCCATGATCCCGTTCTCGGAGTGGAAGTGAACGCGCACCGATGGCGACATGTAGGCGGCGACCATGGTGGGCAGGCCGATGCCGAGATTGACGCAGTCGCCATCACGCAACTCCTGCGCCACGCGCCTCGCGATGACTTCCTTGGCGTTGGGGCGGTGCTTCATGTACTGGCTCTCCTGACGAGATATCGGACCAGGATGCCCGGGGTAACGACGGCATCAGGAGCTATCGCACCGACCGGTACGATCTGTTCGGCTTCGGCGACCGTCGTGCGGCCGGCCATGGCCATCAGCGGGTTGAAATTGCGCGCCGTCAGCGCGTACTCAAGGTTGCCGTCATAGTCGGCACGCCTGGCGGCCACCAGCGCGAAGTCGGCCTTGAGTGCCGTCTCGAGCAGGAAGGTCTGCCCATCGACTTCCAGTGTCCGCTTGCCCGCGGCCGCCAGTGTGCCGACCCCTGTCGGCGTGAGGACGCCGCCAAGGCCGAAGCCGCCTGAGCGGATGCGCTCGGCAAGCGTGCCCTGCGGCACCAGTTCCACGTCGAGCGCCCCGTCGAGCATCAATTGCTGGGTCTTGGGATTGGTGCCGATGTGGCTCGTCACCACTTTGCTGACCGCGCCGGCGTCAATCAGCTTGCCGATGCCAATGCCTGGCCGGGCCGTGTCGTTGGCAATGACCGTCAGCCCGCGCTTGCGCTGGCGCACGATCTCGTCGATCAGCAGCACCGGGCTGCCGCTTCCCATGAATCCACCGATCATCAGGCTGGCGCCATCAGGGATCATGGCAACCACGTCAGCGATGAGCGCCGGGTTCTTCATCGGCCGGCCTCGGTATGCATCGCGCGTCTGGCAAGCATCGCGCGCGTGAGCTTCGAGCCGGGCTCGCGGCCAAGCGCCGCCGAGACCCACGCCGACGTGTCGACGAGCAGGTCCAGGTCGATGCCGGTCTGCGCGCCCAGGCCATGCAACAGATAGACAACGTCCTCGGTCGCGACGTTGCCGGATGCACCCTTCGCATAGGGGCAGCCACCCAGCCCGCTCACCGAGCTGTCGAAGGAGCGCAGCCCGAACTCGTACGACGCGTGCACGTTAGCTATCGCCATGCCGTACGTGTCGTGGTAGTGGCCGGCCAGGTGCCGTACCGGTACGCGCCGGGCCACGGCGTCGAGCATGCGCACGATCGAGGCCGGCGTTCCCACGCCGATGGTGTCACCGAGCGACACCTCGTAACTGCCCAGCTCATACAGCTGTGCCGACACGTCGGCCACACGCTCGGGAGCAATCGGTCCTTCGTAGGGGCATCCAACGACGCAGGACACGTAGCCACGCACCCGAACGCCCTCGCGCCGCGCGGCGTCGAACACCGGCCTGAACCGCGCTATCGACTCAGCGACAGAGCAGTTGATGTTGCGTTGGGAAAACGTCTCCGACGCCGCCGCAAACACGGCGACCTCCTTTGCCCCGGCGGCCACGGCGGCCTCGAAGCCCTTCAGGTTCGGTGTCAATACCGAATACGCGACCCCGGGCTGGAGCGGCAGGCGTTGCATGATGTCGCCGTGGTCGGCCATCTGAGGCACCCACTTTGGCGATACGAACGACGTCGCTTCGACGACTCTCAGCCCCGCCTGGACCAGCCGCTCGATCAGTTCGAGCTTCGTCTGCGTCGCTACGGGCTGCTTCTCGTTTTGCAACCCGTCGCGCGGACCCACCTCAACGATCCGGACTGCTTTGTTGTCCACGTCCGCCCCTTCGATGCTCATGCGCGGCTCCATGCGGGCTTGCGCTTCTCGAGGAACGAGCCGACGCCTTCACGGCCCTCCGCCGAAGCGCGCACCTGCGCAATGACGCTGGCCGTCATGGCGAGCAGAGCCGGGTCGATGGTCCTGTCCACGACATCGTCGAGCAGCTGCTTGGTCGCGGCCAGCGCAGCGGGCCCTGCCGCGACCAGGGATCGCGTGAGCGATGCAATCGTCGTGTCAATGGTCCCGGGGTCGCACAGTTCGTGCACGAAGCCGATGCGGTGGGCCTCGGCGGCCGAAACGCGCTCGGCCGTGAGCATGTAGCGGCGTGCCGCATGAGCGCCAAGCGCCTGGACGACATAGGGCGAGATGGTTGCCGGCACGAGCCCTATCCTGACCTCGCTGAGACAGAACTCGGCGGTTGTCTCGGCAACGATGATGTCGCACGCCGATGCCAGGCCCATGCCTCCGGCATAGGCCGGTCCATGCACCCGGGCAATCGTCGGCTTTGGCAGCGCGTGCAGCCTCTGCAGCATCGTGGCGAGCTCCATGGCGCTGGCTTGGTTCTGTGGCTCGCTGAAGTCCGCCATCCGCCTCATCCAGCCCAGGTCCGCGCCGGCGCAGAACGCCGGCCCCCTGCCTCCGAGGACCACGACGCGCACGTTGTCGTCCGAGCCCAACGCGGCCAAGGCCGCAGTGAGCTCGCTGATGACGTCCTCGTTCATCGCGTTGCGTACCGCCGGCCGATTCAGCCACAGCCTCGCAACGCCTTGGTCAATGCAAACCTCGATCGTCTGGTAGTTCATCGCAGGCCTCGGCGTTCAGTAGGACTTGGGCAGGCCGAGCGCCTTCTCGGCGATGAAGCACAGGATCAGCTGTGGGCTCACGGGCGCCAGCCGCGGGATCCATGCTTCGCGCATGTAGCGCTCGACGTGGTACTCCTTGGCGTAGCCCATGCCTCCGTGCGTGAGGATGGCGTTCTCGCAGGCGTGGAAGCAGGCCTCGCCGGCCAGGAACTTGGCGGCATTGGCCTCTGCCGCGCAGCTCTTGCCCGCGTCGTACAGCGACGCGGCCTTGAGCACCATCAGGTTGGCCGCCTCCAGCTCGATCCACGACCGTGCCAGGGGATGCTGGATGCCCTGGTTCTTGCCGATCTGACGGTCGAACACCACGCGTTCGTTGGCGTACTGCGCGGCACGCGACAGTGCCGCCTTGCCCAGGCCAATGGCTTCCGAGGCGATGAGGATCCGTTCGGGATTCATGCCGTGCAGGATGTACTCGAAGCCCTTACCTTCCTCGCCAATGCGGTCAGCCACCGGAATGCGCAGCCCGTCGATGAAGACCTGGTTCGAGTCGACGCACTTGCGCCCGAGCTTCTCGATCTCCTGCACCTCGATATGCGAGCGGTCCAGATCGGTATAGAAGAGCGACAGTCCCTGCGTTCCCTTGCATTCCTCCACCGGCGTCGTGCGCGCCAGCAACAGCATCTTGTTGGCCACCTGGGCCGTAGAGATCCAGACCTTCTGCCCCGAGACGACGTAGTGGTCGCCCTTGCGCACCGCCCGCGTCTTGAGCTTGAGGGTGTTCAACCCGGTGTTGGGCTCGGTGACCGCGAAGCAAGCCTTGTCCTTGCCTTCGATGAGCGGTGGCAGCCAGCGGGCCTTCTGCTCCTCGTTGCCAAAGACGACCACGGGATGCAGGCCGAAGATGTTCATGTGCACGGCCGAGGCGCCGGAGAGTCCCGCGCCGGTGGCCGAGATCGTCTGCATCATCAACGCCGCCTCGGTGATGCCCAGCCCCGCCCCACCGTACTCCTGCGGCATCGCGATACCGAGCCAGCCTGCATCGGCCATGGCGCGGTGGAAGTCATGGGGAAAGCCGCCTTCGCGATCCTTGCGCAACCAGTAGTCCGCATCGAAGGGGCTGCACGTGCGCTGGATGGCGTCGATGATCTGTTGCTGGTCGTCGGTGAGTTCGAAGTTCATTTCAGCGTTCCTTAGTGTCAGCATCCGTCGTCAGGTCGGGCTCGTGGTGCCCCGTGCGTTCTTCAATGCCTCGATGTCGGAGGCGGACCAGCCCAGTTCCCCGAGCACCGCAACCGAGTCCTCGCCCAGGCGTGGCGCAGGGGGCAGGTCGCGACACGGCGTTCGTGACCAGGCAGTGGGGTTGCCGATGGTGCGCATCGGGCCTTCGGTCGGATGCTCCTCGCGCCTGATGAAGCCCACGGCGTTGAGGTGTGCGTCCTCCAGGAGCTCGTGCGGCGAGTTCATCGGCATGTTCGGAATGTCGGCGGCATCGAGCAGCGCCTGCCACTGGGCCGTCGTGCGGGTGCGCATCAGTTCGGCAACGTAGGCGTAGACCTGGTCTATGTGCTTGGCGCGGTTGGTATGGCTGGAGAAGCGCGAATCGCTCTCGAAGCGCTCGCCTTGTCCAATCGCCGTGAAGAAGGACTTCCAGTGCTTGTCGTTGTAGATGAGCACGCAAAGGTGGCCATCCTTGGTCTCGTAGGGACGGCGATGTGCCGTGAGCAGCCGCGCATAGCCGGGATCACCGTTTTGCGGCTCGAACGTCAAGCCGGCGAAGTGGTCGCCGAGCACGAACTGCACCATCGCCTCGAACATGGGCACCACCACGGCCTGGCCGACGCCGGACTTCTCACGCTCGTAGAGGGCGGCCGTCACCGCGTATACGGCATGCAGTCCTGTCACGCGGTCCGCCAGGGTCACGGGGGCATAGCATGGTGCCTCTGCGCCGTACTGGCTCATCAGCCAGGGCAGGCCGGAGGCGCCCTGGATCAAGTCGTCATAAGCGGGCTTCGCGGCGTAGGGGCCGTCCTGGCCGAATCCGCAGCACGACACGTGGATGAGGCGAGGATTGCGTTCACGCACCGAGTCGTAGTCCAGGCCCAGCCGTGCCAGCGCCTTGGGTCGCACGTTGGAAATCAGCACGTCGCAGCGCTCGGCCAGTTGCAGCACAGCTTCGCGTGCCTGGGGCTGCTTGAGGTCCAGCACGACACTGCGCTTGCCCCTGTTGGCATGCAGGTAGATGTGACCCATGCCGGGATGCATCATGGGGCCGACATGGCGCATGTTGTCGCCCTCGGGGGACTCCACCTTGATCACGTCGGCGCCCAGCGCGGCGAGGATCTGCGTGGCGAACGGTCCCATCACGACCGACGTCAAGTCGAGGACCTTGACCCCTGCCAAGGGTCCGCTGCTGCGTTGCGCAGTGCCGGGACCGCTGGCCGGCCCCATGGATTCGTCGTGTTTCATGTGTCTCCTTGCCGTCGGTTGTCGTTCGAAGGAACGACGAATCACGATGGAGCCACTTTAGGCAGGGCGACGATTGCGGTCCAATTGAGTATTCGGCTTGAACGATTCGTTTTGCGAATCGTCCGCGCGCCATGCCGCTGGCATTTCAGAAGCTGCGCGGGTTCCGGCTACGGGTTTCTTACACAACCATTTGGCGCCAGCGCCCGGATAGTCCCGGCCAACGACGATTACGGGCTGGTTTCCGGCTGAAGAATCTCTTCGGCGCAGTGGACGAAGCTCTCCAGCGCAACCGAGCTATAGCTGGGGTTCCAGGCCATCAGGGCCGGAGAAGCGGCATACTCGTCGCGCAACGGGACGAAGCAGACGCCGCTCATGCCACAACGGGCCAGGCTTTGCGGCACGAGCCCGATGTCAATGCCGTTGGCAACCATCGCGATGATGGTCAGCCACTGCCTTGCGGCATGGTAAGTGCGCGGATGGACTCCGGCGTGACTGAAGGAGGCAATGACGTTGTCGTAGTTGGCCGGAGCGACGTCCCGGTCGAACATGACGAAGCGCTCCTGCGCAAGATCGACGATCCGCAGCGACTTGCGAGTGGCCAGGGCATGCCCCTCGGGCAGGCAGACCACAAGCTTGTCCGTGCGCAACGCGATGGAGCGCAATTGCGGCGGCACGGTGGCCGCGTTGATAAAGCCCGCATGCAGCTCACCGTGGAGCAAGGCGTCGACCTGTTGCGCAGAACCGATCTCGCGCAACGTGACCTCGATATTGGGCATGAGGTCGCCGAAGGCCTTCAGGATGCTGGGCAGCTCCCGGTAGAAGAGCGAGCTCGTCACGCCGATGTCCAGGCGTCCACGCAACCCGCTGGCCACCGCCTTGGCGGTCTCCTTGGCGCGCGCCACACGCTCCAGGATCACCTGGACGTCGACAAGGAACGCAGCACCCGCCGGCGTGAGCTGCACCTGCTTGCTGTCGCGCTCGAACAAGCGAACGCCAAGCTCTTCCTCAAGCGCCTTGATTGCTGAGCTCAGCGGGGGCTGGGTGATCGCCAGGCGGTCGGCGGCACGGCCGAAATGAAGTTCTTCGGCCAGGACGGAAAAGTAGCGCAGGGAATGGAGCTTCATGGCCAATTTTGGCCGGAACTCCGTCGAGGCAGGGCAGCCCGTTTCCAGTTGCGGCCCGATCTCGTCGCTGGCGCCGCCGCCGAGCGGCGGTCATGGCACGGGTAACCAACCGGGGAGATGCCTTCCCGGCAGCAGACATGCGTTGGGTGCTCAGCGTCACGCCGCCCGGATGACCTTGTCAGGCGACTCGCCGTACGGTGGGCTGTAGAAGACGAGCAGCCGTACAGGCTCATCGCTGGTCACGGTGAACACGTGTTTCTCGTTGGCGGGGAAGAAACACATATCGCCCGCAACCATGTCGAAGCATTCACCCGCAACTTCGGCCCGAGCCGTACCCTCAAGCAGGTAGCACGCCTGCTCAATGCCAGGATGCGCGTGCGGCAGCGCCCCACCGCCGCGTGACAGTGTCCCGAGCACGACTTCCATGTGCCGAGCACCGACGTTGTCCGGGCCGATCAGGCGCTGATTGCTCGTGTGGTTGTGGTTGGCCGGCTGGTAGGCCGGGACGTCTGCGCTACGGATGAGATAGCGGAAAGGATGACTCATGATGTCAGGCGCGCTCGGTCAGCCGACGCTGCTACGGTATTGGGTCACTCGGCCTGGATGCCCGCTTGCTTGATCATGGAAGTCCAGTGTGCCAATTGGTCGGTCACGTACTTGCCGAACTCTTCCGGTGACTTGCTCGGCCAGACCTCGAATCCAAGCTGGCTGAGTTGCTCCTGGACACCCTTGTCGCTGAGCACGGCCAGAACCTCGGCATTGATCCTGTCGACCACGGGTCGAGGCAAGCCAGCAGGTCCGAGGATGCCGTTCCATGACGTGACGTCGAACCCCTTGAGCGTCTGCGAGACCGGAGGTATGCCCGGGAGGGTGCTGACTGCCTTGACGGTTGTCGTTGCGAGCGTGCGAACCTTGCCGGCCTTGATCATCGCCGCGCCCGATCCGAGATCGACGACGTACATGTCCACGTTCCCGCCAATGAGCTCGGTCAGCGCCTGCGGACTCGACTTGTACGGTATGCCGACCACGTCAATGCCGGCCAGCCGCTTGATCGTCTCGGATGCCACGAGCGAGGTGCTGTTTGGCGTCGCGTAGGAGAGCTTGCCGGGGTGTGCCTTTGCATAAGCAATCAACTCCGGCAGTGACTTCACGGGCAGTTGGGGCTTGACGACGACCGCGAAGGGAAGTTCGCCGACTCGTGTAATGGCGGTGAAGTCCTTGACGGGGTCATAGCGCAGCTTGCGATACAGGCCGGGATTTGCGGAATGCGGCGTGTTCGTCGTCATCATCAGCGTGTAGCCGTCCGGCTTGGAACTGGCCACGAACTGGGCAGCGATCTGGCCATTGGCTCCGGCACGGTTGTCGATGAGTACCTGCTGCTTCAGGCGCTCGGAGAGGCCCTTGGCGACCACTCTGGCCACGGCATCCGTACCGCTGCCTGCGGCAAACGGAACAACCAAGGTGATAGGGTCCGTCGGGTACGACTGCGAATGCGCCGTCTGGGCGAACAGCAGTGCGGTGAGCGAAAGGGCAAGGGAAGCCAGTCTCATGGTTTTGTCTCCTACTTGACTCCGGTGGATCGGCAAGCGGGTCGCGGCACCTGGCACGACAGCGAGGCATGCGCGATGAGCAAGTCAGGAAGATTCTTTGGGCTGGACCGATTCGAGTCCAATTCAGAGTTAGGTTCGGTCGATTCGTTTTGTGAATCGTCGCTCCAGGCTGGCGGCCCAGGCTCCGAGCGGCGGCAGGTCCCGAACCGGCTGGCCCGGACTCACGACCGAGAGCCCAGCACCTGGCCGATGTCCTCCATGGAGGCGGGCTTGGTGAGATGGGCGTCGAAGCCGGCACTGCTGGACAGCTGCCGGTCCTTCGCAGCGCCCCAGCCGGTGAGCGCCACCAGCGTGACACCGCAGTGCGCCGGGTCCCGGCGCAGCCGCGCCGCCACTTCACGCCCGTCGATGTCGGGCAGCCCGATGTCGCAGAAGACGACATCGGGCCGCAGTGCCTGCGCGGCCTGCAGGCCGGCGCTGCCGCTGTAGCGGGCGCATGCGGTGTGGCCCATGGCCTGCAGGCACATGCACAGCGCGTCGGCGGCGTCGGCGTTGTCGTCGATGACCAGCACACGCAGCGTATTGGCCGGCTTCGGCGGACCGCTGTTGCACGCAGCTGGCGCCTGCGGCGCCGGCGTGGACAGCAGCGGCAGCGCCACCACGAAGGTGCTGCCCGCACCCGGGCCGGGACTGTGAGCGGCCACCGTGCCGCCGTGCATCTCGACGAGCCGGCGCACCAGCGACAAGCCCAGGCCCAGGCCGCCCTGCGCGCGCGAGGCGCCGTCCTGGAGCTGCACGTACATGTCGAACACGCGGGTCAGCATTTCCGGCGCGATGCCCACGCCGGTGTCCGCCACGCTCAGCTCGGCGCTACCCCCGCGCAAGCGCAACTCCACCGTGATGCGGCCGCCATCGGGCGTGTACTTGGCCGCGTTGCCGATGAGGTTGCCCAGCACCTGGACGAGCCGGGCGCGGTCAGCCTCGACCCACACCGGCTGGGGTGCCAGGTGGACCTCGACCTCATGGCGCGCAGCCCTGATCAGCGGCGCACAGCCTTCCAGGGCCGCGTCCACCACCTCTCGGAGTTCCAGCGGCTGGCGCACCAGGTCGATCTTGCCGCGCGAAATGCGCGCCACGTCCAGCAGGTCATCGACGAGCCGCACCAGCAGCCCCATCTGCCGCTCCATCATCCCCAGCACGCCCGCGAAGCGAGGGTCCGGCGATGGCAAGGCCAGGGCTTTCAGCACCGACAGCCCGTTGCGCAAGGGCGCCAGCGGGTTGCGCAGTTCGTGCGCCAGGGTGGCCAGGAATTCGTCCTTGCGCCGATCGCCTTCGCGCAACGTAATTTCCGCGCGCTCCTGCAGGAGGAGGTGATCGCGAATCTGGTACTGGCGCTCCCGCGCCCGCAGTGCGGACCGGACGGCGCTGAGCATGGAGCGGGCCGAGACGGGCCGGTCCAGCAGCGTCACGTTGCCAAGCCGCTCCAGCACTCGGGCCACCACCAGTGGCGGCTGGCGATCTCGTGCCAGCACCACCACCGGCATGTCCGACCAAGGCGGCTGCAGCGCCAGCGCAGCCACGAGCTGCTCGATGGCCGGGTCGCACAACGCGGCCTCGGTGAGCATGACCACACCTGCGCCTTGCGCCATGTGCTCGCACAGCAGGGCCGGGGTGGCGCACACCACGCCATCGAGGCCGGCCTGCGCCAGCAAGGCCAGCGTGACCTCGCCGTCGCGGCGCGTCGGCGGCAACACCAGCACGCGCTGTCCAAGCGGATTCATGACCGGGCGGCTCAGGATATCGGGCCCTCGGCGTGCAGGCTGTCTTCCACGGGCACCCCGGCCAGCACACCGCGCAGCCGCGTCAGCGGCGCGCTCAGGTGCACGCCATCACCATCGAACCAGATCTGCCGAATCGTCTCCTCGTGGCAGCCGCTGCGCTTCTTGAGCACCGAGATGGCCTTCTTCACCCGGCCCTCGTGCTCGAACATGCGCAACATGATCACGGTGTCGGCCAGGTAGCTGGCATCCACGGGCGCCTGCATGTTGGGGCTCAGCACGCCGCTCTGGGCGGCGACCAGGAACGTCGCCACGCCGTGGTTGTTGAGGTAGCTCAGCAACTCGTGCAGCTGGGCCGTGAGGAAGCGCCCGTCGGGCATGGCGTTGAGATAGCCGTTGAGGCTGTCGATGACGATGACTCGGGCCCCGGACGCCTCCACCGCCTCGCGCACCAGCGCGGCGAACTCGCCCGGCGCGATCTCCGCGGGGTCGATCTGGCGCACGTGGACCTGCCCCGCGCCCGTGCCGGCCACCAGCGGCATGCCCAGCCCCGCGCAGCGGGCCAGGAGAATGGCGCGCGACTCGTCGAAGGCGAACACCGCCGCATGCGCCCCACGGGCCGCGGCCGCGTGCGCGTATTGCAGTGCCACGGTGGACTTGCCGCTGCCCGGCGGGCCGATCAGAAGCGTCGTCGTGCCCCGGTCGATGCCTCCGCCCAGCAGCGCGTCCAGGGCCGCCACGCCGCTGGGCACGGTGTCGCGCTGGAAATCGTTGCCATGGTCGACGGCGGCCAGGCGCGCGAATACCTGCAGCCCGCCACGGCGAATGGCCATGTCGTGAAAGCCACTGCGGAAGTCGCTGCCGCGGAACTTCACCACCCGCAGCTGCCGCTGCGCCTGCCCATAGGGCGGTGCCCGCTGTTCCAGCGCAATCACGCCGTGGGCGATGCTCTGCAGTTGCAGGTCAGGCCCCTCGGCCGTGCGGTCGTCGAGCAGCAGCACCGTGCAGCGGCGCGCGGCGAAGAACTGTTTGAGCGCCAGGATCTGGCGCCGGTAGCGCAGCGAGCTGTTCGCCAGCAGCCGCAGCTCCGACAGGGAGTCGAAGACCATGCGGCTGGGGTTGACGCGCTGCACGGCCTGCAGCACCTGACGCGTCGTCTCGGTGAGCTCCACCTCCGAGGGGTGGTACATCGTCAGTTCCGCTTCGCCGTCGAGCTCGCCCTCGTGCCCGACAAGCTCCTCGATCTCCACGCCGTCCAGCTCGATGGCATGGGAGGCGGCGCCGGCCAGCAACTCGTCCCGGGTTTCGGACAGCGTGATGTAGAGGCAGCGCTCACCCACACGCACGCCTTCACGCAGGAACTGCAGCGCCAGCGTCGTCTTGCCCGCGCCCGGGTTGCCGTCAATGAGGTACAGCCGGTGCTCGATCAGCCCGCCGTGCAGCACGTCGTCAAGGCCGGGCACGCCGGTAGAGGAGCGTCGAGTGTCGTCGTGGTGTTCCATGGCAGCCGCCTCACGAAAGCAACCCGCATGCGCAGCCAGATGCTGCGCAAGGTCTGTGACTCGCAGCCCCATTGATCAGAGGCCGACATCCGGCAGCGCCGCCATGTCGGAGTCGCGTGCCCGGTGTGCCAGGGGCCGCCGCGCGGCAGGGTCAGGGACCACCGGCTCCGGCATGGCCTTGGCACTCTAACCCCTGGACACACCCAGGGACTGCCTGGGCCAGCGGAATCTTTGAGCGCTTCCTGGATCACGCGAGAACCCGCTGCCTCCATGCGTATGGGCGGCCTGGGTCCTTGCAACTGGTTCACCGGCAGGTCCACCGGCTGGCTGCAGAATTTCCCGATAGGCCCGGGGTTTGCCCACCATCTTCCCTTCGTTGCATCGTCTCCTCATGCTGGGCGCCCGAGGTGTTGGCCGGCGAAGCCGGGTCAAACGGCAGGTGCGCCCACGGGCGCCGCGGCGGGATACCGTCCGGACAGCAGCGCGCCGGCGTTGGGCACCACCGCCTCGAGCCCGAGATGGTCGAGCATGCGCCGCACCGTGCAGATGGCGGTCGACACGACGGGAACTCCCAACCGATCCTCCAGTGGCTGGATGGCGGGCAGCGAGGGCATTTGCACGCACGCGGAGCCCACCACCACATCGGCTCCTTGGGTGTTGAGGCGCTTCACGTCTTGCAGCAGAAGGTGCGGGTCGCGCAAGCCGACTTCGAGGTTGTCCGGGATCTCGAAGCAAATGGCGTCAATCACCTCGATGCCTTCATGCTCGATGTACTGCACCACCAGGTCCGTGAGCGGTCGCATGTAAGGTGCCATCAGCGAAATGCGTCTGGCCCCCAGCGTCTTGAGTCCATCGATCAGCGCGCCGGCCGAGGTCATTACGGGTGCCAACGAACGATTCGCTCGCGCGACTTCGGTCAGCTCGCGCTCGACCTTGCGGTGGTGGCCGACCCCCATTGCCATGATCGCCACCAGGCAGGCGGTACTCATGACGTCCACGCGTGCATCAGCCAGCTCGGCGGCGCAGCGCAGGCCCTCCTTGTTCATCGCTTCGAGCTCTTCCTTCGTCACCTTGTGCATGCGCATGCGGCTGGAGTGGAAGGTGAAACGCTCGGGACGGACTGCTTCGCGCGCGCGCAGCATGGCCGGAACCTCGGTTTCCATGGTGGTGTTGGAACTGGGCACGATCTGCCCGATGCGCAACGGGGTCAACATGTCGTTGTCTCTGGATTGAGCGTAAGTTGAGGATGCAGCTTCAAACCTGGACGGGTGAGGCGACAGGTCTCGGGCGCCGGGGCTCGCCCTGCGCTTGAACCGGCACGGGGATGCGGCCGCACCCGGGCTTGTTTCCCAGTGCAGCGTCAGTCGAGTTGGATACGGGCCTGCTTGACGATGTCGGCAAAGCGGCGGGTGTCGGCATCGATGGCGGTGGCGACATCCGAAGGCGCCCCACCCCACGGCTCGAAGCCGAAGACGGCCAGGCGCTCGCGGACCTCGGGGGCCATCAGCGCAGTGCCGACGCCGGCGTTGATCCTCTCGATCACGGCCTTGGGCGTGCTCCTGGGGGCGAACAGCGCCACCCAGGTCTTGAGCTCGAAGCCAGCCGGTCCGGCGGCCTCGGCCACCGTGGGCACGTCGGCGTAGCCGGGCAGGCGCTTTGGCGCCGCCACGGCCAGCAGCCTGACCTTCCCGGCCTTGTAGAGCGGAGCCACGGTGGCCGCGGTACCGAAGGCCCACGCCACCTCGCCGGTGGCCACGGCCGAGTAGAGCTGGGGCAGTTCCTTGAACGGCACGTGCGTCATGCGGGTGCCGGTGGCGGACTCGAGCATCGAGGTGCCCACATGGGCGACGCTGCCCATGCCCCAGGTGCCGTAGGTGAGCCTGCCGTCCTCGGCCTTGGCTGCCGCCACCAGGTCGGCCACCGTCTTCCAGGGCGAGTTGCCCGGCACGACGATGAAGAAGTACGTCGAGTACAGCGGCGACACCGGCTCGAAGTCCTTCGTCGGCGAAAACGGCAGCTGCTTGTAAAGGTGCGGCTGCAACGTCACGTGGGTGTTGTCCACGGCCAGCAGGGTGTAGCCGTCCGCCGGAGCACGCTTGACGTCGCCCACCGCCAGCCAGCCGTTGGCACCAGGCTTGTTTTCCACGATGACCTGCCGGCCCCAGTCCTTGCCCAGCTTCTCGCCCACCTGGCGCACCACGGCGTCGGGACCGCTGCCTGCGGAGTACGGCAGCACGGCCCGCACCGCCTTGGCGGGAAAGGTCTGCGCCGTGGCGGGGGCCACCAGGCCCACGGCCAGGAGGGCGGCGGTGTACAGCCGGCGATGTGTCAGCGATGTCGTCACGGTCTTGTCTCCGGTGGTGGTGGTCGTGCTTCAGGCGGCGGTGGCCTGGGGATGCAATTGCTCGTAGGCCCCCGTGAAGTGCGGGTCGCGCCGGCGCAGCTCCTCGTGCGTGACCTGGCCCGTGCGGCGCATGTAGTCGTAGGCGAAGCTCACCGGGTCCAGGTGCATGCGGTCGGCAACGTTCTCGTACCAGTCGAGACTGCGGGCCGCGGCGGCCTGGAACGTGGACGACGCGGGGCGCCGAGTGCCGTCGAAGGCCGCGAAGGCCGCGTCCAGGTCCGAGGGGTGCTCGGCGATGGCGTGGTGCAGCGCGATCGCGTCCTGCATCGCCATGCGCGTGCCCGAGCCGAGCGAGAAGTGCACGGTGCGCAGCGCGTCGCCCAGCAGCACGATGTTGCGGTGCGTCCAGCGCTCGTTCCTGACGATGTTGGCCTCGAACCAGAGCGAGCGGTTGGTCAGCAACTCGTTGCTGCCCAGGTCGGCGGCGAACACCTGCGCGCAGTAGCGGCGGCTCTCGTCCTCGCTCATGCGGCCCAGGCCGGCGCGCTGCCACGTGTGCGGATCGACTTCGACCAGGAAGGTGCTGAGCTCGGGGCTGTACTGGTAGCTGTGCGCGATGAAGACGCCGTGCCCGGTCTCGCGGAAGATGAGCGACACCGGGTGGAAGCGCTGGCGCGTGCCGTACCAGGCGAACTTGTTGCGCCGCTTCTCGAAGCTGGGCCGGAAGTGCTGCGCGTACTGCCGGCGCACGGCGCTGTTGCCGCCGTCGGCCGCAATCACGAGGTCCACCTCGCGCGAGAGCGCCTCCACGTCCTCGATGCGGCGCCCGTACTCCACCTGGATGCCCTGGCGCTCGCAGGCGCGCTGCAGCACGCCCAGCATGTCGATGCGCGAGGTGCGCGAAAAGTGGTTGCCGTGCACCTGCACGCGCGTGCCACGGTGCACGATCTCCATGTAGTCGCAGCGCTCGTGGTGCGCGGTGAACTCGGTGAAGAACTCGGGATCGGCCTCGCGCAGGAAGCCCAGGCCCACGTCGGAGAACACCACGCCCCAGCCGTAGGTGGCATCGCGCGGGTTCTGCTCGACGACGCGGATCTCGTGCCGAGGGTCGTGCTTCTTGGCCAGCAGCGAGAAGTACAGGCCGGCCGGGCCGGCGCCGATGACGGCGATCTTCATGGGGTGGTCTCCTGGTGGGATGCGTGGAGGGGGAGCAGGCTCGCGACGTGTTCGGTGCTCATCACGGCCGGCTTCCCTGGGCCGCGGCGGCCTCGCGCTCCAGGGTCTCGGCGATCCGGCGCTTGAGCGCCGGCTTGTCGAGCTTGCCCACGCGCGTGACCGGAAAGGCCTCGATGGTCTCGACGCGCTCGGGGCACTTGTACTTGGCCAGCCCCTGCGCCACCAGGAACCGCGCCAGCTCGGCCACGTCGGGCGCTCGCTGGCCCGGGCGCGGGATGATGAAGACGCAGCCCTTCTCGCCGTAGAACGGGTCGGGCATGGCCACGAGCTTGGCATCGGCCACGGCCGGGTGCCGGCTCACGAAGGCTTCCACCTCCTCGCAGCCGATCTTCTCGCCGCCGCGGTTGACGTTGTCGCGCAGCCGCCCCTCGAAGGCATAGCAGGTGACGCCGTCCACCACGTGCGCGCTCATCATGTCGCCGGTGCGGTAGAAGCCGTCCGAGGTGAAGGCCTGGGCATTGGTTTCGGGCGCATCGAAGAAGCCGGGCAGCGTCGAAGGGCCCCGGAAGCACAGCTCGCCCATCGCGCCCGGTGCCACGGGCGTCTCGGAGCCCGGCTCCAGCAGGCGGATCTCGTCCTGGGCGCAACCCGAGGCACCTTGGGTGCGATGGCGGCGCAAGGCCGGTGCATCCGGCCCCGAGCCCAGCAGCAGCCCCTCGGTGATGCCGTACAGGTTCGAGCACGGCAGCCCCAGATGCGCCTCCAGGCTGTCGGCACGGCTCATCGTCGCGAACAGGCGCAGGGAAGAAAGGTCGTGGCGCGGGAGCTCGGTGTAGGCCAGCAGCTGCGGCGCGATGGGCCCGATGGACAGCGCATGCGTGACGCGGTGCTGCTCGATGAGTTCCAGCATGCGGCGGATATCCACCCTGGGCATCAGCACCGCCGTGACGCCCAGCAGCGCGACCGGGACCAGGGCATAGAGCTGGCCGGCGTTGTGCAGCAGCGGCAGCGACCAGATCAGGCGGCTGTCCGCATCGATGCCGTAGGTGCGCATCCAGCCCGCGGCATGGCCCAGGTACTCCGCGTGGAAGCGCGGGATGATCTTGGGCAACCCGGTGGTACCGCCGGAGAGCTGGAAGCTCAGCACGTCCTCGGGCCCCAGGGGCACGTCGCGCAGGCGCCGGCGCGCCTCCTGCAGCGGCATGGCGTCGATCAGTGCCTGCAGGTCAGGCAATCCCTCCGCCCGGCCGCGCACGACCACCAGGTGCCGCAGCGCGGGAAGCTGCTGCGCCATCTGCCGGGCGAAGCCCACGAGGTCGAAGCTGCCGAAGTCGGCCTGCGCGAAGTAGCCGCGCGCGCCGCTTTGCCGCGCCAGCTGCCCGATCTCGACCTCGCGGTGCTGGGGCAGCGAGCACACCGGCACGATGCCCGCCTTGAAGCAGGCGAGCAGCGCGAGCGCCGTTTCCACGGTCGTGCCGAGCTGGAAGATCGCACGGTCGCCCGCCTCCAGCCCCAGCGCCAGCAATGCGGCGCCCAGACGGTCCGTCGCCTCGTCGAGCTCGCGAAAGGTGATGCCGCGCTCATCGCTGGCGAAGGCGACACGGTCGGGGTGGCGGCGCGCGGTGTCGTGCAGCACGTCGCCGACGGTGTTGCCGATCCACGCGCCTTCGGCCAGCCAGCGGCGGGCATCCTCGGCACGGTGGTAGATGACGCCCTCGATGGGGTTCAGGGGGCCGGACATGGCTTGCCTCCTCGGGTGATGCTCTGGAAAGACCGGTGTCTCAGGCCGCCTGCGGGACGATGCGCACGTGGTCGCGATCGAAGGCCTCGATGGTCCCGCGCAGGCCCCCGGTGAAGAGCCCCCACCAGACGGCCGGCTTGAGGCCGAGCTCCCTGCGGCCGAACTCGATGGGTTCGTCGGCGTCGATGACGTGGTAGCCCGCGGCCTCGCTGACTTGGCAGGCATCCCGTCGGCGCGCGGCCTGCACCAGCGAGGCGAACTCCTCCACCCGCGGCACGAACAGGCGCACGCCCGCGCCGCGCTCGCCATCGAGCAGCGCCCCCTTGCGCGCCCAGACCTCGTCAATGCGCGTGACACGGCGGCCAGCCTGCGCGGCCCGGTCCTCGGCCTCCATGGCGGCCTGCAGCGTCAGCGCGGCATCGGCCGCGTCGATCTCGGCGAGCGGGCGCAGCTTGCGCGTGAACTCGATGAAGTAGCCGTTGGGGTCGCGCACGTAGATCGACTCGATGACTTCGTGCGTGGTTTCCACCGAAACGTTCAGGCCCCGGGATTCCAGCCGTTCCTTCCAGGCACGCAGCTCCGCGGCGTCCTGCACCAGCCACGCCGTGTGCGTGGCGTCGAAGACGTGGTCCTCGGGCAGCGGCGAACGCTTCGCGCGGCCCTGCAGCGACGCCGGCTCGTCGCTGCCCAGGTAGTAGAAGAAGGCGATGGTGCTGCCGTTGCCGCTGTCGAAGAAGAAGTGCAGGAAGTCCGGATGCGTGGCCGGGCCCCAGCCGCGGGCGGAGATCACGTGCACCAGCGGCAGGCCCAGCGTGTCGCGATAGAACTCGACCGTCTCGCGCAGCTTCCAGGTGGGGCGCGCGGTGTGGTCCACGCCGCGCAGCACCAGCCGCGACGGCATCGGGGATTGAGCCGACATGAAAGTCTCCTGAGGGAGTGAGGAAAGAAGATCAGCGAGGGAAGGTCTGGCGCAGCCAGTCGGCCAGATGGCGGCCGGCGGCCAGGCGGCCCGGCTCCTCGCCGGACGAGAGGGCGCGGCCGTGGTGGTCGCCGCGCACGCGCAGGTGCTGCTTGTCCGAGGAAGCGATGGCCTCCACGATGCGCCGCACGTCGCCGGGGAAGCACGCCTGGTCGCCCGTGTACTCGACCACGAGCGTGGGCTGCACCAGCGCGGCGGCGGTCTTCTCCAGCGTGGCGTTGGAGCTCAGGCCCGACCAGGTCGAGAGCCAGCTCTCGGGCGTGCACTGGCGTGCGAAGCCCACGGCGCCGTAGTTCGACGCGAAGGGGTCGCTGCCCCACAGCGAGCCGAACCGGCGCTCCGAGGGGTCGAGCGAGAGGTCGAAGCAACGCAGGTCCGCGTCGGTGCGCCAGACGTTGATGATGGGCGTGTGCGCGGCCATGCGCCGGTCCATGGCCGAGGCCGCATCGCCCATGTCCTTGATGCGCTTGCGCGCGGCCATGCGCGCCGCGATGAGCTCGCGCGCCAGGGCGTCGATGCGCTCGACGCGTGCGCGTTGCGCGGCGCGGTAGCGCTCGATGAACGCTGGCGCGTAGCGCGTGCCCTCGCGGCCGCAATAGCCGTTGTCGGGGTTCAGCGGGTCCAGCGACGCATCCACCGACAGCGCATCGCCTTCGTCGCTGACCGAGGGGTCGATGCAGTTCATCAGCAGTGCGCCCTGCCCCGGGTGCGGACCCACGAAGACCAGGCCGTCCACGGTAGGCATGTCCAGCTCGGCCAACTGTGTCGGCCGGCCACCCGGCGTGCGCGCGATGCGCTCGCTCCCAGGCAGCGACGACTGCTGGACGTAGAAGGCGTACAGGCCCGCCCCGCCCGAGTTGCCCAGCAGCACGATGCGCTCGAAGCCCTGCGCGCGCAGGAACGCCAGGCCCGCGGCCACGTCATGCAGCGCGAACTCGTGCTCCAGGCGCAGGTCGTTGCCCACCGAGCGCGGCGACTGCGACCAGGCCGCACAGCCTGCCCCGACGATGTCCGGGATCAGGTAGTGGCACGCCATGAACTCGCGCGGGTGCATGACGCACACCACGGTGCGGCTGCCGCCCGCCGGCGTGTACAGCGAGCCCCCGGTGGCCGCGCCATCCGCGGTGCGCAGCACCACGTTGCGCGTTGCCGTGCCGTTCGGGATGTCGCGCGGGTTCCAGTCGGTGTTGAGAAAGCCGGCGGTGGGCTGGGCCAGGGTTTGACGCATCGTGCAAACGCCGCGGCAGCGGCGCCTCTCGTTGACATGGCTCAACGATAGAACGCACTGACGCTTACGTCAAACGTTTGACACTTGAGTCAGATCAGGACTTTCCCCAGGAGTCACGCGCTCAAGGCGACGCGTGGCGCGTCTGCTCCTCCAGGAGGTCGAGGTGCTCGCGCAGCAGTCGGATCGACTCAGCGACAGAGGCGGGGCGCTGGTGACGCTGCTGGTCCCGCACCACGCAGCGCAGCGCCAGCTCGGTGAGCGCCTGCGCCACGGGCTCGACGGCACTGCCCTCCGGCTCGAACCACCAGGCGCTCCAGTTGCACATGCCAATGACGGCCAGCGCGGCGACCCGGGCGTCGGGTGCGAGAAAAACACCCGCGTCGATGCCGCGCTGGATGACGTGCACGAAATGGTTGAGTACCGAGTGGCGTGCCGCGCGCGCCGCGGCGCGGCGGGGCTCCGGCAAGCTGCTTTCGCTGCGCTCCACGACCCGGAATTGCAGCGGGTGCGTCAGGATCAGCGTGGCATGCTGCTTCACCAGCTTGCGCAGTGCCTCTTCGGGCGGCAATTCGTCGTGGCCGCTGACGCTGCGGGCAAGCTCGCCGGCCTGTTCCGTCACTTCCTCGGTGAGCGCTTCCAGGATCGCTTCCTTGCTCTGGAAGTAGTAGTAGACGGCGGTGCGTGTCGCACCCAGCGCATCGGCGATGTCGTTGATGTTGGTGCCGCCGAATCCCTTGTCGATGAAGAGCAGCGAAGCCGCGTTGAGGATCGACTGGCGATTCAGTTCACCACGGGACTGCTGGCGGGTCTTGGTTGCGATAGCGGCCTTGGACATGGCATCTCCTTTGACGGAAAGCTTGCCACGGGGCAGCGGCCAGGAACGGGGAACGGCCCCCTACGAGGCCTTCGGTGCGGCCGGAAAACCTGTCTTGAAGTGGCCGGCCGCCATGAAAAGGCGACTCGTGGCGGCCGACCTGGGCAAACGAGCCGCAATGGGTTGCCAACTGTTGACGAAAATATGGACAAGTAAGACACGTGCACTGTGGCTTGATGCATGGCCTCAGCTCGGGGGCGGCCACAAGGGTGAACTTGCACGCCGGGTGCAGCGGTATGTGCATGCCCACGGCACAGCAGATCGACGTCATTGAAGGAGTCAGGGCTGCACGACTGGTGCGACGTACACAGGCCGACGCTCCCTTCGGATACACGACCCAGCGGGCGAGCCGGCCGATGCAGGTGCTGCGCAAGCCATACAGCGTTGGCGAGTTCGTCGAAGCGTTGAGCAGGCGATCAACACGCATCGGATCGAACCGGCAAACAGGCCGCATAGGGTGGCGGAGGAAGTCGCGCGGCTGACTCCCATTTCACCCCCGCGCAGGGGTGCAGTTGGCGGGCGCCCCTGCCTACCCTGCGCGGTTTCGTTTTGCCCGACCTCCGCCATGCCGCACTGCTTCGATTCGCGCCCGCCCAGCCGACGCCGCTTTCTCAACCTGATTGCCGGTGCCACCGCCTCCGTCAGTACGCCGTTGTGGCTGGCCGGCTGTGGAGGCGGAGGCGATGGCGGGAGCGACGACGCCGGCACACCAGAGGGCCCCACCGAGCCCAACGCCCCGGCCGGCGGCGATGCCGCCGACACGGCACGGCTTGCGACCATCGCGGCCATCGAGGCCCACTGCCGGGAGCTCGAGCCGCAGCAGCTGGCACCCCTTGCTTACGTCGAGGCCGTCGCGGCGCGGATGGCCGCCAGCGGCGGCTATGCACACACCGGTGTCGATGCCGCGACGCTCACCGCCTGCGGCATCTTCGAGGACGGCCGCGTGCACCTGGTTGCGCGCAATCGCTTTGTCGAACCCGAGACCAGGGCCCTGTCCACGGCGGCTGCGCCGGCTCTGCGAGAGCTCGCCGCGCGCGTCGAGGTTCCAGGCTCACGCCACGCGCGGGTAATCCACTCGTTCGGCCCCAACTTCGATGGCCAGTCCACGGTGACGCAACTCGGGTCGCTGCTGTCCGCACACGGCTACACGGTGCGGCCGAGTGCGGAGGGCGATGGCCGGCTGACGACGCTGCGCGCGGTGCAGGGGGATGGCTTCTTCTACCTGAATGCCCATGGTGGCGCGTGGGCTCACGTGCTGCACAACGACAAGGATGCGCCCTACCTGTACTCGGTGCAGTCGTCGACGCCGGTTACTGCCGCGACCGAGGCGATGCCGGATATCCGCGATGACATGGCCAACCTGCGCCTGACGTACTTCACCGCTGATACCGGACTACGTGAGAACGTCAACGGCAAGATGGTGCCGGTGCTGCAGACACGCTATGGCATCACCGCCGAGTTCGTGACCCGCTATTGGCGGTTCGCCGATCACAGCGTCGTGATCATCAACGCCTGCAGCAGCGCCAACACCTCGAGTGCGGCCCATGCCGGCGGCTTCATCTTCGCGTGCCACGCCAGGGGCGCCGGCGTTTACCTGGGATGGACGGAAACCGTCTCAGCCGCTGGCGCCTACAGCGCACCGCCGTACTTCGTCGATCGACTGCTCGGCGCCAACGTCATCGAGCCGGAGAGCCCACGCCAGCGCGCTTTCGCGTGGGACGACGTGATTGCCGACATGGACCGCAAGGGCCGCAGCACCGATCCAGAGAGCGGCGCCCGATTCGTCGGCAAGCCGCGGCCCGGAAGCGCCGCGAGCTCGATCCTGGCACCCGCGATCCACCATGTCGAAGTTGACGAGCGGAGCAACGAGCTGCGCATCCTGGGCCAGCTGGGTACGCGAACAGGCAAGGTCTACATCGACAGCACTGAGCGCCAGGTGCGTTCCTGGAGCAACGACCTCGTGGTCTGCGACCTGCCGGCCAGCGGGATGGGCTCGGCTGGCGGGGTCTACGTGAAGGTTGACGAGCACCGCAGCAACGTGCGTCAGATCACCGAGTGGCGGATGCCGGTGGACTACCAGTGGCTCGACCAGACCCGCAACGGCCTGCGCGTGGACGGCAGCATGGTGCTGCGCTGGCGCGCCGACATTGGCAAGGTGCGCGAGGCGCCGGGCCGTGCGCCGACGAACCCGGTGCGCTTCGCAACGGGCGCCCGCGACACCGGCATGTGGCTGTCCGCGTCAGGATCCTACCGGGTGGACAAGTATTGCACCGTCACCTGGAGCGACTCGGCGGACTTCGGCTCGCAGCTGGACATGATCGACGGCGACGGCAGCACCGCCGGCCGCTTCATCTTCGCCAACCTGCGGGTGGACACCGCGACGTCCACGGGCCACATCGGTCTGGCGCTGGGCGCCCCGGCCTCGGCGCCGATGTTCACCGAACATGGCTGCCACGGTGCCGAGAAGTTCGTGACCGCCTTGGGGCTGCTGGACGAAGTGGTCGACTTCGAGGTGGTCGGCGCGACGGCCAAGCTGCCGCTGCCGGCGCTGGGTGTCGACTTCGGCAGCAACTACGCCATTCTTGGCAACAGCCATACCGACGACGAGTTGCGGCTGCGCTGGAACGACGTGGTGCCCAACTTCCCGCCCCTGAGCGACGGCGCCATCTGAAAAGACGCTTCTCCGGCAGGCCACCGCCTCGCAAGCGGTGGCCCCGCGCGCGTTCAAGCGGCAAGCGCCCTGGGTGTTCGCAAGACTTGCGCGACCTCGGCTACCGAGCTCACGCCGAATTCCGCATAAACGGCCTTCAGACAGTCCTTCATCATGGACTCGCTGAGCGCCATGCGCTCCCGAACCTTGTCGCGTTGACCAAGCAGCGCCAACCAGTACGCGGCCTCCAGTGCTTGCGGCGGCAACTTCGTTGCCGTCAGGGCACGCCAGACGCGCAGCGGGTCCGGTACGAGCCGCTTGAGCACGATGCCCACCAGGCCGTCGGCAGCCCGGCCGTCACCGACGTCCAGACAAGCCGGCGAAGGAGCCTGCCCCTGCAGTCCCAGCCACTGCGCATGGGCGACCAGCACGCCGCCGGGCACCGGCCAGCGGGCATAGGGCAGAGAGCCGGGATGTTGCTCAGCATCATGGAGACGCTCGAGCAGTGCGGAACCCAGGGCGGGCATCCTGCGACGATCTGGCCAGACCGCGCCGCACAAGGGCAGGCTTTCGAGCAGGGCCTGCGCTTCGCTGCTGGCGAAAACCACCCGTCCCGCAGCGTTGGCCACCAGCATGGCTTCTGCCTCGCAGGTCCAGTGCGCCGCCGAGCTGGCTTCGTCGGGCATCACGCCGACACGCAACGCATGCTCCACATGAAGTGCGATGCGCTGCAAGTGCGACAGGTCTTGCCGATCAAAGCCGCGTCCGGGCGGGCGAAACACGCTGAGCAAGCCGCTTCTCTGGCCATCGGGCTCAAGCCGGGCATCGAGCGCATGGTGATGGCCGGAGCCTCGCACCAGCAACTGGTACGTGTTGCTTGCGAAGTACTCGGGTGGCGGGGCCAGCAACTGGCCGAGCTTCGGTGCGCCCACGTCGCCGACCAGTCGGAAGACGTTGTACTCGCCGTCGCCCTGGAACAGCTGCGGCTCGCTGCGGAACAGTGCCTGTACGGATGGAGGCGAATCCTCATGGAAGAAGGCGTGCGGCACCCCCTGGCCATCGGTCAGGAAAAGCGCACCGACCGACTCCGGCATCAGCTCACGCGCGATCGCGCAGACCTCGGGCACCACGCTCATCACGGGCACGCCGGAGCAACACAGCAAGCGCAACTGTGCCCAGGCGCGCACATGCTTGCGAGCCGTCATCGTGGCAATGCGCTGGATGTCCGCCGAACCGCGCCCTGCCCTTTTTCCTCTCTTGCCTCAACCACCCTCACCTCCGTGCCCCACGCCGGGCGCATGCAATACGGCATTGGTGCCGCTTCCTTGCGCCGCCACGGAGTGTGCCCTGGTGCGTCACGGCGGCGGTGTCTTCGCTCTGGAGACCATTGGTAGAGCTCGACGCCGCGGCCTGACGCGCGGCAGCGCCGTGAGCGTTCAGCATGCGCGTGCCAGGTCGCCCATGCTCTTGCCGCTCCGCGCCTTGTCGCGTGACAGCGCCCCGAGGACAGCCAGCTGCTGCACCGCCAGCCTTTGGTCCTCTTCGGTTCGTGAGCCACTCAGACGCAAGCTGTTTGCATATATCCAGGCGACAGATGGCCGTCTGAAGCCAGGGCATCGGCTTGTTGCCTGCATTTCAACGCCTCATGGGTTAGGGAAAACCACAAACCGTTTCTGTGGCACTTGGCTTGTTTATTCGGAATGGCACGCCTACGATAAGTCAATATATTTACCTAACCAGGTGTCTGACGTACTCGACATTGAGCACGCCCAGACCATGGATGCGAAAGGAAGCGTGATGCAGCGTTGCGAAAAGCGGTCCGCGATCCCCACCGGCGGCATCGGCGGGACGGCCTGCTGCTGGCTTGACCAGGAGGGCCGGCACAGCGACGGCGCGTCGGAGCTCAAGGACCAGCCCAAGCCGGGTTTGCGCAGGTTCGCCATGTAAGCGCGGACCCGTCCCCTCAACAGAACCGCCTGATGGCGCGCTTTCGCAAGGAAGCGCGCCAGGGCATGCCTCACCCCAACGACACGCACTACCCATGAATCCGTACCTCGATGACGACCTGGCGACACTGGCCGACCATGCGCGGCGCTACGCGACTGACCGCGTGGCACCGGGCTTCCAGGAGCGCGACACCACCCGCGTGCTCGACCGCCGACTCATGCGCGAGATGGGCGAGATGGGCTTCATCGCGCCTGAGTTGCCAGAGGAGTACGGGGGCCAGGGGCTGGGAGTGCTGGCGGCCGGTGTCATCCACGAGGAAATCGCTCGCGCCGATCTGAGCATTTCCTACATCAACCTGCTGGCCTCGCTCAACGGCCAGATCCTGTCGCAACACGGCGATCCCGACATCGTGAAGCCCTGGCTGACCCGGCTGACGCGTGGCGAGGCGTTGCTGGCCATCGCACTGACCGAGCCGCGCGGCGGCTCCGACGCGGCCAACCTGCGCCTGCGCATCGAGCGCGACGGCGACAGCTACATCCTCAACGGCGAGAAGACCTCGATCTCCGCCGCCGACCAGGCCGACGCGGCGGTCGTCTTCGGCCGCACCGGCACGCCGGAGTCCGCAGCCCATGGCGTGACGGCGCTGCTGGTGCCCTTGGACCTGCCCGGCGTCACGCGCAACCGCTTCGACTGCCACGGCCAGCGCGCCATCGGTCGCGGTTCCATCTTCTTCGAGAACGTGCGCGTGCCCATGACGCACCGCCTGGGCGACGAGAACAAGGGCTTCGTCCAGGTGATGCAGGGCTTCGACTACTCGCGCGCGCTCATCGGGCTGCAGGTGCTGGCGGTGGCGCGCGTGGCGCTGGAGGGAACCTGGGGCTACGTGGCCGAACGCCAGGCCTTCGGCAAGCCGCTGTCGGCCTTCCAGGGCGTGTCGCACCCGCTGGCCGACTACGACACCCAGGTCGAAGCGGCGCGGCTGCTGTGCCTGCAGGCGCTGTGGCTCAAGGACAAGGGCCTGCCGCACAGCGCGGAAGCCGCGATGTGCAAATGGTGGGCGCCGAAGCTGGCCTACGACGCGGTGCACCAGTGCCTGCTCATGCACGGCCATGGCGGCTATGACCGCGGCCCGATGGAGCAGCGCCTGCGCGACGTGCTGGGCTTCCAGATCGGCGACGGCACGGCCCAGATCATGAAAACCATCATCGCCCGTACCCGTGCCGGCCGCGGCGCCGTACCGGCCTGAACCCGTCCGTTCATCCACCGAGGAAGGAGACAGCCCATGGATTTCGACGCCGTATTGCTGCCGCCGCGCCGCGCGCGCAGCGTCGCGCAAGGCCACTGGCACGACCGCACCATCAACGACGCGCTCGATGCCTGCGTGGCCGCGCATCCCGACAAGCTGGCCCTGACGGCCCTTCGGGTCGAGACGGGCGAGCTGCGGCGCTTCACGTACCGCGAGCTGGGCGAGGCGGCCGACCGGATTGCGCTCGGCCTGGCCCAGCGGGGCATCGGCCGCAACGACGTGGTGGCCATCCAGCTGCCCAACTGGTGGCAGTTCACGGCGCTGTACCTGGCGTGCTCGCGCATCGGCGCCGTGCTCAATCCGCTGATGCACATCTTCCGCGAGCGCGAGCTGAGCTTCATGCTCAACCACGGCGAGGCCAAGCTGCTGGTGGTGCCCAAGGTCTTCCGCGGCTTCGACCACGAGACCATGGCGCGCGCGCTCAAGCCGGCCGTGCCCTCGCTGCAGCACATCATCGTGGTGGACGGCGAAGGCCCCGATGCCTTCGATGCCCTGCTGGCGGGCCACGACGCGCAGCGCGGCTCGGACGCCGCGGGCATCCTCGGCCGCCACAGGCCAGGCCCGGACGACATCACCCAACTGCTCTACACCTCGGGCACCACCGGGGAGCCCAAGGGCGTGCTGCACTCGGCCAACACCCTCATGGCCAACATCGTGCCGTATGCCGAGCGCCTGGGCCTGAGCCAGCACGACGTGGTGCTGATGGCCTCGCCCATGGCGCACCAGACGGGCTTCATGTACGGCCTGATGATGCCGATCATGCTACGCGCCGGCGCGGTGCTGCAGGACATCTGGGACCCACGCAAGGCCGCGGAAGTCATCCGGGCGGAGGGCGTCACCTTCACGATGGCCTCCACGCCCTTCCTCTCCGACCTGACCAAGGCGGTTCAGGACAGCGGCCAGCCGGTGCCCAGCCTCAAGACCTTCCTCTGTGCCGGCGCACCCATCCCCGGCCCGCTGGTCGAGCAGGCGCGCGCCGCCCTGGGCACCAAGATCGTGTCGGCCTGGGGCATGACCGAGAACGGCGCCGTCACGCTCATCAAGCTCGACGATCCCGACGAACTGGCCTTCTCCACCGACGGCTGCCCGCTGCCCGGTGTCGAGCTCAAGGTGGTGGACTTCGACGGCAAGGAACTGCCCGCGGGCCAGGTGGGCAAGCTCCTGGTGCGCTCCTGCTCCAATTTCGGCGGCTACCTCAAGCGCCCTCAGCTGAACGGCACCGATGCCGAAGGCTGGTTCGACACCGGTGACTTGGCTCGCATGGACGCCAGCGGCTACATCCGCATCAGCGGACGCAGCAAGGACGTGATCATCCGCGGCGGCGAGAACATCCCGGTGCTGGAGGTCGAGGCGCTGCTCTACAAGCACCCCGCCGTGGCGCAGGTGGCCATCGTTGCCTATGCGGACGAGCGCCTGGGCGAGCGCGCCTGCGCCATCGTCGTACCCAAGGCCGGGCAGCACCTCGATTTCGAGAGCATGGTCGCCTTCCTCAAGGCCCAGAAGATCGCTCTCCAGTACATCCCCGAGCGGCTGATCGTGCGCGACGCGATGCCGGCCACGCCGTCAGGGAAGGTGCAGAAATTCAAGCTGCGCCAGATGCTCAACGACGGCTCGCTCTGAACAAGCGGCCATTGCTTGATGACGCAACAACACCGGGAGACACGCATGACCAAGATGACGCGCTGCCTGCAGCGCCGCACCCTGCTGGGCCTGGCAGCCTCGGCGCTGTGGATGGCGGCTGCGCCATCGATGGCCTCGGCCCAGTCGCAATGGCCGGCCCGGCCCATCCGTGTCGTCGTCGGCTTCGCGCCGGGCGGCACCACGGACGTGATGGCGCGGGTCGTGTCCCAGGCCCTGGGCGAGGCGCTGGGGCAGACCGTCATCGTGGACAACAAGCCCGGCGCCAGCGGCAACATCGCCGCCGGCGAAGTCATCAAGGCCACGCCCGACGGCTACACGCTGCTGGTGGCGCCCACCTCGGTGGAGACGGCCAATCCTTCGCTGTTCAAGGCAGCCTTCCATCCGGCCAAGGATCTGACGCCGGTGGCGGCCTTGGGCAAAACCGCGATCTACCTGGTGGCCAAACCCGGCATCGAGGCCCGGGACGCCCGGCAACTTGTCGCCTGGGCCAAGGCCCATCCGGGCAAGCTGTCCTATGCGTCTGCCGGTGCCGGCACCCCGCCGCATCTGGCCGGCGAGCTGTTCAAGCAGCAGTCCGGCGCCTTCATGACGCACATCCCGTACCGCGGCGCCGCGCCGGCGCTGCAGGACGTGATGGCGGGCCAAGCCGACGTCGTGTTCGACCCGGGCATCGCGTTCCCGCACATCCGCAGCGGCAAGGTCAAGCTGCTGGGCGTTGCCAGCACCAGGCGCTCGCCCTTCTTCCCGGACGCACCGACGCTGGCCGAGCAGGGCATCAGCGGGGCCGAGCTCGACATCTGGTTCGGCTTGTGGGCGCCCAACGGCACGCCGCCCGAGGTCGTGGCCCGGCTCAACAAGGAACTGGCCAAGGCGCTGGCGCAGCCGGGGCTGAAACAGCGCTTCGCTGAGCTTGCCGCCGAGCCGGCGTTGCTGGACCAGGCCCAGTTTCGCAAGCTGCTGGCCGACGAGGGCCGCGTGCTGAGCGCGCTGATCCGCGATCGCAAGATCGCCATCGACTGACCTTGGAAGACCCTCCCATGCAAGAACCGACCATCCTCTTCGAGCGCCGCGGCCGCGTGGGCATCGTCACGCTCAACCGCCCCGGACAGCTCAACGCCCTCAACGACGAAGTCATGGACGGCCTGGGCCAGAGGCTGCTGGAGCTTGACGGCGACGACGGCATCGGTGCCATCGTCATCACTGGCGGCCCCAGGGCCTTCGCCGCCGGGGCCGACATCGCGGCCATGGCCGACTGGAACTACATCGACGTCTACCGCAGCGAGTTCATCACCCGCAACTGGGAGACGATCCGGCGCGTGCGCAAGCCCGTCATTGCCGCCGTGGCCGGCTTTGCCATGGGCGGCGGCTGCGAGCTGGCCCTGTCGTGCGACATCGTCATCGCCGCGCACAGCGCGCGCTTCGCGCTGCCGGAGATCAAGCTGGCGCTGATGCCCGGGGCCGGCGGCACCCAGCGGCTGCCGCGCGCCATCGGCAAGGCCAAGGCCATGGACATGTGCCTGTCGGCGCGCATGCTCGATGCCGACGAGGCCGACCGCTACGGGCTCGTGTCGCGGGTCGTGGCGGATGACCGGCTGATGGACGAGGCCCTGGCCCTGGCCTCCACCATCGCCGGCTTCTCGGCGCCGGCGCTCATGGCGATCAAGGAGTCCGTGAACCGCGCCTATGAGGCCTCGCTCAACGAGGGCATCCATTTCGAGCGCCGGCAACTGCACGCGCGCTTCGCCAGCGCCGACGCGCACGAGGGCATGAAGGCCTTCCTCGAGAAGCGCAAGCCGGCCTTCGAACACCGCTGAGCCCTTCGCCCGAATGGTCGCCTCGAGGCCAACGGCCATGACGCCCTCGGGCTGTTTCCAAGCTTGAAGCGAAAGTGAAAGCTCACCGTTCGCCCTGAGCCCCGTCGAAGGGCTCAGGGCGAACAGGGCTTCTTTCAGCGCAAGCGAAGCACTGGAACCAGTCTTTCACCCGCCCGCGGCCTCTCATGGCACACCCGCTGCAGGCCTGCCAGGTCGGCGCCAGCCGTCCGAGCCTCAGCGCTCTTCGGCGTCGCCGCTGCCGTCCGAATTTCCGCGCTCGCTGTCGATCCGCTGCATGTTCTCCAGCATCTTGAGCAGGTAGTGCAGCGTGTGGGTGACGTCCTCGACCGAGAAGCCGCTCAGGATCTCTTCGTAGTAGGCCCGGATCTTCGGCAGGGCCAACTCTTCCCACACATGCCGGCCCGAGTCCGTCATGGTCACCAGGCGAGAGCGCCGGTCTCGCGGGTCCGGCAAGGCGGCCAGGTGCCCGTCGCGCTCCATGCGGCTGATGACGCCCGAGAGGTTCTGCCGGCTCACCATCAAGTAGCGGGCCAGGTCGCCCATGCTCATGCCGCCCTGCGCCTTGTCGCGTGACAGCGCCCCAAGGACGGCCCACTGCTGCGTCGTCAGTCCTTCGTCTTCTACAGCGCGCGTGCCTGTTTTGTGCAACATGTTTGCGCATTGATAGAGGCGAAAGAAGAGCCTGTTGGCGAGTTCCAGCTTCGTTTCCAGGCTTCTCTGCTGAGTTTCTTTAGGGAAAACCATAGTGATCTCGGTTGATACCGGGCTTGTTTGTTGACGATGGCATGCCTAATATACGTCAACATGTTGACCAAATCCCATACACGACGCGGTCATCATCGTTCACCCCCAGAGCTTGGACAGCAAAAGGAAGCACGATGCAGCGATTCGAGAACCAGACCGTGATCGTCACCGGCGGCGGCGGCGGCATTGGCGGGGCCACCTGCCGCCGGTTTGCCAAGGAAGGCGCCCGGGTGGCGGTCTTCGATCTGAACCTGGAGGCGGCGCAGAAGGTGGTCGCGGACATCCGCGCCGAAGGCGGCGTGGCCGAGGCCCTGCGCTGCGACATCACGGACCGCGACAGCGTCAATGCCGCCGTCGCCGCCACGGAGTCCAGGCTCGGCCCGGTGGACGTGCTGGTGAACAACGCCGGCTGGGACGTCTTCAAGCCTTTCGTGAAGACCGAGCCCGCGCAGTGGGAGCGGCTCATCGCCATCAACCTCACCGGCGCGCTGCACATGCACCACGCGGTGCTGCCCGGGATGGCCGCGCGCAAGAAGGGCCGCATCGTCAACATCGCCTCGGACGCGGCGCGCGTGGGCTCCTCGGGCGAGGCCGTCTACGCCGCGTGCAAGGGCGGGCTGGTGTCCTTCTCCAAGACCATCGCCCGCGAGCACTCGCGCCACGGCATCACCGTCAACGTCGTGTGCCCGGGGCCCACCGACACCGCGCTGTTCGCCGAATACAAGGAAGGCGCGGGCAACCCCGAAAAGCTGATGGAGGCCTTCACGCGCTCCATCCCGCTCGGACGCATCGGACAGCCCGGCGACCTGCCTGGCGCGGTGCTGTTCTTCGCGAGCGACGACGCAGCCTACGTCACCGGCCAGGTGCTGAGCGTGTCGGGCGGTCTGACGATGAACGGCTGAAGCAACGCAACTCAAGAGGAAACTGGACATGAACTTCGAAGACATTCTGTACGAGGTCCGCAACGGGGTTGCCTGGATCACGATCAACCGCCCCGAGAAGATGAACTCCTTCCGCGGCCAGACCTGCGACGAGCTGATCAAGGCGCTGAACAAGGCCGGCTATGACCGCGACGTCGGCGCCATCGTGCTGGCCGGCGCCGGCGACCGGGCCTTCTGCACCGGCGGGGACCAGTCCGCGCACGACGGCAACTACGACGGCCGCGGCACCATCGGACTGCCGATGGAAGAGCTGCACGATGCCATCCGCAACGTTCCCAAACCCGTCATCGCCCGGGTGCAGGGCTTCGCCATCGGCGGCGGCAACGTGCTGTGCACGATCTGCGACCTGACGATCTGCTCCGAGAAGGCGATTTTCGGCCAGGTGGGCCCCAAGATGGGCTCGGTGGACCCGGGCTACGGCACCGCGTTCCTGGCCCGCGTGGTGGGCGAGAAGAAGGCCCGCGAGATCTGGTACCTGAACAAGCGCTATTCGGGCCAGGAAGCCGTGGCCATGGGCCTGGCCAACGTCTGCGTCCCCGCCGACAAGCTCGACGAGACGGTGCAGCAATGGGCCGAGGAGATCTGCGAGCGCAGCCCGACCGCGATCGCCATCGCCAAGCGCAGCTTCAACATGGACACGGCCCACCAGAGCGGCATCGCCGGCATGGGCATGTACGCCCTCAAGCTGTACTACGACACCGACGAGTCGCGCGAGGGCGTGGCGGCGCTGAAGGACAAGCGCAAGCCCAACTTCCGCAAGTACGCCAAGTAAGTCGGATTGGAGTGCGAATCATGCAGGTCGATGTTTCCAACGCCTCGCCCGTCGTATGGCGGCCCGACACGGACACCGTGGAAGGGGCCAACCTGACCCGCTTCATGCGCGCGCTCGGCGTGGACAGCTTCGCGTCGCTCAACGAGCGCGCCAGCGCCGACCCGGCCTGGTTTCACGACGCGCTGATTCGCTTCCTCGACTATCGGTTCGAGCGTCCCTACGAGCAGGTGCTGGACCTCGGTGATGGCCTGCCCTTCGCGCGCTGGTGCGTGGGCGGCGAGACCAACGTGGTGCTCAACTGCATCGACCGGCGGCGCGGCACGGCGCGCTACGAGCAGCCGGTGCTGGTCTGGGAAGGCGAAGACGGCGCGCAGTCCAGCTGGACCTTCGCCGATCTGGACCGCGAGGTCTGCCGCCTCGGCTGGGGCCTGCGCCAGCTCGGCCTGGGCCGGGGTGACGTGGTGGGCATGTACATGCCCAACCTGCCTCACGCAGCGGCCGCGATGCTGGCCGTCGCGAAGATCGGCGCCGTCGTGCTGCCGATGTTCTCGGGCTTCGGCGCCGATGCCATGGCTCAGCGCCTGGGCGATGGTCAGGCCAAGGCGGTGATCACGGTCGATGGCTCGCTGCGCCGCGGCAAGCCGGCCGGCGCCAAGGCCGTCGTCGATGCGGCGCTGGCCCAGTGTCCCGGCGTGCGCCACGTCGTGGTCCTGAGCCACCTGGCCACCGGGCACGACTGGATCGAAGGACGCGACCACTGGTGGCACGAGCTCGCCGCGGGCGCTCCCGAGGACTTCACGGCCGTGGCGACGGAATCCATGCCCGCGGACGACCCGTTGATGCTGATGTTCACTTCCGGCACCAGCGGCAAGCCCAAGGGCGTGGTGCACTCGCACTGCGGCTTTCCGATCAAGACGGCGCTGGACCTGTCGATCTGCATGGACCTCAAGGCCGAGGACCGCTTCCTGTGGATGTCGGACATGGGCTGGCTGGTCGGCCCGATCCTCGTGTTCGGCGGCCTGCTGGTCGGCTCGACCATCGTGCTGGCGGAAGGGGCCCCCAACTATCCGCAACCCGACCGCCTGTGGCGGCTCATCGAGCGTCACCGCGTCAGCTATCTGGGCCTGGCGCCCACGGTGGCGCGCCTGTCGATGTCGCTGAGTGACGCCGAGCTCGCCGAGCGGGATCTTGGTTCGCTGCGCGTCATCGTCTCCACCGGCGAGCCGTGGACGCCCGAGGCCTGGCAGTGGACCTTCGAGCGCGTGGGCCGGCGGCGTGTGCCCCTGCTCAACTACTCCGGCGGCACGGAGGTGGGCGGGATCCTCACGGGTACCGTGATCCACCCGCTCAAGCCGTGTGCCTTCGCAGGCCCGGTGCCAGGCACCGGCGCCGACGTGGTCGATGCCGAAGGCGCCAGCGTCAGCGTGGGCGTCACCGGTGAGCTGGTGATGCGAACGCCCAGCATCGGGCTCACGCGCGGACTGTGGCGGGACCGCGAGCGCTACCTCGACAGCTACTGGTCGCGCCTGCCGAACGTGTGGGTGCATGGCGACTTCGCCAGCCGCGACGCCGATGGCATGTGGTACGTGCACGGGCGCTCCGACGACACGCTCAAGATTGCCGGCAAGCGCACGGGCCCCTCCGAGATCGAGGCGCTGCTGATGGGCACGGGCCTGGTGCTCGACGCGGCCGCCGTCGGCATGCCCGACCCCGTCAAGGGCACCGCCGTGGTGTGCGTCTGCGTTCCACGGCCGGACATCGCGCTGGATGCCGCGGCCAAGAGCCTGTCGGCCGCGGTCGTTGCGGGACTGGGCGGGGCGTTCAAGCCGGCCAAGGTGGTTTTCGTTCCCGATCTGCCGCGCACCCGCAGCTCGAAGCTGATGCGCCGCGTGGTGCGCGCAGCCTGGCTCGGCGAAGCGGTGGGCGACCTCAGCACGCTGGTCAACCCGGAGGCGGTGGAGGCCATCCGTGCGGCGCGCGGGGATGGCGCCATGGCGAACCGGACCTGAGCGAATCAGCCCCCGGGGCTGTCCGTGACAACACGCGCTTGCACCGGCCCGGTTCCGGGCCGGTGCCGGCTCAACCTGCGCGCTCGCCCACTGGCCGGCGAGCAAACCCTGGCTGGCTCGTCAGCCGCTCGCCGAAATCAGGAGACATCCATGATCCCCATGCCCAGTCGAACCATTCGTTGCCTGCCGCGCCGCTCGGTGGCCGCGTGCGCGGCCGCGCTCCTGGTGGGAGCGGCCCTGCCCGCGGCCAGCCAGACCGCGGCGTGGCCCTCCAAGCCCGTGCGCCTGGTGGTGGGTTTTGCCGCCGGCGGCGGCACGGACGTGATGGCCCGCGTCCTGGCGCAGTCGCTCACCGAAGCGTTGGGGCAGACCGTCATCGTCGACAACAAGCCCGGCGCCAGCGGCAACCTGAGCGCGGGCGAAGTGGCGCGGGCTCCGGCCGACGGCTACACCTTCCTGGTCGCACCGACCTCGGTCGAGACGGCCAACCCCTCCCTGTTCAAGTCCAACGTCCTGCCCTCGCGCGACCTGACGCCCGTGATGGGGTTCGGACGCATGCAGATGTACCTGCTGGCCCGTCCCACACTGGACGTCAAGGATGCCAAGCAACTCGTCGCCCTGGCCAAGTCCCAACCGGCCAAGCTGAGCTACGCGTCGTCCGGCACCGGCACGCCGCCCCATCTGGCCGGCGAGCTGTTCGTGCAAAGCACCGCCGCCTCGATCACGCACATCCCGTATCGCGGCTCCGCGCCCGCCCTGCAGGACGTGATGGGCGGTCAGGCCGACCTCGTGTTCGATCCGGGCATCGCCTTCCCGCACATCAAGAGCGGCAAGGTCAAGCTGCTGGCCGTGGCCAGCGACCGCAAGTCGCCCTTCTTCCCGGACGCACCGACCTATGCGGACCTGGGCATCCAGAACGCCAGCCTGGACATCTGGTTCGGCATCTGGGCACCGAACAAGGTGCCGGCCGAGATCACCGAGCGGCTCTCGCGCGAGCTGAGCAAGGCCCTGGCGGCGCCAGCGGTCAAGCAGCGCTTCGCCGAGCTGGGCGCCGAGCCGGCTCCGCTGGAGCAGGCGGCCTTCCGCAAGCTGCTGGCCGATGAAGGCAAGACGCTGTCGGCCCTCATCAAGGACCGAAAGATCATCGTCGAGTGAGCCAGGCGCCGGCCCGTTCTCGACCACCGCTGAACCTTTGTTCCTTCTCCCCGAGGCACCCCACCATGGCCATCGACAACGAATCCTTCGAGCTGTTGCTCTCATCCGTCCAGCGCTTCGTCCGCGAGCGCCTCATGCCCGCCGAGGATGCGGTGGAGGAGCACGACGAAGTGCCCGCCGACATCGTCGAGGACATGAAGGCCATGGGCCTGTTCGGCATCTCCATCCCTGAGGAATACGGCGGCATCGGCCTGTCGATGAGCCAGGAATGCCGTGTCGCCTACGAGATCGGCCACACCTCGCTGGCCTTCCGCTCGGTGTTCGGCACCAACGTCGGCATCGGCTCGCAGGGCATCCTGATGGACGGCACCGAGGAGCAAAAGCGCGTCATCCTGCCGCGCGTGGCCACGGGCGAGCTGGTCATGTCCTTCGCCCTCACGGAGCCGGACGCCGGCTCCGACTCGGCCGCGCTCAAGACCCGTGGCGAGCGCGTGGGCGACCATTACGTGCTCAACGGCAGCAAGCGCTTCATCACGAATGCGCCGCGCGCGGGCGCCTTCACGCTGATGGCGCGCACCGACGGCCCCGGCCCCGGCGGCATCTCGGCCTTCATCGTCCCGGCAGACCTGCCCGGCCTGAGCCTGGGCAAGCCCGACAAGAAAATGGGCCAGCGCGGCACCAAGACCTGCGACGTGCTGCTGGACAACGTGCGCGTGCCGGCGTCCAACGTGATCGGCGGCAAGCCGGGCCAGGGTTTCAAGACAGCCATGAAGGTGCTGGACCGCGGCCGGCTGCACATCTCCGCGGTGGCCTGCGGCATGGCGCAGCGCATCCTCGACGAGTCGGTCGCCTATGCCCGCGAGCGGCGCCAGTTCGGCAAGCGCATCGGCGACTTCCAGCTGATCCAGGCCATGCTGGCCGACAGCCAGGCCGAGCTCTATGCCGGCTGGAGCATGGTGCAGGACTGCGCGCTGCGCTACGACGCCAAGCCCGTGGGCCAGAGCGATCCGCAGGTGAGCATGCGGGCCTCGTGCTGCAAGCTGTTCTGCACCGAGATGGTGGGCCGCGTGGCCGACCGCGGCGTGCAGGTGCACGGCGGCTCGGGCTACATCAACGAGTACCCGGTGGAGCGCTTCTACCGCGACGTGCGGCTGCTGCGCCTGTACGAAGGCACCACGCAGATCCAGCAGATGATCATCGGCCGCGAGCTGGTGGGCCGGGACTGAAGCCGGCTCAAGCAGCTCGCCGCCGCGGCGGCCCGCGAGGTGTCGGTGGTGGTGCTGGAAAAAGGTTCAACGCCTGCAGGTCAATGCCCAGAACTGCCTGCACTGCAAGACCTGCGACATCAAGGACCCGATGCAGAACATCACCTGGGTCACGCTCCAAGTCGCGCTTGTTAACGAAGTATTCCGTTCGTCCTGATGCTTCGATACCTCAGCACAGGGCGCACCCTGCCCTGAGGTATCGAAGGGTCAGTACGAACGGGTCATTTCACGACCGAAATGAACTTGGAATAAAAGGAGTTTCCACGATGAAAGTGATCGTCGCCGTCAAGCGCGTGATCGACTACAACGTCAAGGCGCGCGTGAAGTCCGACGGCTCGGGCATGGACCTGGCCGGCGTGAAGATGAGCATGAACCCCTTCGACGAGATCGCCGTCGAGGAGGCGGTGCGGCTCAAGGAGAAGGGCCTCGCCACCGAGGTCATCGCCGTCTCCTGCGGCGTGCCGCAGTGCCAGGAGACGCTGCGCACGGCCCTGGCCATCGGCGCCGACCGCGCCATCCTGGTCGAGACGGATGCCGAGCTGCAGCCGCTGGCCGTGGCCAAGCTCCTCAAGGCGCTGAGCGACAAGGAGCAGCCGGGCCTGGTGATCCTGGGCAAGCAGGCCATCGATGACGACAACAACCAGACCGGCCAGATGCTCGCCGCGCTGGCCGACCTGCCGCAGGCCACCTTCGCCTCCAAGGTGGAGATCGGCGACAACAGGGCCCAGGTGATGCGCGAGGTGGACGGTGGCCTGGAAACGCTGTCCGTGACGCTGCCCGCGGTCGTCACGACCGACCTGCGGCTGAACGAGCCGCGCTACGTGACGCTGCCCAACATCATGAAGGCCAAGAAGAAGCCGCTGGAAACCGTCAAGCCGGCCGACCTGGGCGTCGATGTCACGCCCCGGATCAGGACGCTCAAGGTCAGCGAGC
>Ga0065721_10049325_pt1 | contig 37439 bp, 36 predicted proteins | sample Mesricmetagenome_FD_59108 | JGI IMG/M metagenome (GOLD analysis project Ga0065721, IMG submission 59108) | Mesophilic microbial community from rice straw/compost enrichment Sample: eDNA_1 v2 (version 2) | ecosystem: Engineered > Solid waste > Grass > Composting > Bioreactor | place: USA: Davis... | reverse complement strand
GGAAGCTCCTGCCGACGCAGGCCCGCGCGCCACAGGACGGGCGCGTCCGGCTGCAGCCAGTCAACCTGGGCTGCCTCAGCCTGAACGCGCGCGGCGAAGCCCGTGACCGCCGCTTTGAAGACGCTGCGATCGCGATCTACTGAGGGCCAGAGGAGCCACAGCACGAAAGGATGAAGCGGCCCCGGCGCGGGACCCTCGACGGAAGCGCCGGTGAGTCCCGACAGAAAGTTGCGCTCGTCGACGATCAACCGATCAGCTATCTCGGAGCCGAAGCCCGCCGACGCCGCCTCAGCATCCTCGAACCAGAGTTCGACGATGCCGTCGACATCGAGGATGCGCGCCTCGTCGTCGGGCTCGAACCACTCGATGTGGTTCTGCCGGTAGGCGATGACTCCGGGCAGATCCCGGGCGATCTCGGCATGCGTCGTCGACCAGTGCGCGCTGAACTGCCCGGGTGTCACGTCTGCCCGACGGGTCAGGTAGGTGATCCGCTTGACCATCACGCATTCGCCTCGAGCGATGGCCCGGCCGGTGCGTGAAGTGGCACCTCGATCCGCTCGCCGGCGATGAACCAATCGGCGGACGAGAGAAAGTCCTCCTCGTGCGCGAAGAGGTCACGCGCTTCCGGGGCGTCGAACGCGCGGGCTACATCCGCGACGGAGTCGAACTCCAGCTCGGCCATCCCGTCGAACGGCCACGTCTTGCGATGCTCGATCGCGGGGGTCTGCCGATAGCCGCGGATGCCGGGCAGGCGCCGCACATACGCGGGGTGATCCTCGAGCCAGTGGCGGAGGAACTCCTCGCGCGACATCTCCGGCAACCGCCGGATGGCGACGATGACAGTGACCATCAGACAGGAGTCACCGCCTGCCGGCGCTGCACGGGCACGGCGGCGCGCTTCTTGTAGAGGCGCAGGCGCCCGGTGAGCTCATCGCGCAGGCCGTCGGTGGCGACGACCGCTTCGACCGCGTTGGCATCGGCGATCTTGAAGACGTCGATGCCCTCCGCATACTCGGCCTGCTTCTCAGCCACGAAAGCGGCGCGCTCCTGCGGATCCTCGATCGCGTGGATCTGGTTGTAATAGACCCCGTTCACCGCGGCATCCGGACCCATGAGGGCGGGGCGGGCTGTCGGCAGCGCGATGATCGCGTCAGGGTGCATCGGCGCGCCCGACATGGCGAGATATCCCCCGCCGTACGCCTTGCGCACGAGCACGGTGATGCGCGGGACGCGGCACTCCGACACGGCGAAGATCATCTTGGCTCCGTGGCGGATGATGCCCTGGCGCTCCACCGCAGATCCGATCATGTAGCCGGCGATGTCGACGAGGAAGACGATCGGGATGTTGTAGGCGTTGCAGATCCAGATGAACCGGGCGGCCTTGTCGGAGGAGTCAGGGAAGATCGTTCCGCCCATGTGCTTGGGCTGATTGGCGACGAGCCCGACGGGCTGACCGTTGATGCGCGCGAAGCCGGTGAGCATCTCCGGGGCGAACAGCTCCTTGTACGGGAACCACGAGCCCTCGTCGACGAGGGACTCGATGAACTCCTCCATGTCGAAGACCTCCGCTTCGCGCAGCGGGACGATCTCGCTGAGCTTGCGGCCCTCGCGCGGTTCGGCAGCGGGGGCGATCGGGGCAGGCGTCTCCCAGTTGGCGGGGAGAAAGCTCAGCCACACGCGGATCGCGTCGAGTGCCTCCTGGTCGTCCTCGACCAGCACATCGCCGAGCCCCGAGACCGTGCAGTGCATCTCCGCGCCGCCCATCTCCTCCAGCGTCACCTTCTCGCCCGTGACCATCTCGGCAAGACGCGGCGAGCCGAGGTAGGCGGTGGCGTGGCCGCGCACCATGATCGTGAGGTCGCAGAGCGCCGGCACATACGCGGAGCCGGCGGGCGACGGGCCGAAGAGGGCGCACACCTGCGGCACGCGGCCGGAGATCTGCACCTGGTTGTAGAAGATGTTGCCCCATGCGTGGCGACCCGCGAAGCTGTCGAGCTGCTCGTCGATGCGCGCACCGGCCGAGTCGAAGAGGTACACGATCGGGATGCCGGCCGCCGTCGCGGTCTCCTGCGCGAACGTGATCTTCTCGAACGTGCGGTAGCCCCACGTGCCCGCCTTGACGCTGTAGTCGTTGGCGATGACACAGACCTGGCGGCCATCGATATCACCGTACGCGCACACCACGGCATCCCCGGGCATTCCCTCGGAGAAGCGGGCGAGCAGGCCGTCCTCCACGTAGGCGCCATTGTCGAAGAGGTAGGCGAGCCGATCGCGCACGAGCATCTTGCCGGATGCCGTGATCTTGTCGCGGTTCTTCTGCGGACCGCCGAGTCGGGCGGCGGCGGTGACCTCGGCGAGTTTGTCGTGAACGGTCGTCGCGGTGGCCTGCGCCGCCTCCTCGACTCCCGCGGTTACGGGGTTCGTCATCGTTGACCTCCAGGTCGAGCGGTACTACTAACAAGCGTACGCTAGTTTTGTGAAAGAAGATAGCGGCGGAAGACGGGTGGCTGCACGAAGATTCGGGCGCTGACCGCTACATGAATATGCCGCCGTTTACCGCGATCGTCTGCCCGGTCACGTAGGTGCTTCGAGGGCCGCAGAGGAACAGCACTGCGTCGGCGACATCGGCCGGGGTGCCCATACGTCCGAGGGGGATCCGCGCCTCCAGGGCGGCGCGGCGCTCGGGTCCGTAGCCGTCCATCATCGGCGTATCGATGACACCGGGAGCCACAGCGTTGACCCGGATGCCGCGAGGGGCGAGATTGATCGCGGCCTGGCGCGTGAACCCAATGAGTCCAGCCTTCGAGGCCGAGTACGCCGGTGAGCTGAAGGCGGTCGAGGTCTGCCCGGCCAGCGAGGCGATGTTGACGATGCTGCCCCCGTCCGAGAGGTGGGGGAGGAGCGCCTGAGTCACGTGAAAGACACCCGTCAGGTTGATGTCGATCGTTCGCTGCCAGTCCTCGACACTCAGCGTGTCGAGAGGAGCGAGCTGCGAGATGCCCGCTGAGTTCACGAGAGCACCCAGCGACGGCAGCCCGTCGAGGACATCTGCGAGCGCGCCGAGAGTCGCAGGCTGCGCGACGTCGACCGACACCGGCCGAGCCGTCACCCCACGCTCCGTGAGGGCACCTGCGACATCCGCGGCTCGATCGCCGTCGCGGTCCGCCACGACCACAGCCCATCCGGCTTCCGCGAGGCCTTCCGCGATCGCGTTGCCGATGCCGCTCGCGCCTCCGGTGACAACCGCGGTAGCGGGTGATGCATCCATGTCCGTCCCTTTCGTTCTCAGGCCAGCAGGGTCAGCGGAGCTTCGAGGAAGCCCGTGAAAGCGCTGACCCACCGAGCCCCGTCAGCTCCGTCGACGACCCTGTGGTCGGCAGACAGCGTGAACGACATCCGCGTGTCGATCACGAGCTCGCCGTCACGCACGAACGGCACCTGTGCAGCGGCGCCGACGGCGAGGATCGCCGCCTGCGGCGGATTGATGATCGCCGCGAAGTTCTCGATGCCGAACATGCCGAGGTTGCTCACGGTCATCGCCCCGCCCGACAGCTCGGCCTGCTTCAGGGCTCCTGCCTTCGCCCGCGCTGCCAGATCGCGGATGCGACGACTGACCTCGGAGACGGAACGCCCGTGCACGTCGTGCACGACGGGCGTGACCAGACCCTCGTCGAGAGCGACCGCCACCGCGACATCGCACGTCGCGAACTCTGTGACGCCGCCCTCCGCCCACACCCGATTGAGCGCGGGAACGACTGCGAGGGCAGCTCCGGCCGCCTTCACCACGAGGTCGTTCACCGACACCTGCACGCCCGCCTCCGCGTTGAGCTGGCGGCGCAGCTCCAGGAGCTTCTCCACCGATGCAGACCCGGTGAGATAGAAGTGCGGGACGGTGGCCTTCGATTCGGACAGCCTGCGCGCGATGGCGGCACGCATGCGCGAGATCGGCACCACGTTCAGGTCCGACGCGGACTCCGCGGCGGTCGGCGCCGGCGTCGAGGCTCCACCCGCGGAATCTCCTGCGGATGCCGCGACCAGGCCCGGTGCGGCCCCTGAAAGCGCACGTTCGACGTCCGAGCGCATGATGCGTCCGCCGGGGCCGGATCCGCGGAGAGCGGCGATGTCGAGCCCGCGTTGCAGGGCGATCCGCCGCGCCAGCGGCGAAGCGAAGATGCGCGCGTTGGGCGCCGAGGGCGGATCCTCCTCGTCAAGCGACGAGCCGGCCGCCGGAGTCAGGGCGGACTCAGCGCCCGCAGCCGGTGCCAGCGCGACGGGGAGCGGGGCCGGCGCAGTCTCGACCGCGAACGTGGCGGAGGGCGCCTCTGATGCCGCGGACTCGACGTCGCCTGTCACCTCGGCGATCGCCGCGGCAACCGCCTCCGAGGTGTCACCCTCGATCTCGAGGATCGCGAGCACCCCGCCGACTTCCACGGATGCACCCGGCGCGACTGCGAGATGGCGCACGATGCCGGCGGCATCCGACTCGAGATCCACCAGGGCCTTCTCGGTCTCCAGCTCCGCGATCACGGAGCCAGACTCGATGCGGTCGCCGACTGCAACACTCCACGACGCGAGCGCGGCCTCATCGGCGCCCGCCATGACCGACGCCATCTTGATCACGTGAGGCATCAGAGCACGTCCTCTCGGTCGGCATCGGACAGGATGAGCAGCGACCGCAGCGCGGTGGCGACATCGTCGGCGGCCGGGACGGCGGCACGCTCGAGAGCGAGGGAGATCGTGGGCGCGGCCTCCCGCCCGGTGAGCCGTTGCACCGGGTGGTCGAGGTGGTCGAAGAACCGCGATTGGATCTCGTGACTCAACCACGCGCCGTAAGAGTTCGCGGCGGTGCCCATGTCGGCGATGAGAACTCGGTTCGTCTTGCGCACCGAGGCTCCGATCGTCTCCCAGTCGATGCTCGCCGCATCGAGCCATCGCAGGTCGATGTGGTCGACGTCCAGCCCCTGCTCGGCGACGACGGAGCCGACCAACGGTGTTGTCGCCAGGTAGCTGATCACGGTCGCGCGCTCCCCCGTCGAGACCATCCGCGCGCTCCGCAGCGGCAGATACGCGTCGATCTGCGCATCTCGCACCTCACCCTGCGTCTGATAGAGAGCGGTGTGCTCGAGCACTGCGACGGGGTCCTCCAGGGCGAGCGCCGCGTTCATCGCCGCGACATAGTCCTGAGGAGTGGACGGGGCGACGATGCGCCATCCTGGGAAGTTCGCGAACAGCGAGACAGGGTCCATCGAGTGCTGTGACCCGTACCCCGATCCCGTGGCCACCTTCACGCGAAGCACAAGCGGCATCGGAGTATCGCCACCGAACATGTGGCGCATCTTGCCGATCTGGTTGAAGAGCTGATCTGCCGCCACGAGGATGAAGTCCGCGAACATGAACTCGACGATCGGCCGGTATCGACCGGTCATCGCGAGGCCGCCCGCGAGGCCGCTGAAGGCGTTCTCCGCGATCGGGGTGCCGAGAGTCCGATCGGCGAACCGCGCCGCGAGTCCCTTTGTGGCCCCGTTCGTGCCGCCGTTGAGGCGGTGGATGTCCTCTCCCATGACGACGATGGACGGGTCCTCGTCCATGCGCCGCGCAAGCACGCCCGCGATGGCGTCGACGAACCGGGTCGTGCGCGCCTCGCCTTCCGGACGCACCGGCTCGAGGCCTGACAGCTCACGGGCGTCGGAGCGGATGCCGACGTCGACGGTGGCCGCATTGGGCCACAGCTCGGGGCGGATGATGCGGTTCTTTCCGTCGCCGGATGTGGTCGTGAGGGCGCCGACGATGCGTTCGAGGGTCTGCTGGACGGCGGCGTCGAACTCCTCCAGCACCGAGGCGAGACCCGGGTCTCGCTCCAGGAGGCGCGACTCGAGCAGGCGCAACGGGTCCCGCTCCTTCCACCGCGCTTCCTCGTCCTTGCTGCGATAGCCGAAGGCACTGCCGGCGAAGGGTCCGTTCTGATGGAAGAACCGGTAGACCTCGGCTTCGATGACGACAGGACCACGACCGTTTCGCATGTGCTCGAGCGCCTCGTCGACGGCGAGTTTCACGGCGAGCGGATCCATACCGTCGACACGCCACGCCGGCATGCCGAACGCCGGGCCGCGTGCCGAGAGGCGGGATTCACCGGTGACCTCGTCGACGTGCGTCGAGACCGCGTAGAGGTTGTTCTCGATGAAGAAGCACACGGGCAGATTCCACGCGGCAGCCAGGTTCATCGACTCCAGGACAGACCCGATGTTGCTTGCTCCGTCGCCGAAGAATGTGAAGGTCACGTCCATCGGAGACTCGCCCCGATCCCTGCGCTGCGCCCACGCGTGACCGAGCGCCAGCGGCACACCGCCGCCGACGATCGCGTTCGTCCCGAGGCAGCCGGCCTCGGCCCACCGCAGGTGCATCGACCCACCACGGCCGCCGCTGAAACCCGGCGCGAGCCCGAGGATCTCCGCCATCGTCCGGTGGAGCAGCTCCTCCTCGACGGCCGTCACCGTGAGCGTCGGCTTCTCGCCCGACCGCTCACCGACATAGGCGAGGGCCTTCGCCAGGAACTGATGGTGTCCACGGTGCGTGCCGTTGACTGCATCCTCGCTCGAGAGAGCGCCCGCTGAGGCGGCCGCCGCGCCCTCTTGGCCGATGGAGGAGTGCATGGGCCCGTTGACCAGGTTCTCAGCCGACAAGCGCAGAAGCGTCTCTTCGAACGCTCGGATGATGCGCGCCTGCTTGGTGGTGCTGAGCAGCCAGTCGACCGAGACTCTGGCCCAGTCTGTGGGCCCCGTCTCGATCTTCTTCCAGGGCTGCGCGTAGGAGATGGATGACTTCTTCGCCAATGGGGTTCCTTCGTTTGCGCGGCGCAGGACGCCGCAACGGCGTGGGCCTACTTCGTGGTTGCGTTCTCGGGCAGCCAGAGCGCAAGGTCGGGCCACACGATGAGCAGCACCAGCAGCAGCAGCGAGACCACGATGAACCAGAGCGCGCCCTTGAACACAGTGCCGAGGGAGATGGGGCGCCCTTCGTTGACCTCGGGATCCTGCACAATGCGATGGACGATGAAGCTCATGAGGCCGATGGGTGGGCTGATCTGGGCGATCTCGCCGAGGACAAGCACGAACACGCCGAACCAGATGAGGTCCACACCCACCATCTCGAGCGGCCCTGCGAGAATCGGCACCGTGAGCAGGATCATCGCGAGCGGGTCGAGAGCCGTTCCGAGGATCAGATAGATGACCACCAGGATCAACAGGAACTCGATCCGCCCGAGGTCCATCGCGACGACCCAATCGGCGAAGGCGACGCTCAGCCGGCTCATCGTGATGACGCGAGTGAGCACGTACACGCCGACGAGCAGCAGGAAGATCGTCGCAGTTGCGCTCACCGCCTCGACAACACCGGTCTTGATGAGCGGAAGGAGCTTTCGAGGACTGCGGCGGATCTCAGGGCTGAAGAGCCACGCGACCAGGAGTGCGGCGACCACACCGAAGGCGGCCGCTTCGGTGGGCGTGAAGAGGCCGAGGAGCATTCCTCCGATCACACCGCCGAAGACGATGGCGATCGGAACGAGGGCCGAGAGCGAGCGCAGGCGCTCACTCCATGTGAACCGGACCTCACCTCGCGGGGCGAGCGAGGGATTCACCCACGCGCGGATCACGATCATGAGGCCATAACCCACAGCGAGGATGATCGCCGGCACAACGGGTGCCAGCAGCTGCGGCCCGACCGACGTCTGCGCCACGCCCGCGTACACGACGAGCAGGATGCTTGGCGGGATCAGTTGCCCGAGTGTTCCCACCGCCGACACGGTGCCGGTGGCGAGACCGGGCGAGTAACCGGCCTTGATCATCGACGGCAGTGCGACCTTGCCGAGCGCGTAGGTGACACTGACCGTGCTCCCGGAGACGGCGGCCAGACCGGCGCCCGCGAAGTTCGAGCTGACAGCAAGCCCACCCGGGAGCCAGCCGAGCCACGCACGCACCATATCGAAGAGTCGATCGGTGATGCCTGCCTTCCACATGACGACGCCCATGAGGATGAAGCTCGGGATGACGCTCAGCGACCAGCTGGCCGCACTGTTGAAGACAGTCTCCTTGAGGGTCGACGCCAACGGCGCGTATCCCGCGAGCTTCCACAGCCCCACCATCGAGGCGCCCAGCATTCCGAACGCGATCGGCACCCCGAGGAGCATGAGTGTGACCATGAAGACGATCACAAGGATGCCGAGCAGCTCACGTGGGAGGTCGATGAAGCCGATCAGCACGAAGAGCAGGATGTTGACCGCATAGAGCGTGATCATGGTGGACCGTCCGCGCGCGGACTTCGGTCCGGTGCGGAAGCCGACTGCTACGGATGTCGTGGTCATGCCGTCTCCTCCTGGTCCTGCACGGTCTGGCCGACTGCGTCGTGGACGACATTGGCGATCATCTGCAGCAGCATCAGGGCGAGCCCGACCACCATGAACAGCTTGATCGGCCACACCGCCACGTGCACGGTGCCGAACGTCGCCTGCTGGAGGGCGACGGAGTCCAGCGCGGCCTGCACCGAGAAGACGAGCAGGATCGCCATGACGACGATGCTGATCGCCCCCGCCACGATGCGCGCCACCGAAGCCGCACGTCCGCGCAGACCCTGGGTGACCAGGTCCATCGTGATGTGCTCGCGGCGCAGTTCGGCGAGCGCGAAGCCGGAGAAGACGAGGACTGGCATCCAGATGTACGTGACGAAGTCGAGCGTGCCCGGCAGCGGCGCCCTCGCGATCGTGCGGGTCAGCACGTCGACGAAGACCTGCGCGGACATCACGATGCACGCGATGGCTCCGAGCACCGCCAGCGCGGCACTCATCCGGTTGATCAGTCGCACCCACGCCCAAGAGGGCGAAGGATTCGTCGTGGTCATCATTCGACCAGCCCTCGTCTTTCCCGTCAGTCGCCCGCGACCGCGTCGAGCAGCACGCTCAGGTCGACGTCGGACTGGGTGCGGTAGGTGTCGAGGATCGTCTCCGGGTCGCGCTCGTTGAGCGGGAGGTCCATTTCCTCGACGATGAAATCGAGCCACTTCTGCTGGGTGGCGAGGTAGCCCTCGATGAAGCCCTCAGGGTCGCTGAGCGTCGAAGGCGCCTTGGCGGCGAGCCCCGCCACGACATCCTTCTGGTACGCCTCGAGCACGGCGTCGAGCGCGCGTGGGTCGTGCACGACGATGTCGTGCTCTTCGACGCCCTCCGTGCCGAAGATCTTGTAGTTGGCCATCTGGCGCTTGAGCATGGCTCCCCAGGCGTTGACGGCCTCTTCACGCATGATGTCCTGCACTTCGGCCGGAAGCCCCTGCCAGACGTCCTTGTTGATCGTCAGCTGAAGCGAGTTGAGCTGGCTCATCTTGACCGGGACGAAGTCGTGCGCGATCTCCCAGAACCCGTTGTCGATGTGGCTGTTGACCGGAGCCGTGGCGCACTCGATGACACCGCGCTGCAGCGCTTCGTACACCTCGTTGATCCCGAGGGGAACAGGCTCCAGGCCCGCGGCGGACACCTCGTTCACCCAGATCTCGCCGAGCGTGCGCGCACGGAGGCCGGCGGCTTCCTCAGGGGTCGAGAAGCCCTCGGTGCAGAGGAAGTCGTACTGCTGCGATGGGTTGATCGCCAGGAGCGGCACGAGGTTGTGGGCGGCGAACTCTGCCTGGATCTCCTCGCTGCCCATGACGGTCTCGAAGCTCGTGGCCGAGCCCTGAAGCATGCCGTGCGGGTAGGAGGCGTCGGAGGTGGATCCGAGCTGCATCATCCAGTTGCTGATCGGGAGCTCCTGTGGGTAGTAGCTACCCACGATGCGCCCCACATCGGCGACGCCAGTGCCGATGCCGGTCAGCATCTCGTTTGCCGGGATGAGTGACGCGCTGTAGTACGCCTCGAAGGTCACCTTACCGTCCGTGCGCTCTTCGACAGCCTTGGCCCAGTTGGCGATCGGCTCCGTGTGGGTGGCCCCCTCCGGGTCGAAGTCAGCGATCGTGAGGGTGATGGGCGCCATGTCGGCCAGGCCTCCTTCGGCGGCCGCGCCGGGCGAAGCTGCCTGGCCGCCGCCACACGCGCTCAGCGCGAGCGCTCCGACGCCAAGGCCCGCCAGAATGGTCAGACGGGACTTGGTTGGAACAGTGATCTTCATCGATCCTCCATTGGTCGTCATGTCACCCCGACAGTGGGGCACTAGTGGACACTAGCGAGCGCACGTTTGTTTCGTCAAAACGGCTGTGCTCATCGCATTTCGCGACGAGGCTGGCGTAATCGTACGAGCGTACGCTAGTTTATCGCGGGAAGGACTGCCGTCGAGGATGACGCCGGCATCCGGCCGACAAGGAGAATGACCTCATGACTGAGCCGAGCCCCACCCACGCATCCCCCGGAGAGCGGAAGGGACCACCCGACTACCACTGGGAGGACCTCGCCGAGGGCGATGAGATCCACACCACCGGGATCACCGTCACCGAGGCCCACCTGGTGAGCTGGGCGGGCCTCACGGGCGACATCGTCGAGTTCCACATCAACGCGGACTACGCCGAGAAGACGCCGTTCGGGGCGCGCATCGGGCACGGCCCGCTCACGTTGTCGCTCTCCCTCGGCCTCCTGACCCAGACCGGTTACACGCGCAACGTCGTCGCGTGGCTCGGTCTCGACGAGGTGCGAGCCACCAAGCCGGTGCTCATCGGAGACACGATCACCGTGCAGGCGAAGGTCGTCGAGGCGCGGCCCACCTCCAAGCCGGCCACCGGTGTCTGGACGCTCGCATACTCGACCCTCAACCAGCGCGGGGAGACGGTGATGACGTTCCGCTCCTCGTTCCTCGTCCGTCGCCGCATCCAAGGAGAACTCGTATGACCGCCCTCGCCCCGACCGCCCTCACACTCGCCGACCGCGTCGTATCGCGCAGCCGCGCCGGCGACGTCGCACTCGTGGCCGCCGGTGTCGCGCTCGTCACGCTGCTGGCCCGCGTCGAGGTGCCGATGTGGCCCGTTCCGATCTCCGGCCAGACCCTGGCCGTGCTGCTCGTCGGCGCGACGCTCGGCGCAAAGCGAGCGGCGCTGTCGATGACCTCATACATGGTCGTCGGCCTCGCCGGGGCGCCTGTGTTCGCGGGTGGCGCGAGCGGTCCCGCCTACGCGCTCGCGCCGTCGTTCGGCTTCATCGTGGGGTTCATCCCCGCCGCGGCGTTCATCGGCTGGCTGGCCGAGCGCAGCTGGGACCGTCGACCGCTGCTGGCTCTTCTCGGGTTCCTGGGCGCAAGTGTTATCCCATTCCTGTTCGGCGTTCCCTACCTGGGATTCATGCTCGCGCGCCTCGGCATGGCCCACGACCCGATGACGCTGTGGAGTGTCGGCGTCGCACCGTTCCTGGTCGGCGGCGTGGTGAAGTGGTTGATCGCCGGATCGGTGCTCCCGCTGGCGTGGCGGGGAGTGCGCGCGTTCGAGACACGCACCCGCGACTGACCTTCCCCGGAGCGGGCCGGTGACATCCTGGTCGCCGGCCCGCTGCGCGCTCCCGGATGCCGGCGCTTCAGCGCGTCCGGCGCAGGTGCGAGAGGTGCGCGGCCGATTCCACGAGCGCCATGCGCTGCGACGGGGTCTCGAACGACTCGAAGGGGCGCGACCAGGTGAGCTGCCGCGCCACCTCCCAAGCGGTCGCCTCCGGAGCCGCGGCGACGGCGACGGCCACCTCCTGGAGGCGCTCCGCGATGCCCGCTTTGAGCTCGTCGACGCGCGCCCGAAGCCCGTCGAATCGGTACTCGTGTGCCGGGAGCACCTCGGCGTGCTCATACGGCAGGAGCTTGTCGAGGGAGTCGAGGTACTGCCCGAGCGGGTCGTCGGAACCGAACGGGTTGAGTGCGATGTGCGGCGTGATGCCGGGAAGCACGTGATCCCCACTGAACAGCAGCTCACGCGCCTCGTCGTACACGCAGACGTGTCCAGGGCTGTGTCCCGGTGTCCACAGCACGCGCAGCCGCTCGCCCTCGACGGGAAGCAGGTCACCGTCCCGCAGCAGATGCTCCGGCTGCACGTGGTCACGCGTGAAGCGATAGTCCTCGACTCCGGCGAAAGCCGTGGCACGCTCTGCGGGAGCGCCGTGGGCTCGGAATCGCGCGGCCGCGGCCTCCGGGGTGAGGAGCTCGTCCTGAAGACCATTCACCCAGCCCTGCTCGTGCTCGCCGATCGCGATCCACGCGCCGATGCGCGCGGCGAGCTCGTCGGCGGCTTCCCAATGGTCGAAGTGGTAATGCGTGACGACGATGCCCCGGAGCCTGTCGAGCGCCACCCCCGCCGTCGCGAATCCCGCAGCGAGCGCGGCCTCGCCGGCATTCGAAGACGCACCCGGGTCGATTAGCACGGCACCGTCGGCCGCGTCGATCAGGTAGGCGTACGTGAAGCGGATCGGCAGATCCAGTGGCACCGGTATCGCCCACACATCGTCACGCACGCGCTCCACGGGCGGCATCGCACGGCGCGACCAGGCTTCCGCCTGCACATCACTCGTGGCCACCAGGCGCACGGATGCCGACGTCATTCCTCCTCCGCGAGCTGTCTTTCGAGCGCAACGTCGACGGACGGGTCCACCGGGTCGCTCGAAGCGGCGCCACCAAGATAGATGTGACGGATCATCGGGTCGTCACGGAGGTCGACCGCCGATCCCTCGAGGACAAACTCGCCACCGTTGAGCAGGTACCCCCGGTCGGCGAGCTCCAGCGCGGCGTGCGCGTTCTGCTCGACGAGCACGATGGTGAGTCCCCGTTCGCGGCGGAGCTTGCCGAGCACTGCCATCACCTGAGCGGTCATCTGCGGCGAGAGGCCGAGGCTCGGCTCGTCCAGGAGCATGACGCTCGGCTCGCTCATGTAGGCGCGGCCGACAGCGAGCATCTGCTGCTCGCCGCCGGAGAGCGTGCCGGCCAGCTGGTCCCTGCGCTCGAACAGGCGCGGGAAGTAGCCGTACACCTCCTCGACGAGGCGCCGGTGCTCCTTGCGATGCGTGTACCCGCCGAGCTGAAGATTGTCGGCCACCGAGAGCGTCGAGAACACCTGTCGCCCCTCGGGCACCAGCACGCACCCCGCGCGGACCACTGACGCCTGACGCATGCCCGTCGTGTCGACGCCGGCGACGGCGACGGTGCCCTTGCGGAGCTTGTGGCTGCGCGCGATCACATTGAGGAGGGTCGACTTGCCCGCCCCGTTGGGCCCGATGATCGTGACGATCTCGCCCTCCCCGACGCGGAACGAGACGTCGTTGAGCACGCGGGCCCGGCCGTAGGCGAAGCTCACATTCGAGACGGTGAGTGCGTCGGTCATCGCTTCCTCCGCTTCTTGGGGACGACGGTCACGTTGGCAGTCGTCACGGGCTCGTTCTCGTGGGAGACCCCCAGGTATGCGTCGATGACGTCCTGGTCGCCCTGCACCTCCTCCGGGGAGCCCACCCGGAGCGTGGCGCCGAAGTTCAGCACGTGCACGCGGTCGGCGCTGGCCATGACGAACTCCATGTCGTGCTCGATCACCAGCACCGCCAGGCCCTCACGGCCGAGCTCGCGCAGCAGCCGCATGAGCGCGGCCTTCTCCTGCTTGTTCAGGCCGGCGCAGGGCTCGTCGAGAAGCAGCACGCGAGGCCGCGCCACCAGCGCGCGGGCAATCTCCACCTGCTTCTGCTGGCCGAGGGATAGCGCCTTGGCATCACGGTGGGCGAGGTGCGCCAGCCCAAGTCGGGTGAGCACCTCCGCCGTCTCCTCCGCGAGCCGCCGCTCCTCCTTCACCGATCCGATCGTCGGCAGCGACGAACGCAGCATTCCCACCGAGCCGCGCAGGTGGGCGCCCACCTTGACAGTGGCCTCCACATCCATCCCCTCGAACAGGCACGGTGTCTGGAACGTGCGGGCCAGGCCGTGCCGCGCCACCTGGTGCGCTCGCAGGTTCGTCGTGTCGACGTCGCCGATGCGCACGGTGCCCGATGTCGGGGCGAGGTTGCCCGAGAGCAGGTTGACGAGCGTGGACTTGCCGGCGCCGTTCGGTCCAATGACCGCCAGCACCTCGCCGGCGCGGATCTCCAGGCTCACCTTGTTCACGGCCCTCACGCCGCCGAAGCGCTTCACAAGGCCTTCGGCCGTGAGCACCGGCTCCCCGAAGGTGCGGGCCGGCTCCGCCTCCTCGGCCCGCCGGAGAGCGGCCATGTCGGTGGTCAGGACCGCGATCTGCCTCTCTGCGACCGCAGGCTCCGCGCCTGCGCGCCGACGGGAGAGGGCGTGGACCAGCGAGGCGATCGCGCCGACGACGCCGTCGGGACGCAGCACCAGGATGATCACAAGCAGCAGGCCGACCACCAGCTGCTGGCCGGCGCCGACTGCAGCGCTGCCCAGGAGCCCCGGAAGGACCGCCTCGATGCCGAGCTTGAGCGCTTCGAGCACGACGGCGCCCACGATCGCGCCCCAGGGGCTGCGCATGCCGCCGAGGACGGCGATCATGAGCACGTCGATGGCGGTCGCGAGCCCGAACGGCGGCGGGTTGACGTACATCACCTGGTGCGCGTAGAGCGAGCCGCCGATTGCGGAGACCACAGCGGATGCCGTGAACACCCGCGCCTTGGAGGACGCGATGTTGATGCCGGCCGCTGCGGCGGCAGCCTCATGACCTCGGATCGCCAGCAGCGCCCGGCCCTCCCTGCCCTTGCGGAGCATGAGCGCTCCCCACAGCACGACGCCGACGATCGTCCAGTTGAGGATCATGTGGCTCTGACTGGTCGTGAAAGCGACCCCGAAGAGCTCGAGCGGGCGGATGCCGCCCAACCCCGTCGAACCGCCCGTGAACTCGGCGTTGTTGACGAGGAGGTAGAACACCTCGGTGAGAGCGAGCGTCGCCATCGCCAGGAAGTGCCCCCGCAGCCGGAAGAGCGGACGCGCGAGAAGGAAGCCGATGAGTCCCGCGACGATCGCCGAGAGGGCGAGGGCGAGCAGCCCCAGCCAGCCGAGCTTGACGGTGAGCAGCGTCGAGCCGTATGCGCCGATGCCGTAGAAGGCGCCCACCGCCAGCGAGAACTGACCGGCATACCCGGTGACGAGCACCATGCCAAGGCCGAGGAGCGCGAGGATGCCCACGGAGGCGCCGAGTCCGGCGTAATACCCGTTCGCCGTGGCGGCGAACACCGCGACGACGGCGATCCAGGCGATCGCGGCGACGCCATGCTTCCAGGTGAGCACGGGGCTGGTGCGGATGGTCGAATCAGACACGGTCGGCAGCCACCTTTCGCGTGAGGCCCTGCGGGCGGACGATGAGGAGCACGATCAGGAGGGCGAACACGACGGTCGGCGCCTGCGCCGCATCCACGAAGCGAGCGAAGGCGACCTCGACGAACGCCACCAGGACACCGCCGACGAGCGTCAGCCCGAGCTTGTCGAAGCCACCGAGGATCGCGGCGATGAATCCCTTCAGCCCGAGCGCCACTCCGGCTCCCGCGGTGATGAAGGAGGTCGGCACCTGCGCGGCCAGCACGCCGCCGGCCACGGCACCCGACAGCGCGAATGCGATGGTCGCCATGGCGGTGAGGCTGATGCCGACGATCCCCGCCGCATAGGCGTTCACAGAGAAGGCGCTCAGCGCCTTTCCGGCGAGCGTCCGATCGAAGAAGAGAGCGAGCGCGATGTAGGCGACGACGGCGATCGCGATCAGCCACAGCGACTGCTGCGGGATCGAGCCGCCCAGGATGCCGACCGCGGGACCGTCGGTGATCGGCGCGAACTGCTTGGGACCGGTGCCGAACAGCAGCTGCAGCAGTGAGCGGATAGCGATTCCGACGCCGAGCGTGACGATCGTCTGCACCATCAGGCTCTGGTTGCGCAGCGGGTGGATCGCGAGGTGATACATGACGACGCTCACGAACCCTCCGACCACTGCGCCGACGAGGATCGCCGGCAGCGGGGGGAGCACCGCGGAGGCGACGACGGCGCCGAACGCGCCCGCCACGGCGATGTCGCCCATCGCGAAGTTCACCATGCCGGTGAGTCGGTGCACGATCACGTACCCGATGCCGATCGCGCCGTAGAGGGCGCCCGTGGCAAGCGCGGTGAGCACCATTTGCATAAGCACGTCCACCTGAAGCCTCCTTGATCCGGTGTCAGCTCGCGTTCGTCAGACGTTGCAGGAACGTTTATTGACATACAAACGACCGTTCGCTTAAATCAGGCTAAACGCCTTGTCGGGATCCGTCAACGAGGATTCGCCTCCGACAGCACGAGGCCCGGCAGTGACGTTCGACGAGGAACTCACCACCAGGAAAGGCACCCACATGCGGAACAATCTCTTTCACGGCCGCGGTGCGCGGCGGACCACATTCTTTGCGGGCGCGGCCGCGATCGCCCTGGCGCTCACCGCTTGCGCGGGCGGCACGACGCCCTCCAGCGATGGCGGCGAAGGCGACGCCACGCCGTACAAGGTCGGCGTGCTCGTCGGCCTCACTGGCAGCTACTCCGCTCTCGGCGACCCCGAGCAGAAGGCGATCGAGCTCTACTTCGACACCGTTAACGCCAATGGCGGCCTCAACGGGCACCCGGTCGAGCTCGTGGTGCTCGACAGCGGCAGCGACGAGGGAACGGCGGTGAACCAGTTCCGCAAGCTCGCGATCGAGGAGAACGTGCACGCCGTCCTGGGACCCTCCTCGAGCGGTGAGTCGAGCGCTCTGCGCACCTTCTCCCGTGATCTCGCGGTCCCGACGATCACCCTCGCGTCGTCGAGCACGATCGTCGAACCGGCCGAGGAGGCGACCTACATCTTCAAGCAGTACACCGGCACGAAGGAGTCTCTCGTCGCACAGCTTCAGTTCGCCGAGGACAGCGGGTGGAAGAAGGTGGGCCTGCTCTATGCCAACAACGGGTACGGTCAGGACCCCGCCAACCGCATCGCTGACGTCGCGAAGGACTTCGACGTCACGATCACCGGCTCCGAGGCCTTCGACGACACCTCGACTGATGTGACCGCCCAGCTCGCCAAGCTCGGCGAGGGCGACCCCGATGCCGTCCTCGTGTGGGCCACCAACCCGGCCAACGCCGTCGTCGCCAAGAGCGCCGAGTCGATCGGGTTCGAGCCGGTGCTGTTCAACTCGCCGGGCGCCGGATCGGCCGCTTACATCGAGAACGCCGGCTCCGCCGCAGAAGGCACGTACCTCCAGGGCTCGGTTGTGCTCGCCCCGTCGTCTCTCGAGGAGAGCAACCCGCAGTACGAGACCACCAACCGCCTCGTCGACGAGTTCGACGCCGAGTACTCCGAGCTCGCCGGACAGTACGCGGGCAACGGCTGGGACGGCTCGATCCTCTTGGAGAACGCGATTCTGAAGGCGGCGGACCACGACCTGAGCGATGTGCAGGCCACGCGTGACGCGATCCGAGACTCGCTCGAGAGCAACACGAAGGACGTAATCGGCGCGAACGCCATCTACACCTTCACGCCGGAGTTCCACGGGTCGACCTCCCTCGGCGGCCTTGCGGTCCTGAAGGTCACCGACGGCGCATTCGAAGTCGTCAAGACCTACTGACGGGTCTCGAAGGAGCCCGCTCCCACGCAGGGGCCGGCGGCCGCAAGGTCGCCGGCCCCTGCCGCATCCGACCCACACCATCTGCATCCGGCCACCACAAGGAGAACGACATGACCCTGCCTCTGCCCGATCCCGCCGACGTCCTAGCCATCAGTGATCTGAAGGCCCGTTATTTCGAGTACCTCGACGGCAAGCGATGGTCCGAGATGACCGACATCTTCGCCCCCGATGCCCGATTCGAGGGCTTCGCCTTCGAATCCGACGGCCGCGACGATTTCGTCGCGACCGTCGCGGCGTTCCTCGCCGATGTCCGCAGCCAGCATTTCGGGTACATGCCCCGCTTCGCCGGGCGTCCCGACGGCACCGTCCGCGGCGTGTGGCGCATGCACGACTACCTCACGTGGGAGCCCGGCAGCCGCGTGTACAAGGGCATCGAGGTCCCGGGAATGCACGGCATCCGGGGATGGGGCACCTACGAAGAGGAGTATGCGCTCCGCGACGGCCGGTGGTGGATCGTCTTCTCACGCCTCACGCGCACGCGGATCGACCCGCTCGTCGGCCCCGCACCGCTCGCCCCCACGTATGACGTCCTCTCGCCCGACCCGTCCTGGCTCGAAAGCTGACCCAGCTCACAGGGGTCGCGGCCCGCGCGAAGAGCTCACGCCGACCGCGACCCCCGCGAGGACCACGACCGCCCCCAGCACCTGATTGAGGGAAATGGGCTCGTGCAGCAGGAGTACGCCGAGGGCGACGCCGACGAGCGTCGTGAGGTAGGTCACCATCGATGCCGAGGCGGCACCCCACCGGTCGATGATCCGGAAGTTCCAGATGTAGGCCACACCCGTCGCGAAGATGCCGCTGAGCACGAGCGCCAGCGACACGCTCGAGTCCCACCGGATGGGAGGGGGCGCCGTGAACGGCAGCACCGCTGCCAGCACCACGGCACACACCAGCATCTGCCCCATCGCGACACCGACCGGGTCGATCGCCAGCGGAGTGATGGCCTTGCGCGTGTAGGAGAAGGCGAAACCGAGTCCGAGCACGGCGGCGACGCAGGCCAGCTGCCCCCACACGTCGAATGCGGCGGCCTCCAGCTCCCACGGCGCCATGACGACCAGGATGCCGACGGCCCCCAGCCCGATCGCGACGACTTTGCGGGCACCGAGCCGTTCCTGGCGGGTCGCCACCAGGGTGACGAGCGCCGTGGCCACCGGGACAGCCGCGTTGTAGATGCTCGAGAGCCCACTGGGGATGCGCTGTCCAGCCCACGCATAGAAGAGGAAGGGGATCGCGCAGCCGACGATCCCGAGCGTCGCGATCCTTCTCCATGCGAGCAGCCCGCGAGGCCACGGGCGCCGCAGCACGCACATCGCCACCGCGAGCGAGACCGCTGCGAGCGCAGTGCGCAGCAGCACGAACTGCACGGGCGTCATGCCCGCCACCGCAAGCCGGATGAACAGGAAACCGGCTCCCCACACGATGCCGGTGAGGATGAAGGCAACGACGGTTCCGGCGTCTGGGCGGGTCACGGACGGTCGAAGAGTTGGAAATACCGCGTGGCCCCGCCGTCGATCAGCAGGTCGGCGCCGTTGATACTGCGGGCGTCTTCGCTTATCAGGAACAGGCAGAGCCCGCCGATCTCCGATGGGTCGATGATCTGCTCGGTCGGCACCTTGCGGGGCACCTGGTCGCGCACCTCCTGGATGACCATCGGCGTGTCGACCACACCGGGGCAGATCGAGTTGACGGTGACACCCGTTCCCCAGAAGTCGATCACGAGCGACCGGGTGAGGTTCGACAGGCCGGCCTTGGAGGCGGAGTAGCTCGGGTAGGGGTAGCCGGTGACTCCCGCGATCGACGAGATGTTGATGATCCTCCCCCAGCCCCGTCGCACGAGCTCCGGAGAGAAGGCCTGGATCATGCGGAATGGACCGGTGAGATTGATCCCGATCGCCCGCTCGAACGAATGCTCGTCGTGATCGGCGAGGTACTTGCGGTCGAGGATGCCGGCCGCGTTGATGAGCACGTCGATCTCACCCACGCGCTCGTGCACATCGTGCGCGAGTGCGGCGACGGAGTCGACATCCGAGACATCCACGGCGAATGCCTCAGCACGGCCACCGCCCTCGCGCAGCGCCTGGGCCGCCTGCTCGGCCGTTTCGATCGACAGGTCGGCGCAGAGCACGGTGTGCCCTGCGGCGGCGAGCCGTGCGTTGATGCCACGGCACATGCCGCCGGCCGCGCCGGTGACGAGGACGGTGCGGGATGTCGAGGTGATCGGGTACGTCATCGGACCTTCTCCTTCTGTGGTGGAACCGTGGCACCCCGGGCCGGGGGATCATCCGAAGCGCCGCGGAAGCGGACACGTCAATACGCGCGCGGCAGCGCCAGGTGGTGCTCGGCGATGAAGTTGTGCATCATCTCGTCGGTGAGCGGTGCGAACGTGTACAGGCGGGCGTCGCGCCAGTAGCGCTGCATCGGGTACTCGCGGCTTAGGCCCGAGCCGCCCATCGCGCGCATGCCGTTCTCGGTGGCCGTGGTCGCGGCATCCGATGCGGCGAGCTTGGCCATCGCCGACAGCGTCTCGGCCGCGGCACCGCCATCGGCTTGACGAGCGGCCCGCTGCAGCAGGCCTCGAGCCGCCTCGATCTTGACCGCTTCGTCGACCAGTCGGTGCTGCAGGATCTGGAAGCCCCCGATGGGCCGCCCGAACGCCTCACGGCCACGGACGTACTCGAGCGCGGCCTCGTGGGCGCCGCGGGCGATGCCGAGCGCGACGGCCGCGGCGTTGAGCCGCTCGCCGTTGAGCGTGGCGATCACCTGCCGGAAGCCACGGTCGATATCGCCGAGAACGGCGTCGTCGTCGAGCACGACATCGGCAAAGCCCACTTCGCACGTCGACAGCCCGTGGATCGCGACGGTGTCCATCTCGTTGACGGTGATGCCCGGGGTATCGCGCGGCACGAGGAACATCGTGATGCCGCCGACGGCGGACTTCTCGATGGGAGAGGTGCGGGCAAGCACCACGAGGAAGCCGCAGTCGGTCGCGCCCGAGATCCACATCTTCGCACCGTTAAGCACCCAGCCGCCGTCGGGGCGACGCGTCGCGCGCGTCTTCATGGCACGCGCGACATCGGTGCCGCCGCCCGGCTCGGTCAGCGCGAATGCGGCCCGGTGAACGCCGTCGAACAGCGGCGCGAGGAAGCGCTCACGCTGCGCCGGGGTGCCGTGTTGGCTGAGGAGCGTCGCGGCCATGTACTGCACGACGAACGACACGGCGATCGAGGTGGCCGTGGCACCGAGCTCCTCGAGCACGATGGCCTGGCTCTCGTGAGACGCGGGGGTGCCGTCGAGGTCGCCCTCAAGCTGCACGAGGCCGCTCTCGGCGAGCGCCCTGTAGAGCTCCTCGTCGAAGGCTTCGCGCTCGTCGAAGTCGCTCAGTCGCTGCGGCGTCGCGATCTGGTCGACGATGCTGCGCACCATCGATCTCAGGTCGGCCTGTTCTTCGCTCTGGTCGAACGGAAGGGGCGTGTACTCGCGCATGTCGTTCTCCGCTGATGGTTCTCGTGGTGGGAAGCCGCGGCTCAGGCCGTGTGCTCGGGCTGTTCGCGGCGCTTCATGAGCGCCGTGCGTCGCACGACGCACACCAGCTCGTCGCGCTGGTTGTAGGTGCGGTGTTCGATCCCGACGATGCCGGTGGTCGGGCGCGACGCCGAGACGCGTTTGTCGAGCGCCTCGGTCTCCACGCGGAGCGTGTCACCGATGAAGACAGGCTTGGGGAACTCGATCTCCCGGAAGCCGAGGTTGCCCAGGGTCGTGCCCAGGGTCGTCTCATGCACGGGGATGCCGGTGGCCACCCCGAGCGTGAAGATGCTGTTGACGATGCGCTGACCGTACATGCTCTGGGCGGCGAACTCGCTGTCGAGGTGGAGCGGCTGCACGTTCATCGTGAGCGTGGTGAAGAGGAGGTTGTCGGCCTCGGTCACGGTGCGGGTGACGGCGTGCCTGATGACCTCACCGACGACGAAGTCCTCGTAGTACATGGACATGGCTGTTCTCCTGATTCACTTGGCCGGGGCGGCCGGACGTCCGGCACGGGCCAGCAGCGCCCGCGCATTCTGAGCGTGGGCGAGATCGACGTGCTCACCCTCGAAGCTGACGGCGCCGTGCCCCGCGCGCACGCCCTCGTCGAAAGCGGCGACGAGACGCTCGTAGTAGGCGGCCCGCTCGTCGGACAGCCCGTACTCGTCGTTGACGACCTCGGCATGGCTAGGGTGGATCAGCACCTGGCCGGTGTAGCCGAGGCCCGCGTTGTCCCGCGCGAACGCGCGCAGGCCCTCGAGATCGCGGACGTCCTGCCACAGACCGAGCACGATCATCTCCATCCCGGCAGCTCGGGCGGCGACGACGATGCGGCTGCGCAGGTACAGGGTCTCGAGCCCTTCCGGCGTCCAATGGAAGCCGACCGAGCGGGCGATGTCGGCGCCCTTCGCAGCGGCCGCCATGACGCCGCCCACCCGGGGGCCGGCGATGATCTCGTCGGCCCGGGCGATCGACTCTGCCGTCTCGAACGAGGGCACGACCTCGATCGCTCCGCGCGGCACCTCGTTGCGCAGCTCCCCGGCTGCGATCACGGCGTCATAGGCCACGACATCGTCACGGCTGCGGAGCATCGGCAGCAGGAACCCCGAGAGGCCGGGGACCGCCACGGCCAGCGCGTCCTCGCCGAAGTGCGGGGTGTCGAGACCGTTGATGCGGACGAGGATGCGGGTGTCGCCCTCGTACGCGAGGATCGCCTCGCGCGCGTTCTGTCGCGCAGTCGCCTTCTCTGCTTCGGGAACCGCGTCTTCGAGGTCGATGATGATCGCGTCGGCGGGCGATGCCAGCGCTTTGCCGATCCAGTCGGCCTTGTGACCGGGGACGAACAGCAGCGAGCGAAGCGCGCGCACGTCAGGCACCGGCCTTCTCGAACTCCGCCAGAAGCGTCCCGGAGGGGGTCGACTGGCCGACCTCAGCGTGTACCGCCGCGATCACCCCGTCCTGCGTCGCCTGGATGGGGTTCTCCATCTTCATGGCCTCGAGCACGAACAGGACGCTGCCGGCCGTCACCTCGTCACCGGCGGCGACGTTCACCTTCACGATCGTCCCCTGCATCGGCGCCTTCACGGTGCCGTCGCCCGCCTTCTTGCGCGATCGCCCTCCCGTGCGCTTGGCGCCCGACCTCCCGTTGGACTCGAGGGTCGGAGCTGCGGCGGCCAGCGCCCCCGGCACGGCGGCAGGCGATCCTTCGGGGAACACGGGGATGCGATACCAGCGTCCGCCCACTTCCACTTCGTAGCGGCTGCCCTCGTCCGGCTCGTCGTCGAAGTCGGGGAACTCCACCGACTTCTCCAGCCACAGCGTGTTGATCTCCATGGCTCGGAACGCGTCCGTGCCGAGGATGTGAGCGGCCGCGGGGGCGGTCGTCGGGATGCCGTCGATGCGCAGCTCCGACAGGCCCGCGCGCAGTCGATCGATCGCCTCCTCGCGGGTAGGGGCGGTGGCGATGAGCTTGCCGACGAGGCTGTCGTACAGCGGCAGCACCTCGTCGCCCGACTCGTAGCCGCCATCCCAGCGCAGGCCTTCGCCTGCAGGAACCGCAATGCTCGTGATGGCCCCCGGGGCCGGCAGGAAGCGACCTCCTGAAGCATCCTCCGCGTTGACGCGTGCCTCGATCGCCGCGCCGGTGATCTTCACATCTTCCTGCCTGAGGCCGAGTGGCTCGCCGGCTGAGACCTGGAGCTGCAGAGCGACCAGGTCGAGGCCGGTCACCTGCTCGGTCACCGGGTGTTCGACCTGGATGCGGGTGTTCATCTCGAGAAAGTAGAACTCCTCCCCCTCGACGAGAAACTCGACCGTCCCCGCGCCGCAGTAGCCCACCTTGCGCGCCAGCCGCACCGCAGCCTCGCCCATGCGGCGACGGAGGTCGTCGCTGAGACCGGGGGCGGGCGCCTCTTCGATGAGCTTCTGATGGCGCCGCTGCACCGAGCAGTCGCGGTCGCCGAGGTACACCGCGTTGCCGTGGCTGTCGCCGAAGACCTGCACCTCGACGTGGCGGGCGTTCACGAGGTAGCGCTCGCAGTACACCTGCCCGTTGCCGAACGCCGCGGTCGCCTCGCGCACGGCGGCCGCGAAGGCCTCCGGTGCCTCGTCGGCAGAGCGGATCTCGCGCATGCCGCGCCCGCCTCCGCCATACGACGCCTTCACCAGCACGGGGTACCCATACCGGTCGCCGAACGCGATCACCTGCTCGGCCGAGTGCACCGGGCCGTCGGAGCCCGGCGCGAGCGGCACCGCGGCTGCCACCGCGACGGCGCGCGCCGAGACCTTCTCGCCCATCGCGGTGATCGCCTCCGGAGACGGCCCGATGAACACGAGGCCCGCGTCAGCCACGGCCTGCGCGAACGCGGCGTTCTCCGCAAGAAACCCGTAGCCGGGGTGCACCGCCTGAGCACCGGTGGCGCGAGCGGCCTCGACGATCTTCGCGATGTCGAGGTAGTTCTCGCTGGCTGCGCCCGGGCCGAGGTCGACCGCCTCATCGGCGACGCGGACGTGGAGCGCTCCGGCATCCGCCTCAGAGTGCACGGCGACGGTCGCGATGCCCTGCGCGCGCGCAGTGCGGATCACACGTGCCGCGATCTCTCCGCGGTTGGCGATCAGGATCTTGTCGAACATAGGGGTACTTCCTCGATTCCGGGGGAAAGGGTTACGGGTCAGCCCCAGCCCAGCTGCTGCTTCAGACGACCTTTGACTAGCTTCCCGGCGCCCGAGCGCGGCAGCTCCGCGGCGTCCAGGAAGGCGAACTGCTTGGGCACCTTGTACCCGGCCAGGTGGTTGCGAACGTGAGCCGCCAGCTGTGCGGCATCCGCGTGCTGCCCTTCGCGCAGTGACACGACGGCGCGGACCTCCTCGCCCCACTCCTCGTTCTCCACGCCGACGACGGCGGCCTCGAGCACCGCGGGGTGCAGGTAGAGCACCTGCTCGATCTCCACGCAGTAGACGTTCTCGCCGCCGCTCTTGATCATCTCCTTGAGGCGGTCCTTGAAGTAGTAGTAGCCGCGCTCGTCGCGCGTAGCCAGATCGCCGGTGCGCAGCCACCCGTCCACGATCGTCGCGGCCGTCGCCTCAGGGCGGCCGTAGTAGCCGGTCATGATGCTCGGCCCCGCCACGCAGATCTCGCCGAGTTCACCTGGCTCCGCCTCGCGTCCATCGCCGTCCAGGCTCAGGAGCTTCGACTCGACGAGCGTGTACTCCTGGCCGATCGACCCGTCGACCGACGGGTCGAGCATGTCCTCGTGGAGGAGACGTGTGACCATCGGGCCGGCCTCGCTCAGCCCGTACCGGAAGTAAAGCCTCGCCTGCGGCATCGTCTCGATGAACTCGATCTTGTTCGGCATCCGCAGCAGGCCCGCGCCGGTGTGGAGCGCCTTGAAGTGACGTTGCACCTCGGGGGTCGCGAACGCACCCGCCTGCAGGAGCCGGCGCATCATGTTGGGGATCATGAACGAGTTCGTGCCGCGCTCACGTCCGACCCACTCGACGAAGTCCTCTTCGCTGAACTTGTCGACGAGCACGGTCGTCTTGCCTGCGACGAAGTGGGTCACCAGCCACGTGAGGAGTCCTGCCGAGTGGAACAACGGGGTCACGAGAAGCCCACGCTCCTCCGGGTGAGCGCCGATGCCGACGTCTAGGTACTCGTTAATGGCGTTCGCTGTGGCGGCACCGTGCGACAGTAGGCATGCCTTGGAGGTGCCGGTGCTGCCACCCGTGTAGATGAGGCACAGCGCATCATCGGGATCGACGTCGTCGACGTACACGCCTTCTCCGATACGGAGGTGCTCGACCTCGCCCTGCTCGATCACGCGAGGCATCGCGATGGTGTCGGGGTGCGTCGCGAGGATTTGAAGTGCGTCGTTGAGCAGCGGCAGAAAGCGGTCCTCGACGATGACGATCGACGTCTGGCTCTCGCGGATACCGTCGGCCAGCTCTTCCGCCGCCCAGCGCCAGTTGTACGCGGTGTAGATGCCACCCGAGATCGCGACACCGAGGAACACCTCGGCGTTGAACACCGTGTTGCCGCCGAGCACGCCCACCGTGTCGCCCTTCGCGACGCCGGCTTCCTTTAGCCCGCGGGCCAGCGCCCACGCACGCTGCGCCGCTTCGCCGTACGTCACACGTCCGTCGACACCGACGAACGCTTCACGAGCGGGATGCCGCGCTGCGCCGAGCCGCGTCCAGTCTCCAATGGTTCGCATCTTTGCTTCTCCACATTCCCAAACAAACGTACGAGCGTTTGTCTATGGCGAGTTTAGTGCATCCCCGACGAATCGCAAGACTCGCCGGGGATGGGTCAGTCCGTGAGCGCGAGGTGCGCGTCGACGCGCGCGTCGGCGTCGACCACACCAAGCCCGCGAAGGATGATCTTGGTGTAGGTGTCGATGATCTCGTCGAGCGAGAAGTCGCCGTCCGTGCGGTACCAGCTCGACACGTGAGTGCCGATCGCCACGACGCTGAACGCGTGCAGCCGAGGGCTCAGTGCCTGGCCCCCGACGGCCTTCTGCACCTCGACGATGAGCCCCTCGAGCACAGCGCGGTAGGAACGGCGCTTCTCTGTGATCTCGGCACGCGCCTCGGGGGGCAGCGAACGCAGCTCGCTGTTGCCGATGAAGACCTCCTGCGCCCGCTCCGCATGGAACCGGACATGGCAGTGCACGAAGGCGATCAGCCGCTCCACGGGGTCGGTCTTGTCGGCGAGCGCCGCCTCCATTAGGGCGGTCAGATCGTCCATCGTGCCGCCCATCACTGACAGCAGGAGGTCTTCCTTGCTCGTGATGTGGTTGTAGAGACTGCCGACCTTGATCCCGACCGCAGCCGCGATCTGCCGCAGGCTCGTCGCCTCATAGCCGTGCGCGAAGAAGCTCGCCGCCGCTTCGCGCCGAATCGCCGCTGCGGTCTGCTGGCCACTGGCCGTGACTCCGGTCATGGGTCGGTTCCTTTCGGGTTGTGGCCCGCCGACGCAGCCAGCGCCGCCCGGACCCCGCTTCGTGAGAGCGGTCGCACGTTCATGAAATATAGAACCACGCTCAGCGCTCAGGGAATGCTTCCCTCGAAGCGGGCCATGCGGTATTGACGGGGCCACTCGAGCACACCGCCGAGTTCGGCGGCGGCACGCAGGGCGAATCCCGGCTCCCGCAGGAACTGCCGCGCCGCGAAGATCACATCCGCGGATCCGTCGACGAGCGCGGTCTCGGCCTGACGGGAATCGGTGATGAGCCCCGCCGCGCCGACGGGCACTCCGGTCGCCTCCCGGACCGCACGCGCGAGCGGAAGCTGATATCCGGGGCCGACGGGGATCTCCTGACGATGGTCGTTGCCGGCCGACGACACCGAGACAAAGTCGACCCCTAGCGCCACCAGCTCCGGCACCAGCGCGATCGTGTCCTGGACCGTCCAGCCGCCCTCGACCCAGTCGGTCGCCGACAGCCGGATGAACAACGGCATCCCCTCGGGCATGACGGCACGCACGGCAGCGACTGTCTCCCGCGTCAGGCGGGCTCGGGCCTGCGCGTCGCCGCCGTACTCGTCCGTGCGATGATTCGACAGCGCGGAGAGGAACTGGTGCTGCAGATAGCCGTGGGCACCGTGGATCTCGATCGCGTCGAAGCCCGCCTCAACCGCGCGGCGCGCGGCGTCCGCGAAGTCCTGAACGACCCCGGTGATCTCATCACGGCTGAGCGCACGCGGGGGAGGGAGCTCGCCGTACGCCAGAGCGCTCGGCCCGACGGTCTCCCAGCCGCCCTCGGCGATCTCGTGATACCCGCGGCCACGATACGGCGGACGGGTAGACGCCTTGCGCCCCGCGTGCGCGATCTGCATCGCGATCTGCACGCCCTGCGTGTGGACGAAGTCGACGACCTCCGCCCACTTCGCCGCCTGCTCGTCGGTCCAGATCCCCGCATCGTCGATCGTGATGCGCCCCTCGGGATTGACCGCGGTCGCCTCGGTGACGATCAGGCCAGCACGGCCGATCGCGAACGAGCCGAGGTGAGCAAGGTGCCACGGCTGCGGAACCCCGTCGACGGCCGAGTACTGGCACATCGCCGCGACCCAGAGCCGGTGCGGGATTTCGAGCTCTCTGAGCCGGATCGACTCGAACAGCCGCGGCGGGTTGTGGCGTTTGGGCATCATCGACCTCATTACTAAACGAACGGGCGTTCGCTTTTATCCTGCCGGGGTCTTGCCCGGATCTCAACCCCGGACGCGACTCGCCCCCTCCGCGCCCCCCTGCGCGAACCGCCACGGACGCACGGTGCCCCGCCGCGCATGCGTGGCGACGACCTCGCGTGTGACCGAGGCGAGCTCCTCCAAGCGCGAGACCGCACCCCGCGATGCCGGGACGGATACCACGATCGCGACGCGATCCCGCCAATGGCTTCCGTCGAGCGGCACGGCGACCGAGCACACCCCCGGCTCAGACTCATTGACGGCCAGTGCCCACCCTTGTCGGCGCGTCTCTTCGAGGGCGTACCGGACATCGGCGGCGGTGCGCATCGTGGAAGCCCCGGGTTGCGGGAGCGGATCCGGGGGGAGGATCGCGGCGACCTGCTCGTCATTGTGCGCCGCCAGAAGCAGCTTTCCGGCCGCGAGCGCGTGCGCCCAGGCGGTCATGCCGACCCGCACGCCGATGTCGTCGGCATGCAGGGAGCGTCGGCCGTCGACCACGAGCACCCTCGCGCCGATCAGCACCGCGGTGTGCACGGACTCGCCCGTCCGCTCGCGGACGTCGGCGAGCACCTCCCGGTGGCGCGGGCGGGTGCGGGGGTCGAGCACGGCACGAGTGCTGATGCCGAGCAGCTGCGCCCCCACGAAGTAGCCCCGGCCTGTGGAGGAGAGGGTCACGAATCCGCGCGCCTCGAGCGTGCGGAGACAGCGGTGCGCGGCGGCCCTACTCACCCGCGTCGCCCGAACGATGTCGCCGGTGCTCACCCGATCACGGGTCGCGAGCATCGCGATGACCTGCAGCCCCAGGTCGAGTCCGCCGATGCGGTAGGGGTCCTCGTCTCTCATAGCGAGACAAAGAATAACGAACGATTGCACGTTCGCCTATTGCCGAGGTGAACTTAGCAGGTAAGCCCGACCGAAGGAGACCAGGCCCGATGCGACTCGTATCGTTCACGCACACCGGACGCGCCTCATGGGGGCAGCTCACTGCCGACGGCATCCGCGACCTGGGGACGGCCACCGGCCGCACACTCGGCGCGGTGCTGCGCGACGGCGACCTCGAGGCCGCGCTTGCGGCATCCCCGCCGACGCTCAGCCGCGACGACGTCAAGCTGCTGCCGCCGATCACCGACGCAGGCAAGATCATCTGCATCGGCCTGAACTATGCCGATCACATCAAGGAGATGAACCGGCCGTGGCCCGAGAAGCCGGTCGTGTTCACCCGCTTCAATGACTCGCTCGTCGGCAGCGGCGAGGCCCTCGTGGCGCCGCGTAACAGCACGAGCTTCGACTACGAGGGCGAGTTCACGATCGTGATCGGCCGGGGCGGCCGGCACATCTCCGTCGACCACGCCCTCGATCACGTGCTCGGATACACGATCATGAACGACGGGTCGCTGCGCGACTATCAGCGCCACACCCATCAGTTCACCCCGGGGAAGAACTTCCCGCGCAGCGGCGGACTCGGCCCCGAGATCGTCACGGCCGATGAGTTCGGCCCTGTCGGCTCCCAGCGCATCACGACGGCCGTCAACGGCGAGATCGTGCAGGACTCGACGCTCGACCAGCTCGTCTTCAGCGTCGCCGAGCTCATCTCGTACTGCTCCGAATGGACGTCCCTCGCCCCCGGCGATCTCATTGCCACCGGAACCCCGGGGGGCGTTGCCGACGGCCACGATCCGGCTCGCTGGCTCTTCCCCGGCGACATCGTCGACATCACCGTTGAAGGCATTGGCACCCTGACCAACCCAGTCGTCGAAGAGCACTGACGCGACGACACCCATCCATCCATCACCCACACAGAAAGGCAGAATCATGACCGACGAAGCACCTAAGGTCCTGAAGAAGCTCACCGTGCAGCGCAAGGACGAGCTGCCCATGGCCCCCGGCCAGACCGCTAACGCACGCCGCTACTCCGGTGTGGCCGTCGAGAACACCGAGGTCGAGAACCTGTGGTTCGGCAAGGTGCACACAGGCCCCGGCGAGGTCTCCGACCCGCACCACCACGGGGAAGCGGAGACCGGCGGTTACGTCTTCAAGGGCAACGGCTTCATCCGCTTCGGCGAGCGCTACGAGCAGATCGTCTACATGTCGGAAGGCGACTTCGTGTACGTCCCGCCGTTCGTCCCGCACATCGAGGGCAACCTCAGCCACACCGAGGAGCTCATCTGGCTCACCACCCGCAACCCCGACAACATCGTCGTGAACCTCGAGAACCAGGACATCGCCGACATCGACATCGCGTACGTCGACTGATCGACGGCCTCGTACATCGAGCCCTCGCCGTCAGGCGGGGGCTCGATGTACTTCTTTCCCTGAGTCGAGGCAGCCCATCGACGGGAAGGCCTTCCACTCCGCCTCCTCAGGCGATCCCAGAGGCAGAGAACAGCACGACCCGACCACCGCCGCTTGCGGAGTACATGCCGCTCCTACGCCATGCCGCCGAGGTGCCTGACCGCATATTCGAGCGCGGCTCGCCTTTCGGCGGAGAGTCTCCCTTCGCGCAGAGCGACGCGCTGTCGTGAGTACCAGTGCGCGAGCGCGCTCTCGTCGGGGTCGCGTTCGCGGGGCATGCGCCTGTGAGTGGCGATGAAGGCCCGGAGGTCGTCGGCGCGCTCCATCCAGGCGGCCTGGCGGGGTTCCCATGACCACCCGGGGAGCGCTTGGAGGGCGCGTTTCTGTTCGTTACTGAGGGACGTCGCCCGGCGTTGTCCGGACAGCCAGTTGACGAGAGTCGCGGGGACTCCGTCACTCAGGCGTGGAGTGCGGCCGAGTCGTTCGCAGATCGGTCGCACCCGGTCGTACTTCTGGCGCCAGGCTGCTAGCCCGGCTGGTTCGCGTGTACTCATGCGCGAGTACATGCGCGGTGCCGCGCGGCAGTGCGGTCACTTTGGGCCTCGCGCTCGCAGTTGATGGTCCATTGCTGCGAGCGCCACGCTTACCGTGACGGGCATGCGCTCAGAGGCATGGCAGGCTTCGCCGTTGCGGAGGCCCCCCAAAGACACGCACTGTCCGGCGGTGGTCGATGCCTGTGCGCACGCTCGCGCAATCTCGTCGCGTGCACGGCTGAGCGTTACGCGGGCCGCCACACCTCGAGCAACCGCGAGAGCGCGTCGCGCCCCACCTTCCGGTCGCCCCCGTTGGGGCTGCGGGCGAGATCAGCAGCGACGACCGCAGACGGCATGAACTTCGGTGCGTAGGTGATCTCGAGAGTGTTCTCGAACAGGGCGTGGGGACCGCGGTAGTCCTCGACCATCCCCGCGAGCTCTGCCTGAACCTCTATGGACCCGACTCGGATGTATGCGGCGATGGCCTTGCTGTCATTGCGTCGATTCGGGTCGATTTCCCTGATCGCGCAACGGGCAGTCCAGGTTAGGTTAGGCCCCTCCATCCTCGAGGCGTCGCCGCGGTAGCGTCGCACACGGTTGCGCCCGCTGACGTCTCGGATCAGCTCGTCGGCGGTCACGTTCGCGAGGTAGGAGCGGATCCGAAACCGGGTGCTCTCCGGCACCCAGTGCGCCGTTTCTCCGGAGAGTTCCCAGAGCGCAGCCCACGCGGAAGCCGGCGCGAGCGTTCGGCCGCGCCCGCGCCGCGCGTACTCGGCATACGCCTCGACGGTGTCAGGAGTCGTCAGCCACAGCCCTGACCGGAGCTGCCGGGCAGGCAAGGCACCGGTCCGCATCAGCGAGACCGCATGCCGGTGGCTGATGCCCAGTCGGTACGCGACCTCGGCGGTCTCTATCTCATCACTCTCGGAATACATCCTGACGAGGAGTTTATCTGATGGATTCCTCCATTCCTGCTGCAGCGCGAAAGGATTTATTACCTGGTCTTTTGCCGCAGGTGACGCAACAACGATCAGGTAACGCCCATGTCTTTGGCATGACGACATACCGCACTCCCCTTCCAGGTTCGGTCGCCTGGCTCCAGGGGGACACCCTGATGACCGCCCCGCTCGATGACCGCCTGCTCAGTTACGAGCTGTACGAGGCTGACCCGGTCCGTGTGGGAAACGCGTACCCGCGTCAGCGGAATCTGCACGGCTACTACTGGATGGCCTCGACCGGACGTCACGTCTGGCACGAGTCGCTGCTGGAGCGCGACATGCTGATGCACCTGGACCACACGGCTGGCGTGGTCGCTATCGCCTCGCAGCCGATGCGACTGACCAACGAGGACGGCGTCCACCACTATCCCGACTTCCTCGCCCTGGACGCACGTGGCATTCAGACGGTCTATGACGTGAAGCCTGCCTCGCGCATCAACGAGAAGTCGCTGGCCCAGTTCGAGTGGACCCGAAAGGTCTGCGCCCGCGTCGGCTGGGACTACCGCGTGCTTACCGAGCTTCCTCCGCAGCAGCGTGTCAACCTCGCATGGCTGGCGCTGTTCCGCCATCCGCAGTACCACCCCGGTGTCGAAGCCGCCGGCGCGTTGATTGCCGCCCTTAAACCGGGCTTCACCATCGCGGACGCGGGACTGCTGAAGGTTTAGGTGACTCCTGATCTGTGGTGATTCGTCGCCGCTGGAAGGATGTCCTCATGCCTAAGCCGTTCCCCAAGGAGTTCCGGGACGACGTCGTCGCCATCGCGTTGCGGAGGGAGTCGTCGTTCGCGCAGATCGCGAAGGACTTCGGGATCTCCGAGTCCTGCGTGCAGCGATGGGTGAAGATCGCCGAGGTCGACGGTGGTCGCCGGCCCGGTGTCAGCTCGAGCGAAGCGGCCGAGAACCGTGAGCTGCGCAAGCGGGTGAAGCTGCTCGAGCAGGAGGTCGAGATCCTTCGCCGGGCTGCGGCGTATCTGTCGCAGGCGAACCTGTCCGGCCCAAAAGGCTCTACCCGCTCGTAGGTGAACTCGCTGCCGACGGGATCCCCGTCGCGGTGACGTGTCGGGTGCTGAAGTTCGCGAAACAGCCCTACTACCGGTGGCTGCAGGACCCCGTCTCGCCACGGGACTGGGACGATGCGCACCTGATCAACGCCGCCATCGATGTGCATGCCGACGATCCCGCGTTCGGATACCGGTTCATCGCCGACGAACTCACCGAGGCTGGGTTCACCGCGTCGGAGCGGCGGGTGTGGCGGGTGTGTTCGGAGAACGAGATCTTCAGCGCGTTCGTCCGCAAACGCCGTGGCAAGGGGCGCCTGGTCGGACCGCCTGTGCGCGACGATCTCGTCCGGCGCGAGTTCACCGCGAGCGGACCTGACCGGCTCTGGCTCACCGATATCTCCGAGCACCCGACCGGCGAGGGGAAGGTCTATCTTTGCGCCGTCAAAGACGTCTGGTCGAACCGGATCGTCGGCTACTCGATCGACTCGCGGATGACCTCAGAGCTCGCGGTGTCCGCGCTGCGGATGGCGATCCAACGCCGCAGCCCCACGGCAACGACGGTGCACTCCGATCGAGGCAGTCAGTTCCGTTCACGACGGTTCCAGGCCGAACTCGACCGGCACGGGCTGTTCGGATCGATGGGTCGAGTCGGCGCTGCCGGCGACAACGCGGCCATGGAATCGTTCTTCGCGCTGCTCCAGAAGAACGTGCTCAACAGTCGGCGCTGGGCCACTCGCGAGGACCTCCGCCTCGCGATCGTGACCTGGATCGAGCGGACCTATCACCGGCGCCGCCGGCAACGCGTCCTCGGCAAGTTGACGCCCATCGAGTTCGAAGCCATCATGACCACACAAGCCGCATCCGCGGCCTAACGAGAAGAGTCACCAAGACCTTCAGCAGTCCCTTCTGTGCCGTCCTCTGGTCCGAGGATCCACACTGCGCACGCCAACGCTGTCGCTGCCGGAGGTTGCCGAGTCTCGCGCGGCGTCACTTCCGGGTAGCACTGCGGGGGTCGAGTCGAAATACACGTTGATCAACCCGACGAACCCATACCTCGCGCGCATGATCCGACGATCTGCGTCACTGATGCCTTCGCTGTCTGCCATGACGTACATAATCGGGCACCGCGACTGCGCGGGCTTGAGCCGGGCATCGCTGGACCTCGTCACATGTGACAGCCGTGCGCGCGGCAATAGAGCACGGGCCCCACCCCGTCCCGCTTACGAGCAATGCCAGTAGAGCGATCCGGTCGAATTTTTCGCATCTATCCAACGAGGATGTCGGCGATCGAGTCATGGTCCTGCTCGTGGCCGCTCGTCGTCGCTCTCCGGGTCGTAAGGCATCGCTTTCGGGCCCGGTACCAGATTTCGATCGGGTAACCGTTGTCGGTCAGAGGTCTGTTGGCTTGTCGCGAGGCGCGTCTGCGGCGTATCAAGGGTGACGGCCCTTGAACCTCCGTCAGAGAGAAGCGGACTATGTTGGACAAAAATTGGACTGCCGAGCGAGTTGCGGCGGCCTATATCGATGCGGTGGAGCGCGGCTTTGAAACCTCTCTCACTATTAGCGACAGCCTGGACAAGGATGTGACTCCCGATGACCTCGTCGGCGCGGTGCGTCGCGGCGTGTATGCGCGCGTGACTATCGGAGTTTCCACTTACACGTTCAATCGCGGAGCCGAGTTCGCGGACGTTTCCGAGACCGGAGATCCGCGGGATTGAAAGTCCCTGTCTAGGGCAGGGCCCTTCAATGCCGCGCGCAATGCAGCGGCATTGCGTCAACCGAGCGATCGCGAACCGATGGATGCGCGACGGCCGCCCCACCTTCGTTCCTTGCCCGCTTGGGGATCCTCACTGGCGGAGTCGGCGCGCAGATCCCGTCAGTGCGGGTGTACCTCCCCATGGTGATAGCGGACGATCCGCGCGAGGTTGTTGCGACGCCAAGTTTCTGGCTTCGTATAGTGGGTGTGCGATAGCCAAGCCTCGTTCACATGCGCCGACAGGCTGACCGCCTTCGATCCGAGCACGCGCTCGAGTGCGCGCACGTACGGCACGCGCATCGTCGGCAGGGACGCCCCGCGATCGAGCCAGACGACCCAGTCGAGCTTTGTCGACAGCACGAGCACCCGGCCGACCCTGTCGGCGATGGATTCCCAGTCGGAGCGCCTCCGGTGAATCACAGGCGTGTGCAGCAACACCAGAAGATCGATCTTGCCGCCCGACTGGAGGTAGTCAAGTGCGACGTTGCCACCGTGGCTGTGCGCGAAGACCATGTGCAGGCCATTGAGCCCACGGCTACGCTCCCACAGCGCGAGCTGCTTAGCTGCCGCTCGTCGCCCAAAGCGCGAGAATGAGCCACCCCATCGATAGAAGGAGGCTTCGTCTTCATAAAGATCCGAGGGCGTCGCGGTTCGGATGTGGCTGGCCATCTCGCCGGTTGGCCAGAACCAGTCCGTCTCGGAAGGGAACCCCGCATAGGTTCCGTTCACCAGAATGCTCCGACGCGAAGTCGCGGCCGTGGGCGCGAGAACGTCTTCGAGGGGGCTTGCCGACTGGTCATCCGCAATACCCCCGAGGTTGCGAAGCGCGACCTCGCCAAGAGGCGACAACTCGTCTTCACCCTCCAGAAGCGCGAGTGCCGCCGCTTCCAAGAACCGCAACCCGGGGTATAGCCTCGTCAGCGCAGCGCACGCGACGGCGCGAAGGAGTTTGCTCGGGCTCCACAATTGAAGCGCGAGGATAGCAAGTCCCATGAGCGGGTCGCCGGAGTCCATTAGGTCTCTCCACCCGCGGCCGACGATGTATGGGTCCCGCGCCAGCTCCGCTATCGCGGCCTGACCAAGAATGCCAGGAGTGAGAAATTGAAACTCCTCACCGTACGGCTCGAGAAGCCGCACGCGGATGAGGTCGACGAGCTGCCAACTCTCGGTGACGACCAGCGGCGGTAACGCACGAATCGAAAGCAATGATTCGACGATCGCGGGCGCCTCTTCCATCAGAACAACGCGGATGTCGTCGGAGTCGCTTCCGAGTACGACGGCAAGCGCGACCAGTCGTGCAGCCAACAGCGCCTCACCGTCATCGCCCTCGACCGCGACGCGGTCAACGAATGCGCTCGGCCTGAAGCTCTCCGGATCGAACATCGACACCCCATCTCCGGGGCAAGACTAGCGAGAGTGCCGCGCCAAGTCCTCACGCACGGACAGTGCCCGAGTAGGGATAGTCGCGGGCGACGACGTTCACGCCCACCGCCTCATTCGCAACTAGAGGGTCTCACGCTGAGGTCACCATTTCCCGACTGCGATCTTCGGCGGTTGTGATCGGATGAACCGCGCCGCAAGGAATGCCCCAACAAGCACGCCGATCGCCAAGACCCACCCGACGTAGGGCACGGCGAGGAGGGCGAGAGCAACAATTGCGGCGGCAATCCACACCCAGGTTGCGGAGTTCGGTGTCGGCGCGGCCGGAACGATGGTGGGCTCAGCGTAGGCAGCAGGAAGCGCCTGCGTAATCCCATCGGGGATGTGTGGAACGGTGACGGGCGCGCCATCCAGCCACTCGCCCGGAACCTCCGTCGCACGCGGAATCGACAGCGTGACCTCCGCCGCGACGCGAGAACCGGCCAACTGGCCCCACACCGCCACCGTCAGCCCTCGCTCCCGCTGCGCCTCGATCAATGGAAGAGCGTTCTTCGAGGTCGTCGGCGATAGTTCGCCGATCGGCTCGTTGCCCAGGAGAACGGTCGCGACGGCCTTGATGCCGTTCCGAGTCGTCACATCGTTCCGCTGCTTCAGGGTGAAGAGCAGGTTCACCGGGCCGTCAGGAGGGAGGTAGCCGGTCAGGTAATCCAAGTGTTGGTCCTCGCCACTCACCTGGACCTTTCGGCCCCGCGGCGCGATCGTGTACGGACCGACCGGCGGCGCGTTCTCCGGAAAGACATCGGCGGGCTCGGGCAAGGCGATCCGGATCGCGCTCTTGAGCTCCAGCCCCCGCCGCGTATTCCTCGTCACCGCCCAGATCCGCGCGTCCACCACGGGGACGGCCCCTCCCTGAACAATGCCGGCGACGAACGACTGGACTGCCCTTGCGATGTCCGCGCCCAGATAGCCCACCGCGTGTCCACCGATGCGCACGGCGACCGCATATGCATCATGTGGATTGTCGGGCTCCGGAACGAGCTCAGCCTTCGTCATCACGACGCGCTGCTCATCGAGCGCCGGTCGGAACCCGAGGGCTGCAACGATCTGCGCTTCCCTGTACGCCTCACCCACAATGTCAGTCACCGCGCCGTTCGGTGACGAGATATCGACGCGAGGGAGGTGCGGCGCGTACGCGAGAGGCTGAACGCCCTCGCGCCGAGGCCAGTAGGTGTCGTGCCAGCGACGCCCATCCCACCACTGTCGAAACCCAGCAAGAGCACCCGACTCGTACCAGCCGGGCGCTACTTTCTTCGTCTTGTCGATGGTCCCGGTCATTTGCTCCCCCTCAGAAGTGCACCGCGGTTCGCGCGTTACTCGGCCGAACCGCGAACAAGGTCATCGCTTGCGCAGAGGAGCTGGAAGAGACGCTTGATACGCGGCGCTCATCAACGAGCTGCTGTGCCTTGCGTCGACTTCACCAGCAGCCGTCGCTCACCGTGCTCCGCTCGCTACCCAGGCGTTGGGCACGAAGCCTCAACAAAGCCCCCGAATCGGCTCGTTTCGTGAAGCGATGGAGTGGGTGCGTCTCGTAGCGTGGTGTCACTTCCCGCGGGGGCCTCGTCGTTGTTGACGGAGTGAGGGTCATCGTGGGAGCCCAGTTGTTCCGCCAAGAACCCTGAGAGTGATC
>Ga0065721_10004190_pt1 | contig 37447 bp, 32 predicted proteins | sample Mesricmetagenome_FD_59108 | JGI IMG/M metagenome (GOLD analysis project Ga0065721, IMG submission 59108) | Mesophilic microbial community from rice straw/compost enrichment Sample: eDNA_1 v2 (version 2) | ecosystem: Engineered > Solid waste > Grass > Composting > Bioreactor | place: USA: Davis... | reverse complement strand
GCGCGGCTGCTGCCCGCGGCCACCGGCACCGACACCGGCGGCTCGATCCGCCAGCCCGCGAGCTTCAGCGGCATCACCGGCATCAAGCCCACCTACGGACGTTGCTCGCGCTACGGGATGATCGCCTTCGCCTCCAGCCTGGACCAGGCCGGCCCGATGGCCCGCTCGGCCGAGGACTGCGCGCTGCTGCTCTCCGCCATGAGCGGCTTCGACGAGCGTGACGCGACCAGCGCCGAGCGCCCCGCCGAGGACTTCCACGCCCAGATGCTGCAACCGCGCGAAGGCGCCACGGCGGCCAAGCCGCTGCAGGGCCTGCGCGTGGGCCTGCCCAGGGAGTTCTTCCCCGAGGCGTTGGCGGCCGACGTCAACGGCGCCGTGCGCAGTGCCCTGGCCGAATTGGAGAAGCTGGGCGCGACGCTGGTGGAGGTGAGCCTGCCGCGCACGGAGCTGTCCATCCCCGTGTACTACATCATCGCCCCGGCCGAGGCGAGCTCGAACCTGCAGCGCTACGACGGCGTGCGCTACGGCCACCGCGCCGAGAAGTACGGCGACCTGGTGGACATGTACAAGAAGACGCGCGCCCAGGGTTTCGGCGCCGAGGTGAAGCGCCGGATCATGATCGGCACCTACGTGCTCTCGCACGGCTACTACGACGCCTACTACCTGCAGGCGCAGAAGCTGCGCCGCATGATCGCCGACGATTTTCAACGGTGCTTCAACGACTGCGACGTGATCGCCGGGCCGGTGGCGCCCAGCGTGGCGTGGCAGCTCGGCGCCAAGAGCGACGACCCGGTGGCCGCCTACTTGGCCGACATCTTCACCTTGCCCGCCAGCCTGGCCGGCCTGCCGGGCATGAGCATCCCGGCCGGGTTCGGCGAAGCACAGATGCCCGTGGGCTTGCAGCTCATCGGCAACTACTTCGCCGAAGGCCAGCTGCTGCACACCGCCCACGCCTTCCAGCAGGCCACCGACCACCACCTGCGCGCGCCCGCCGGCTTCTGAAGACATCCATGAGCACGACGCCCCAACTCATTCGCGGCTACGAGGTCGTCATCGGCCTGGAGACGCACGCCCAGCTCTCGACCGCCAGCAAGATCTTCAGCGGCGCCTCCACCGCCTTCGGCGCCGCGCCCAACACGCAGGCCAGCGCCGTGGACCTGGCGCTGCCCGGCACGCTGCCGGTGCCCAACCGCGGCGCGGTCGAGCGCGCCATCCGCTTCGGCCTGGCCGTGGGCGCGAAGGTTGCGCGCCAGTCGATCTTCGCCCGCAAGAACTACTTCTATCCGGACCTGCCCAAGGGCTACCAGATCAGCCAGTACGAGATCCCCGTCGTGCAGGGCGGCGTGATCGAGTTCCTGGTCGGCGAGCAGAAGAAGCGCGTGAACCTGACGCGCGCACACCTGGAAGAGGACGCGGGCAAGAGCCTGCACGAGGACTACCACGGCCTCACCGGCATCGACCTCAACCGCGCCGGCACGCCGCTGCTGGAGATCGTCTCCGAGCCCGAGATGCGCTCCAGCCTGGAGGCCGTGGGCTACGCCCGCGCGCTGCACGCGCTGGTGGTGTGGCTGGGCATCTGCGACGGCAACATGCAGGAAGGCTCCTTCCGTTGCGACGCCAACGTCTCTGTGCGCAAGCCGGGCGAGCCCTTCGGCACGCGGCGCGAGATCAAGAACCTCAACAGCTTCCGCTTCCTGCAGCAGGCCATCGACTACGAGGTGCAGTGGCAGATCGAGCAGATCGAGGACGGCTTGTCCATCGAGCAGGCCACGGTGCTGTTCGACCCGGACAGCGGCGAGACGCGCGCCATGCGCAGCAAGGAAGACGCGCACGACTACCGCTACTTCCCGGACCCCGACCTGCCGCCGCTGGTGATCGAGCCGGCCTGGGTGGAGCGCGTGAAGGCCGAGATGCCCGAGCTGCCGCAGGCCATGGCGGCGCGTTTCCAGCAGCAGGACGGCCTGCCCGCCTATGACGCCGGCATGGTCACGCAGAGCCTGGCCTTCGCCCGCTACTACGAGGCGGCGCGGGATGCGTGCAAGCAGCCCAAGCTGGTCGCCAACTGGCTGATGGGCGAGATCTCCAAGCGGCTCAATGCGGATGGCAGCTCCATCGAGGCCGTGCCGGTGGCGCCGCAGACGCTGGGCCAGCTCATCACGCGCATCAGCGACGGCACCATTTCCAACAACGGCGCGCGCCAGGTCTTCGACGCGCTGTGGTCGGGCGAAGGCAGCGACGTCGACGCGCTGATCGACGTTAAAGGCCTGAAGCAGATGAGCGACACCGGCGCGCTGGAGGCCATCGTCGAGCAGGTGCTGGCGGCCAACGAGAAGTCGGTGGCCGAGTTCCGCGCGGGCAAGGACAAGGCGTTCAACGCCCTGGTCGGCCAGGTGATGAAGGCCAGCAAGGGCAAGGCGAACCCGGCGCTTGCCGGGGAGCTGCTGAAGAAGAAGCTGCAGGGGTGATTCGCCCTCCCCTGCGATGAAAACGGCCCGCTCGTCGCGGGCCGTTCTTGTTTACACCCCGTACCGCGCCCGGTACGCCGCCACCGGCGCCTTGAACTGCGCCAGGGCCGGATCGGCGGCGTGGTCCAGGAAGGCCATCAGGTCGCTCAGCGAGGCGATAGCGATGACCTCCAGCCCCAGCTTGTCGCGCACGTACTGCACGGCGGACCACTCCACGTCGGCGCCGTTCTCGGTGGCCTTTTCCTGGCGGTCCAGCGCGATGGCCACGCCGCAGGGCTCGGCGCCGGCGGCGCGGATCATGGCGATGGACTCGCGCACCGAGGTGCCGGCGGAGATCACGTCGTCGATGATCAGCACGCGCCCGCGCACCGGCGCGCCCACCAGGGTGCCGCCCTCGCCGTGGTCCTTGGCTTCCTTGCGGTTGTAGGCGTAGGGCTTGTTGTGGCCCAGGCGGGCCAGTTCCACCGACACGGCCGCGGCCAGCGTGATGCCCTTGTAGGCCGGGCCGAAGAGCATGTCGAACTGCAGCCCGGAGTCCACCAGGCGGCGTGCATAGAATTCCGCCAGGCGGCCCAGCTTGGCGCCGTCGTCGAAGAGGCCGGCGTTGAAGAAGTACGGTGACAGACGCCCGGCCTTGGTCTTGAACTCCCCGAAGCGCAGCACGCCGACCTCGACCGAGAACTTCACGAAGTCCTCGGCCAGCGAGGGTTTGGGGGAGGTGTTCGTGCTCATAGGAATGGGTGTACTGCGATGGGTTTGAGGATGGTGACGCTCAACCTCAATGGGATCCGCTCCGCGGCGACCAAGGGGTTCGAGGCATGGGCCGAAGCGGCCGGCGCGGATTTTATGGGGGTGCAGGAAGTGCGCGCCCAGGAGGCCGACGTGGCGGAACGCTTCAAGCGCGTCGCCGGGCTCGAAGGCCATTTCCACTACGCGCAGAAGAAGGGCTATTCGGGCGTGGGGCTCTACACGAAGCGCGCCCCATCGGCCGTGATCGCCGGCTTCGGCTGCGACGAGTTCGACCCCGAGGGTCGCTACGTCGAACTGCGCTTCGACACCAGCGCGCGCAAGTTCAGCGTGATCAGCGCCTACTTCCCCAGCGGCTCCAGTGGCGAGGAGCGGCAGGCGGCCAAGTTCCGCTTCCTGGATCGCTTCTGGCACCACATGGCCGCGCTGCGCGCCTCAGGGCGCGAGTTCATCCTGATGGGCGACTTCAACATCGCGCACCAGGCCATCGACCTCAAGAACTGGCGCGGCAACCAGAAGAACAGCGGTTTCCTGCCCGAGGAGCGCGCGTGGTTCTCGCGCATGGTGAGCGAGGAGCTGGGGCTGGTGGACGTCTACCGCCGCCTGCACCCCGAGGCCACCGAGGACTGCTACACGTGGTGGAGCAACCGCGGCCAGGCCTGGGCCAAGAACGTGGGCTGGCGGCTGGACTACCAGGTGGCGACGCCGGAGATCGCGCACAGCGCGCACGCGGCCTCCATCCACAAGACGTCGCGGTTCTCGGACCACGCACCGCTCACCATCGACTACGCGACGTCGCTGTGACGCCGGATGGGGCCTGCCTGCGCAGGCATCCCCGAGAACATTTCACGCCGGCCCGGCGGCGCGCTTCAGTTCAGGCCAGCACCTTCAGCATCCACTGCCGCAAGGCTTCGAGCTCCTCCACGCTCACCGTGTGCTCGATCGGGTACTCGTGCCACTCCACCTCGTGCCCCAGCGCGCGCAGCAGGTCGCGCGAGGCGATGCCGGCGGCCATGGGCACCACCGGGTCCATCTGGCCGTGGGCCAGGAACACCGGTAGGTCCTCGTTGGCGCCGTGGCGCTCGGCGGCCGTGAGGCTCGCCAGCGGCAGGTAGCCCGAGAGGCCGGCCACGCCGGCCAGCCGCTCCTCGCAGCGCAGGGCGGACAGCAGCGCCATCGCGCAGCCCTGTGAGAAGCCCGCCAGCACGATGCGCCGCGCCGGCACGCCCCGCGCGCGCTCGCGGGCCACCAGCGCCAGCACCTGCGCCAGCGAGGCGCGCAGCCCCGGCTCGTCCTCGCGGCGCATCATTTCCGTGCCCAGCAGGTCGTACCAGGCGCGCATGCGGTAGCCGCCGTTGATGGTCACCGGCCGCACCGGCGCGTGCGGAAAGATCCAGCGCACGGCGCCCAGCGCCGAGAGGTCCATCTGCTGCGCCAGCGGCTCGAAGTCGTGCCCGTCGGCGCCCAGGCCGTGCAGCAGGATCAGGCTCGCGCCGGGCTGGGCGCCGGTTTCCACTTCGATGGTCTGCAGGGTCGGTTCGGGCATGGTCGTCACGGCTCCGGGGATGAGGTTCGGGAAGCGGAAGCGCCCGCCGGCGCGCGCGCCATGCAGCGCTGCCAGCGCTGCTGCACGCGCTCGGCGAACCACTTGGTGCTCAGCGGGCGGCTGATCTTGGGACCGGACAGCGCGATGTCCGGCAGCACGGCGCGCGGCAGCGCGCGGCCCTCGTTGCGCTCGGCCCGCTCGAACACCTTGCGGTACAGCGCGCTGCGCTCGAAGCCGGGCTCGTTGCCCTGCTCCAGCGCGCGGCGCGCCTCGGATTCCGACAGGCCCAGCCGCGGCGCCATCAACAGCGCGGCGGCTTCGGTCGCGCCGCGCTGGCCGTCGCCGCGCAGCAGGTCGCCATCGGTGTCGAGCGGGATGCCCGAGGCGCGGCTGAGCGCCTGCTGGAAGGCGGCGTTGCGGCTGGCCCAGCGCCCGGCGTTGAAGTCGGCGAAGCGGTAGAGCGGCCGGTCGTAGGGCGCGGGGTAGTCCAGCAGGTGCGCGATGCCGAAGAACAGCCCGCCGCGGCGCGTGAACACCGCCTGGCGCACGCCGCCGTCCAGCGGGTACGGGTAGCGCTGCGTGTTGGCCTCGGCCCAGGCCACGCTCACCTGCATCGGCCCGCCGGTGCGCACCGGGTTGAGCTTGCCGAACAGGCGCTGGCCCAGCGGCACGCGCTCGATCAGGTCCTCGAAGGTCTCGCTGAGCTGGCGCTCTGTGCGCGCCTTGTCGATGCGCTCGGCGTAGCTGCGCCCGTCCGAGGACGGGATCTGCAGCGCCGCCGACACCAGCAGCGAAGGCACGCCCACGCGCCCGGCGCGCTCGTCGATCTCCTTGCGCGCGATCGCGCCCAGGTTGGGCACGGCCGGGTCGGCCTGGAAGCTCGATTCCTGCTCGATCACGCCCAGCGCGGCGCAGAAATTGGAAGCCGTGGGCGGGATCTGCAGCGCCGAGAAGGCGGCATAGATGTCGGTGGCCCAGCCGGCGCGGTCGGAGAGGTTGGTGGGTAGCAGCTGCAGCAGCAGCGCGCGGCTGTCCTGCGGGCGTGGCCAGGCGTCGCGCTGGGGCTCGTCGGCGGCGCAGCCGGCCAGCAGCAGCGCCAGGCCCAGCCTCCGCAGCCGCGCGCCCGGGCGGCGCGGCGCCGGCCGCTCAGGGCAGATGGCAGGGATTCGTGCTGCGCTGTGCTCCATCGCTCCTCCTTGCGGCACGCGCGATGCCCGCGCCGCGCCCGCCACAATGGCGGCCATGCTTCGTTACCACACCATCCCCGTCACCCCGTTCCAGCAGAACTGCTCGCTGCTGTGGTGCGACCAGACCCAGGAAGCCGTGCTCATCGACGCCGGCGGCGAGCTGGGCGTGCTGCGCGCCGCGGTGCAGGAGCGCGGCTTGAAACTCGTGGCCCTGTGGGTCACGCATGCGCACATCGACCACGCCGGCGGCGTCGGGCAGCTCGCGCGCGAGGAGCGGTTGCCCATCGTCGGCCCGCAGCGCGCCGACCAGTTCTGGATCGACGGCCTGGCGCAGCAGAGCCGCATGTTCGGCTTCCCGCCGGCCGAGCCCTTCGCGCCCACGCGCTGGCTGGAGGACGGCGAGACGCTGACCCTGGGCCAGAGCGAGGTCCACGTGCGCCACTGCCCCGGCCACACCCCCGGCCACGTCGTGTTCCACGCGCCGGAGATCAAGCGCTGCTTCGTGGGCGACGTGCTGTTCGCCGGCAGCATCGGCCGCACCGACTTCCCGCAGGGCAACCACGACCAGCTGATTGACAGCATCACCCAGCGCCTGTGGCCCATGGGCGACGACACGGTGTTCATCCCCGGCCACGGGCCGGAGAGCACCTTCGGCGAGGAGCGCAAGTTCAATCCGTACGTGCGAGGGACCTGAGCCCCGCGCCTTCGCCCGGCGCGCTCACTTCCCCGCGCTGCGCGCCGGCGGCCCGAACTGCCGCGTGGGCTTCGGGGCCTGCGCGTACAGTGGCTGCACCCGCGGCAGCCGGGCCTGGATGTCGCGGATGCGGGTCGTGCCGGTGGGGTGCGTGGACATGAAGGCCAGCGGCTCGCCCTGGCTGGCGGCCATCATCTTCTGCCACAGGCTCACGCCGGCGGCCGGGTCGTAGCCGGCGCGCGCTGCCAGCTCCATGCCCACGATGTCCGCCTCGGACTCGTCCTCGCGGCTGAACTTGAGCGTCAGCAGCTGGCTGCCCATGCCCAGCACCTGGTTGCCCAGGTTGCCCAGCCCCAGCAGCGCCGACAGCGCCCCGGCGCCCAGCTGCGTCGCGGCCGACTTGCCCATGCGCTCGCGTGCGTGCTCGCGCAGCGCGTGCGCCACCTCGTGGCCCATGATGGTCGCCACCTCGTCATCGCTGAGTTGCAGCTGCTGCAGGATCCCGTAGAAGAACGCGATCTTCCCGCCCGGCATGCAGAAGGCGTTGAGCTCCTTGCTGCCGATCAGGTTCACCTCCCACTTCCACTGCCGCGCGCGCTGGTTCCAGTCGTCGGCGAAGGGAATGATGCGCTGCGCGATGTAGCGCAGCCGCTGCAGCTGCTGGTTCGATTCCGGCGCCAGCGCGCGCTGCTGCGAGGCATCGGACAGCATCTTGCGGTACTGCTGCGCCGCCGCGGCCTCCACCTCCTCGGCCGGCACCAGCTTGGAGAAAGTGGACTCCGAGCCCACCTCCTCGCGCACGCCCTGCTGCGCCATGGCCGGCAGCAGCGCCCCGCTCAGCAACGCCCCGGTGAACAGCCGTCGCGACGGGCTCACGAGGCAGCCCGCGCAGCGGCAGCCGGCGTGCGCCAGCGGCGCGGGAGAAACATCTGCATCGGTGCGGAAGGCGTCGGTGCTCATGGCATGCGGGGGCCGGACGAGGCGGCGTATTGATCGTTGAAATGGTCCAGAACGGGCACGGTGCATGCCCGGCTGACGGGAGTTGGGGGTTTCATGGGTGCCCTGCAAGGGTGGAGTGTGCCGGCCCGCATCAATCGTCGGCCGCCGCGGGCGCGTCGGGGTCCACCTCCAGCGCGCGCACGCTGGCGCGCAGCGCCCACAGCATCGCCAGCGCCGGCAGCGCCGCCAGCGTGGAGACGATGAAGAAATCGGGCCAGCCGATGGACTCGGCCAGCACCCCCGCCAGCGGCCCCACCCACACGCGCCCCACCGCCGCGAAGGCGCTCAGCAGCGCGTACTGCGTGGCCGTGAAGCGCTGGTTGCACAGGCTCATCAGGAAGGCGACGAAGGCCGCGGTGCCCATGCCGCCGGAGAGGTTCTCCAGCGCCACCACCAGCAGCAGCCCGCCGTCCACCGGCGTGGGTTGCGCCAGATGAATGAAACCCCAGTCGAAGGCCGGCACCAGCAGGCCCGGGATCACGCCCTTGCCCGACACCGCCAGCCACCAGAAGCCCAGGTTGCTCGCCATCTGCAGCAGCCCGAACACCAGCAGCGAGCGCCACAGGCCGAGTTTCAACATCAGCGCCCCGCCCACCAGCGCGCCCAGGATCGTGAGCCACAAGCCGATGAGCTTGTTGACCACGCCCACCTCGGCCGGGCTGAAAGCCATGGCCTTGAGCAGGAAGGGCGTCAGCAGCGAGCCGGCGAAGGCGTCCCCCAGTTTGTAGAGGACGATGAAGGCGAGAAAGGCGCCCGCGCCGGGCTGGCCGAAGTAGCTGCGCAGCCCTTGGATCAGCGTCTCGAACTGCGCCTTGCGCGCGGCCCAGGCCGCCAGCGGCAGCGTGAAGCCGATGCCCAGCATCAGCGCCAGCAACTCGGTCCATTTCACTTGCAGCGCCGGCGCCAGGGCGCTGCCGCTCCACAGCGGACTCAGCAGCAGTTGCGCCAGCGGCAAGGCGAAGCGGTCGCTGAGCAGATAGCCCACGGCCACGGCCGCCAGCACGGCCAGGAAGCCGGTGACGTCGTGGCGCGCCAGCGTGCGCGGCGCGGTGGCGCGCGGCAGCCGCGGCAGCAGCAGCGCGGAGACGACGGCGGCGCCGATCATGAGCACCGCCATCAGCCGGTACACGGCCGGCCATGTAAAACCGCCGCCCTGGGCCGGGTCGGTCCAGATCAGCGCCACGCCCCCGGAGAGGATCATCGCCAGCCGGTAGCCCATGACGTTGAGCGAGGAGCCCAGGCCGCGCTCGCGCGCGGGCAGCAGGTCCGTGCGGTAGGCGTCGATCACCACGTCCTGCGAGGCGGAGAGGAAGGCCACCGCCACCGCCAGCAGCGCGAAGGCGCGCGTGGCGCCCGCCGGCGGCGTGGACGCCATGAGCAGCAACGCGCCGGCCAACAGCAGTTGCGTGAGCACCAGCCAACCGCGGCGCCGGCCCAGCCCGGGCGGCTCGAAGCGGTCCATCAGCGGCGCCCACAGGAACTTGAAGGTGTAGGGCAGGCCCACGAGGCTGAGGAAGCCGATGGTGGCCACGTCCAGCCCCTCGGCCGAGAGCCAGGCCTGCATGGCCTGCCCCGTGAGCGCCAGCGGCAGTCCCGAGGCGAAGCCCAGCAGCGTGACGGCGAGGAAACGGTGGACGGTGGCGGCGCGCTGGGCCGGGGTGCGCGCCGCGACCGCGGCGGCGGTGGAAGGAGGCATCACGGGATTCTAGGCAGGCGGGGTGGGCGGCCTGCCCGGGCTCAGCCGCCCGTCCCCGCCTGCGTCGTCTGCTGCCGGTGGATCTCCATCGCCAGCGCCAGCAGCTTGTCGCGCGGCAGGTCGCCCACCAGCGCGTACCCGCAGCCGCTCTCGACCCAGTAAAACAGGTTGAGCCCGCCCTGGTGCTCGAAGCGGAACGCCGCCGGCGTGCCGGCCTCGGGCTTGCGCAGGTACACCGTGACGCGGTGCTTCTCCCCGTCCTCGTACATCAGCTGCGCGCTCGGCCCCGAGGCATCAGGCAGCAGCCGCCCGCCCACCAGGTTGAAACCCTGGGCCTGCAGATCGAACAGCTTCACCGGCAACTCGGTGCGCTTGGTGAGCCAGCGCACCAGGTGCTCCTCGTTGGCGCCCACTTCCACCGGGTGGCGCTGTTCCGGGGCATACACCGCGTGCGCCACCGCCGCGCGATGCACCCACTGCCGCGGCGACTGCGCCAGCGGCCCGGGCAGCAGGTCCTGCCAGCGCCACATCGCCCCCGCTCCCAGCACCGCGCCGCCGCCCACCAGCAGCAGCACCGCCGCGGCGCGCGCCCACGGGCGCTGCGACAGCGGCCGCGTCAGCAGCCGCCGCTGCATCGAGGCCGGCACCGGCTCGTTGAGCACCGGGTCGAAGTGCGCACGCAGTGCGTCGCGGTCGGCCCCCCACTGGCGCACGCGCTCGGCATCCTCCGGGTGCTCGCGCAGCCATTGCTCCACGTGCGCGCGCTGTGCCGGGTCGAGTTCGTCGTCCAGCCACGCACTGAGCAGTCCGTCATCGATGCGGTCGGCGTCCATTCCCTCGTGCCTTTTCGCTGCACTCAAACCACGCGCCGCAGGTGCGAGCGCGATGGGGGCTTGCCGTCGCCCAGTACCCGACGCAACAGCAGCCGCGCGCGGCTGATGCGCGACATCACGGTGCCCGGCGGGATGCGCAGCACCTGCGCCGCCTCGGCATAGCTCAGCTGCTCCACCACCACCAGCAGCAGGGGCTCGCGCAGCTCCGGCGTGAGCGTGCGCAACGCCGCCAACAGATCCAGCCGCAGCCCGATGTCCGGCGGCTGCGCCGCGCCGGCCTGGCGGTCCAGCTCCTGTTCCATGCGCTCGGGCTCCAGCATCGACAGCCGCGCGTCGCGCCGCAGCCCGTCCTGGTGCGCGTTGTGCGCGATGGACAACAGCCACAGCAGCAGATCGCGCCGCTCGTCGAACTGCTGCCAGCGCGTCAGCGCCCGCTCCAGCGTGCTCTGCACCAGGTCATCGGCGCGTGGGCCGTCGAACACCAGCGAGCGCGCATAGCGGCGCAGCCGCGGGATGGCCGCTAGCAGCAGCCGCTTGAAGTTGTCCGGAGCATCCACTGGCGAGGGTGTACGAGTGGTGTCGCCCCATTATTCCCACGCGGTGCCCTGTCTCGCGTGAGGCAGTGGCGCCCTTGTGGGCAGCGCGCTTGCCACCACCATCGGGGCATGGACGCTGCCTCTACTCCCACCCATGTCGCTTGTCCGCACTGCGCGGCGCTCAACCGCATCCCCAGCGCCCGGCTGGGTGAGGACCCGGTGTGCGGCCGCTGCGGACAGCCCCTGCTCGACGGCCGGCCGCTGGCGCTCACCGATGCCGACTTCGAGCGCGTGACCGCGCGCACCGAGCTGCCGGTGATCGTGGACCTGTGGGCGCCCTGGTGCGGCCCCTGCCGCAGCATGGCGCCCGCCTTCGAGCAGGCCGCGCGCGAGCTCAAGGGCCGCGCGCTGCTGGTCAAGGTGGACACCGACGCCAACCCGCACACCGCCGCGCGCTTCCAGGTGCGCAGCATCCCCACGCTGCTGAAGCTGCAGCAGGGCCGCGAGGTGGCGCGCATCAGCGGCGCAATGCCGGCGGCGCAGATCGTGCGGTGGGCGGGCGTCTGAGCGGAGCGCCCCCGCGGCCTCTCAAGCCGCCACGGCCCCCGCCTGCGCCCCAAACCGCAGCGTGAAGCAGCTGCCCTCGCCCACGTGGCTTTCCACCTCGATGCGCGCGCCCAGCAGCTCCGCCAGCCGGGCGCTCAGGTGCAGTCCCATGCCGGTGCCTTCGGGGCGGCGGCGCGGATCGCCCACCTGCGTGAAGGCGCCGAAGAGCTTCTTCTGGTCCGCCTCGCTGATGCCCACGCCCGTGTCGCGGACCCTCACCAGCGTGTCCCGGCCCTCGTGCCGCAACTCCAGCCGCACCGCGCCGTGCTCGGTGAACTTGATAGCGTTGTTGCTGAGGTTGATCAGGATCTGGCGCAGCGCGCGGCGGTCCACCTGCAGCACCGGCGCGCCTTCGGGCATGTCGAGCTCGAAGGCCAGCGACTTGGCCTGCGCCAGCGGCATCAGGCTGGCATGCACCTCGCGCAGCAGCGCGCCCACGTCCACCGGCTCGGGACTGAGCTGCACCATGCCGGCCTGGATGCGCGCCACGTCCAGCAGGTCGTTGATCAGCGACAGCAGGTGCTCGGCGCTGCTCTTGACGATGCCCAGCTGGCGCTCCTGCTCCGACGTGAGCTCGCCGCTCAGCCGCATGAGCAGGATGCCGGTGAAGCCGATGATGGCGTTGAGCGGCGTGCGCAGCTCGTGGCTCATGGTGGCCAGGAAACGGTCCTTGGCCTGGTTGGCCACCAGCAGCGCCGCGTTCTTCTCCTGCAGTTCGCGCTCGAAGCGCTTGCGCTCGGTGATGTCGCGGATGGCGCTCATCACGAAGCGGCCTTCCTCGGTGTCCAGCGGGCTCAGGCTGATCTCCACCGGGAACTCCTCGCCCTCGTTGCCGTCGCCGCGCAGCCCGTAGAGCTCCAGCCCCGCGCCCATGCTGCGCATCTGCGGCGTCGCGTGGTAGCGCGTGCGGTGGCCGATGTGCACGTGGCGGTAGCGCGTGGGCAGCAGCGTCTCGATGGAGGAGCCCAGCACCTGGTCGCGCGAGCGCCCGAACAGCCGCTCGGCCTGGCTGTTGAAGAGCACGATGCGCCCGCTGTCGTTGACGATGACGATGGCGTCGGGCACCGACTCCAGCAGGTTGCGGTAGCGCTGGCCGATCCACTGCGCGTCGCGCGCCACCTTCTGCGCCGTGACGTCGCGGTAGGTGCTGATGACGCAGTGCGCCTCGCCGGTGGCCCCAGGGCCCTCCTCGCGCACCATGCGCTTGAACAAGTCCACGTACATCAGCCGCCCGTCCTGGTGGCGGCGCATGGCCGCGCGAGCCTGGGCCTCGCCCTCGCGCAACGCGCGCTGCTGCAGCGCGGCGTGCTCCTCGATCTGGTCCGCGGGTACCAGCAACTCGGCCAGCGGCCGCCCCAGCGCCTCCGCGGCCGTGTAGCCGAAGGTCTGCTGCGCCATGCGGTTCCACAGCCATACCTCCCCTTCGGGCGAGGTCACGATCAGCGCCTGCGGTGCCTCGTCGATGAGCACCTGCTCCAGGCTCCGGTGGGGTAATGCGTAGTCCACGTGGCTCCTTGGTCCACTCCAGGGCGCCAATCTAGCGCAGCCGCACGGTCGCGGGCATTCAAACGCGGGGGCCTTCTACACTGCGCCGCTTTTTCCCGAATTGCCCGCAGTGCTGGAGCGACCTTCATGAGCCTTTTCCCCCGCTGGCGTCCCGTGGACGCCCCTCCCGGTGCCGTGGTGGCGCCCGATGAGCGCCTGTCCTGGCCGCAGACCGCCGCGCTGGGCGTGCAGCACGTCATCGCCATGTTCGGCGCCACGGTGCTGGCGCCGCTGCTCATGGGCTTCGACCCCAACGTCGCCATCCTCATGAGCGGCGTGGGCACGCTGATCTTCTTCGTGCTCACCGGCGGGCGCGTGCCCAGCTACCTCGGGTCGAGCTTCGCCTTCATCGGCGTGGTCATCACCGCCACCGGCTACCAGGCCGGCGGCCCCAACGCCAACCTGCCCGTGGCGCTGGGCGGGATCATCGCGTGCGGCGCGCTGTACGTGCTGCTGGGCCTGCTGGTGGCGGCCGCCGGCACGCGCTGGATCGAGTCGCTGATGCCGCCGGTGGTCACGGGCGCGGTGGTGGCCGTCATCGGGCTGAACCTGGCCTCGGTGCCGGTGAAGAACATGGCGCCCACGGGCTTCGACGCCTGGATGCAGGCGCTGACCTTCGTCTGCGTGGCGCTGGTGGCGGTGTTCAGCCGCGGGCTGGCGCAGCGGCTGCTGATCCTGGTGGGGCTGCTCATCGCCTCGCTGCTGTACGCGCTGCTGACCAACGGGCTGGGCCTGGGCAAGCCCATCGACCTCTCGGCCGTGGCCGCGGCGCCGTGGTTCGGGCTGCCGCGCTTCGCGGCGCCGGTCTTCGACGGCCACGCCATGCTGCTGATCGCACCGGTGGCGGTGATCCTGGTGGCGGAGAACCTGGGCCATCTCAAGGCCGTGGGCGCCATGACCGGGCGCGACATGAACCCCTACATGGGCCGCGCCTTCATCGGCGACGGCCTGGCCACCATGGCCAGCGGCGCCATCGGCGGCACGGGCGTGACCACCTACGCCGAGAACATCGGCGTCATGGCCGCCACGCGCATCTACTCCACGGCCATGTTCGTGGTGGCGGCGCTGGTGGCGCTGGTGCTGGGCTTCAGCCCCAAGTTCGGCGCGCTGATCCAGGCCATCCCGCTGGCGGTGATGGGCGGCGTCTCGATCGTGGTCTTCGGCCTGATCGCCGTCTCCGGCGCGCGCATCTGGGTCTCCAACCGCGTGGACTTCTCCGACAACACCAACCTCATGGTCGCGGCCATCACACTGGTGCTGGGCACGGGCGATTTCACGCTGCGCTTCGGCGACTTCGCCCTGGGCGGCATCGGGACCGCCACCTTCGGGGCCATCGGGCTGCATGCGCTGCTGCGCGGGGGGAAGCGGGGCTGACGCAAGCAGGGCAGGGCCTGCCCTCTCCCCGCCCCTTTCCGCTTAGACCCTCAACACCCTCTGCAGCGTCGCTAGCAGCTTGGGCGCGTCGATGGGCTTGGTGAGGAAGTCGTTCATGCCCGCGGCCAGCGCCTCGTCGCGCTCGCACGGCAGCGCCGCGGCGGTCAGCGCGACGATGGGCAGCGTCTGCGGGTCGAAGCGCCGGCGCAGCTCGCGCGTGGCCTCGCGCCCGCCCATGCGCGGCATCTGCATGTCCATCAGCACCGCCTGGAACGGACGGTTCTCCTGCAGCGCGCGGTCCACCGCCTCCAGGGCCTCCAGCCCGTCGGCGGCGCCTGTCACCTGTGCGCCCCACTGCTGCAGCATGGCCGTGGAGATGGTCATGTTGATGAAGTTGTCCTCCACCATCAGCACGCGCACGCCCGCCAGGGCCTGCGCCGACGGCACGGGCGCGGGCGCGGGCACCACCACCGGGGCGGCGGCCGCGGGCAGCGGCAGCTCGAACCAGAATCGCGAGCCTCGCCCCGGACGGCTGGCCACCCCCACCTCGCCGCCCATGAGCTGCGCCAGCTCGCGGCAGATCGACAGCCCCAGCCCCGTGCCGCCGTGGCGCCGCGTGGTGGAGTCATCGGCCTGGATGAAGGGCTGGAACAGCTGCGCCTGCGTCGCCGGGTCCAGCCCCGGGCCGGTGTCCTCCACCTCGAAGCGCACCCGGTTGCCCGCCACGGCGTGCGCGCTCAGCCGCACCAGGCCCTGCTCGGTGAACTTCAACGCGTTGCTCAGGTAGTTGCCCAGCACCTGGCGCAGCCGCACCGGGTCGCCATGCGCGCCCTGCGGCAGCGCGGGGTCGATGTCCAGCACCAGCGCCAGGCCGTGCGTGCTGGCGATGGCGGCATAGCCGCGCTGCAGCCGCTGCAGCAGCGCCTGCAGGTCGAAGTCCTGCGGGTGGATGTCGAGCTTGCCGGCCTCGATCTTGGACAGGTCCAGGATGTCGGAGATCACCGCCATCAGCGTGTCGGCGCTGTCGAGCATCTGCGCCAAGTACTGCTGGCGCTTGTCCTCCTCCAGGCCCGGGGCGCGCGCGAGCTGCGCCAGGCCCACCAGCGCGTTGAGCGGCGTGCGCAGCTCGTGGCTGGTGTTGGCGAGGAAGGCGCTCTTGGCGCGGCTGGCGGCCTGCGCCTGGTCCAGCGCCTGCCGCAGTTGCAGGCGCGACTGCTCGCGCAGCGCCTCGACCGCCGCGGCGGCGCGGCGCGCCACCGTGAAGTCGCGTCCCACGCCCCAATAGCCCAGGAACCGGCCGCGCGCGTCATGGCGCGGCTCGCCGCTCACGCGCAGCCAGCGCAGCGCGCCCGGCCCGGCCTGCCAGGTGACGCACATCTCGCGCAGCGGGCGGCAAGCCTGCAGCTCCGCGCGCTGGGCCTCGATCACCGCGGGGTCCGCGCGCAGCGCCGGCAAGGCCCACAGCGGCTGCCCCCAGGGGCCGGGCAGCGCCTGGAAACGGCCGCGGCGGTCGCGCCGCAGCACGCGCGTGAGCCGCCACTGGGCGTCGGTCTCCCAATAGAACTCGGCCGCCAGGGACAGCAGCGCGGCGAAGCGCTGCCCGCCGTCCGCGCCCTTGTGCAGGACCATCTCCAGCACGCCGTGGAGCACGCGCCCGCCCGCGGCACCGGTGAGCAGCACCACCACCTGCAGCGCGAACTGCAGCGCCGGCGGCTGCCCCCCCTGGGCCGGCAGCGCGCCGCTGTGATGACCCCAGGCGAGTGCGCCCAGCAGCAACAAACCCAGCGTGCCCACCAGCAGCGCCGTGCGCTTGCGCGCCACGGCGGCGCACATGCAGACCAGCACCGCCAGGAAGCCGCTGCCCGCACCGCCCAGGCCCCGGTCCACCAGCCACGCGATCAGCGCGATGGGCAGCAGCGCCGCCAGCGACACGCGCCGCACGGCCGCGTCCAGCGCGCCCTCGCGCGTGCGCAGCGCGTGCAGGCTCACGCCGCACAGCAGCAGCTCCGACAGCAGCAGCACCAAGCGCTCGGCGCCTTCCACCTGCACGCCGGGCAGTGCCAGCAGCGCGCCGCTGGCCGCCGCCGCCGTGGCGGCGGCGGCGAAGAAGAAGCGCGCCACGCGCGGACGCACGTCCTGCTGCACTTCGGGCAGCAGGCCCGAGCCGGTGTGGGACGTCAGCGCGCTCCACATGGCCTGCCTCCGCCGGGAAGACTCAGCCCGCGCGAGCGGCGTTGAGCACGTCGCGCGTGCGCTGCGCCTCGGCGCGGGCCGCGGCCGCGAAGTCCGCGCCCGCGCTGGCGTACAGCACGGCGCGCGAGGAATTCACCATCACCGTGCCGCCCGGGCGCAGCCCGGCGCGGATGGTGGAGGCCGCGTCGCCGCCCTGCGCGCCCACGCCGGGGATGAGCAGCGGCAGCGTGGGCGCGAGCTCGCGCACGCGCTCGATTTCCGCCGGGAAGGTGGCGCCCACCACCAGGCCGAGCTGGCCGTGGCGGTTCCACGGGCCCTGCGCCAGCCGCGCCACGCGCTCGTACAGCAGCTCGCCGCTGTCCAGCCGCTGCGCCTGCAGGTCGCTGCCGCCGGGATTGGAGGTGCGGCACAGCAGGATCAGCCCCTTGTCGGGCCAGGCGTCCATGTAGGGCTCGATCGAGTCCAGCCCCATGAAGGGCGAGAGCGTGAGCGCGTCGGCCTGGTAGCGCTCGAAGGCCTCGCGCGCGTACTGCTGCGCGGTGGAGCCGATGTCGCCGCGCTTGGCGTCCAGGATCACCGGCACGCCCGGCGCCACGCGGTGGATGTGCTGGACCAGCCGCTCCAGCTGCTCCTCGGCGCGGTGCGCGGCGAAGTAGGCGATCTGCGGCTTGAAGCAGCTCACCAGGTCGTGCGTGGCTTCGACGATGGCGGCGCAGAAGTCGTAGATGCGCGAGGCATCGCCCTTCCAGTCGCCCGGGAATTTCGAGGGCTCCGGGTCCAGGCCCACGCACAGCAGCGACTGGCTGCGCGCCTCGGCGGCTTGGAGCAGGTCGGTGAATTTCATGGAAATTCCGCTTTCAGAAATCGGGAAAGTCGGGTTGCGGCCTGCTTATCGGCACGCCGAAGCGTCATGTGAGGGGCGGGCCTGCACTGCCCGCCGCCGCAGCTCAGATCCGCTTGGCCAGCGCCTCGGCGCAGCCGGTGTAGCCGCCGGGCGTGAGCTCCTTCAGCCGCGCGCGCTCGCCTTCGGGCAGCTCCACCAGCGTGTCGATGAAGCCGGCGATGGCCTCGCGCGTGATGGCCTTGCCGCGGGTGAGCTCCTTCAGGCGCTCATACGGGTTGGGCAGGCCGTAGCGGCGCATCACGGTCTGGATCGGCTCGGCCAGCACTTCCCAGGACGCGTCCAGGTCGGCGGCCAGCGCCTCGCGGTTGAGCTCCAGCTTGTCGAGGCCGCGCGACAGGGACTCCAGGCCCAGCACGGCGTAGCCCAGCGCCACGCCCATGTTGCGCAGCACGGTCGAGTCGGTCAGGTCGCGCTGCCAGCGGCTGATCGGCAGCTTCTGCGCCAGATGCGTCAGCACCGCGCTGGCCAGGCCGAAGTTGCCTTCCGCGTTCTCGAAGTCGATGGGGTTGACCTTGTGCGGCATGGTGCTGGAGCCGATCTCGCCCGCCTTGGTCTTCTGCTTGAAGTAGCCCAGGCTGATGTAGCCCCAGACGTCGCGCGACCAGTCCACCAGGATGGTGTTGGCGCGGGTGACGGCGTCGAACAGCTCGGCCATGTAGTCGTGCGGCTCGATCTGGATCGTGTAGGGGTTGAAGGTCAGGCCCAGTGCCCCTTCCACCACCTGGCGGCTGAAGGCTTCCCAGTTGACGGCCGGGTAGGCCGAAAGGTGCGCGTTGTAGTTGCCCACCGCGCCGTTCATCTTGGCCAGCAGCTTCACCTCGGCGATGCGGCTGCGCGCGTGGCGCAGGCGGGCCACGACGTTGGCGATCTCCTTGCCCACGGTGGTGGGGCTGGCGGTCTGGCCGTGGGTGCGGCTGAGCATGGGCTCGGCGGCGAACTGGTGCGCCATGGACGCCAGGCGCTCGATGACACGGTCCAGCGACGGCAGCAGCACCTGCTCGCGCGCGGCCTTGAGCATCAGCGCGTGGCTGGTGTTGTTGATGTCCTCGCTGGTGCAGGCGAAGTGCACGAACTCGCCGGCGGCCTGCAGCTCGGCCTGGCCTTCGAAGCGGGACTTGATCCAGTACTCCACGGCCTTGACGTCGTGGTTGGTGGTCTTCTCGATGTCCTTGATCGCCTGCGCGTCGGCCTCGGAGAAGTTCTGCACCAGGCCGCGCAGCAGCTCGCGCGAGGCCTGCGACAGCGGCATGAACTCGGCGAAGCCGGCGTCCGACAGCGCGATGAACCACTCGACCTCGACCTGCACGCGGCGGTGCATCAGGCCGAACTCGGACAGCAGGGGGCGCAGCGCCGCCACCTTGGCGGCATAGCGGCCGTCCAGCGGCGACAGGGCGGTAAGGGCGGAGAGGTTCATGGCGGCAACTTCCGAGTTCAGACGGGCAAACCCTCAATTGTAGGTGGGGCCCTCTTGAGCGGGTGTGCCCCCTCTTGACACCTGCCGGCTGGCCCGAGGCCGCGCTGGGCCTTTGGCTGCCAGCGCCTGCACCGCCGCGCACCAGGGCGGCGCCTGTATGCAAAAGCCTTGCGTCAACTGGAACAGCTCTTGCGTCAGGGCGTGTACAACTCGAGAGAACTCACCTGAAGGAGGGATTCCCATGCATTCGATGTCTCGTCGTCCCGTGCTGGCCCTGGTGGCTGCCGCGACGCTGCTGGGCGGTGCCGGCTCGGCGCTGGCGCAGTCCAAGCTGAAAGTGGCCGCCATCTACACCGTGCCGGTGGAGCAGCAGTGGGTCAGCCGCATCGACAAGGCGCTCAAGGCCGCGGCGGCGCGCGGCGAGATCGAGTACGTGTTCAGCGAGAACGTGGCCAACGCCGACTACGAGCGCGTGATGCGCCAGTACGCCGAGGGCGGCCACGCGCTGATCGTGGGCGAGTCCTTCGCGGTGGAGGCCGCGGCGCGCAAGGTGGCCAAGGACTATCCCAAGGTCGCCTTCCTCATGGGCAGCTCCGGCAAGCCGCAGGCGCCCAACTTCTCCGTCTTCGACAACTACATCCAGGAGCCGGCCTACCTCACCGGCATGATCGCCGCGGGCGTGAGCAAGAGCGGCAAGATCGGCATGGTCGGCGGCTACCCGATCCCCGAGGTCAACCGGCTGATGAACGCCTTCATCGCCGGCGCGCGCGAGGTCAACCCCAAGGCCGAGTTCAGCATCAGCTTCATCAACAGCTGGTTCGATCCGCCCAAGGCCAAGGAAGCGGCCTTCGCCATGATCGACAAGGGCGCCGACGTGATGTACGCCGAGCGCTTCGGCGTGTCGGACGCGGCCAAGGAGCGCAAGGTGCTGGCCGTGGGCAACGTGATCAACACGCAAAGCACCTACCCCGACACCGTGGTGGCCTCGGCGCTGTGGAACATGGAGCCCACCATCGAGGTCGCGCTCAGGAAGGTGAAGGCCGGCCAGTTCTCGGCCGAGGACTACGGCGCCTACTCGACCATGAAGCACAAGGGCTCGGAGCTCGCGCCGCTGGGCACCTTCGAGGCCAAGGTGCCGGCCGAGCTCAAGGCCAAGGTCAAGGCGAAGGAAAAGGCGATCCTGGACGGCAGCTTCGTGGTCAAGGTGGACGACAGCGCGCCGAAGGCCAGGTAAGGCGCCGAAGCCGCCGTCCCGGGCTTGTTCTCGTGAGCGCCCCCTCCCCCGCCGCCACCGACGCGCCGCTGCTGCGGCTCTCCCACATCAGCAAACGCTTCGGCGCGCTGGTGGCCAACGACGACATCTCGCTGGAGCTGCGCCGCGGCGAGGTGCTGGCCCTGCTGGGCGAGAACGGCGCGGGCAAGAGCACGCTGATGGCGATCCTGTTCGGGCACTACCTGCCCGATGCGGGCCGCATCGAGGTGGACGGCAAGCCCTTGCCCCCGGGCGACACCCGCGCGGCGCTGGCCGCGGGCATCGGCATGGTGCACCAGCACTTCACGCTGGCCGACAACTTGAGCGTGCTGGACAACGTGATGCTGGGCACCGAGCCGCTGTGGCTGCCCTTCTCGCGCCGGCGTGCCGCGCGGGCGCGGCTGCTGGCGACGGCGCAGCGCTTCGGGCTGCACGTGGACCCGGAGGCCCGCATCGGCGACTTGTCCATCGGCGAGCGGCAGCAGGTGGAAATCCTGAAGGCGCTGGTGCGCGGGGCACGGGTGCTGATCCTGGACGAGCCCACTGCGGTGCTGACGCCGCAGCAGAGCGAGGCGCTGTTCGACACGCTGCGCGGCATGGTGCGCGAGGGGCTGTCCATCGTCTTCATCAGCCACAAGCTCGACGAGGTGCGGCGCGTCTCGGACCGCGTCGCGGTGCTGCGCGCGGGCAGGCTCGTGGCGCGCTTCGACAGCCTGGAAGTCGTGGACAAGGCGGTGCTGGCCGAGGCCATGGTGGGCCGTGCGCTTGCACCGGCCGGGCGCAGCGTGCGCCAGCCCGGTGCACTGGTGTGCCGGCTGCGTGACGCGCACGTGGCGGGCAAGCCGCGCCCGAAGCTCGACCGCGTGACGCTGGAGCTGCACGCGAATGAGATCCTGGGCATCGCCGGCATCTCGGGCAACGGCCAGCAGGTGCTGGCGGACCTGCTGTGCGGTGTGCAGGCGCTGGACGGCGGCACGCTGGTGTTCGAGGGCCGGCGGCTGCCCGCGCGGCCGCGCGCCTGGCTGGCTGCCGGGGTGGCGCGCATCCCGGAGGACCGCCACGCCGTGGGTGCCATCGGCGACCTGGCGCTGTGGGAGAACGCGGTGCTGGAGCGCTACGCGGGCGCGAGCTTCTCGCTCCTGGGCTGGCTCAAGCGCCGCCGCGCGCAGGCGCATGCGCAGGCGCTGGTGCAACGCTTCGACGTGCGCGGCACCGAGGGCGGCGGGCTGGCGACGCCGGCGCGGCGGCTGTCGGGGGGCAATCTTCAGAAACTCATCCTGGGCCGCGCGCTGGCGGGCGACCCGGCCGCGCCGGCGCCCAAGTTGATCGTGGCCAACCAGCCGACCTGGGGCCTGGACGTGGGCGCGGTGGCCTACGTGCACGGCCAACTGCAGCAGGCCTGCGCCGAAGGGGCGGCGCTGCTGCTCATCAGCGACGACCTGGATGAGCTGTTCGCGCTGTCGGACCGCATCGCCGTGATGCACCACGGCCGCCTGGGCCTGGCGCGGCCGGCGGCGCAGTGGTCGCGGGCCGAGATCGGCCTGGCCATGGCGGGCGCGGCGGCGCAGGTTTCTTCATCTTCTTCTTCGACCGACGAGGTGGTGCATGCGGCTTGAACGGCGCGCCGCGCCTTCGCGAGCCATGGCGCTGGCCGCGCCGCTGCTGGCCGTGGCGCTGACGCTGGGCTTGAGCGCCGCGCTGGTGGCCTGGGCCGGCGCGCCGGTGGGGCGCGCGTACTGGCTGCTGCTCGAAGGCGGCTTCGGCTCGCGGCTGGCGCTCACGGAAACGCTCACGCGTGCCACGCCGCTGATCCTCACCGGGCTGGCGGCGGCGGTGGCCTTCCGGGCGCGGCTGTGGAACATCGGCGCCGAGGGGCAGCTTTACGCCGGCGCGCTGGCCGCGGTGGCGGTGGCCGGCGCGGGCGGCTCCTTCGCGCTGATGATCGCCGCCGCCATGGCCGCGGGCGCGCTGCTGCTGCTGGGGCCGGCGCTGCTCAAGCGGCTGGGCGTGGACGAGGTCGTGACCACGCTGCTGCTGAACTTCATCGTGCTGCTGGGCGTGTCGGCCATGCTCGACGGCCCGATGAAGGACCCGATGGCCATGGGCTGGCCGCAGAGCATTGCGCTGCCCGAGGAACTTCAGATTGGCAACCTGGTGCCGCGCAGCCGGCTGCACAACGGGCTGCTGGCGGCGCTGGGGCTGGCCGCGGCGCTGGCGCTGCTGCTGCGGCAGACCACGCTGGGCTTCGAGATCCGTGCCGTGGGCGCCAACGCGCGCGCCGCGGCCTTTGCCGGCATGCCGGTGCAGCGGGTGACGGTGCTGGTGGCGCTGATGTCCGGCGCGCTGGCCGGGCTGGCCGGCGCCATCGAGGTGGCGGGCCGCGCCGGCTACCTGACGCTGGACATGTCGCCGGGCTATGGCTACAGCGGCATCGTGGTGGCGATGCTGGCCGGGCTGAATCCGCTGGGAGTGGTGGCGGCCGCGACCTTCGTCGCCGGCATCCTGGTGGGCGCCGACGGCATGAGCCGCCAGGTGGGCGTGCCCACCTACATCGCCGACGTGATCGTCGCGCTGGCGCTGATCACCATGCTCATGGCGACGCTGCTGGTGAACTACCGCGTGGCGTGGCGCCGGCCGGCGGCGGTGGGAGGGGCGGCGTGATGCGGGGCCGTCCTGGGAAATCCAAGGCTTTCTGTTGGACGAAGCACGAGCGGCAGCCCCTCCACTTCGTCATTCCCGCGGAGGCGGGAATCCAGGCGGCCCCACGCCAGAACGCAAGCCGCAATGCCGGAATGGGGTGGTGGGAGCACCGACGTTCCAACGTCACAGCTCACGGCCAGCTTGGGGGCTGCCTGGATTCCCGCCTCCGCGGGAATGACGAGGTAGTTGGCGAAGCGCATCCGCTCACGGCAAACGTTCTGTGCCCCTTGCCTGGACACCACTGCCTTCTTGCCGGGATGACGACGTTTTTTCTTCGGCCTGCCTTGTCCCGCGCCAACGCTCGAAAACCCGGCGTTCTCGCTCATGGCGGTGCGGCATGACCGAAATCCTCGAACTCCTTTCCGCCGCCCCCTTCTGGGTCGCGGTGCTGCGCATCGCCACGCCGCTGATCTTCGGCACGCTGGGCGTGCTGCTGTGCGAGCGCGCCGGGGTGCTGAACCTGGGCGTGGAGGGAATCATGGTTGCCGGCGCCTTCGCCGGCTGGCTCACCGTGTACGCCGGCCATGGCCTGTGGAGCGGCGTGCTGGTGGCCGCCGCGGTGGGCGCGCTGCTGGGGCTGCTGCACGCCTTCCTGACCGTCACGCTGGCGCTGAGCCAGCACGTGGCGGGGCTCGGTTTGACGCTGCTGGCCACCAGCCTGGCGAGCTATGCCTACCGCGTGAGCTTTCCGAAGGTGGAGCGCCCGCCCACCATCACGCCCTTCGAGCCCCTGAGCGCGCTGCCCGTGCCGGTGCTCTCGGAGCAGACGGCGCTGACGCTGCTGGCGCTGGGACTGGTGCCGTTGCTCGCGTATTTGTTGCACCGCACACCTTTGGGCCTGGCGATCCGCATGGTGGGCGAGAACCCGGCTGCCGCCGAGGGCCAGGGCCTGTCGGTGGCGCGGCTGCGCACCGGCGCGGTGGTGGCGGGATCGGCGCTGATGGGCGTGGCGGGGGCCTTCCTCACGCTCTCGGCCTTCAACGCCTTCTACTTCAACATGGTCAACGGCCGCGGCTGGGTGTGCGTGGCGCTGGTCGTCTTCGCCTCGTGGCGGCCCGGCAAGGCCCTGCTGGGCGCGCTGCTGTTCGCCTTCTTCGACGCGTTGCAGTTGAGGCTGCAACAAGGCGGTGCCGTGGAGGCGCTGCCCTACCAGGTTTGGCTGATGCTGCCCTATGCCATGGCCATCGTCGCGCTGGTCGTGATGGCACGGCGGGCGGCTTATCCTCAAGCCTTGATGAGGCCCTACCGCAAGGGCGAGCGCTAGCTACTTAGTAAGCAGCAGGAAGGAGATCGCGATGAGCACCGAATCGTCCACCTCCACCAAGGGCAGCAGCCACATACGGCTGACGTCCCATCCCGGCCAGGGTGCCGGCGGTGCACCGGCCATCCGCTGGGGCGCGGCGGATCCGAAGGAGCGCGGGCCGCTCATCGGTACCACCACCAACCGCAGCCAGCGCAACGTCATCGGCACGCACAGCGGCAGCTACGGCGTGTACCGCGCGCTGGCGGTGGCCGCGGGCAACCTGACCAAGGGCCACCGCGCCGATCTCACCAACACCGCGCCCACCGAGCACATCGGCCCCTATCCGCAGTGGGCCGACCCGCACAAGATCGTCTCCATCGACCCCTGGGGCGCCTCGGTGGCCGAGGTGTTCGCCGAGCAGCTGGCGCAGGGCGTGGACATCCGCCCCACCATCGCCGTGACGCAGGCGCACATCCACCTGCCGGAGATCCGCCAGGCGCTGGCGTTCCAGCGGCTGCAGGTGGACGGGAAGATCCTGCTGGAGGACAGCTCCGCCACCGTCACCAAGATCGCCGTGGAGCCCGTGTGGTGGCTGCCCGGCGTGGCCAAGCGCTTCGGCGTGAGCGAGGCGGTGCTGCGCAAGACGCTGTTCGAGGAAACCGGCGGCATGTACCCGGAGCTGGTCACGCGCGGCGACCTGGAGGTGTTCCTGCCGCCCATCGGCGGGCAGACGCTCTACGTCTTCGGCAAGGCGCAGGACCTGGCCAATCCCGAGGTCACGCTCACGGCGCGGGTGCATGACGAGTGCAACGGTTCGGACGTGTTCGGCTCCGACATCTGCACCTGCCGGCCGTACCTGACGCACGCGATCGAGGAGTGCATCAAAGGTGCGCAGGCCGGTGGCGTGGGGCTGATCGCCTACAGCCGCAAGGAGGGCCGCGCGCTGGGCGAGGTCACGAAGTTCCTGGTCTACAACGCGCGCAAGCGCCAGGTGGGCGGCGACAGCGCGGACAAGTACTTCCTGCGCACCGAGTGCGTGGCCGGCGTGCAGGACATGCGTTTCCAGGAGCTGATGCCCGACGTGCTGCACTGGCTGGGCATCAGGAAGATCCACCGCCTGGTGAGCATGAGCAACGACAAGTACGACGCCATCACCGGCAGCGGCATCGAGGTGGGCGAGCGCATCAAGATTCCCGACGAGTTAGTCCCTGCGGACGCCCGGGTGGAGATCGAGGCCAAGATCGCGGCGGGCTATTTCACTGACGGCAGCGTGCCGGACGCCGACCGGCTGGCGGCCACGAAGGGGCGCAACCTTGTCGAATGAACTCAACCCCACGCTGAGCCCCGGCGACGTGGCCGAGGGCGTGCGGCGGCTGCGCCAGGCCGCCACGGTGCGCGAGCGCTGCGCCAACCTCACGCAGGCGGTGCGCGAGGGGCGCTCGGAGCATTTCCGGCTCGACGAGTCCAGGCTGGACGAGGTGGCGCAGCGCATCGCGGCGCTGACCCGCGCGCGCTTCCCCGACGGGCGCGTCCCGCTGCACAGCCGCTGGCGCCATTTCGAGGCCGGCGGCGTGGACCGGCTGGCCGAGGTCAATGCCAAGCTCGCCGGACACGGCCAGGTGGCGCGGGCGCGGGCGCACATCGAGCTGGTGTTCATCAGCGTGCTGCTCGATGCCGGCGCCGGCGCGCAGTGGCAGTACGTGGAGAAGGAAAGCGGCCAGACCTTCGCGCGATCCGAGGGCCTGGGCGTGGCAAGCCTGCGCGGCTTCCTGGCCGGCGCCTTCTCCAGCGACATGGGCGATCCCTGCCGGGTGGACGCCAAGGCGCTGGCGCGCATCGACGTGCCCGCGCTGGCGGCGATCTTCCAGGTGCGCGAGGACAACCCGCTGCTGGGGCTGGAGGGCCGCGTCGTCCTGCTGCGCCGCCTGGCACAGGCGCTGCGCCAGCAGGTGGACACCTTCACGGCCGATGGCCGCCCGGGCCACCTGTTCGATGCGCTGACGCATCACCACCATGCGCCGCGGCTGCACAACCACCACGTGGTGCCGCGCAGCACGGCGCTGCACCACCAGGTGTCGGCGGCGCGGCTGCTGCAGTCGCTGCTGGACGCCTTCAGCGCCATCTGGCCCAGCGGGCAGCAGTTCATGGGCGTGCCGGTGGGCGACGCCTGGGCGCATCCGCTGGCCGGTGGCGAGGGCCCCAGCGCGGGCTGGGTGCCCTTCCACAAGCTCAGCCAGTGGCTGAGCTACTCGCTGGTCGAGCCCTTCCAGGCCGCAGGCGTGCAGATCACGGGGCTGGAGGAGCTCACCGGGCTGCCCGAGTACCGCAACGGCGGATTGCTGCTCGATGCCGGCGTGATCCAGCCGCTGGACTCGGAATTCGGTACCCGGGTGCGCGTGCCGGGCGAGCCCTGGGTGATCGAGTGGCGCGCGCTGACCGTGACGCTGCTCGACGCCCTGCTGCCGCGCGTGCGCACGCTGCTGGGCGACGACACGCTGCCGCTGGGCTGCCTGCTGGAGGGCGGCAGCTGGGCGGCGGGGCGGCAGATCGCCGCCGAGCGCCGCGGCGGCGGCGCGCCGCCGGTGGCCATCGACAGTGACGGCACCGTGTTCTGAGCCGTCCGCAAGACACAAGCACCACATCCACCACGAGGGAGAAGGCCCATGTCCGTCGTTCACGTCATCGACCATCCGCTGGTGCAGCACAAGCTCACGCTCATGCGCGAGAAGGACCGCAGCACCAACAGCTTCCGCAGGCTGATGCACGAGCTCAGCATGCTCATGGCCTACGAGGTCACGCGCGACATGCCCACGCAGCTGATCGACATCGAGACGCCGCTGGAGTCCATGCGCTCGCCGGTGATCGACGGCAAGAAGACCGTGTTCGTCTCGGTCATGCGCGCCGGCGGCGGCTTCCTGGACGGCATGCTGGAGATCATCCCCGGCGCGCGCGTGGGCCATGTCGGGCTGTACCGCGACCCGCGCACGCTGATGGCGGTGGAGTACTACCTCAAGATGCCCGACCACATGGAGGAGCGCGACGCCATCGTGCTCGACCCGATGCTGGCCACGGGCAACTCCGCCACGGCGGCGGTGGAGCGGCTCAAGGAGTTCAAGCCGCGCTCGATCCGCTTCGTGAGCCTGCTGGCCGCGCCGGAGGGGCTGCGGCATTTCCATGCCCAGCATCCGGACGTGCCGGTGTACACGGCCGCCATCGACCGCCAGCTCGACGAGCACGGCTACATCCTGCCGGGCCTGGGCGACGCCGGCGACCGGCTCTTCGGCACCAAGTGATGCGGATGCAGGACCTGCTGTTGCGCAACGTGGCGCTGCCCGATGGGCGCGCCGGCGTGGACGTGCTGGTGCGCGAGGGGCGCATCGCCGCGGTGGGGCCGGCGCTGCCGGCGCCGCCAGGCCTTCCCACCCTGGACGGCGGCGGCTGGCTGCTGAGCCCGCCCTTCGTGGACGCGCACTTCCACATGGACTCCACGCTCAGCCACGGCCAGCCGCGGGTGAACGAGAGCGGCACACTGCTGGAAGGCATCTCGCTGTGGGGCGAATTGAAACCGCTGCTGACGCAGGAGGCGCTGGTGGAGCGTGCGCTGCGCTACTGCGACTGGGCCGTGGCGCGCGGGCTGCTGGCGATCCGCTCGCACGTGGACATCTGCGACCCGCGGCTGCTGGCGGTGGAGGCGCTGCTGCACGTCAAGCGGCAGGTGGCGCCCTACCTCGACCTGCAGCTGGTGGCCTTTCCGCAGGACGGCCTGCTGCGTTGCCCGGGCGCGTTTGAAAACCTCCAGCGTGCGCTGGACCTGGGCGTGGACGTGGTGGGCGGCATTCCGCACTTCGAGCGCACCATGGCCGACGGCGCCGAGAGCGTGCGGCTGCTGTGCGAGCTGGCCGCGGAGCGCGGCCTGCGCGTGGACATGCACTGCGACGAGAGCGACGACCCGCTGTCGCGCCACGTCGAGACGCTGGCGCAGCAGACGCACCGGCTGGGGCTGCATGGGCGGGTGACGGGCTCGCACCTCACGTCCATGCATTCCATGGACAACTACTACGTGTCCAAGCTGCTGCCGCTGATGGCCGAGGCCGGCCTGCACGCGGTGGCGAACCCGCTCATCAACATCATGCTGCAGGGCCGGCACGACACCTACCCGAAGCGCCGTGGCATGACGCGCGTGCCGGAGCTGCTGGCCGCGGGCGTGAACGTCGGTTTCGGCCACGACTGCGTGATGGACCCTTGGTACCCGCTGGGCTCGGCCGACATGCTGGAAGTCGCCGCGATGGGGCTGCACGTGGCGCAGCTGGGCTCCGTGGCCGGGCAGCGCGCCTGCTTCGACGCGGTGACGGTGAACAACGCGCGCATCCTGGGGCTGGAGGGCTACGGGCTGGAGCCGGGCTGCCGTGGGGATTTCGTACTGCTGCAGGCGCGCTCGCCGCAGGAGGCGATCCGGCTGCGCGCGCCACGGCTGCTGGTGGTGCGCGGAGGGCGGGTGCTGGCGCGCGCGCCAGTGCAGGCGGTGGAGCTGGAGCTGCCGGGCCGGCCGGCGCGAGTGGACTTCACGCTGGCGCCGCCGGCCCGGGATGAGCCCGGGGCGGCCTCGCCGGGCGGCCCGGAGGCGGGCCCCTAAAATCGGCCCCAACACAAACACAGGCAGGCATGAAGCTCATCGGATCGCTCACCAGCCCCTACGTGCGCAAGGTGCGCGTCGTGATGGCGGAGAAGAAGCTGGACTACCAGTTTCTGCAGGAAGACGTTTGGAACAGCGACGCGATCCTGGCCTCCAACCCGCTGGGCAAGGTGCCCTGCCTGATCACGGAGTCCGGCGAGCCGGTGTACGACTCGCGCGTGATCGTGGAGTACGTGGACACGCTCTCGCCGGTGGGGCGGCTGATTCCGGCCACGGGCCGCGAGCGCGCCGAGGTGCGCACCATCGAGGCGCTGGCCGATGGGCTGCTGGACGCGTCGATCCTGGCGCGGCTTGAGCTGACCTGGGCTGGCCGCAGCGAGGCCCAGCGCAGCCCGGCCTGGGTGGACCGCCAGATGGCGCGCGTGCACAGCGCGCTCAAGGCCCTGTCGCAGGCGCTGGGCGACGACGCCTGGTGCGTGCACAACCATTTTTCGCTGGCCGATATCGCCGTGGGCTGCGCGGTGGGCTATCTCACCTTCCGCTTCCCGCACATCGACTGGCGCGGCGACCATCCCAACCTGGCGCGCCTGTCGGACAAGCTCGAAGCGCGCGCGAGCTTCATCGCCACCGCCGTGCCCAAGGGCTGAAGAACGGTTGATCTGCCGCAGGCGCTGCCAGGGCGCCGCGGCCCGGGACGGTGGCGCGTGTCGCCTATACTGTCCCTTCAGCGCCGATTTGTTCCGGATTGCGGGCGCTCAACAAATGCAGCTAAAGAGGGACGCCCAGACCCGGTGTCCGCTTTCAGCGACGCCGGGTTTTTTGCTTCTGGAGGGACGGGTTTCATCCATGGGTTCTATAGGGCATGTCACGCCGCAGCGCATGCATTTTTCGCAGCCGCTGCCGCTCAAGAGCGGCGCGCAGCTGCCGGACTACACGCTGACGTATGAGACCTACGGCACGCTCAACGCCGCGCGCAGCAACGCCGTGCTGGTGTGCCACGCGCTCAACGCCAGCCACCACGTCGCCGGCACCTACGCCGGGCAGGAGAAGAGCGAAGGTTGGTGGGACAACCTGATCGGTCCGGGCAAGCCGCTGGACACGAACCGCTTCTTCGTCATCGGTGTCAACAATCCGGGCTCCTGCTTCGGCTCCACCGGGCCGAAGGACATCAACCCGGCCACCGGTCAGCCCTGGGGCTCGGACTTCCCGGTGGTGACGGTGGAAGACTGGGTCAACGCGCAGGCGCGGCTGCTGGACGCGCTGGGCATCGAGCAGCTCGCGGCCGTGATCGGCGGCAGCCTGGGCGGCATGCAGGCGCTGAGCTGGAGCATCCAGCACCCGCAGCGCCTGCGCCACGCGCTGGTGATCGCCAGCGCGCCGAACCTCTCGGCGCAGAACATTGCCTTCAACGAAGTGGCGCGCCGGGCCATCTGCACCGACCCCGAGTTCCACGGCGGCCACTTCTATGCCCACGGCGTGGTGCCGCAGCGCGGGTTGCGCGTGGCGCGGATGATCGGCCACATCACGTACCTGTCCGACGACTCGATGGAAGCCAAGTTCGGCCGTGCGCTGCGCGCCGCGGAGCTGGCCTACAGCACGCAGCAGATCGAGTTCCAGATCGAGAGCTACCTGCGCTACCAGGGCGACAAGTTCAGCGAGTACTTCGACGCCAACACGTACCTGCTGATCACGCGCGCGCTGGACTACTTCGACCCGGCGCGCGAGCACGGCGGCGACCTGTCCGCCGCGATGGCCAAGGCCACGGCGAAATTCCTGGTGGTGAGCTTCACCACCGACTGGCGCTTCTCGCCGCTGCGCTCGCGCGAGATCGTGCAGGCGCTGCTGGACAACGGCCGTGACGTGGCCTACGCGGAGATCGACGCTCCGCACGGCCACGACGCCTTCCTGCTGGAGGACCCGCGCTACCACGGCGTGGTGCGCGCCTACTTCGAGCGCGTGGCGGCGGAGGCCGAGGCCATCACCGCCCCGGCCGTGGCCGTGAGCCAAAGGGAGGCTGCATGAGCGACCGGCAAGCCATGGCGCTGATCGCCGAGCTGGTGCCCAAGGGCAGCCGCGTGCTGGACCTGGGCTGTGGCAACGGCGCGCTGCTGGCACTGCTGCGCGACGAGCGCGGCTGCACCGGCTACGGGGTGGAGATCGACGACGCGAAGGTGCTGGAGTGCGTCAAGCGCGGCGTCAACGTCATCCAGCGCAACCTGGACGAGGGCCTGGGGCTGTTCCGCGACGGCAGCTTCGACGTGGTGCTGCAGCTCGACACGCTGCAGCACCTGCGCAACACGGCCGAGCTGCTGCGCGAGACGGCGCGCGTGGGACGCAGCGCGATCGTGAGCTTCCCGAACTTCGCGCACTGGCCCAACCGCTTCTCGGTGCTGCGCGGGCGCATGCCCGTGACCAAGACGCTGCCCTACCAGTGGTACGACACGCCCAACATCCGCGTCGGCACCTTCGCCGACTTCGAGGTGCTGGCCGGGCAGTGTGGGCTGCGGGTGCTGCAGTCCTTCGGGCTGCACAATGGGCGCAAGGTGGACGCGTGGCCGAACCTGATGGCGAGCACGGCGGTGTTCAGGCTGGAGCGGGGCTGAGCTGCCACCAGCCGAGCGTGCCTGCGCACGCTCGCGCGGGCAGCGAAGGGCTCGAGCTCTGCGAGGGCGCGGCCTGCAGGGCTGAGCGACAGCGCCCCGTTGCGGTTGGCCCTTCCCGCCGCCGCCAGGAGTGAAAAAGGCGGCTCCTAGAATGGGTTGAATCCCCTCCCGGAGCCCGCCATGAACGCCCCCGAACGCCTTCCCCTCCCCGACCCCCAAGCCCTGAGCGCCTTCGCCGACGAGGCGTGGAAGGAGCGCATCCTGCCCGCGCTGGTGGACTACATCCGGGTGCCGGCCAAGAGCCCGATGTTCGACAAGGACTGGGCACAGCACGGCTACATCGAGCGCGTGCTGCAGGACGCGGCGGCCTGGGTCGAGTCCCGCCGCGTGCCGGGGCTCAAGCTGGAAATCATCCGCCTGCCCGAGCGCACGCCGGTGATCTTCTTCGAGGTGGAGGCGACGGCTTCCGGCGGCGCCGGCCAGACGGTGCTGTTCTACGGCCACCTCGACAAGCAGCCCGAGTTCAACGGCTGGCGCGCGGACCTCGGCCCCTGGACGCCCGTGGTCGAGGACGGCCTGCTCTACGGCCGTGGCGGCGCCGATGACGGCTATGCCATCTACGCCGCCGTCAGCGCCATCGAGGCCCTGAAGGCGCAGGGCACGCCGCATCCGCGCTGCGTGGGCCTGATCGAGACCTGCGAGGAAAGCGGCTCCTTCGACCTGCCGGCCTACGTCGCCGCCCTGGGCCCGCGCCTGGGCGACGTCGGCCTGGTCGTCTGCCTGGACTCGGGCGCCGGCAACTACGACCAGCTCTGGCTCACCACCTCGCTGCGCGGCATGGTCAGCGGCGTGCTGAAGGTGCAGATCCTCACCGAGGGCGTGCACTCGGGCGACGCCAGCGGGCTGGTGCCGTCGAGCTTCCGCATCCTGCGCCAGGTGCTGGACCGGCTGGAGGACGCGCGCACCGGCGCGCTGCTGCCGCCGGATTTCCACGTCGAGATTCCCGCCGAGCGCGTCGCGCAGGCCCAGGCCACGGCGGCGGCGCTGGGCGACGAGGTCTGGAAGCGCTACCCCTGGGCCTGCGGCAACGACGGCACGCCGGCGCTGCCCACCACCACCGACCCGGTCGAGGCGCTGCTCAACCGCACCTGGCGCCCCACCCTGTCCGTGACCGGCGTGGACGGCTTCCCGGAGCTGTCGCAGGCCGGCAACGTGCTGCGGCCCTACACCGCCTTCAAGCTCTCGCTGCGCCTGCCGCCCACGCTGGACGGCCACGCCGCGGCGCTGAAGCTGCAGCAACTGCTGGAGGACAACGCGCCCTACAACGCCAAGGTCACCTTCCACGCCGATGGGCGCGCCGGCGCGCTGGGCGCCAACGGCTGGAACGCCCCGTCGCTGCAGCCCTGGCTCGCCACGGCGCTGGACGCGGCCAGCCAGGCCCACTACGGCGCGCCCTGCGGCTTCATTGGCCAGGGCGGCACGATCCCCTTCATGGGCATGCTGCAGGAGGGCTTCCCCAAGGCGCAGATGATGGTCTGCGGCGTGCTCGGCCCGAAGAGCAACGCCCACGGGCCCAACGAGTTCCTGCACCTGGACTACGCGCGCCGGCTCACCGCGGCGGTGGCGCAGGTGGTGGCGGCGATGCCGTGAGCCCGAAGCGGCCTGCCTGCCCGTGGGCGCAGGCAGGCTGCTCGACGCACATAGCGTCCTAAGCAACGCCCACAGGGACGGCACCGCGCAACCGGTAACAATCGTGGTCTTTGCCTGAATCGGCCCGGTCGTCGCCGGGCCCTGCGTGACCATGAAGCCCGACGCCCCCGCCGATGCGCCGCTGCCCTCGGAGACCCTGATCGACGAAGCCCCCGAGGATGTGAAAGTCAAGGTGCCGCTGGCCCTGGAGGACTGGCTGGCGGTGCTGTGCATGGGCGCGCTGTGCCTGATCACCTTCGCCAACGTGCTGGTGCGCTACCTCACCGACCAGTCGCTGGCCTGGACGGAGGAGATCTCCGTCTTCCTGCTCATCGTCGTGACGCTGGCCGGCGGCTGCGCCGCCATGGCGCGCGACCGCCACATCAAGATCGAGTACTTCAGCGAGAGCGGCTCGGCCGAGCGCCGCCGGCGCCTGGCGCGCATCGGCGCGCTGTGCTCGACGCTGTTCTTCCTGGCGCTCGCGGGCCTGAGCGTCCGCCTGGTGTGGGACGAATACCGCTTCGAGGAGACGACGCCCGGCATCGGGCTGCCCAAGTGGTGGTACTCGATCTGGCTGCCGGTGCTGTCCTTCGCCATCGCGCTGCGCGCCTTCGGCCTGTTCCTGCGCAACGCGTGCAAGGGAGCCGGCCAATGATCGCCGCGCTGCTGTTCGCCCTCTTCATCGGGCTGATGCTGCTGGGCGTGCCCATCGGCGTGGCGCTGGCCATCGGCGGCGGTGCCGCCATCGCGCTGTCCAACACCACGACGCAGTTCTTCGGCCTGCTGGCGCTGCCGCAGAACTTCTACGCCGGGCTGTCCAAGTACCCGCTGCTGGCGATCCCGATGTTCGTGCTGGTGGGCTCCATCTTCGACCGCTCCGGCGTGGCGCAGCGGCTGGTGAACTTCGCCATAGCCATCGTCGGGCGCGGCCCCGGCATGCTGCCGCTGGTGGCGATTGCCGTGGCGATGTTCCTGGGCGGCATCTCCGGCTCGGGCCCGGCCACGGCCGCGGCGGTGGGCAGCGTGATGATCGCGGCCATGGCGCGCGCGGGCTACCCGGGCGCCTACTCCGCCAGCGTGGTCGGCGCGGCGGCGGCCACGGACATCCTCATCCCGCCCTCGGTGGCCTTCATCGTCTACTCGGTGATGGTGCCCGGCGCCTCGGTGCCGGCCCTCTTCGCCGCCGGCATGGTGCCGGGCGTGCTCGCCGGGCTGGCGCTGATCATCCCGGCGGTGTGGCTGGCGCGGCGCCACGGCATGGGCGGGGCGGAAGCCAAGCTGCCGCGGCCGGCGTTCTGGCCGGCGCTCAAGGAAGCGTCCTGGGGGCTGGCCGCGCCGGTGCTGATCCTGGGCGGCATGCGCGCGGGCTGGTTCACGCCCACCGAGGCCGCCGTGGTGGCGGTGTTCTACGGACTGTTCGTGGGCATGGCGGTGCACCGCACCATCGGCCTGCGCGACCTGTTCCCGATCCTGCGCGAGGCGGCCGAAACCTCGGCCGTGATCATGATGGTGGTGGCGCTGGCCGGGATCTTCGCCTACGCGCTCTCCACGCTTTCCGTCATCGACCCGATCACGCAGGCCATCGTCCAGTCCGGCCTGGGCGAGTGGGGCGTGATGGCGCTGGTGGTGCTGGTGCTGATCGTGGCGGGCATGTTCCTCGACGGCATCTCCATCTTCCTGATCTTCGTGCCGCTGCTGCTGCCGCTGGTGCAGGCCTTCCGCTGGGACCCGGTGTGGTTCGGCGTGATCCTGACGCTGCTGGTGGCGCTGGGCCAGTTCACGCCGCCGATGGCGGTGAACCTGATGGTGTCCTGCCGCATCGCGGGCGTGCGCATGGAGTCCACGATTCCCTGGGTGCTGTGGCTGCTGCTGGCCATGGGCCTGGCGATGCTGGCGGTGATCGCCTTCCCGCCGCTGGCGCTGTGGCTGCCGCAGCGCCTGGGCTACTGAAGAAGCCCCCCTTCCCTGTTCAAGAACCCCTCCAAGGAGACTGCACGAGATGAAACGCCGCAATCTGTTCGCCGCCGCTGCCACCGCGCTGGCCGCCGTCCTGTCGCTGGGCAGCGCCCAGGCCCAGGTGCCCGCCAACTACAAGCCCGAATACAAGATGTCGCTGGTGCTGGGCACGGCCTTCCCCTGGGGCAAGGGCGGCGAGATCTGGGCCGACCTGGTCAAGCAGCGCACCAGCGGGCGCATCAACATCAAGCTCTACCCCGGCACGTCGCTGGTGCAGGGCGACCAGACGCGCGAGCTCACCGCCATCCGCCAGGGCGTGATCGACATGGCCATCGGCTCCACCATCAACTGGTCGCCGCAGGTCAAGGAACTCAACCTGTTCTCGCTGCCCTTCCTGATGCCCGACTACGCCGCCATCGACGCCATCACCCAGGGCGAGCCGGGCAAGGACATCTTCAAGGCGCTGGAAAAGGGCGGCGTGGTGCCGCTGGCTTGGGGCGAGAACGGCTTCCGCGAGCTGAGCAACTCCAAGCGCGACATCCGCAAGCCCGAGGACCTCAAGGGCCTGAAGCTGCGCGTGGTGGGCTCGCCGCTGTTCATCGACACCTTCACCGCGCTGGGCGCCAACCCCACGCAGATGAGCTGGGCCGACGCGCAGCCCGCGCTGGCCAGCGGCGCGGTGGATGGGCAGGAGAACCCGCTGTCCATCTACACCGCCGCCAAGCTGCACACCGTGGCGCAGAAGCACCTGACGGTGTGGGGCTACATGGCCGATCCGCTGATCTTCGTGGTCAACCGCGACGTGTGGGAGAGCTGGACCCCGGCCGACCGCGACATCGTGCGCCAGGCCGCGGTGGACGCGGGCAAGCAGCAGATCGAGATCGCGCGCAAGGGCCTGGCCGACGCCGAGCCGGCGGTGCTCAAGGACATCGCCGCCAACGGCGTGAGCGTGGTGAAGCTGTCGGCCGCCGAGCGCGAAGCCTTCGCCAAGGCCACGCGCCCGGTCTACGACAAGTGGAAGAAGACCGTGGGCGAGGCCCTGGTGGCCAAGGCCGAGGCGGCCGTGGCGGCGCGCAAGAAGTAAGGCGCCGCCGCGGCAGCGCCTTTTCAATTCTTTCGGGTCTTGAGCGACGCTGAAATATTCCCTCGTCATGCCCGCGAAGGCGGGCATCCACGCGAGTCGGGCTGCAGCCCGGTATTCGTGGACACCCGCCTTCGCGGGTGTGACGGGGTTACTTCACTCGCAACGAAGAACCGAAATCAAAACGTGTACCCCGCCTCCACCGCCGCCCCCGACAGCGGCTCCAGCAGCGGCAGCAGCGGCTGCAGTTGGCGGTAGCGCAGCGCGACCTTGGTGGCGTAGGCGAAGAAGCGCGGCAGGTCCTGCACGTAGCGGTCCTTGCCGTCGCGGTGCTTCAGCCGGCAGAAGATGCCCAGCACCTTGAGGTGGCGCTGCAGGCCCATGTACTCCAGCGCGCGCCAGAACTCGCCGAAATCCTCCTTGAGGCCACCGTCCAGCGGCACGCCGGCCTCGCGCGCGGCCTGCCAGTAGCGCACCGCCCAGTCGATCTCGCGCTCCTCGTCCCAGGAAACGAAGGCGTCGCGCAGCAGCGAGGCGATGTCGTAGGTCACGGGGCCGCGCACGGCGTCCTGGAAGTCCAGGATGCCCGGGCCCTGCGGCCCCACCATGAGGTTGCGCGGCATCCAGTCGCGATGCACCGCCACGCGCGGCTGCGCCAGCGCGCTGGCCGTCAGCAGCGCGGCGATGCGGCTCCACTGTTCCTGCTGCGCCTCGGTCCAGGTGACGCCGAACTCGCGCTGCACGCACCATTGCGGAAACAGCGCCAGCTCGCGCTGCAGCAGCGCGCCGTCGTAGTTGGGCAGCGTGGCGGGGTCGATGCGCACCTGCCACTGCACCAGCGCGGCGATGGCCTGGCGCATGAGCGCGTCGGCCTGCGCGGCGTCAGCCTGGCGCAGCGCGTCCAGGAACAGCTGCTGGCCCAGGTCGGACAGCAGCAGGAAGCCGTGGGTCTCGTCCACGGCCAGCAGCTCCGGGCCGTTCAGGGCCGCGCCCTGGATCAGCCGGGCGATGTGCACGAAGGGCCGCACGTCCTCCTGGGGCGGAGGCGCGTCCATGACGATGCGTGAGGGGCCGGTGGCGCTGTCGATGCGGAAGTAGCGGCGGAAGCTCGCGTCGGCCGAGGCCGGGCGCAGGGTGTGCATCTGCAGCCCGTGCTGTGCGGCCAGCGGCGCGAGCCAGGCATTGAAGGCCTGCGCGCGCGCAGGATCGGTCCAGGTGATGGTGGTGCTCATGGGGGACAGGGCCAGGCGCGGCGGCGCCGCGGGCGGAGAGGGTCCGGGCAGACCCTCATGGATAATCGCCCGGATTTTACGAACCGCACCCGGCGCCCTTCCTGACGCCGGCCCGGCCGCCGCCCGGCCCGACAGCCCCCTTGCCGCCTTGCGCCTGCCTGCCCACGCCCGCCCGTCCGCCCCATCCCTGACGCTGCCGCGCCCGCGCGCCGAGCGGCTGCTGGCGCTGGCTCTGCTGGCCGGGCTGCCGTTGGGCGCCGCGACGCAGGTGCTGCTGCCCGAGGAAAGCGCGCCGCCGCCCGTGGAGGTGCAGCCCGCC
>Ga0065721_10049324_pt1 | contig 37455 bp, 28 predicted proteins | sample Mesricmetagenome_FD_59108 | JGI IMG/M metagenome (GOLD analysis project Ga0065721, IMG submission 59108) | Mesophilic microbial community from rice straw/compost enrichment Sample: eDNA_1 v2 (version 2) | ecosystem: Engineered > Solid waste > Grass > Composting > Bioreactor | place: USA: Davis... | reverse complement strand
CCCCAGCCTCCCGCAACTCCGTTCGGATTATGGATGGCCCAATCCCCGCGTCTTCGCTGCTGCTTCGATATAAGATAAGAGGCCGCACGGCATATGATCGGGCTGTGTGCGTCAACTCCGGCTTCCTGCAGCGCATAGCTCAACAAGGCTGTATCCCACACCTCGGATGGAGAATTCTGGAGCACAAGCCTGCCCGCGTCGCGACAGATCAACCCCTTCAATCCGCGCACGGCGCTTTGGATTACGGGATGCGCCTTGTCGTATCCAATGGCCAGCAGCGCGTAGACCATCAGAAACGTACTCGTCGCGTAACTGTATAGCGTACCGTCCGATTCGATCCGTTCAAGCATGTAACGCTCTGCTTTCCTTATCGCTTCGGCATGCTTTCGCTCGGGAATATCTTCGATGTTGTTAATGCCATTAACAATCTCACTTAACACCGATTCGAAGAGACGGGCTTCGACATCGAGCTTGTCATCATCGAAGAGCGACAAGCTGTCTCGAGTAACAGTTCCGATCAGATCGGCTAGCTCAGGGCTTCGGTTCGTTCGGATGCAGAATCTACGGTCCGCGACTACCATTGCCGGGATCATATGCACACGCGCGTACACCGAGAAATCGAATAGATTGATCGGGAACGAGGATGGAAGCAGCAGAAATTCCAGAGGAACTTTGAAGAAACGAGGCCAAGGGATTTGTCCGGTTACGGCAAGCATCACCTTGGTCATTAAACCTCGTATCCGAGTAAGCCCTCCTTCGCGGACGATCAACGACCTTGCTTTCTCCATCCATGGATCGGACACCTGGCTGTACCCGGAATAGAGCATCGCATAATAGCACTCGACCGTTGCCGACAGATTGCCCCCTTCTTCGTCGGGGTAAGCTCTCCATGAACCATCGGAATACTGGGCAGCTCGCAGCCGATCATGAAGCGAGCGGATCAGCTCCTCATCTGAGTCCTCTAACGTTCTAAGCAGCAAGATCATATACGCTTCCGTCAACACAACGTTCTCGCAGCATAGCTTCCATGAGCCGTCTTGCGACTGCATACGGGACAACGAGTCCGTTAATCTTCCGATCTCTCGTTCGACGCGTTCTCGCAGGTTCAAGCGCCACCCTCCCCTTCCCCTTACACATCCTATTACATAGGAAAAGCCTTCATTCGGCTGGCCGCCGATGAAGGCTTAAGGATGGAGAATACTTATACGTTAACCGGTTCAGGCTGCCAATTGCGCACGCCGTTATCCTCGATAATGCCGATCGTGACGTCCGCGATCGAGGGGTCGAGCATCAGGCTGTCACGTACTTTGAATTTGATGTCGTCGGCCTCGGCCAGCGTCATCCCGGGCATTAGCTCGATTAATCCTTCGACATGATAGTATCTGCCCTCTTGCAGAATTCGCATCGAATAGATATCCGTTACCTCCGGATGGGAGAAAATGATGCTCGCTACTCTCTCCTCCACGTCCGGAGGCGCGGCGACTCCGATTAAGCCGACCATGTTATCGTAACCGACTCTGAAAGCGACGAAGACCATCAGCAACCCGATCAGAATCGTAGAGACGCCGTCTAAGAAGGAGAAGCTGGTGAACGCCGTGAACACAACCGCGATGAGCGCCAAGAGCGCGCCGGTCGTGGCGACGAGATCCTCATAGAAGACCAATCGTGTCGGAGGCGCGGCTCGTCCCACATTCGCGAAGGCAGCAGGGATGATCGACAGTCCCTTCACTTCGCTTCTTGATTCATGAACAATCTCTTTCATCGCTTTCCACAATACGAAGCCGTCAACCAGTATCGATAAAATGAGGATTACGAAGTTGATCCAGAATCCATGCGATTCCGCGGGTTGCCGGAGCAGATGAATGCCCTCTCTTATCGTCTCGTAGGCCATAACCGTTACGACGATAACGGCTACCATGCAGAACAAGTTGATCACTCGGCCGAAGCCCGTCGGGAATCTCTTGGTCGCTTTTTTCTCGGCAAGCACGCTTCCCGTGAAGACGAACGCTTGGTTGATCGCGTCAGCGATCGAGTGCATCGTTGATGCGAACATGGCTCCGCTTCCCGTCATGAAGGCCGCCAATCCTTTAATGATCGCGATCCCCGTGTTGCCGATCGCCGCAGTAGCGCTTGAGGTGTTGCCTTTCTTCAGTAACCCCCAGAAACGGTTACTCTCGCTGTCCGATGACATCCGTTAATAGTCCCTCCACTTGATTTAAATGCTGTTGTCATGCTGACCATTCGGTCAAGTAGTATACGTATTAGCGCTTAGCTGGTTCCAACGTTACCAGAAATTTAGGGTAGGTTCCCTCTCTCCGATTGCTATACGATAGAGTAATGTCTGGTCTATCGATCGGAAAGCGAGGTCTATTCTATGAAACGTACCTTCTTGATCGCTATAGCTTTCGTTATATGCTTCCCTATGAACCTGACGGACCTGAATCGTTCATACGCGGCTGCGGGCAGCCTGCCCTTCGATGATATACGGCGCAATTACGCCACGGAAGCCATCATCAATATGTCCAACCACAACATTATTACGGGCACTGGGATACGTACCTTCGAGCCCGACAAGCCGATCACGCGCGCGGAATTCGTTACGATGCTAGATCGACTGCTTGGCATCGAACCCGTCTCGAGCGCCGTTGCAACCTTCAAGGACGTGCCTAGTACGGCATGGTACTACCCATGGGTTCAACCCGCCATTCAATTGAACCTCGTTAACGGAGTTTCGGATGATCGGTTCGAGCCTTCTCGGACGGTATCGCGAGAAGAGGCTGCCGTTATGCTGAACCGCGCATTGAAGCAGCTCTCTCTGTCCGAAGACATGATTCCCGAATCGTTGTATGAAGATCAGGAACATATTCATTCATGGGCAATTTCGTCCGTATTCGTTATGCATGCGCTTGGGCTCATGGAAGGCGATGCTGGAAGCTTTCGCCCTCGCGATTCAATGACTCGTCAAGAGGCAGCTGTGTTCATGAATCGAGTATGGACGCGACCCGGATGGGCGAATCAGCTTCGTTCCTCTCCGCCAGCCAAGATCCAACTCGGTTGGCAATACGGACAGACGACCGCGCAATACGAACGACAAATCGAGAAGTCCAACGTCAACACGCTGTCTCCGCGCTGGTTCTTCCTCGGACCCTCTGGGGAGTTCGAGAACGTGATCGACCCCGCGCTAGTCGCCTGGGCCCATCGCAACGGCAAACAAGTATGGGCGATGGTCGGCAACCACTCCGACTCCGCGAACACGCATGCGATGCTGACCGACCCGTCGCAGCGTCTTGCTCTAGTACAGAGACTCTCCGCACAAGTAAAGCAATACGACATAGACGGATTAAACATCGACTTCGAGAACATGCTGCCTGAGGACAAAGACGCCTTCACGGCTTTCGTGTCGGAGCTTCACACGGCCATGACAAGCTTGTCCGCGGTATTGTCCATTAACGTCTCGCCCGATTTCGGAACGGATTGGACCGAAGTATTCGATTACGCCGCTCTAGGCAAGCACGCGGAATACGTCGTACTCATGGCCTACGATGAGCATTGGGGCGGATCTCCAATCGCCGGCTCCGTCTCTTCCCTTCCGTGGCTTAAGCAAGGTTTAGAGGCTTTGCTGTCTAAGGTACCGGCGAGTAAAGTGATCGTCGCGCTTCCGCTGTACACGCGCCAATGGGCAGCTGACGCCAACGGAAAGGTCGGTTCTATCGACTTGAGTCTGGTCCAACAGAGCGCGATTGTGAACGCCTACAAGCTCAAACCGGTTTGGGACGATATCCTAGGCCAATATTATGCCCAATACTCCGAGCCATCCGCGCTGAATCGCATTTGGATGGAGGACGGTCGTTCTTTAACTAGGAAAATGACGTTAGGCGAATCATACTCGCTAGCCGGTTACGGTTACTGGTACATGGGCGACGAAAGCGTCGACGTGTGGGCGAGCTTGCGCAATGCGATGAGGTTCAGTTCTTATTCGTTTGCGGTTCAAAGCTAACCGCCCAATTCCCCTGTCTAAACAGCGGTTCGGAACGACCGTCTTCGAGAATGCCGTCGATGTCCAAATCGCTCGCTCCCATCATGAAGTCGACATGGATGAGCGACGTATTTCCCCCGCGTTGCAGCAGCTCTTCATCGGACAGCTTCGTTCCGTTCTCTAGATTCGTCGGGTAACAGCTTCCAAGCGCGAGATGACAGGACGCATTCTCGTCGATACCGGTGTTGTAGAAAATGCGATCCATGTTCGAGATCGGCGAACGATGCGGTACGAGCGCGACTTCGCCCAAGTAACGGCTTCCTTCATCCATCGCGAGAAGATGATCCAGATGCTCGATGCCGACCTTCGCGTCGTATCGGACAACCTTCCCGTTCTCGAACGTGAACGAGAATTCGTCCACGATCGCACCGTTCACGTTAAGCGGCTTCGTACACGTTACCGTACCGTTCACTCCCGTTCGCTTAGGCATCGTGAACACTTCTTCCGTCGGCATGTTGGCCACGAACCGCATGCCTGACCCGTTGTCTTTGTCCCCGCCTAACCAGATATGACCTTCCGGCAGCTCGACGCGTAGGTCGGTTCCCGGGCGACGATAGTGAAGCGCGGAATATCTCTTCTCATTCAGGAACTTTCGAATGAGGCGAAGCTGTTCCAGATGCGCCTTCCATGACGCGACTGGATCTTCATCATAGATGCGGTTCATGCGGTAGATCGCGTCCCACATCGCATCCACACGATCCTCCTCGGGAAGATCGGCGTACACTTTGGACGCCCATGCTTTCGTCGGCGCCTTGATTAAGCACCAGCTGAACTTGCTCGTGCGGACGTAATGCTGGTACGTCTTGCGCGCCATTGCCGCCGCTTTAGAAGCGCGCGACACGAGCTCGGCATCGATTCCCTGATAAAGATCGGGATCGGGCACTTTAATATGCAGCACTGCTCCGCCTCTCTCCGCGAAGCGCGCCAGCATGTCCGCATGCCACTGTGGATAGTAGTCGATCGACGCCTCATGGCCGTTAACGAATCGGCTCCTCGTAATCGCGTCATCCACCCAGTTCACTTGTACGTAGCCTGCTCCAGCCTTATAAGCTTGATCTACAATTAACCTCGTTAACGATAGGCACTCCAGCGGCGATTCGATCATCAAGTCTTGACCGGGCTGAAGATTTACGCCGACTTTAACGACGAGCTCCGCGTACTTCTCTAAGTTGCGCTCCCAAGCTTGCATGCGATTTCTCCTTTATCTCGTTAGGTTCATAAGTCTTATAATGCACCGACGACGCGATGAGGAACATAGAGCTCCTCCAGCGACGCGATTTCTTCTTGGGTCAGCGTTACCGATATCGAACCGACCGCTTCTTCTAGTTGAGTCAAACTCGTTGCGCCAATGATCGGTGCTGTCACCTGATGCTTCTGCAGCAGCCAAGCGAGCGATACTTGCGCACGCGGGATACCGCGGGCTGCCGCGATTGTCGAGACACGCTCCGCGATTAATCTGTCGAAGTCCGCGGTGGCGTCGTATTTCATCCGCTGTGCTTGGTCTGTCTCGGACCGATGCGTCGTCGTATTCCATTCTCGGGCTAATCTGCCTGATGCTAGCGGGCTGTATGGAATAACGGCGATTTTCTCCTCTCGGCACAGAGGCATCATCTCCCTCTCCTCTTCGCGGTAGATGAGGTTAAGGTGATTCTGCATTGCCGAGAATCGGGTCCAGCCATGCTTCTCCGCCGTGTGCAACGCCTTCTGGAATTGCCAAGCATACATAGCGGACGCACCAATGTATCTTGCTTTCCCCGCCTTCACGACGTCATGCAACGCTTCCATCGTCTCTTCGATCGGCGTCTCATAGTCCCAACGGTGAATTTGGTACAGATCCACATAGTCCGTGCCTAATCGCTTTAGGCTATTGTCGATCTCGCTTAGAATCGCTTTGCGGGACAGGCCTGCGCCGTTCGGACCGGGACGCATCCGAAAGAACACTTTCGTCGCAATGACGACCTCGTCGCGGTTCGCATGCTCCTTCAGGAAACGACCGACGATCTCCTCGCTGGTCCCGCTGGAATAGACGTTAGCGGTGTCGAAAAAGTTGATGCCGAGGTCAAGCGCTCTCTTCAGAATCGGCCGGCTGTTCTCTTCGTTCAGCACCCACGGATGCGTCCATTTGGTCGCGTCTCCGAAGCTCATACAGCCCAGGCATATCCGAGACACGTCAAGGCCGGTGTTGCCGAGTTTTACGTATTCCATCCTATCTCCTCGCTATCCATGGCTATTATTTCACTTTATGAATGAATTCACGATCATTGAAATCGGTAACGATAAGGTCGGCTCCGGCCATATTCTCATGAACATGGGCTAAGCCTTTAAAGCCAATGCACTTCATTCCTGCAGCTTTCGCCGCAAGCAGCCCGTTACGAGAATCCTCGATAACCACGCAAACAGACGGATCCACCCTTAACTTGCTTGCAGCAAGCAGGAAGATTTGCGGGTTCGGTTTGGAAGCTTTGACTTCGTCGTCGCATACACAGTGATCGAAGCGATCTCTGATCTTGAAAATATCCAATACGGCATTCATTCGTTTGCTGGACGCGCTTGTAGCCAGCGCAGTCTTGATGCCGCGTTGCCTCAAGTCGTTAAGCAAATCCCTCACGCCAGGAATCAGCTCGAGCTCCTTGTATAACTCGATCTCTCTATCGACATCGTAGCTTTGAATCAATTCGTTCAACTCATGAGGGAGCTGGAAGTCGTCCTTCACCTTGTTCCAGAATTGACGAGAGCTTAGACTGCCCCACGTTCGGATTTCATCGCTCGTTAAGCTGCAGCCATAACGGTTCGCTGCTTCACACAATAGCCGAATGGCGATCGAATGCGAATCGATTAATACGCCATCCATGTCGAATATGACGGCTTCCATGTCCATATGCTCCTCAAGGTTATTGGGTAAGCCCTATCAAACGATTCAACGCTTGCTCCCAGTACCCTTTCATCGTTTCCCGCGTGTCGGGACCGTCTAATTTCTCCTGATGGAAGCTAATCGTCGTCTTAGCCGATCCGCTTGCGATTGTCCGAACTTGGACAATGGAAGGCTTGTCCCAGCCAGTCATCCGCCAAGAGAGACGGATGTTCACGTACGGGTTAACCGTCGTGATCTCTCCGGACACCCCGTCTGTCGTTAGGAATCGCTGTCCCTTCTCTATCCGAATAGTCGGGACATCTCCTAACCACGCTTGGACCCCTGGATTGGAGGTAATGAGCTCCCATGCTTCTTGCACGGATACATTCATCGTTCTTCGTACCCCGACTTGAAAGCCGGATCCTTGCGTCTGGCCGACCGGTTTCATTGACATCGTATTTCTACTCTCCCTTCGCGGAATCCCATCTATTCTTCTGATTATAACAAAAAGAGTGCCGTGAACGGCACTCCTTCACTCACACTCGCCTCAATTGCCCCGTCAATTCAAGCAAAGCCTCCATCGCCTTCACGGCCCGGTTATCGAGCTCCGCGATTGCCGGACTCTCGTATCTAGCGCGCTGATCCCCGCCGATCGAGATCCAATGCGGACTGTTGATGCCGTGCAGATTGCGTACGATCGCCTGAAGCTGCGTCAGAGAGCTGACGCCTACCGGACCTCCTGCGGAGCTGATCGACAGCACCGGTTTGCCCCTAAAATGGTCTTGCCCTAAGTAATCGAGCGCGTTTTTGAGCGCGCCGCTGATCGAGGCATGGTACTCCGGAGTGGAGAGCACGATTCCGTCGGCTTCCAGCATCAGCCGTCTCAGTCTCCGAACCCCGTCGTGATTCGTGTAGTCTTCATCCGGCGAATAGATCGGCAGCTGCCATTCCGCCAGATCGAACACGGTAGCTTGAATTTGATTCTGTTCCATTCGTTTGGCTATCAATTTAACTAATGAGGTGCTTGAAGCACCTTTCCTGTTGCTCCCTGCTAATAACGCGATTTTCATCTCTTTCGCTCCCTTTCCGCTCCAATGTCCAATGATGCTTCTCTAAGTTTAGTTTCATTGTAGCGTGACGACACGATTGACGCGTCGGCAGACAGGATGAATTTGCGTGCTGCTGCCCTCGAACGGTCGGTCGAGAGCTTCTACGACTTTAGGATGAGACTTAAGAGCCGATCCCGCGTTTCACCGCGAAAATAGCGGCTTGCGTGCGATCGCCGAGCCCGAGCTTATCGAGAAGATGGCTGACGTGGGTTTTGACCGTTTTCTCCGTGATGACGAGCGTCTCGCTAATTTCCTTATTCGACTTGCCCGATGCGATGAGTCGCAGGACGTCCAGCTCTCTTGGAGTAAGCTGGTTCAACGCATCCTCGTCGTCCGCTTTCCCGTCAACTCTGCGCTCGGTCCCGGATAAATGATGAACGAGCATGCCGGCTGCGTCCGGATGCAGCTCGACTCGTCCATCGTGGACGCGCCGAATCGCTTCGACGAGCGCCTCCGGCTCGATGTCCTTCAGCAGGTAGCCTTTGGCGCCGGCTTGGATCGCAGGCAGCACGTGGGCCTGATCGACGAACGAGGTGAGGACGATGACTTTCGTCTCCGGTCTTGTTCGGGCCAGCAACGCAGTCGTCTCGATTCCGTTCAGCACCGGCATGTTCAAATCCATAAGAATAACGTCCGGCTGAGCTTCAGCGACCCGGTCCAACGTTTCCTGGCCGTTCGCCGCTTCTCCAACCAATACGATATCCGGTTGCGTCGCGAGGAACACCTGCAGCCCTCTTCGGACCATCGCATGATCGTCGGCGATGAATAATTGGATTGCCATATCTAATCTCTCCTAGCTATCAATCAATAAAGTTACGCGTTTCGAGTGGAATGACGACTTCGATCGTCGTTCCGCCGTTACGTACCGTATGCAGCGCGAAGGATCCGCCGAGCGCTTCCGCTCTCTCTCTCATCGTGGATAGGCCGATGGAATGGCGCTTCAATTCATTCAGCCTTTGCGGAGTAATTCCTTGCCCGCGGTCGGCTACCCTCAATACCGCTTCCTCTCGCCCAAGCAGCAAGGAGACCTCGACTTCCTCCGAGCCGGCGTGCTTGCTTACGTTATTGAGCGCCTCTTGGCCGATTCGCCATAACGCTTCTTCGACTGCCCTTGGCAGTTCATTAATGCCATTAACTTTGGAAGTCACATGAAGCTTCAACCGCTCCCCGTAATGCTTCAGCGCCGTAGCCAGACCTTCCTCCAGTCCTGCCGGGCGAAGCTGCATAATGAGCTCGCGCATTTCCTTGAGCGCGCTTTGGGACAGTGTCTGCATTTCATGCAAAGTCGTCCGAAGCAGCTCCTCATTCCCCGAGGATAGCAGGCTGGACGAGCCCTTGGACATCATCGTCAGCGAGAACAACGTCTGGCTGACCGAATCGTGCAGGTCGCGGGCCAGCTTATTGCGCTCTTCCATGCGCACGAGCTCCCGACGGTTATCTTCGAGCCGCACTCTCTCGAACGTAACTCCTATCAATTCCGCCAACTCTTCTATGACTTCGGTATCCGATAGATAACGTTCGTCTCTCGTCTTATAGCCGATGAGCAGAATGCCCGTCGCTTTCTTCCCAGGAGGGCGGATCGCTGCCGCCGCGGCGTGCGCGGCTTCGGGCAGCAGCTCCTGTTGCTTGAGCCATGCGGCCAGCTTCTTCGCATATTCCAGGCATAGAGGCTCCGCGGCGCGCTGTACCGCACGCTCCAAGTAGCCTTCGATCCCGTCCATCGGGACTTGCACTTGCGGCACGTATGTCCGGCCTTCCGCGTAGACGGCCCTAACGGTCCATATGCTGCCAGACGGTTCAAGCAGCGCCGCGCTTGACCAGTCGAAGTGCTTCCCGATCAGCGTCATCGCCTGTTCCCATAGCTCGGCTAACTCGCCGTATTGAGTCGCCGCAACGCCAAGCGCCGTTCCGTATTCGCCGAGCTTGGCGAACAAGGCCGCCCTGCGCTGTTCTGCGGCGTACAGCCGCATTCGTTCCATGGCGCTGCCGATCTGGAACGCCACGGACTGCAGCAAGGCGAGCTCAGCCTCGTCGAAATGGATTTTGCCTGGCGCCGCCACGTTCAGCAAACCGAAGCGTCTGCATCCCGAACGGATCGGCACGGTTGCGTGATGCGTGATCCCGCGCGTATCGCCCCAAGAGCAGGATTTCGCTTTGTCGATTCGTCTGCAAGTCATAATGTTAACGGCATTCTTCAGCCTGCCGTCCCCGTATCGGTCCAGACACCAGCAGCCGCCGCAGCGCATCGGTTCATCTTCATGGTGGGTAAGACCGGGAGGCAGGTTGATGCCTGCCGTGAATTCATAATCGCCATACTCATTCACAAGATACATCCATCCGGTAGACAGCCCCGTAAGCTCCAATAGCTTCTCGATCGCGACGTTCACCATCGCGTTCAAGTCGTTGGACTCATTAAGCGTCTCCGCGATCGTCTTCAGCGTAGTCAACTCCTGGATGTGAAGGTCCTTCTGGTCCATAGGCGCTACGCCTCTCCTTCTCTACTTATCTGCTTATCTGCTTATCTGCTAGATCCATCATAGCAATTGTCTTAACAATACAAAAGCCGCGAATTATCGCGGCTTGACCTTTAAAGATAATATTCGGGTTAAATACTCGGCTAAGGATACGGCGGCGTTGCCGATCACGGTGCCCGTCGCATCCGCAGCACTCTGCGCCGCGGGAACCATCGACAGCTGTGCGGCTACGATGGTCTTATCCGGCAGCTCCCGGGCAATTCCGATCATTCCGCTGGTTACTTGTTCGGCGTATTGCTCCTTCTTCCCTTGCATGATCAACTCGAACGTGCCGGACAGAACGCGAGCTTCCGCATCCAGCGTTGCCCCATTCTGTTCGAAATACCGCCGCATTCTCCCGAGCGTCCCCTCTACCATGTTCGGATTCGTAAATACGAGTACGATCGGCCCGCCTCTGTTCAGCAAGTCTTGAAAGAGAAGGTCATCGATCTTAATGACCGGTACCGGAAGGCGATGAATATCGTCGCGAATCATCGCGGCGTAGAAGGTACAAGTCACAAGGATCGCATCCACATGGCTATTGGCGATCCAGTTCAACGTATCAAGCACCTTGCGCTCGGCCTGTTCGAGAGTAAAATCGGGATCGTTCTTGATTCGGTCAAGACCCGGGTCTACGAAGTGAATACACTCGACGTCGTACGTGCTCAGCGCGTTATCGATTTGTTCGATGTTCGAATAGTGGGCGTGGAAGCAACCGATTCTTGTCATCAAGAGTTGTCCTCTTTCTTCCGTACGGGATACAACATCGTAAAATGGAACGTTGAGAGCTCCGAATAAGGCACCGTAAGCGAGTTGAACGGTTCGAACGGTACGGTCTCCATGCCGAGAACGCCAGGGCGGCGATCGAGCTCGTATTCGGACGATTGGTCCAGCCAACCGAACATCTCATCATATACGCGCCACATATGAGCTTCGTCCCCGTCCACGCGTGTACTTGCGCACGGACCTCCTTGCAGCTCCAACGTTTCGACGCCTTCGGGCACTTCTCCGAACTCGCGTACGGCGATCCCTACCCATAGCGTATCGACTTTATCTCCCCATTGGTCCTGCGGAATAAACACGAACACCGACGGCTCATCCGTAATTCGTTCATCGTCGAGAGGCACTTTTTCGCTCAGCTTGCTCCAAGCTACCCGCGTACCGCTTTTGTCCGGCGTCAGGGCTGCTCTTACAGCCAATGCCTTGAACGGAGCTACATCGATAACTTGTATCGATATCGTCTCTTGCATCTTATCGTCCTCTCCTCTCGGTTTGCGATTCGCGTTTCCTTCGATCGCTTGCAACGCATTCGGAACGAGCTTAGGTTTGTAGCCGTCGACTTGACGTCGTCCCGCGCTCATGTCTTTCTTAGGCTTGCGCACGCTTTGTCCCATATGGATCCTCCTCTACCTCGGTTACCCGCGACAGATCATGATTTTGTTGCCGCTAGGGTCTTTGACGACGAACCAGTGGTCGTACTCGATTGCCGTCACGAGCTCTACGCCTAGCTCTTTTATATATTCATAGGATCGCACCAGATCGTCGGTCAAGAACATAAAAGCAGGCGTCTCGATCGCAGGCGCTCCGCTAGGCTGCCGGCCGCCCCACATCGGCATCGTGTCCAAGATGACTCCCGTTCCTTCCATCGGCAACGGGCACAGGTGCCCGTTCATGATTTCGCATTCGTTCTCGTTCAGGCCGAGAAGACGGCAGTACCAGCTGCGAGATTCCTCGATATCCTTCACCGGAATGAATACGCTGCCGATCCGATTGCTGACGGGACTTTTCCTGACTTGACTGCCCAAAGCTTGCTGCTCGTTCATCGCTTTTCCCCCTTGAATCATTTTTAAGGCTTTAGGCGCCATTGCGGGTCTATAGCTATCCGGCGATTGTCTTCGCAGCGGTTGCTCGCTCATGACTCGATCACTCCTGTATGTAATGTCGTAATATTACCGGGATGTAACATTCGACGCTTACCGCGCGCTCGAATTCCGTATGTTCAAGGTTAGTTGAACGGTCAGGCAAGTAGCGAACGAACCAGGTTCGCTTCCCGTCCGGCATATAGTCTGTAGACGAGGCTAACCAGCGGTAGAGACGAGCCAGCACGCCTGTCATTGCGCCGTATGCGACGGTCCTTAAGCAAGCGTAGCTTCCGCCTTCGAGCTTGAACGTTCGAAGAGCGTCCTCTTCCGAAAGGACGAACGCCTCCGGCAAGGAGATATAGATTTCGCAATACGTTTCGTCCTCCGACGCATTTCCGTAGCTGCGGCTCATGAACAGTTCGAACTGTCCGTCGCCAGTACGATTTTGCTTCGAGATCCACTCTATCGCTGCTTCATCCGCAAGCTTCTCGCCATCTGGACCTTCGGCACGAAACCGGATCGTTCGTACTTCCTTGCGCGTCACGATATAGATCGTCTCCGTAGCTAGTCGGCGGCGGACAGGAAGGAATAGCTTGAGACGAACGATTCTGCCGTTATATTGCTGGTACTCTTCGAGAAAGCCGTGATTGCCGAGCTCGAACGTGCTTCTAGGAAGCCATTCTGACAACAATCGATTCCATGCGGCTACGATGACGGAACCGGACTCCGCGGCGATCCATGTGGCAGCGTATAGGCCGCCGGGAAGTTCGATTGATTCAAGCTGCGGATGCGTAACTAGGCGTGCCGTATCTCCGATCGCGACTAGCTGATAACCGAACCTTGGCACTTCCTCTACCCGTTCGACGTTCCAGCCCCAAAGCTTCATCGTACCGAGATCGATATCGCATGCTGCAAGCAGTTGCCTGAACCGGCGAATAGCTTCGTCTTCGATTCCTTCCTCGGATTCCGCAGCGTGCAAGTAGCCGATGCCGATCTGAGGAGCCAACCGAATGACTCTGACGTCCGAATATAGCTCGGAAACCTCGCGTTCCTCTAGATAGGATACTTGTTCTTGGAGACTGATCCGTTCGAAGCTGAAAATGAACTCCGACCCTCGATACGACATCGGGGTCAAGCCCGTATAACGTTTGAACGCTTTGTTGAACGTCTGGTAAGTGTCGAACCCGAGCCGATAGCCGATCTCGTTAGCCGGAAGCTCCGATTGCCGCAGCAGAAAGGCAGCCTCGCTCGTTCTCCTCTTGCGTATGTATTCCTTAACAGGGTGGCCGGTCATCGCGTAGAACATTCGATAGAGGTTCGGCACGGACATCATGCTTGCCTCTGCGATCCGTTCCAGCTCGATTGACTCATGAAGGTGCTCCTCGATATAGTCGATGGCTTGTTCGATTAGCTCCGCTGTTCGCATGGCACCCCCCTGTAACGAATGCGCAAATAGTCATTATTTTCCTTTAAGCACCTTTATCATAACAAATCCGAGCTTCGTTCGAGTTTATTTTTTTATCAAAAAAGCCGATCCCGACAATCTCGGAATCGGCTCTTTAGCCTCATTGCACGATCACGACGAACGGAACGGTAATGACTTTGCCCTCTCGTTGGAACTGCGCCCAGAGCTTGTAAATGCCGGCATCGGGGAAGCTCGTCATGAATTTCGCTTCCGGACCTTTCGCGTCCTCGTCCAGCGCGTGAACGTGGAGATATTGCTCCGTATCTTGGCTGAGCACGACGACGTGTCCGACCGCGCCCAAGTACGGCTCTAGATCCGTGACAGGCTGCCCTGTCTTCGCGTCGGTAAGCCGGAAGGACAATTCGAAGTCTTCGCCCGCTTCAGGATGGTCGTTCTCTAGCGTGACCTCAAGCCCGTCGACAACCTTGGCATGCGTCTTGTCTGGCGTAAGCTCGATCGGATCGGCAGCGGCGCCTTCGATCGTCACCCATTCCATGGCGGTCGTCTTGCTGCCTCCCGTCGGCACGTAATCGGCGATCAGCTTATATTCCCCGCCCGCCGGAAAACGGTTCGTTATCTCGAACACCCCGTCGCCGATATATTCAGGGTGAATGTGGTTGAAGTAAGACATATCCTTGCTGACCACGATCAGATGCAGCAGCTTCTCGTGCTCGATGTCGAACTTATCGACGGGTTGACCTTGTTCGTCTCGGACGACGATGCGAAGCGCCGTTTCTTCTCCGGCTGTGGCATTATCCATCTCCCAGACGGCGTTCGTCTTGAAGCCGCTCGAGTGTTCGCCTCCTTGAGACGCAGAACCGCCGTGTCCATGCCCCTGTTCTACCTGTTCGACGGACGAACCTTCATTGCTTTGCTTGCCGAAGCCGTAACCGGCTAAGAACGACATGGCGACTAATACGAGTATTAGAATAAACTGAAGCTTCCCATTCATCTGATTGTTTCTCTCCCCAGGTTTACGATCCACGTTCTGTAATCTCAAAGCGTTAAGCACGACGGATACGGAGCTTAGCGCCATCGCTGCGCCGGCTAGCCACGGCTCCAAATAGCCCAGAGCCGCTACCGGAATTCCGATCACGTTGTACGCCAGCGCCCAGAACAAATTCTGCTTAATGTTCGCCATCGTCTTCTTGCTCATCGAGATCGCGTCAGGGATGCTGTTCAAATCCCCTCGCATCAGCGTAACATCCGCGGCTTCCATCGCTACGTCGGTGCCTGTTCCGATCGCCATACCGATATCTGCCGTCGCTAATGCCGGAGCATCGTTGATGCCGTCCCCGACCATCGCGACCGTTCGGCCGGCTTCCTGCAGCTTCTTGACCTCTCCTGCTTTGCCGTCCGGAAGAACTTCCGCCCGCACCTGATCGATTCCGACTTGCTGCGCGATCGCCCGGGCCGTACGTTCATTGTCGCCGGTAATCATGACGACTTCGAGGTTGAGAGCTTTCATGCGAGCTACGGCTTGCGCCGATGTATCCTTGACCGTGTCCGCGACCGCAACCATCCCGGCGTACTTACCGTCGACGGCGACGAGCATGGCGGTCTTACCTTCGGACTCCAGTCGCTCCATCGTCTCGAACGCAGCGTCTGCATGGACGCTGTACTCGGCCATCAGCTTTCTTGTTCCGATCATGATGTCTTTGCCTTCGACGACGGCCATAATTCCGTAGCCGGGGATCGCTTGGAACGATTCGGTCTGCGGCAGCGAGATGCCTTTATTCCGAATCCCGCTTACGATCGCTTCGGCAAGCGGATGCTCGGAATTGCGTTCGGCAGCGCCGACCCAAGCTAATAGGCGATTCTCCTCAAATCCGCCATCCACGACGACATCGGTCAATTCCGGTTTGCCTTTCGTTACCGTACCGGTTTTGTCCAGGACGACGGTATCAATGCGGTGGGTATTCTCGAGATGCTCTCCGCCTTTGAACAGGATGCCGAGCTCGGCTGCGCGTCCGGAGCCCGCCATAATCGACGTCGGAGTGGCCAAACCTAGTGCGCAAGGGCACGCAATAACGAGAACGGCTATCGCTTTCTCTAGCGCGGCGGCGACGTCGCCCGATTCTACGGCGAAGTACCAGACTGCGAAGGTGACGGCGGCAATACCGACGACGATGGGAACGAAGATGCTGGATATGACATCTGCAACCCGCTGGATCGGTGCTTTCGAGCCCTGCGCTTCCTCGACCACTTTAATGATTTGCGCAAGCGCGGTCTCTTTGCCGACTTTGGTCGCTTTCACTTTCAGAACGCCGTTCTTATTCAACGTCGCTCCGATCACCGTCTCGCCGGAACGCTTCTCGACCGGTATACTTTCGCCGGTAAGCATCGATTCGTCGACCGCGGATATCCCGTCCACGACGATTCCGTCTACCGGTACCTTCTCTCCCGGCTTAACGAGGAAGAGGTCTCCGACGGTCACTTCCTCAACTGGAACATCCACTTCTTGGCCGTCGCGAATGACGGTTGCCGTCTTCGCTTGCAAGCCCATAAGCGATTTGATCGCTTCCGACGACCGCCCTTTGGCTAACGCTTCGAATAGCTTCCCGAGCAGTATCAAAGTGATCAACACGGCGCTAGTCTCGTAGTAGAGCGCCTCGGGAACGTCCCCTATCGTAATGTACAAGCTGTAAAAGTAAGCGGCGGATGTCCCTAGCGCCACGAGAACGTCCATGTTCGCGCTGCCGTTACGGAGAGCTTTATAGGCTCCGATATAGAACCGCGCCCCGATCACGAATTGTACGGGCGTTGCCAAGGCGAACTGGAACCAAGGCTCCATGAAAAGCTCCGGCGACCAAATCCATGAGGTAAAAGAAAAATGTCCCACCATCGCCCACAATAGAGGGACGGTCAGGATAGCGGAGATCAGCAGCATCCATTGCTGCCGGCGAATTTCTCGTTGCCGGTGATCCCCTTCCCCTTTGGACTCGGTTTTCAGCTTCGCTTTATACCCTAACGACTCGACTTTGCGGATCATGTCTGCTGTGCTAGTCATCGAAGGCACGTATTCGATATGGGCGGTTTCCAAGGCGAGATTGACCGAAGCCTTCACGCCTTCCAGCTTATTGAGCCCCTTCTCGATGCGAGTTGCGCAAGCCGCGCACGACATGCCCATAATATCGAAGTCGGCCGTCTCTTTGACCGTGTCGTATCCTAGATCATGAATCTTCTGCTCCAGCTTCGCCATATCGACTTTAGCGGGATCGAATTGCACGGAGGCTTGCTCCATCGCGAAATTGACGTTAGCCTGCGATACGCCGTCAAGCTTGTTTAAGCCTTTCTCGATGCGAGTCGCGCAAGCCGCGCACGTCATGCCCGTAATTTGCAGCGTTGCATGTTGGTTGGTCGGTTCGCTGTTCGTACTCATCTGTATCACCCTATCCGTTCAGGTCTGGTCTGTCAGCTTCAATTCCATTTTCTGACCTCATCATAATATACCCCCCACCCGTATGTCAATCATTAAAAAATGAACCGACACGAATTCGTGTAGGCTCGTTTTTATTCTAGAATGCCGCTATTCAGGATATTCACGTGAATGACCGGCTTGATTCTGAGCTTCGGATACAACTCACGCCAGTTCATCTTGCCGTATAACTTCGGATGGTAGGCGGCCACCTCGTGTCCAAGCTGAAAGTAGTCGCAGTTCGCCTTCTGTAGCGTTGCGATTACTTCAACCGCTTTCGACGTTAGATCTTCTTCGATTGTCTTCTCGAGACTCTTGAATACGTCTTTCGAATGCTTATTCAGTTCGGTGTCTTCCTCGACGATTTTCAGATCGAGTTTTAACGAAACCTCGATATGGTTGATTCCTTCGCCGGAACGAACGATGCGGAACTTACGCTTCGCGTTTTGCACGAGTACCGAATAATGGCTGCCATCCATTCGTCCGACGATCGTCTGGATCTTGCCTTGCGCTCCGTTCATGAGATTGGCAAGCTGGGTCTCTTCGTTGTTTAAGTTAGTCCCTGTATATCTTCCGTCGCTGAAAAGCGCAAGACCGGCAAGTCGTGCACCTTCCCCAGAGGGTACGAATCGATTGAGCGCAAAGTCGTTAATGAAATTCGTACCGCCGAGTATGTAATGGAGCAGCTTGTTCGATGGTATTTTACCCCTTTTGATCTCTCCCTCCAATAAGCCCATAAGTAAGTCCGACACGGGAACGTCTTTGATTTTGCTGCGGGACAGCAATTCCGAAAGATCGCCATCATACACCGCTAGGTGAGCATATAGAGGGTTGGATAGGAATTGGCTTGAGGCGTTCAGAATATTCAAAGGCTTGTCCTTCGCGAATCTAGTGCTGATCAGGTACAACCTCGTTTCCAATGCGGACAAATCCCCGGGTACTACTTTGTTCGTATTGGCTACGGCATCGAAAAGGCTAACTCCTGTCGTTTCATAGCTTATAGCGGACGGTCTTCCTCCGCCTTGATTGGCTTCCCGAAGCGAGGAGATCACGAAGTTTACTTTAAGCTGCCTGTTATCGCCCGCATAATCAATTCCGACGATATCGACGAACAGCAATTTTTTCAGCTCATGCTGATCCCAGCACCCCGTAAGCAACAGACAGGTAATCAACAGGGGAGCTAATGCTTTCCTCATACCCCGTTCCTCATCGTTCGCTGAAGCGTGGACAAGACGAGTAGAATCACGGGCAGAACGACGATCAAGTACACGGAAGCCTGATCCTGGAGGGCGGCAACCTGGATGATGTTGCTGCGTTTCGTCATGAAGAAGCCTCCAGCGAAGCAGGCGCAGACAATTGCCCATACCCAAACCGATTGTTTGCCCCACCCGTTTTTGCGCAAATGCATGAACGCTTTGGAAGATAGAAAGAAGTAGACGTAGATCGTTGACAAGACTACGCATGCGTAGAAAATGAGGAACAGAATATCGAGACTTTGTATGATTTCCAACTGATAGTTTTTGAGGATGAACACGATTGGCTCCGGAATATACGTGAGCTGCCTCAAACTGAACATCGTCGAACATACGAGGCACACCGCGACATAGAACACGATCGCTATAGCGTTCGCGATCGACATCCACAGTAAGAGCCCCTTGTTGCTCCGACTCCGGACGTAAGGATAAGCATACAGCAGTAGGTCGTAACCCACGTAGGAACTAAACGCGGCGTAGGCTCCTTTCATCACCGGGTTCCACCCCCCTGATAATACCGGCAGCAGGTTTTTTGCATCGAACCCGTATGTTCCGCTTAGAGTGATCAGCAGAAACCCTACGATCGGAACGATGATCATCGTCTGCGAAATTAAAGCCAAGCTTCTAAGCGTCGAGGTCGCCGCATAACCACAGACGATAAGGAGCATGAGCAGCAGAATCCACCATGGCGAAAGCACGAACATCCAACGTTTAAGGACATCGGCGTAATTCGTCGTCAATAGAAATCCGGAGAAAGCGTAATACAACCCGAATACCGCATTCATGCATAATCCGATAGGCTTTCCTACGATCGTTGAGATATAGGTGTATAGATTACGATCGGGATATCTGCTCCCAAGCCACCAGATGAGCAGAATTCCTAATTGAGCGAATAGCCCGCTCAACAACACGGCGATCCAGGTGTCTTGTCCGGCAACATCCGCTTCCACGTGAGGCAGCGACAAAACTTCCGTACCGAGCTGTACCATGACGACAATGGCGAAGAGCTGCCTTCCGGTGATCGATTCCTCTTTGATCATCGATTCCACCCCCTTGGATTCCGCAGCCTCGTCCGGTTATTCGGCGCGGTACCTTGAGGTCGCTTGTCCAATTTCCATATCGGAGCGCGGATCAACGTATCCTTCGATTCACTTAACGTAAACGGAGGCACGAAGTACGGAAGCCCCATCGAAGACATCCGGCACAAATGAATGCAAAGCATCATGAAGAAACAAGCAAGCCCGAACAGTCCTATGATCGAGGAGACGAGAATGGCCGGGTAACAAAGCTGGCGAACGGCATTACTCATCTCGTACGACGGAATGATAAAAGAAGCAAGCCCGGTTAATGCGGCAACGATGACCATCGTATTCGATACCAAATTCGATTGTACGACCACCGTACCGATAACGATACCGCCGACGACGCCGATCGTCTGCCCGACGGGACTCGCCAGCCGAACGGTTGCTTCTCTTAAGATTTCAAGCAGCAACATCATCGACAACGCTTCTATGACGGGCGGAAACGCGACGAATTTGAGCGAGCTTTGCAAGGTGTTAACGAAATTGATCGGCAGAAGCTGCGGGTTAAAAGAACTCACAGACACGTAAAATGCAGGCAAGCCGATCGTAATCACAAAGCAAATCATACGGAGCAGCCTGAAGATGGTGCCGAGCAGCCAGCTGTTCTGGTAATCCTCCGGCGATTGAAAGAAGCTCCAGAACGACACGGGCACGATAATCACGTCGGGGGAACCCGCGGCGGTCACGACGACCTTGCCTTCCATCAAATAAGCGCGAGCACGATCCGGTCGTTCCGTAATAAGCATCTGCGGGAAAAGGCTGTATTTGCTTTCTCTAATCCATTCGTCGATGAAGCCTGGCATTTCAACATAATCGATATCCATACTGTTAAGCCGCCGTTCCAGCTCTTCGATAATGTTCGGTTTGGCAAGCGACCTTATATACATAACGGCTACTTTCGTTTTTGACAACCGACCGATCATGAATGTCTTTACGATGAAATCCGTGGAATTGATAAGCTTCCTCATCAGATTGAGATTCGTATCGATATTCTCGATGAATGCTTCGTTCGCTCCGCGCAACACTCGTTCATTGCTCGGGATATTGATAGAGCGTTCTTTTTTAAGATCCGCCCCCAGAAGATAAAAATGGCTCTCTCCTTCGCGATACAGCACGGCTTTGCCGTACAGGATAGCTTGAGCGGCTTCTTCAAGCTGATCGGTTTCGGAGTAGTCAAGAATCGATACGACTTGGCGAATGGCATCAAGCGGACGGTTGAGTAACGGTTTCAGGATATACTCTTGAACGTGCATGGGGTCGATAAGGGTGTCTAAATAACAAACGATACATTCCTTTTCCCCGAGAGACATACGTCTCGCCCTGAAGTCGCTCTGCTCCGAGAAATGCATGCTGATGATCTGTTCCATTGCATCAACGGAAACATCGCGATTCACATCTTCCCCTCCTCTTCCACTTTTTCTTACCCTAACCAGCGATTCGCGAAAATATGTAAATGACACAAGAAAAAACCGACAGCTTCGAGGCTGCCGGTTATCGTCTATTTATGCTTATTGAGTCCTCATGGCTTCGTACATTGATACCGGCGAAATAAGCAGAACTGCTTGGCGAGGAACGCCGGCGTATACGGCATGTCCTCCCTGAGCCAAGCGATAATCGTGCCGATCAACGCCGACGAACCGTACCAAATGGCGACATCCTTCTGGATGCCCGCCAGAGTGAGCTCGGATTTGCTATCGGCTCGTTCCACGTTTGCTGTCACCATTGTCGTCAATAGCCGAAGCATACGCTCGGTGAATACCGTCGTACGTTTCGTAGCGAGGATGACTTTATAGAATCTATGATGTAACGCGATATGCTCCAGCAACCGCAAAGCTAGACTCTCGTACGGATCCTGCAGCGAATTCGATTCGTCCGGTTGCACGATCGCGTTAAGCTCCTCGATCATGTCGTCGGCCATCTTCTCCATCATATCCTGGATATCCCGATAATGAAGATAGAACGTCACCCGATTAATCGTCGCCCGTTCGGCGAGCTTATTCACCGAAATTTTCTCGACGTCCATCTCCTCCAACAGTTCTACGAAGGCGTCCCGAAGCATTCTTCGGGTACGAATAATACGGGGATCCAAGCGCGCGTTCGATTGCTCCATCCTTTCCGCTCCTTCTCAACGATGTGAATGACGCTTTACGGGGATACTTTGACAATCTAATTTATGCCGTGTTTATTATATTACACAGTGTAAAATGCAGTCCATGTAAGGAGCAGCCTGTTCGTCGTATAAAACACTCCCTCCCGCTGAAACCTACACAACGAGAAAAATCGGATGGTAGGTGCGGAATGGCTATTCACAAGACAGCGATCGTAACCGGAGCCAGCAGCGGCATCGGTAAAGGCATATGCGCCGTACTCGCGCGAGAAGGATACGAGCTTTCCACCGTATACCGATCCAACGACGAGGGCATTCGGGAGCTCGAGAAGATCGTAACCGGCGAATACAGGCGTAAGCTGCATGTAATGAAGGGAGACTTGTCCGAACCCAGCTTCGCTGAACGCTATGCGGAAGCCGCAATTGGCGCGCTGGGCCAAGTCGCCTTGCTCGTCAACAACGCCGGAGCCGGTTATGCGGAACCGTTGGTGGAAATGCACCCGGATGATATGCTGTCCTTCATCAAAGTCGATTTCGTCGCTCCGATGATTCTGATGAAGCTTGTCGCCCGTCATATGCTGGAGCACGGCATCAGAGGTAGTCTGATCAACATTACGTCCACGAGGGCGGAGCGTGCCTATCCGCACGATTCGGTATACGGAGGCATGAAGGCCGGCCTTCGCCGAGCGAGCGAGTCTATCGCCATTGAGCTCGCCATGCATGGCATTCGCGTCAACAACGTAGCTCCCGGCGCGACGGAGCTCGAGCGGGTCAGCGAAGATTATTACGACCGATTAGGCAGGAAAATACCGCTACGCCGAGTCGGCAAGCCGGAGGATATCGGCGAAGCGGTATTGTGGCTCGCATCGGACGCGGCCTCTTATATTACGGGCACGAGTCTAAAGGTCGACGGCGGATTGATTCTCCCCGGCATGCCGGAAGCGGATGATGAAACGACGAAGTACTACGATTGGAAGCCGATTCGTTAACTCAGATTACCCTCCGACGAATTGATTCATAAGCTGATTGAACTTGTCTCGTTCATCGTAGAACGAGCCATGTCCGCTATAGGAGAACGGAACGAGTTGCGCATTCGGGATAAGGCGTTTCGTCTCCTCCGCTTGCGCGAACGGGACGACTTTATCGTGAATGCCGTGTACGATCAACGTCGGAACCGAGATTTTAGGCAAGTCGGCATACAGATTCAATTCGCTGAGCAGTTGGATGATCGCCGCCGTCGACCACCCAGCTGCTTCTAAGCCAATCGCGTTAAACCAATCCGCGAAAGAGCTCGTCACGTACCGGAAGAAAAATTGGTCCGTCACCTCCTGCATCATACGCGGCCTATCGTTAAGACACATCTCCATAAATCGAGCGGCGCCATCCTTCGTAAACCCTGTAGGAGAGGCGGGGTCGATCAGGATGAGCTTCGATACCCCGTAGCCGTTATACCGGGTCACGTATTTGATCGCGATCGCGCCTCCCGTGGAGTGTCCCGCGAGCGCGAAGTTACTCAGCTTCAGCGCTTCTACGACCATGCGTATGTCGTCCGCCAACCGTTCGAGGTTGTAACCTCCGATCGGTTTATCGGATGCCCCGAAGCCTCTCCAGTCTATGCCGATGCAGCGGAACCCCATTGACGGCAATACGTTGAATTGGTATTCGAATTGCTTATGACTCAGCGGCCATCCGTGCAGAAAGACGATCGTTCTGCTCCCGCCGGGATTAAGATCCTCGACGTAAAGCTTCACCCCAGGCTCCACCGTAACATAATACCCCATATTCATTCCCCCGCTCTCAAAAGTAGCATCATCATAAGATACTCGCGGAAGCCGTGAACATGCATGAAGAGCGGCCCTTAAGCCGCTCTCAGACTGTCGAGAAAGTCTCGGCAGTCTTTATTTATGTTCAAGTGATTTAACACGACACCGCGTTAATATGGTATAATATTGGTAACATATTAGTCGGAGGTGTGGTACATGCTTTATACTCACGAACCAGACCCTCAGTTAGATTACGAGCTTGTTTGTATCGAGCACATGGTGCCAGCAGACCATCTGCTCCGTCACATCGCTCAATACATCGACTTTACTTTCATCCGCGACAAAGTGCGTCCATTCTACAGCGAAACCCATGGTCGCCCTTCTATCGACCCCGTAATGCTCTTTAAGATGCTCTTTATCGGTTATCTATACGGCATCCGCTCCGAGCGCCAGTTGGAGCAAGAGATTAACCTCAACCTGGCATACCGTTGGTTTCTCGGTATCGGACTCTCCAAGAGAGCACCAGACCACAGCACCATCAGTTGGAACCGTCAATATCGTTTCAAAGACACCACAGTCTTCCAAGAAATCTTCGACGAAATCGTACATCTTGCCATTTCCAATCGCATGGTCGCCGGCCGTGTATTAATTACAGACTCGACACACCTAAAGGCAAATGCCAATAAACGAAAGCACGTCGTGCAAGTCGTCGAGCAATCGCCAAAAGGCTATCTAGACGAGCTTAACGCAGCGATTGAGGCAGATCGGAAAAGCCTCGGAAAAAAGCCGCTCAAGGCGAGAATGGAAGTGGAGGAGACTAAAGAAATCAAAGTGAGCACAACTGATCCGGAGAGCGGGTATATGGTACGCGACGGAAAGCCGGAAGGCTTCTTCTACCTAGATCACCGCACCGTGGACCACAAATACAATATCATTACAGATGTGCATATCACGGCAGGCAATGTTCATGATTCAGTTCCTTACGTTGAGCGTCTTAAGCATCAGGTCGAGAAATTTGGCTTTACGAATACGTTAGAAGCAATTGCATTAGATTCCGGCTATCTTACGAGTCATATCTGCAAATCATTGCAAGAAATGAAGGTGTTTGCGGTTATTGGCAGGCGAGCATTTACACCGACAAAGGGGCTTTTCAAGAAGCACCAGTTCAAGTTCGACGAAGAGCAGAACGTGTACCGTTGCCCGAACAAACAAGAGTTGACCTACAAGACGACCAACCGCGAAGGCTACCGCGAGTATAAATCCGATCCAAAAATATGTAAGGACTGTCCACTCTTAAGCTCATGCACGCAATCTAAAAACAAAACGAAGGTCATCACCCGACATGTGTGGGAGGACAGTAAGGAATGGGTTCGGCTGAACCGCCTCAGCCGCTCGGGTAAGTACTTATATCGCCTACGTTACCAAACGATTGAGCGAAGCTTTGCAGACGCAAAAGAGCTGCACGGTCTTCGCTATTGCCGTTTCCGAGGAAGGCGAAGTGTGCAAGAACAGGTATTGATGACGGCTACGGTACAGAACATAAAGAAGATCGCCCTCCACCTGGCCAAGAAGGCCAAGTAGAGGGCGATTGTTGTTTGAGATATCTTCAAAACCTAGATCTTCCCGACAAATCTTTTTCTAACCCACGAAAAGTGGCTTTTCTAAACAATCTGAGAGCGGCCCTTAAGCCGCTCTTCTCTCCTTCTATTCCTCTTCTTCAACCCTCGTGACGACGAACGCCGCTTCGATCGGGCCGGTTTCTTTGGCTCTTTTCTGGATTCCTGCCATCATCTCCACGAAGTATTTTTTGGTGTAATAGGTTTTCGAGACGAGATCCAAGCTATCCCAGTCCTTCTTCACATAAGCGGACAGAATACTGCGGAAACGCTCGAACCAATAGTACGTAACCCGGTTATCTATGCCTTTGAAGAAGGTTCCGAAAGGTCTAGGGTCGGTACTCCAAGCGGTCGGCGATTTGTCCCAATCTGAAGTGAAACCGTAAATATGGGCCCACAAGAGCATCTCGAACGTCCATTGATATTGATCGCGAATGAAGTCTGACGGGGGCAGCTCCTCCGCATGGAAGATCGACATGTAATCCTTTAGTTCTTTCATGGTCATCTGCTGTTGCGAACGAAGCAACGCCACGATCTTGGCTTTCTGCAGCTTCAACGCGACGCGTTGGGAGCTTACGTAGGTTTGCGCGGCCTTCAGCATCGATACTCCCGGCGTATCGGTCATCGCTAGCTTCGTTTCTTTGACTTTTTTCCGATAATCGTTCCATTTCTTCACTTCTCCCTTAGCCTTATCCCAGACCACGTCGCGGGCTGAAGCGACCATCGTTCGGACCTCTTGGCTGAACATCGCGAAATCCTCGCTATTGAACAGCTTCGAGTTTAGCGCGTGTTCTCCGATAATTTCCTTCAGAAGCTGCTTGCTGTTCTCCTCCTGGCGGGCGTACCCGATGAATTGAGCGCCATAGTCGGATTTGTTTAAATGATTGTAGACGGCGCTATATTTGAGCGATCTCTGGATAATGGCGCCCGTCACTTCTTTGACAAGAGGCTCAAGCACATGGCCGATTAAGCCAACCTCCCATAGGTATACCGATAGAACGTCGAAGATCACATCGTAAATCGTAAAGTTCTTGCCCTTTTCCGCCAGCTCGATTCTTTTGTCTTGCACTTGCTCCAGGGCCAGGATGGCCGCATCAACGATAATCTGAATGCGTTCCTCCTGCATGGCGAACGATTGCTCGATGAGCGCGACGGCGCTCTCTATGTCTGAACGCGTCACGGGGGTTGTATCTTTGACAGGCACTTTCTGGTCGCCTATTAGCGTCTCTTCTCTCGCCAGTGCGGATGTGCCCGATACCCTCGAGCTGTTCATCAACGCTTTGTCCATACTACCTCAGCCCCGCCAATGCGCCGCCGCTGCTAGAAGCCGCCGCTTCCGCATCTTCGTCGTTCTCCGATTCCGGAGCTTGATTAATCATGGCGTATAGCTTAGCACCCAGCTGGTCGCGAGAATCGAGAATATCGATCGCGCGTTTCTTCATCTTGATTTCTTGCTCGAGCAGATCGTTCTTCAAGTTGCGCTCGCGGACGGTTTCCGTCTGCAGATTGCGCGAGTAATCGTCGAGCGCCTCGCCCTGGCCGAGGAGCGCTTCAACGATGACGCCTTCGGTCCGCAGTACGTGGCGATTGGCAGCAAGGATGATGCCCGGTACCGTAATAGACGGACTTCCAGGTTCGTTATAGGTGGAGAAGTAATCCTTCTTCACGCGCAGGTAGTTCGACAGAGGAATGTCATTGCCTTCTTCGTCTTTGAAAGGCTTATCTTCGATAAAACGATGATGGCGGTCTTGGTAATCGAAAATATGGAGCAGCTGGTTCACGATCGAATTGCGGACTTCGGTGCGTTTGTCGGCGACAATGACCTCCGATATGAGCTTGTCGAGCTGCGGCAGCGTCACTTCCTGGTACGAATAGTCCTCCTTTCCGTCTACGATATCGACTTTAAAGAAGCCGACCCGGATGTCGATCAGATGGAGCAACGTAATATACTCCTGGTTCATTTGGCGGAAAACGAAGTTGAGCGAGCGGCCGACGTTGATGTTCTCGATCTCGCGAACGATCGCGGTCTCTTCTCCTGTCGTCGTCTTCTCCTCGAAGCTCGTATTGATTTGCACGTCGCGGCGAGCGGATGCGCGGGCCACGTGCTTCTGCGTGCTGTTGGAGATATTGCGGGCGAATTGCTCGCGCGCCGCGTTCGTGCCGCCGGAAGCGCTAGCGCTTACGTGCGCGCTGCCCCAGCCCCAGCTCGCTCCGGCTTCAGCGCTGACGCTGTACTTGAAGCTTTCCTCGTAATTTTTCTTATCGGTTTGCTCATTGCCCATCGATTTCTCGAACTCGTCGGCGATATCATCCGTCACGGAATCAAGGATAGTAGACGCATCCTTGACCGTCTGTTCGCTCTGCAAGTAGGAACGGATGCTGATCTTCGTTTTCTCGCCCGGCAGCAGCGACGTCGTCTTAATCGTGCGTCCGGCGCCGTAGTTGCCGAGGAACGAGGACAATCTGAACGATTCGACGAGGATGATCCGTTTCAATCTGGAGCTGACCTCCGGGAAGATGTTGACGTTAACCCCGACCGTCTTCTCGGATACGATGCCGGCAAGGTCCGTACAACGTACGTAGATGGTGTGGCTTCCCTGTTCGTTCACGTTCAGCGTCGCTTTCCACGTAGACCAATCGTTCGTCCCTTTGGGGGTTGCGGGGAGGAACATTTGGTTCTGATCAAGAGCAACTTCCACTAGCTTAATGCCGCTGATGTCCGAAGCCGTACCCGTCACCTCGATGACTGCACCCTTCGAATTGGTGCCAGCGACCTGTGCGCCCTGTTGCGGAGCCGTAATGGTCAAGGTTGGTGCAACCGAGTCGACGGTAAACGTCAGACTGCTTTGGTAAGCATTGCCTGCCGCGTCGGTCGCTTTGACGATCAACGAGTGGGTCCCCCCCGAGAGAGTCAACGCCTTCTTCCAATTCGCATAGCCGTTCGATGTATCCGTTAATTGGAATGCGCCGCCATTGAGCGCATATTCGACCTTGGCAAGGCTGCGGTCATCGGATGCGGTTCCCTCGATGTTAACGGTCATACTGCTTGCGCCGTTCGTCGATAAGAATTGACCCGGAGTCGGCTTTACGATCGATAACTGCGGCTGCTTCGTATCCGGGGCTTGCGCTAATGCAACGTTAACGGTAATCGTCTTCGACGCGGTAAGCGTGCTTCCGAAGGAATGAGTCGCTTTGGCGGTGATCGTGATCGACCCGGATGTGTTGATGGTTACGTTCGGGAACACCCAACTGCCGTCGTCGCTTAGCTGCGCATCTTGATACGAACCGCCGCCGATCTTCACCTGGACTTTGGCAATGCTTCCATCGCCCGAGTTAGACGCCCAGCCATGGACGTTGAACACAGCGCCGCTGTATGCGCCGTTGACCGTCGAGTTCGCCGCCGGCGAAGTAATGCCGACAGCTACGGAGATCGGATCCGGGTCCGGATCACCGCCGCCTCCGTCGTCGATCGGCCGCATCGTTGGGAGCGGTCCTTCGTCAGTCGGTTGCGCTACGGCTCTAGCAAGTCCCGCTTTGAGCGTAGGCTGCGAACCCGCTTCGATAGCCGCTTCTGTTCGGATTGCAGCATCGATAAAACGGTAAGTCAGAGCGCCGCTCATCGACTTGTAGAGGACAAGCTGTTTACCTGCCGCTTCCATACGAATAACTTCTTCTTCCGTAAGCTTCTCTAAGCTTGGGCTAAGCCTCTCTCTGGGAGGAATGGATCTAAAGAGCTCCAGCGAAGATGGCTTCTTCATGCTCGCACCTTCTTCCGCTGCGAACGAAGCCTTACGCAGAGACGTCTCCCCGCCTGCCGCCTTAGCGCTGAACGAGCTCGCGCTGGCGCTGGCGCTGCTTGGAACGAAGTAACTGTCCGGGAAAGCCAAATCGATAAAATTACGGCCGCTGTAAGCGGTTGGTTCCGGCACGTTGTAGCTAATAATCGGTGCTGAGCCGCCGGGTTGAAGCTTGATCATCGGTTCTTGTTTACTGGACATCATCTGGTCCCCTTTACGGATAATTATCGAGCTCGGCTGACGGAGAACGCCGATATCCGACTCCCTTCGTTCGCCTCTCGACAATGTGAATGTACCGTTACGAACTGTCACATGACTAGTGTCCGGTGTCATTGTTTTCCAGCTGAGCCGTCACGTTACAGCATGGGCCTAAAGAATCCATTTTCTGCTAATTACGATTCCTAACGACACGAGAAGTCGATTCCCCCGATAAACCGTCGAACGATTGGCGAATGCAGGAATAAGCGCCGAATCTACGTTAACACTAGATGAGAGTACGTTCCCTAAGTCCGCGAGGAGGAATCAGCATGAGAAGACTTGTCGTATGGATCATCGTCTGCTGCGCCATCGCCGCCCCATTCGTCATGGAGAGCAGTCTACTTACCGTGCGCACCGCGACGGAAATTCGATCGCCGGCTCCTAGCCCGGAGGCCCTCGATCAAGTCGAAACGAATGCGTTCCGCTCCGGGCGAAGAACGTACCGGGCACCGGTGCGCAGCGGCAATACGGGGGTGCAAGCGCCCAGTACGACTCGGACCGGTCAGCGTCCTGGCGCGACTACGCCGGTAACGCGCGCGCCCGCATCGCGCTGGGGAGGCTTCGGCGGTTTCTTCGGGGGGTTGTTCGCGGGCAGCCTGCTGGGCAGCTTGTTCAACCCGTTCGGATACGGCGGACTCGGCGCCGGAGGATTCAATTTGCTCGCCGTGCTCGTCTGGGTCGGCTTGTTCTATGTGGTCTATCGTTTCGTCCGGCGAATGTTAGCGCCTCGGCGCTGAACAACTAACGGAGGCTGTCCCAAGAACCTGTACGAGAAATCACACAAAGACGCACATGAGGTACTCCGAATCCGAGACTTGTACGAGAAATCACACAAAGACGCACATGAGATACTGCTAATCCGAGACCTGAACGATAAATCACACAAAGACGCACATGAGGCACTCCGAATCCGAGACTTGTACGAGAAATCACACAATGACGCACATCAGGTACTCCGAATCCGAAATCCTGTGTGAAAAATCGTACAAAGCCGCGATGGCAACCTACATCGGAGGAGATTCATGCCTCCGCCAAATCTAAGGGGGCTGTCCCAAAAAGCCATCTACATGACTTTCGGGACAGCCCCCTTATTAGCGCCCATTCCTATTCACACGGCACTATAACGCGACGACCTTCGTCGCGATTCGGTCGCAGAACTCGCGGTCATGCTCCACGAATACGATCGTCGGCGCGTATTCTAGCAGCAAATCCTCGATCTGCATCCGGGAGATGACATCAATAAAGTTAAGCGGTTCGTCCCAGACGAGCAGATGCGCCTTCTCGCACAGGCTTCTGGCGATAAGCACCTTCTTCTTCTGCCCGCCGCTGAACGCCGACATGTCCTTCTCGAACTGAACTCTGGCGAAGTCGAGCTTGCGCAGGATCGCTTTGAACAAGCTCTCGTCGATCCCCTGCTCCACGGCATAATCCTTGAGGCTCCCCTTTAAATGCGCGGTATCTTGAGACACGTACGATAGGATCAGCTGGCTGCCCCGTCTGAACGTCCCCGAGTAGCTCACTTCTTCGCCGCAAAGCAGCTTTATGAGGCTCGATTTGCCCGAACCGTTATTGCCCTTCAAAGCGATCCGGTCTCCCTGCTCGATCATGAAGCTGACTTCGTTGCCTACCGATTTGTTGCCGTAATGGATCGTCACGCCTTCGAATTCCGCAAGCTGTCGCTTATGGTAAGCGAGCTGGGATAGCTTCAAGCTTTCCGAGGTTTCGATGTTCTTCAGAAGCTTGGACTTCTCCTCGATGGCGGTTTGCTGACGATGCTCGATCGCTTTGGAGCGTTTCATCATTTTGGCGGCTTTGTGGCCGATATAGCCGCGGTCGAATACACCGTGCCCGATCTTCGTCTTCTCTACCTCGTGAGACCAGTTATTCGTTCGTTTGGCCGCTTCGGACAACCGTTTGATATCCTTCTGCAGCCGATCATTTTCCGCCATCTCGTAGTTGTCTTGGCGTTGCTTGCCCATCCACCAGTCCGAGAAGTTGCCCTTCTGTACGTCGATGTTCGTCTTGTTAATGGACAGGACGTGATCGATGCATCGATCCAGGAACGCCCGGTCGTGAGACACGAGAATAAACCCGCTCTTCGAACGGAGATAGTCGCCGACGATCTTCCGGCCGGTCATATCCAGATGGTTGGTAGGCTCATCGATCAGCAGGAAGTTGTTCTCCTTCAGGAATAAAGCGGCCAGCAGCACCTTCGTCTGTTCGCCGTTCGACAACGTATCGAATGGACGGTCTAGCACGTCTTCCGACACCTTCAGCAAGCTCAGCTCGCGCGCGAGCTCCCACTCCGCGAATTCGGGAACGATGCCGGCTACGACTTCAATCGTACGGCTTTCCTTGTTATCTACCGCGAACGGAAAATAGTCAAAGCCGACGCTCGCCGAAATATGTCCGCTATACTCGTAATTGCCCAGCAGCAGGTTCAGGAAAGTCGTTTTCCCCCGCCCGTTCCTGCCCGTAAAGCCCAGCTTCCAATCGGTATCGATATGAAAGCTGACGTTCTCGAAAATGTTATCGTAGGTGCCTTCGTAGGCAAACGTCAGATTAGATACTTTAATTAACGACATTAAGCATGACCTCCCGCTGTCAATAAAATAAGCAGCAAGAAAGTTACCTTCCTCGCGGCTCAAATCTTAACAGCGAATCCAATCCGGCAGAGGCTGCCGGACGCGGAATACCGTTTGAGCGAAAAGATAGAGTAACTTTCTTGCATACGAAATAAAACTCGCAAAACGTATCGTTTGGCTGTTTTATCATTCGTTAGCAAGAAATATCCATCTTTTCAGCTCCAATCGTTAAATTAACCGTATCTTAACATGCTTGTTCGGAAATCTCAACTTCTACTTGCCGTTCGCGGCGGCCCATTTCGAATACTTCTGCTCCCTGCTATCCCAGCGCTGGCCTACGATCATGGCGCCGATCGTCGGGAAACAGAGCAATCGGATGATGAAGAAGCCGATGTTAATCTTCCCTTCGTTAATGAGCTCGGGCAGCGTGAACAGCACGGTGCTGATCATTCCGATATACAGGACGCCGTACCGTTGGATGTATGCTTTCTTCCCCATCTGGCGCTTCGTTGTCCATTGAGCGATAAACTTGTCCATTGCGAGCCTCTTCCTTCTGTGAAGTGTTCTGCTACAACCTAAGGCAATTATTATAGCATAATTCACCCCTCGATTTTCGCCAGAGGCTCCTTCGCCGGTCCTTCGACCACTTCGCCGGTATAAGAGAATCGGGAACCGTGGCAAGGGCAATCCCACGTGCGGTCCCCGTCGTTCCAATGCGTCTCGCAGCCCATGTGCGTGCACGTCGTATCGACGACGTGAAGAACGCCGTTCGGATCTCGATAAGCGCCTGCTCTCTTGCCCCCTACGCTCACGACAGCTCCTTCGTTAACCGCTACGTCGTCCACGCTGCGGCGCGTCGATTCTAATTTGCCGGAGATCAGCTCCTTGGCGACGTTCGCGTTCTGCGAGATAAGCGTCTTCAGATCCGGATCGGAGTGGAAGCGTGCCGGATCGAACAGCTGCAGATAACGATCCTCGTTGCCTAATACGATATTCGTCAGCATATGCGCGGCGGCGGTGCTGTTCGTCATCCCCCATTTGCGATAGCCGGTTGCGACTAGTATGTTGGGGTTATTGTTACTAATTCGGCCGACGTAAGGCACTTTGTCGGTCGTGACCAAGTCTTGCGTCGACCAGCGATAAGCGATCTCCTTCACGTCGAACGTCGTGACCGCGAACGTCTGCAGCGCCTCGTAGTGCTTGATCGTGCAGGGGCTTTGGCCGGCCTTGTGTCCTTCTCCGCCGATTAAGATAAGCGGCTCGTCTCCGTCCTGCGCCAGCCGGATCGAACGCGTAGGCTTATCGACGCTTAAATACATGCCGCCCTTGTACGGTTGCTTAAGCTTAACGGCGAGAACGTAGGAACGCTCCGCGTGCAGTCGCGCGAAGTACACTCCCTTCCAATCCAAGAACGGGAAGTGCGAAGCCGCGATGACATGCTTGCAGGTTAGGCGCTGTCCTTTCTCCGTTACGACGATTGGCGAACCACTGTCATCTTCTACCTTCATAACGGTCGTGTGCTCGAACACTTGCGATCCGGCTTTAACGATCCGATCGATTAATGTCGTTAAGTAAGGAATCGGATGAAACCGCGCCTGATCCTTCATCGTTAGCGCGGACGTGATTTCGAACGGCAATTCGATCGAATCCTTCAGCTCTCCGGAAATCCCCAGCTTCTCGTAAGCTCGAAGCTCCTTCTGCAGCTTGTCGTCGGATTGGAACGTCTGCGAGTAGAGGATGGCATCCTCGGTTGCGTAATCGCAGGCGATGCTCTCGGTCTCCGCTGTTCGCTTGATAAATTGCAAGGCATCGCGGTTAGCCTCGTAATACAACCGTGCTTGGTCCTCTCCGAAATGGCTGATCAACTCGTCGTAGATCACGTCGTGCTGGGCGGTGATTTTGGCGGTTGTATGGCCTGTCGTGCCGTGAAGGATGCGGCCTGCCTCTAGAATCGCCACTTTGACTCCCTGCTTGGCTAGCAAATAACCCGCGGTGATGCCCGTCATGCCTGCGCCGACGATGACGACGTCCGTTGATAAATCGCTTTTCAGTATCGGGAATGTAGGGATATCGACGGAGTTGGTCCAATACGATTCGGGAAATTGCGGAAGCTGTGCCATGAATGAGGCTCCTTTGCTGCATGATTATGGATTAGCTTCTCACAAAAGGAAACCTCCAATTCCAATCTCCCAACAGTTTCATCAGCGACGGTACAAGCACCAGCCGAATAACGGTCGCATCGATGAACAACGCTGCCGCTATGCCGATGCCGAGCTGCTTGACTCCGGTGACGCCGGCAAGCGCGAAAGGCGCCGTTACGGCGATCATGATCGCTGCCGCGGAAGTGATGATGCCCGCGGAAGCGGCCATCCCGTCTCGGATCGAAGACTCGTTATCATGGGTGCGGTTGTAGCTTTCGAACATTCTCGCATATAGAAAAATACCGTAGTCCATGCTCATTCCGAACGTTAATCCGAATAGGAATACGGGAATCATGATGGCGATGTCAGAGGGTTCAATCCCCCACAGACCTTGTCCGAAAACCCATGCGACGAAGCCGAAGGAGGCTCCGATGCTTAGGAAATTCATGGCGATCGCTTTGACGGGGAGCAGCAGCGAACGAAACGCCCACGCCAGCACGAGGAAGTTGGATGCGATGATGAAGGCTAGCGCATGCTTCATCCTTCCGAATATTTCATCGTGAATCTCTTGCCGATATTTCGGTTCGCCCCCGACGATCACGTCCAGCTCCGCAAGCGTATGTTCATGCTCATGAATCCACCTTCTCGCTGCTTCTGAGGAAGCGTCACCTCGAATTAGAACGGTAAGCAATTGCCTTTCGCGGCTGGGATATGGATTTTCCGCTTTAAGCTGTATGACGATCGGATCCGAAATTAAGGTTGATTTGACATGCTCTAAGCCCCGCTCGCTCCCTATCAATTGCAGCTGCGAGACTCCGGGATGCAGGAAGCGTTCCTCGACGATAACTGCAGCCTCACGCGATTCCGTCGATTGCGGCAGCGACTCGGGACCGGGAACGGATAATCGCATGTCGCGCACAGGCAATAGACAGACGAGGAGGAAAGCCGCGGACAGCACGACCGAAGCGACGGGTCTTTTCATTACCGCTTCTACAACGTAAGACAGCAGCCGGATTCTAGACTTTTTGACTCTCGCTCCACCGATGCGATGTCTTAAGGCATAGATCATAGCAGGAACGAAGGTCAGGTTGATTAACGCCGCTGTGGCAACGACGATCATCGCGGTCAATGCAACGCTATTGAAGATCGGCATACGAATGAACAAGGTGCCCAATAATGCGAGGAGCACGCAGGCAACGGATACGGTGATGGCTCTGCCGGAATAGACGGTTGTTCGGGAGATAGCTTCCGGTGCGGGATTAGCAACCTTCTCTTCCCGGTATCGGCTGACCATCAGCAAGGCGAAGTCAATACAGACGGCCATGCCTGCCATCGGAATGACGTTATAGACGAACACGGATAACTCGGTGAGCTCCAACGCTCCTATCGCGTATGTTAAGGCCATCGCTATGACCACCGACACGACGCCCGCTAGAATGGGGATCAATGCAGGCCAAAGCCCGCCGAAGGTAAAGAGCAGCACGAAGAACGCGATGGGGATGCCTAACGTCTCAGCGGCCTTCAGATCGCGTCGGCTCGATCGATTCACATCGTCCTGCACGACCGGTTTGCCGGTCAGCCGGATACCGAAGCGCGTATCTTGCTTGATCTCGCCGCGAAGGCGTTCAATCACCTTCGTAACGGCATCGGATGACCCTTGCGCGGTAACGATAGCGTACGCGTAACGGTCTTCCCGCAAGTCTCTGCGCTCGAGGGGGGAAGCTGCCACGTCGACACCGCTGATTGCCTCTACTTCGGCCAGGGTATGCGAGATATATGTACGGAATTCGCGTTCGTAGTTTCCTTGTCTGTTCTCGAATAAGATAATAATCGGCTCTCCCGGAATACCCCATTCGCTCTGGAGCAGCTTCTGCGCCTGCGCGTACATGCCATTCGTCCGTAGCCCGTGATCGCCGAGAATATCTGGCAGCTTAACGGCGAACCCAGCGGACAAGCTGGCGATTACGAGCCAGCAGACGATGATCGCCTTGTAGCGCTTTATCGAGAATTCGGCAAGCTTACGGTAACCCATCGCTTGCGTCCCCGCGTTCAGACATGCGGCCGAACACTAATACGGCATTATGGCCGCCGAACGCGAACGTGTTGGACATCGCCGTCTCGACCTCTCTCCTTCTAGCTTCATTCGGCGTATAGTCCAGATCCATCTCCTCATCCTGCTCCTCGTAATGGATCGTAGGCGGTATTATCTGGTCATGCAAAGCTAGTACGGACCAGATCGCTTCAACGGCTCCGGATGCCCCCAGCAAGTGGCCGGTCATCGACTTCGTCGAGCTGATGCTAACCTCGTAAGCATAGTCTCCGAATACGCTTCGGATCGCCCTCGTCTCTGCCAAATCGCCTGCGATCGTACCTGTTCCATGCGCGTTAATATAATCGATCTGCTCCGGCGTCAGGTTAGCATCCTTCAGCGCAAGGGTGATCGCCCTCGACCAGTCGCTTCCGTCCGGACGAGGAGCTGCGACGTGATACGCTTCTCCGCAAGCGCCGTATCCGAGCAACTCGGCATACGGTCTGGCTCCGCGGGCTCGCGCATGGTTCCATGACTCGAGGACGAGCATGCCTGCGCCCTCCCCCATAATCATACCGTCCCTGCGCCGATCGAATGGACGGCAACCCGATTCGGGCTCGCTCTGCAGGGATAGAGCCCTCATAGCGGCGAACGCGGCGATGCCGACGCCGCACAAGGGAGCTTCCGTACCGCCGACGATCATGACGTCCGCATCTCCTCGCTGTATCGCTTTGAACGCATTGCCAATCGCGTTCGTTCCGGACGCGCACGCCGTAACCGAGCATTCCGTCGGCCCCCTTGCGCCATAACGGATGGCCACTTGACTGGCCGCCATATTCGGCAAGTACATCGTGAGTGCGAAAGGAGATATCCGTCCGTAGCCCCGTTCAAGCACGTCTTTCATGCCATTCTCGAACGTCGTAATGCCACCTACGCCGCTGCCTACCCAGACGCCGGTTCGGAGGGGATCCGCATTGCCGCCTACCTCGAGTCCGCTATCCCGAATCGCTTCGTCGGCCGCTGCGAGCGCGAGCTGTACGAAGCGATCCATCCTTCTCGCTACTCTCGGCTCTAAGCAAGCATCCGAATCGAAATCCGGTATGTACGCGGCAAGCTTCGCCGGCAGCTTATTGCTCTCTGGCAGCTTGCGAATGCCGCAAACTCCGTTCAAGGCGTTGCGCCATGCGTTCTCCTTCCCTATACCGATCGGAGTGACGCATCCCATTCCCGTCACGACAACTCTCTCGGACATCCTTGTCCCCCTTCCTGATTCGTTATGACAGTCTTGTTGCGCGCACGAGCGCTTGCGCAGCCCTTGGCCATATGGCGCCTAATCTCAGCAACACTCCGAATAGCACGGAATGGTTCACCGTATGTTCAAGCATGCCGCCCCATCGTAGTGCGCCGCTGAAATGCCGTTCGATCTGCTCGGTATATCTGCTTCTCCACTCGGCTAACGTGCATGCTCCTCTTAGATACGCATCGGCCAAAGGCGCGCATAATTCGGATGAGCGAAGCGCCATCGACATGCCGTCCCCGCAGAATGGCGGGATGACCGCGAGCGCGTCGC
>Ga0065721_10004189_pt1 | contig 37492 bp, 29 predicted proteins | sample Mesricmetagenome_FD_59108 | JGI IMG/M metagenome (GOLD analysis project Ga0065721, IMG submission 59108) | Mesophilic microbial community from rice straw/compost enrichment Sample: eDNA_1 v2 (version 2) | ecosystem: Engineered > Solid waste > Grass > Composting > Bioreactor | place: USA: Davis... | reverse complement strand
CGGGTTGAAGTGTTGTTTTCATCACCTCCATTTTCTCCCGGGCGGGGCTTCCCGTTCAACCCCTCAAAATTTCCCTGTTTTGGACAAGAGTGATGCCGCGCAAACCAACGACTCCATGACTCTCATCGATCGTCGGCAACCATCGCCACAGATTTTGGCGCCGGCGGCTGTTTTCCAAAAGGAGGTATTCGTCCTTCTTTTGAAGAACCAGCCGAACGGGCCTTTGACTGCGCCATTGCCACGCAACAAACAACAGCACCCGCCGCGATCCAATCTCTCGCGGACAGGGATTCCCGAAAGAAGGAAGCCACGAAGAGAAGCGTCAGGAATGGCTGAAGCAGCTGCAGTTGACCGATGCGGGCGATGCCGCCGAGTCCCATTCCCCGATTCCAGAAGACGAATCCAAGCCAGCAGCTGAACACTCCATTGTAGCCGAGCGCCCACCAGGCCGCAGCAGGAACCTGCTGCAGGCCCTCCGGCATTCTCGGTGCGCAGACAAGGAGAGCAAAGGGCGCCGCAACGACCGGCACCCAGCACGTGACCGCAAGCGACCCCATTTCCTTTCCCAGACGTCCGCCCTCCGCGTAGCCAACGCCACCCGCGATGGACCCGGCGATCAGGAACAGATCGGTGCGGTTGAAATGCCATGAGGATTTGAGCAATCCATAGCCAACCACCGTGAGAGTTCCTGCCGCCGCTGCCATCCAGAATGAACGGGGCAGACGTTCCCGCCCCCGGACGGCTGCCGTGAGTGCTACCACCAAAGGAATGGACCCCGCGATCACCGCAGCGTGATGGCTGGGTGCCTGGATGAGCGCTTCTGCGAAAGGCCACGAGAACCCGAAGACGAGGCATCCCACGATCGTCAGAAGCGTGAGAAACTGACGCCCATTGGGAAGGGGCGCCTTCAAAATGAGAAGGGTAATTACTGCCGGAAGGAGCGCCACCAGGAACCGGCCGACCCCGACGAAGACCGGATCGAGGTTCTGCAAAGCGACTTTCATCACCGGCATCGTCAGGCTGAAAATGGCTACCCCAATCAAACCGTCAACGAGTCCGGTGGGCAAGCCGGAGGTCCCGTCGCCGTCAGACCGTGACGACGTCGATTTACGGGCCGGCAATCCGGTAAGGCCGCAAACACGATAGTAGTCAGCGAGGAAAGATTCAGCGGTTCGTCCCCATTTTCGGATCCGTCTAACGATTCTGGAAAAATGTCTCGTCCGTTCCGATCGCTGGCGTGTCGCACGATGACACCGTTCATGCACCTGTCGCAGGACACCAAAAGCCATGGATAAGATCGTGTGAATCTTCACGCCCTCATCGTGGCCATCAGGCCCGGCGCTTCACAGACGCAGCAGAGTCACTTTCCCGCTTATACAGATTTTATATGTCTTGCCATATATTGTCTTAGCATTTATATTGCACCCCATGCAAAAAGAACCAAGCGCATTGCCGGATCATCTCGGTTACTGGTTGAGAAAGCTGTCAAACGCCGTCAGCGGTTGCTTCGCCCAGCGCCTCGCAGCCCATGACGTCTCCGTTCCGCAATGGGTGGTGCTGCGCGTGCTTTTCGACAACGATTCGCTCCCGCTGAAAGACATCGTGGCCCGCGTCGAGGTGGATCAAGGCTCCCTGTCACGCATGGTGGACCGACTGATTGCGCGCGGCTGGGTTCAACGGGATGCCAATGCCGACGACCGGCGAGCCGTGGCCATCTCCCTTACCAAAAAGGGCCGCGATCTTGTCCCCAAACTCGCCGCCGAAGCGGATCGAAACGACATGGCCTTTTTTTCCGGGCTCAGCCAGACGGAGCGGGAGAAATTCCTGCGAACGATTCAAAAGCTTCTCACCCAGAACCAAAGCGATGGCCGCAGCCCCATCGTCTAACCCCACAAACCAACAAACACACAATGACACCCAAAATCCTCGATCAATGCACCGCCGGAGCCTTCGACGGCTCCGTTCCCTTTCCCGAAACCATCCGACGAATCACCGAAGACGGCGTCGAATGGTATTCCGCCAATCTGATCTTTGGCATGAAGACCTATTACGGATCGGATCTGAGCCACCATCAGACTCCGTGGCCCGACTATGCCGTGCCGCCCGTTGCCGATAAATTCTGCGCGCAGAGCGTCAGTGCGGCGATTCGAGCCAGCCAGGCGAAAGAGGTCAACTATCGGGAATTCCTCAAGCGCATCGCGGATGCCGGTGTCGTCTACTACACAGTGCACGTGAAAGGACGCAAAGCGATCTACTTTGGCCGCCATGGCGATTCCTTTGTCGAACCGTTTCCCGAAGTCCGACACGCTCCCCTTGCGGAATGATCGGAAGCCCGCCCTTGCCGGCGCGTGACAAGGCGGAGTCGCGTGCCAACAATCCTGCCAAAGCGCGAAGCAAATGGAATAGAAACCCGTTTGGGTGGGGATTATGTCGGGCAGATTTTGACTTGAATTTCCCGGTATGACATCCTGCTTTTATGATTTTCGCTCGTTCGTCCTGCTTGGTCCGCCGTTCAGGGCTCCTGGCAGCCGCGCTGATCGGCCTGGCTGCCGCAAGGGCGGGCGCGGAAAGTCCGTGGGATTCGCTGCTGACCGATTCGCAGTGGTATGTGCCGTCGGCGAATCTCCTGGCCTATCTCGTCCCGGGGAGCGATCTGTCCGACGTGCAAGCGGCGGCGGATCAGACGGTTTGGGAGCTTTCGACTTCGGTGAATGGCGTTTTTTCGGGAACTTCGACGGCGACGATCCGGGCCGGACTGCTAGAGATCAACTCGACAACCAGCATGAATGGGCTTGTGACGGAGTCCGGCCAGGTGCGCATTGTGTTTACGGCGCCGGACACGCCGGCCACCATCGGCATCGGCCAGGTGCGCGATGTCGAAGGCATTCCCTTTATCGAGATGCAGATGATGACCGGGGCAAACGGCCTCTATGTGACGCATTGGGCCTACATGGCTTCTTACGATGGAAGCCCGCTGCCGCCGCCGGAGATTTCGCCGGGGCAGCTCACTTCGCCGGAGTGGAGCTGGATGGAGGGCACACAGTGGAGTTTCCAAAACGACGAACTTTTCGGCGAAGACGGAACCGGGTTCTTTTCCGTGGAGGATTACGTGAACGGATACTACTGGGGAACGGGCACGGGCCCTGCGGGCAGCGCGGCGGAAAGTTTCACGCTCATCGGTTCCGCCACCCCGGAAGGCAATATCCTGTTCAATCTGCTGGCCGGGGAAACGCTGACGAGCCTGACCGGCATGATCTCGGGCGGCGGCCTGGATGGCGTGATGGTTCTGCGAAGTTACAACTCGGAAGGCACCTTCGGAAATCCCGGATATGCGCAAGTCGTTCCGGAGCCAGGCACCTGCGCACTGGCGGCCTTGGGCGCTGCGGTTTTCCTGTTTCGACGACATCGGTGGAAACCCACCTGCCCGAGTGAAAGGGCGGATGGAGGTGGCGCGAGAATCCTTCCATGCGCCACCGCTTCATTCGGGGCATCCCGCCGAGCCATTCGAGGCGGGTGCTGAGCGCGGTGCGGCTCTGCGCATCGAGGCGCTTTGGCGCTTTTTGCTCTACTGTGTGGTCGGCGTGAACACCTTGGATTCCATCCTGCCGCCCGCTTTGGAAAAGTCACGCTGCATCCCACCGGCTTCATGGCATTTACGGCAAAGGAACAGATCGTTCTCAACGCCTCCTCGGAATAGGCGCTCGAAAAAAAAGGGCGCGTCAGCAAGCCATCAGCGCCTACGCCACGATTGTCGGCGCTTTCATCATGCCGAGCAGCCAGGCGGGGAACACCGCGTTGCGGCCTTCGCCTTCCGCCAGGCAGAGAATTCTGCCTCCGACCGCTAGACGGGAATATTCCGCGCGCAGAAAATCATTAGGCGCGGTGCCATAAACGAAGTCTGGGCGGTCGTATCTTTCGTTCCACATGGATCTAAAAATGACGAAGCGTCACCTGTTGGGAAAATAAGGAAAGAGCGTCCAGCCTCCGGAGACGTTGCGGACGCGGAAGCCGCGCTGGCAGAGGATGCGCGTGGCCAGATAGCCCCGCTGGCCGATGGCGCAATAGACCCGCAGGTCGGCGTCGCGGGGCAGCTCATCAAGCCGGCTTCTCAGCTCGCGCAGGGGAATGTTCCGGGCCTCCGGCACATGGCCCTGGGCGAATTCCTCCGCATCGCGCACGTCCAGAAACAGCGTGTCGGCTCGGCGCGGCTCGTCCCAATGAACCAGAGGCATATCGCCGCGCAGGACGTTCGCCGCGATCATGCCGGCAAAGTTGATCGCATCCTTGGCGCCGCCGAACTGCGGAGCGTAGCAGAGTTCGGCCTCTTCGAGATCGTAAACCGTTCCCCGCTTCTGCATCGCCATGGCGATCACGTCGATGCGGCGGTCCACACCTTCCTCGCCGACCCCCTGAGCGCCGAGAAGGCGTCCGTCCGACTTGCGGAAAAGCAGCTTGAGATGCGTCCGCTTCGCGCCGGGGTAGTAACCGGCGTGCTGGGTAGGATGGAGATAGATTTTTTCGAAATCCTCCTCCCCGGCCCGCTCCAGTGCCTTTTCGCTGCTTCCGGTCGCGGCGACCTGGAGATCGAAAAGGCCGCAGATGGCGGTTCCCTGAACTCTGCGAAAGGCGGATGGGCGGCCGCAAATGGCATCCGCCGCGATGCGGCCCTGCCGTGCCGCCGGACCGGCCAGGGGAACCAGCGTCTCCCGGCCTGAGTTCCAATCCCGGACTTCCACGGCGTCGCCGACCGCCCAAATGTCGGGATCGCTCGTGCGCATGCGCTCATCGACACGAATGCCGCCGCGCTCGCCGATCACCAAGCCCGCGGCCTTCGCCAGGCCGGTTTCCGGGCGCACCCCGATGGCGAGGACGACGAGGTCCGTCGCGTGGGGGATTCCACTTTGGGTCTTCACGGTCAGGGTTCCGTCGGGGCTCGCTTCGAACCCGGCAACCCCGTCGCCGAGCGCGAGGCGCACGCCGCGGCCGCGCAAATGGTCTGCCACCATGGCGGCGATTTCCGGATCGAGCGGAGGCATCACCTGATCGAGCATTTCGACGACGGTCACTTCGATGCCGCGCCGGATGAGATTTTCGGCCATTTCCAGCCCGATGAATCCGCCGCCCACCACGACGGCTTTTTTCGCCTGGCGCTCCGCGATCCATTGCCGGATCACCCGGCTGTCGGGAATATTGCGCAGGGTGAAGATTCCTGGCAGGTCGATGCCGGGCAGCGGTGGACGCAGCGGGGAGGCCCCGGGAGAAAGCACCAGCGCGTCGTAGGGTTCGGAGCGTTCCTCGCCGGTGGCGAGGTCGCGCGTCGTGATGGAATGATTCGCGCGATCGATGGAAAGAACTTCCGTGCGCGTTTTCACGCGGATGTTCAGGCGTTCGCGAAAAAGCGTCTCGTCGGCCACGAGCAGGCTTTGCTCGGCCTCGATAACCCCGCCGATGAAATACGGCAGGCCGCAGTTGGCGAAGGAGACATGGGGGCCGCGGTCGAACATAATGATCTCAGCGCTTTCATCCAGGCGCCGGAGCCGAGCCGCGCAGGCCGCTCCGCCGGCGACGCCGCCCACGATGAGGATTCGTTTGGTTTTCATAGGTTGAGTAGTTTTAGAAAATGTTCCGGATGACGACAAAGGCAGCCATGCCCAAGACACTGAAGCCGAAGAGGACGCGGAGGCCGCGCGGAGGAACGAAAGTTTTCACCCAGGTGCCGAGTGTCATGCCGGCCGCGGAACCTCCCAGGAACCAGAGGGCGGTCAATCCGACGCCGGCGGAGAGAGCGCCGAAATTGGCGGCAAAACCGGAGGCCGCGGTCAATGCGATACCCACGAGCGAAGTGGCCAGCGCCTGCTCGATTCCGACCCCGGCCACCAGCAGCAGAGACGGCACGATGAGAAAACCGCCGCCGACCCCGAAGATGCCCGAGAGCACCCCGGAGACGGTGCCTGCGCCGAGGAGCTTCCCGACGCAGGCCGGAGTCACCCGAGGACGTCCGTCAGTGCGCCGTTGGCAGCGAATCCAGGAGAGCGGGATCTCGGAGCCGGCCTTTTCCCTGTTCCCGAACACCATGCGCAGGCCGATGAAGGCCATGAGCGCCGCGAAGAGAAACAGCGACAGGCGCTCCGGCATCTGCGCGCCGAGCCATGCCCCGGCGGGAGCCGTCAGGATGCCGCCCGCGCCCAGAACCGCGCCCGCCCGCCAAAGCACCTGGCCGCGGCCGGCCTGCAGGATGGCTCCATAGGCGGCGGTGATCCCCACCACCGCCAGCGAGACCGCCACGGAGGCCCGGAAGTCCAGCCCGAGGCCATAGACCAGCAGCGGAACGGCAAAGATCGAGCCGCCCCCGCCGGTCAGGCCGAGCGAAAGGCCGACCAGCGCGCCATACAACAGCGCGAGCAGCATTTAATGGGCGGCTCCCTCCGCCTGGGCGATGCGTTCGCACTCTTCGCAGACTCCGTCGATGTGCACGGCATCCAGACCGGCCGAGCGCAGGAAGGACGCGGCCAGCGAGGCCCGCTTGCCGGTGCCACAATGGAGGAACAGCCGCCGGTCCTTCGGCAACTCGCCGAGCCGGGCCTTCAGCCGCGTGTAAGGAAAGGAGCGCGCGCCCTCCAAATGGCCGTGCCGGAATTCGGCGCTCGTGCGCACGTCGATGATCTCACCCTCGGCCCGGGCCGCGGCGGGATCGAAGGCCGGAAAGTCGATCCGGGGCAGACGATCCGTCAGCAATCCCGCCGCGCCCGCCTCGGCCACGGTGATCCAGCCGGCCACATGGTCGAACCCCATGCGATAGAGTTGCCGGGCTGCGAGATCGAGATCGTTTTCGTCCTCAAGCACGAGCAGGATCGTGTCGTTTTCCGCCAGGTAAGACCCCACGGAGGTCGAAAAGAAGGGCGAGCGCAGAGGCGCGTGGATCGCGCGGGCGGCGTGTCCCGCGTCGAAGGCTTGCCGGTCGCCGCGCGCATCCAGAATGTGCGCGTCCGCGGCCCTGGCGGCAAATTCCGCCGCGTCGAGCCGGGGCGGCTTCGGCACGCCTCCGGTCACGGCGATGCCGTCGCGGTTCACCCGCTTCATGGTCGCGAAATAGAGTGGCGGCTCGGGCTGGCCGGAGAGGATTTCCTTCACGAAGGCTTCCCCGTCCGCCTGCGCCAGCCTGAGCGCACCGTTGAAGCGGCGTTCGTAGCCCAGCGTCGTCGTGGGCACCGCGCCGAGCGCCTTTCCGCAGGCGCTGCCCGCGCCGTGAGCCGGGAGGATCTGAAGGTAGTCCGCGTAGGGCGCGAGCCGGTCGTGCAGCGATTCGCGCAGCCGCCGGGCGGACGGTTCCATCACGCCCTTCTGGCCCGCCGCGGACTCTAGCAGGTCGGGACGACCGACGTCGCCGACGAACACGAAGTCCCCGGTCGCAAGCGCGATGGGCTGGTTCGCGCCGCCGCCCAGGTCAGTGATGAGATAGCTCAGGTGCTCCGGCGTGTGGCCGGGCGTGTGCACGGCTTCGACGCGGATGTTGCCGACCATGAAATGGTCGCCGTGCCTGAGCAGGTGCGTGTTGGGACGCGAGCCGGGCCATTGATAGGTCCAGTCCGGCCCGCCTTCCGCCGAAAGATAGAGGTGAACCTCCGGATCGCTCGCGAATTCGCGCCCTCCGCTGACGAAATCCGCATGGATGTGCGTCTCGGCGACCGCCGTGATGCGGAGGCCGTTTTCCGCGGCCACTTTCCGGTAGCGGTCGATGTCCCGCTCGGGGTCGATGACCAGCGCCTCGCCGGTGCGCTGGCAGCCCACGAGGTAGGCATATTGGGCCAGATAAGGATCGAAGATTTGTCGAAGAAACATGGCAGTAAGGCGTTGGAGTTGTCTATTTGCGGACGCAGCAGGACGTGTCGATACAGGCGCCCCGGCGGTTGTTCCAGGGCATCCGGGCGATCAGCATGCCCATGCCGCAGGTGTCGGTGATCCCCGCGAAGACGAGGCCCGCGCCGACGAAGGCCGAAAGAGCGATCCAGGCGGGATGCACGAACCAGCCGAGCGCCGCACCCGTGAAAACCAGCGCGCCCGCCGCGATGCGCACCTGGCGCTCCAGGGACATCGTCTTGGCTCCGCGATTGAGCGGCAGGCCAGCCGCCTCCCAGGCCTGCACGCCGCCCTCCAAGATCTGCAGGTTTGGAAGGCCGCATTGGCCGAGCTTCTCCGCCGCTTGCCTGGCGCGGTTGCCGGATCGGCAGACCACGACGCAGGCGCTCTTTCCAGAAGCGAGTTTTTTCACCTCGTCCGGCGCCAGCCCGCTGAGCGGATGCAGCACGGAGCCGTCGATGTGGGCTTCCTCGAACTCCGCCGGCGTGCGCACGTCGAGAAGCAGCGTGTTTTCGAGCGGGACTTCCGCCGGGACGACCCGGCGAACCGATGTTTCCTGAGTTGATAGGGATGAATTCATGTGATACGATATATATCTATATCGCTATTCAGTAATATGCAAGAAAAAAAGAAACTTCCCATGTCCGATGCCCAGGTGGAGGAAGCAGCCCGGCTTTTCGGCATTCTTTCGGAGCCCTCCCGTCTCAAGCTTCTGCGAGTGTTGATGGCGCGGCCACTGACCGTTTCGGAATTGATGGAGGCGACCGGAATGAAACAGGGAAACGTCTCCAAACATCTGGGAGTGCTTCTCAACGCCCGGTTCGTCGCCCGGGAACGCGAGGGCAATTTCGCCCGCTATGCCCTGGCCGATCCCAGGCTCCACCAGCTTTGCGATCTCATGTGCCTGCGGATCGCGGATGACGCCCGGCAACGGAGCAGGGAATTGGCGCGGTGACGGGTCCGGGAATCGCCATCAGATACTCCAACGCCTTTCAAGCGCTCAGAAAACCGTCTTCATCTGCCAGGAGGAAATCCGGGCGTTGAGCCGCACTTCAAATCTTACCCTCGATGAGTTTGGCTTCCGTTCGTGATCGTAATTTTCGAATTGGTCTTGTTGACGTGCCGGCCAAATTCACCCCAAACGGCGAATCCGATTCTGACCGCACACAATGAATCAATGGGAGGTTGTTTCTTCCACCAGTCCTTGGATGACTTCTTCCAACCGGATGCTCCCTCTCCGAATCTCGGCGTCGGGGCCTTCGAAGCGGATCCAGCCTTCGTTGAAGCCATCCAGCATCCGCATGCGGGACTCCGGATTCTGCATACCGTTGGATCGAAAAAATCCCTCCCATTCCTCCCTGCGAAACACTTCAGCCCTCACGTCTCTCCCCAGAACGGCACCAAATGCCACAGCGAGCCGGAGAGGGCTGATGCGTTCCGAACCTTCCAGTTCGACGATCCGGCAGCCATTCCACTCTTCGCTCAAAAGCGACGCGGCGGTTCGCCCCACGTCCGTCGTCGCCACCATCGGGATGGCGCGGTCCAGTGGCTGGAGAAAACTGCGGATGACGCCTTCGGTTTTCGCGCAAAGCCAATGGGGTCAGTCAACAATTCTTGACAGCAAAGCCAATGGGGTCAGTCAACAATTCTTGACAGAATGCCTCCCGGACCGCTGGGCACGCTGGCGGGCGGTAACGCTTCCGTCCTTGGCGGGGGCAAAACGCCCCTTCTATCCGTGTCCCGCCCTTCATGAGGCGGAGCGGTTCGGCGACAACCCTTCCGCGGGGTCAAGGGGGGAGGCGGCAAATCCGCCTCCCTCCCGAACACCATCCTCCGGACGGTATCCGGCTGTCCCTTCCGTCTCAGGAGCTTACTTTTCGAGCCCCACCAACACGCCGGAATGGTACAGCATGTTGGGATATTCGATGCGGTCGAGGACGGCGTAGCGACCGAAACCGCGAATGACGGGCTTCCCGGCGCGTTCCAATCCGAATTCCGGGGTGAAGGCCTTGTTGGGAGGCAGGGGGACCTTGAAGGAGACGATTCCGGCGTCCGCCTTTTTGCGGAACACTTCCTCGCCGATCCGAATCGTCAATTCCCCGGGCTCCTTCAGAAACGCGAGCAACTCGATCTGGTCCTCCGCGGTGTCCTTGCCGGCCACCTTGACCGCCTTCCATTTTTTTCCGTGCGTCGGTTCCAGCGCGGAGTGATGGCGGCGGTAGCTGTAATAAAGAACGTCGCGGATGATCTCCGGCGCCCGACCGGTTTTGAACCACTGGGCGTAATACGCGCTGAGATCATAGAGGGCAAAACCGATCGCCGTCGACGGCGCCATCGCCTGCTCGGAATAGTCCGACCACGTGTTGATGCAAACCCAGTCCGCCTTGTCCTCGATGGCGGTCATCCAGGTGCGGCGCAGGGTGTCGAAATTTTCCGCCTCCCAGAAAATGGATCCCCGGGAACGAATGTCATGCGTGGCGACGGGGGCCACCACGAGCTTGGTGTATTTCCGCGCCTCCTCCACCCACCTGGTGCGCAAGGGCGTGCGGGGGCCCCAGTGGGACATGCCCATGGCCACGTCGGAGAAATCCGCCAGCCGGTTCATGCTGTTGAACTGCGTGAGGAGGACCGACGGGCGGCCGAGCCGCTCCAGTTCCGCGAGGGCCTTTCTCCACCACTCCGGCGTCTGCCGTTCCGTGAGCCACATGCTGATGATCATGCGGCCGTCCGGGGTGCGCATGGTGGCGGGCGATTCCCAGGCCTTTTTGAACACCTCGGAGTTGGCGTATTCAATGGGGTCCGCCTCCTCGCTGCCCGCATAAACCGCGGGAATGATCGGAAACTTTTCCGGACTGCGCCCGGCGGCGTCCAGCATGGCAAAGGAAATCCTGTTGAAATAATGCTGTCCGCCGTGCTCCCGCGGATTGGCAAAAAAGTCCACGATAAAGCCGTCCAGTCCCATCTGACGCGCCAGGCGAATTTCCTCCTCACGTCCGATCAGCAGTTCCTCGTCTTCCGACAGGCCCTCCTTCAACGGCACCCGCGGCANGGGATGATAAAAATACTTGGTGCCCGCGTCCCGGCGCTTCGGATCGNTCGGGATCGAGGCATTCATGGTGGACAAAGGGTACCAGCCGAGTCCGGTGTCCTGGGAGGACATGCCGGAGGGGTAAATGGGATAATAATACGCGAGGACTTTGCGATCGCCCGGACCCTGATCGCGTTTGAAGGGCAGCCACGCGGTGCGACCCGCATCCACCTGGCCGGCCACGGTGATGTTGTCGATCATCCAGGATCCCTGATCCGCGTCCTCTCCCAAAGTCGTGAAGCGAAGCGACGAGAATCCCCCGCTGCCGGGCACCTTCACGGAATTCTGCGCGAGAGAAAGCTGCCGGAACTCAAAGGGACCATGTTCGGGAAACACCAACGGAACCCGATCCGTCGGAAGATTGGAAACGCGTCCATCCGGCGTAAAGAGTCGAAAAGCCGCCTGCCGGTCCGGCGAAATGGTGACCCCCAGGTGATACCATTTGCCCTGAAGAAGCGGACACAACTGAACGCACGTTCCATCCGCCTGCAGGACCTGAAGTCCGTCCCGGCGGCTCAGTCGCAGTTGCAGTCCGTGGCCGGAGGCATCGGTCAGATCCACCTGCAATCCCAGTCCCTTTTCGCCGCCGTCCGCACCCAGTTGAAAATCAAAACCGAGGTAGACCGCACCGGCGGGCGTTTCGACAAATTCACAGGCGAGCCCGCTGCCCTTGCCGGCCGAGGAGGATTGGTCGCGCAGCAGGAACCCCTTTCCGTGAACCGCATTCCCGGGAAACGGCGATTCGGCCGAGGTTTCCAAAGTCAGGCTGACGTCCTTCGCCGGCTTCCCCAGAGGTTTCCACGGATGCGGCGGAAACGCGCCGGCGGGGTATTCGTCAAACCGGTCGACCGGCAATTGTTCCACGCTGGCGGGAGAGGCCGGCGCGGTGCACGGAAGGAAAAGCGCGAGGATGGTCGGCAGGAAATTCCGAACGGAAAGGAGAGGGAGGGTCATGGCGATGTTCCGCGGACTCACTCTTTTCCGGCGATGACGCCGGAGTGATAGAGCATGTTGGGGTATTCAATGCGGTCGAGAACGGCGTACCGTCCGAAACCGCCTAGGACGGTCCGGCCATCCCGCACGAGCAGAAACTCGGGCGTGAAGGATTTGCCGGGCGGCAGCGGCACCTTGAAGGACGTGACCCCCGCGGGGGCGTCCTTGGTGAACACCTCGTCGCCCATGCGGATCCGGAGTTGTCCGGGTTCCTTGAGAAAGGCGAGAAGCTCGATCTCATCACGGACCTTCCGGTTGTCCCCCTCCGCGACCACCTTCCATTTTTTGCCGTGCGCGGGTTCGAGGCCCGAATGGTGCCGGCGGTAGCTGTAATACAGCACGTCGCGGACGATTTCCGGCGCCTTCCCCGTCTTGAACCACTGCAGGTAATAGGCGCTCAAATCATAAGGGGCAAAGCCAATGGACTTGGACGGAGCCATGGCCTGCTCGGAATAGTCCGACCACGTGTTGATAAACACCCAATCCGCCCCTTCCTCGATGGCCATCCGCCATGTGTGACGGAGCGTGTCGAAGTTTTGCGACTCCCAGAAAATGGAGCCCCGGGAGCGGATGTCATGCGGGGCGACCGGAGCCACCACCAGCGGCGCGACCTTGCGCGCCGCCTCGATCCATCCGGTTTGGCGCGGCGTGCGCGGTCCCCAGTGGCTCATGCCGGCCACCACGGGCGCAAACTCCTCGAGTTTGTCCATGCTGTTGAATTGGGTGACCAGCACGGCCGGCCGGCCAAGGCGCTCCAGTTCGCCGAGCACCGCCTTCCACCATTCCGCGGAATGCCGTTCCGTAAGCCACATGCTGATGACCATTTTCCCATCGGGCGTCCGCAGCACGGCCGGCGACTCGGAGGCAATGCGAAAGACGGGAGCCTGGGCGTATTTGACGGGATCCAGGTTTTCGTCCGACGAATAAACCGCCGGAATGATCTTGAAGTCGGGATCGACGCGTTCTGCGGCCTTCAGGGTCGCGAAGGAAACCTGATCAAAATATTTCTGTCCTCCGGTGTCCGCCGGGTAGGCAAAAAAATCGACCACAAAGCCATCGAGCCCCATCTGCCGCGCAATCCGGATTTCCTCCTCCCGTCCGACGATCAACTGTTCCTCGCGGGAAAGGTCGGCGGGCAGCGGTGGACGCAGAAGCGGATGATAAAAAAGTTTCGTGCCCGCGTCCTTGCGGCGCGGATCGACTTCCGTCGAGGCGTTGAGTGTCGTCAGGACATACCACGAAAGCCCGGGATCCTCGGAGGACGCGCCGGAGGAATAGATCGGATAATAATAGGCAAAGGCCTTGCGTTTGGAATCGCGCAGTTCCTTGTCCGGCACCCGTTGGAACGGCCACCATTCGGTCCGGGGCGCATCCACCCGTCCTCCCATGCTGACATTGTCCACCTGCCACCCACCCGTCTGAGCGGCTTCGCCGGAACTCACAAACCGGAGTCGGGTGAAGTCGGAAACCGGAGGAATCGGAATGGAAATCTTTCCCAAACCCACCGGCGTTTTTTTGCTTTGCTGCGTGAAGAAGGACACCTGCGCCTGGTGGTCGGGAGTGAGGGTGATGCCGACATGATACCAGCGGTCATACGTCAGGGAGACAATGTGGTGCCATTTGCCCTCGGCATCCCTGATGCGAAGGCCTTCGCTTTTGCCCATGGAGACGACGAGCCCCTCGCCGGCCTCATTGGTCAGGTGGCACTCCAGATCGAGGCCTTCGCCGTCCTTTCCCTTGAGAAGGCGGAAGTCATACCCGAGATAAACCCCGCCCGCAGGCGGCGGCAGAAATTCACACGTGATGCCCTGGCCCCGGCCGGCGGTCGTGCTCTCGTCAGTGACCGCCAGCCCCTTGCCGGTCACCTTGTTGTTTGGAAACGCGGATTCCGCCTCCGGGGAAAGCACCACCTTGACCCCCTCGACCGGCGGAGCGGCCGGTTTCCAGGGATGGGGCGGAAATTCCCCGGCCGGATATTCGTCGAAACGGTCCACCGGCAATTGCTCGGTGCTCCGCACGGAAGCCGCGACCTCACCGGTCCAAAAACCTCCGCAAACCAGAACCGCGCAGCCGCTGATCAGCAGGGAATGCTTCATTTTTTCGGAGGCCAGTCGTCCGTACGGAAGGGCGCCGCGGGCAGACCCTGATCGTCGAAAAGACACGGTTTGGGAAACTCCCGCCACGCATAACGCAGCGCCACCGGAGCCGGCACCGCGGGGGAGGAAACAATCAGATCCCGTCCCTCCAGGCGGGCCGTGGCCGGATGAAACACGCGGTCGGCACCGGCGAGTTCAAAGGCGCCAAGCACCGGCGGTTGCTCGCGCAGAACGATCCGGCCCTTTTCCTCCACCCTGACCCGCATGGCGGATCCTTCGGGGGTTGCGGAAAGAATCACCGGACCTTGGTCATCAAGATCCTCGCCGAACACTGTGCGACGAACGGTCCGCGCAAGACGCTCCCCAAAGACCTGCTTGTTGGGGGGATGAATTTCCTTGGCCTCCCCGAGATCCACGGTCACCAGAAGACCGGCCGGGGGCAGGGAGGTCACGGCGCCGGCCTGTCCCTCCCGAATGTAGGGCCAGCAGACGTTTCCCTCCCCACCGTAGGCCGGAAGTTGAACAATGACAAAAGGCAGTTCGGCGTCGTTCCACTTCACGCGCCAGTCCTTTATCAGCGCCTTGAGCAGGCCGCCGTATTGCGTGGGATATTTCCAATTCGCCTCGCCCTGATACCAGATCGCCGCCCGGACGGTGTAGGGGGCCAGCGGATGAATCATGGCATTGTAGGCGCCGGAGACTCCGCGGGACTTCGGGCCGCCTTCCGGCGCCTTGGGTTTGGGTTGGGTAAATTCCTTCCCTTCCCGTGCGGCGGCCTTCTTTTTCTCCTCCCACTCCGCCATGGTCCGGTCGAACTTCGCCTTGGCCGCGGGATAAGCCGCCACCACCTTGTCCCAGCGTTCCTGGATGACCGCCAGTGCCGGATCCGCGGCAATGGCGTCCTGGCTCAGCCAGGTTTCAATGGCGGTTCCGCCCCAGCTGGCATTGATCAGCCCCTGCGGCTGACCCGTCACCTTCAAAAGATTTCGCGCCATGAAGTATCCCAGCGCGGTGAAGTCCCCGACGGTTTCCGGGGAGCAGACCACCCATTTTCCCCGGACGGACTCCTCCGGCCGGGCGCTCACCCCGGTGAGCACCTTGAACTGACGGATCTCGGGAAAATTGCCCGCGGCGATTTCGGCGGTGGCATTGTCCGATTTTTTGACCGTCCACTCCATGTTGGACTGCCCCGTGCAAAGCCAGACGTCGCCGACAATCACGTCCTTGCTCACCACACGTTCGTCGCCGCTTTCGAAAATCAGCTCCCCCGATTCCCCGCCCGGCAGGGCGGGAAGGGTCATCTGCCAGCGTCCCCTGTCATCGGCCACCGCCTGCGCGGATTTTTCCTTGAAGGACACGCGAACGGAACTTCCCGGTTGCGCCTTTCCCCAAACCGTCACCGGTTTGTCACGCTGCAAAACGGCGTGATCTCCAAAGAGCACATTCGGGGAAAGCTGTCCTGCCGGAGCCGGACTCACGCCGAGCACGCTCAGAAAAAGGGCGGGAACAACGAACCATCGGAAGGGAACCGGCCGGAGCCGGGAAGCAGTCGGGGCGGTCATGGAACACCACCACGCTGCCACCGTCTCCCCGATCCGTCCAACCTCCATGCCGTTTATCACGATAAGCTTCCAGCCGAGGCTTGCGGAACCACCTTCTCCTCCCTCCAGGTTCCCCGAACCAGAACGGTCTGCGGCATGCGGGGCGGTCCGAACTCTCCGCGCTCCAGCCGGCTCGTCACCAGATCCACCGCCGCCCTGGCCTGATCGTCGAGAGCCTGCACGACACCCGGTTCACGTGCGTCCGGTCTGGCATCCACCGCGTAAAGCCGCGGCCGCCGCTTGCGGTCCATTTTCCGCACGAGACCATCAAGCATTTGGTACTCGCGATGAACCGAAGTGATGATGGCGTCGGGTTTTCTTTCGGTGATCCATCGGAAAATCGCCGCCGGTTCCTCATCCCGGCAGAGGAAGGGCTCCAGCAACCGGCTTCCGTCGATGCGCCGTTCCGCCAGATAGGCGCCGAGGGAGAGATGATTGACCCGCTCATCGATCTGCCGGGAGGTGAAAAACGTGATGCGGCGGAATCCCCGTTCGCGCACCCGGCCGACCGCCATCTGAAGGATTCCGTAATAGTCGATGGCCACCTGATCGAGCGCGGGACGGTGCAGGGTGTAACCGAGGGCCACGCCGGCAAAGTCGTTGAAATCAAAATCCAGGACGTGCAGAGCCGAGGGCAACGGGCACACGAGGACACCGCGGATGCCCCGTGCCAGAAGGATGCGCCGCATGCGGTCGGCGGTCATTCCCGGTTCCGTCAACCAGAACGCCTCCTGACGGTAACCGAGTTCCCGGGCCCGGGCGGAGGTCGCTTCGAAGAGGTATTGGTAATTGGCCGATCGCCGCCAGCCGTCCCGCGTGGGATAGGCGGTCAGAAAGGCCAGCGTGGAGCCCTCCCGGGAAGCCCGGCCGCGGCGGCGGACCGACATCAGCGCGGAAACCAGCGGGTTGGGCCGGTAGCCCAAACGATCGGCCACGGCGCGGATGCGCGCCCGGGTGGCGGCGGGAAGACTGTGGTGATCCCGGAGGGCCAGGGACACCGTGGTCTGGTGAACTCCCGCCTCGCGGGCGACCTCCTTCATGGTGACACGTCGCGCCATTTATTCATCGATAAGAGTAATCCGGCCATTTGCAAGCCCGCCCACGCGTGGGAGGCTGACATCCGCGTCACCCACATCTCTCATGACTACCATTGAAGAACCCGGAAAAATCCTGCCCGTTCGCGACCGTTACGACGTGATGGTCTGCGGCGGAGGCCCGGCCGGTTTTGCCGCCGCCCTTTCCGCCGCCCGCGCCGGCGCCCGCACCTGCCTCATCGAACATCAGGGGTTTCTCGGAGGCATCTGGACCGCCGGACTGCTGTCCTTCATTCTCGATGCACGGGACAAACCCGGCTTGATCGCCGAGGTGCGGCGCCGTCTGCGGGAACGGGGGGCCATCCGGGAGGCCCGGGATTTGTATGACGCCGAGGAAATGAAACTCCTCCTCGAAGACATGTGCCGGGAAGCCGGCGTGATCGTCCGGCTTTATACACGGCTTGCCTCCGTCCTCACCCGGGAGCGCCACATTCGGCATGTCATCCTGGAGGCCAAGGAGGGACGCTTTGCCCTCGAGGCCCGGAACTTTGTTGATGCGACGGGGGACGGAGACCTTGGGGCGCTGGCCGGCTGCGGATTTGAAATTGGCCGCTCCGGCGACGGTCTCACCCAGCCGATGACCCTGATGGCGCTCGTATCCGGCGTGCCGGAGCACGTGAGAAACTCTCCTTTCGCCAGCGCAATGAGCGGATCCTGCATCTCCAAGGATGAATTTTATCAGGCGCTGGCCCGGGCCGGTTTTGCCCCGAGCTACACGAAGCCCAGCCTGTTTCCCCTACCGAACGGACTTTGCTGCCTGATGGCCAATCATGAATACGAACGCAGCGGGCTCAAGTCCGAGGATCTCACCGCCGCGAGCATGAACGCGCGGCGGGAAATCCATCGCGTGGTGAACGCCATGCGCAGGATCGCGCCGGAATGGAACGGGGTTCGTCTCGTCGCCACCGCCCCGCACATCGGCGTGCGGGAGGGACGCCGTTTGAACGGACTGTATCGTCTGAACCTCGAGGACCTGCAAAACGGGGCCCGGTTTGACGACGGCATCGCCCGCGCCACCTTTCCCATCGATGTACACAGCATCCGGCGAAGTGACGGCGGAGGGTACAGCTCGGATGGCGCGGTCAAGCAGGCCGAGCCTTATGACATTCCGCTGCGCTGTCTGATTGCGGCCGACGTCGACAATCTGGCCATGGCGGGGCGCTGCATCAGCGGCGATTTCCACGCCCACGCCAGTTATCGGGTGACGGGCAATGCCGTGGCCACCGGAGAAGCGGCCGGGGTGGTGACGGCGCTGGCCTCCCAACGAAACACGCGGCCGGCCGACATCCCCGCCCGGGATGTTCTCAAAATCCTCGGACCGCGTGACCCGGAGGGAAGCTCATCGCGATAAGTCCAATCTTCCTTGCCGGTTCCCCCGGCTGGGAACGACAGGTTTTCCATGCAGTTCCGCCCGTTTGTTTTTTTCCTGGTTTGTCTGATGGGATTCGGCCGTCCGCTGGTCGCCTCACCCCAAGGTCCTCTTCCTCCGGAGTTCGCCTCCTGGACCGAAGACGACAAGGCCGCCCAGCGCGAGGCCGGCAGGGAGATGCTCCGGCAGATTCAGGCCGCCGTCGATGCCGGCGAAAAAAACATCGTCATTCCCAAAGGCCACTATCGCTTTGCGGAAAACTCCGGCGGCAAATATCCCTCCCACATCATTCTTCCCCGGGAACAGGACGGAGTGACGCTGGATTTTCAGGGATCAACCCTTTGGTTTGAAACCTCCGCCTCCGGTCTGGTCGTGCCCGGCTGGCGGAACGGCACCATTCGCAACGTCATTCTGGATTGGGATCCCCTTCCCTTTGTGCAGGGCACCGTCGTCGCCATGCAGCCCGAGGCCGGCACGTTCGACGTCCGTCTTGATCCCGGATACGAAAACCCGGTGGCCGAACTGCGCGAGGAAACGTGGCGGGGACGCGGCATCGTGTTTGATCCGCAAACGCGCGAATTGAAGGCGGGCCAGCGCGGCTGCGAGGTCACCTTTTCGTGGGCGAAACGCAACGCCGACGGATCCTACCGTCTCACCTTTCACGGTTTTTACGGCAGTCCGCTGGATCAATCCGGAATTCAGGTGGGGGACCCCTATGTGATGCTGAAACGCATGCAGCGGGCCGTCCGGCTGCAGAACACGCGGAACTGCACGTTTGAAAACATCACGCTTTACGCCGCGCCCTTCATCGGCTTTGTCCACTCCACGGGCAGCGCCCCCGTTTTTCGCAACTGCGCGGTCGTGAGACGGCCGGACACCAATCGCCTGATTGGGGGCAATGCGGACGGAATCAACTGTGACAACCTCGAAAAGGGGCCCCTCATCGAAGGATGTCGGATGGACACCATCGGGGACGACTTCGTGAACATTCACGGACACCTCGCCCGCGTCATCTGGCAGGAGGAGGACGGCACCATCATCACCACCCGCATGAACCGCCGGGGGACGGTGACCGAGCCCGTGGAGGTGGAATTCCTGGAACGCCGCACCATGCGCTCGCTCGGCAGGCGCAAGGCCACCTGGCAGGCGCTGGACTGGAAGGTCGAGGCCTCCCGCACCCTTGCGGACCTCAAGCATCGCTGGCATTCCGGCGATGCGGCCGGTCTGCAGGACGGCAAAACCATCCCGGCCAGCCGCCTCAAACTCGACGAGCCGCTCAAGATGGAAGATGACATCGTGGTCATCTGCGAGAACTTCTCCGGCGCGGGCGCGGTCATTCGGAACAATCATTTCAAGGGCTCCCTGGCACGCGGACTGCGCCTCCATTCCCCGCATGTCGTGATCGAGAACAACACGATCTCCACGACCCTGGGTCAGGGCATCAGCCTGACCAGCCAGGCCGCCTTCTGGGGCGAGGGTCCGTATGTCCACGACGCCGTCGTCCGCAACAACACCCTCGAGCGAATCGGCCTGTCCGGCCACGACCCGGCCGCCGCCCTTCAGGTGCAGGCCTCCGACAAATACCGCGATGTCCGCCTGCCCCGAAACATCCGGATCGAAGGCAATACATTCCGTCAGGTTGCCGGTCTGGCCATCCTCCTGCGCGGCGTGAACGATGTGGTGGTGCAGGACAATGTCATCGAAGGGTTCGCCCTGCGCTCCCTCCAGCCCGACACGCCGGCCATCGAACTCGACTCGATCGACGGCCTGATCATGAAGGACAATGCGATCAGCGGCGGCGGCGCGAATGCCGCGGAGGATCCCGTCCTCCAGGTCAACATCCGCTGACCGGCACCGTTGTTCAGCGCGCGCTCCGTTCGAGCGCGCGCGTGCAGGATTCTTCGAGAAGCCGCGCACCGCGCTCCAGGCAGGCGTCGGCAAACTCAATGGCCCGCCGCATGATGGCTTCCGTTCTCTGCGGATCGCGGATCTGTCCGAGCAGCACCTCGGCCACGTCCGTTCCGCTCACCTCATCGATTTCCAACAGGTAGTCGGAGAGGCCGACATCCCTCCACATCTGGCCCTTGATTGTGTCGGTGGGCTGTCTCAGGTGAATGACGGGCGTTCCCTGGCGAAGCGCCAGGATCGGAGAATGGCATTCAAAACTGACCACGCTCGCCGCCCGCGCGTAAACGGACGCCGCCTCATCCGGAAGCCAGTACCGCCGGCGAACGTGCACGCGGGGTTTCACATCGTCAGGCAGCGGATTGAAAAGGAGGTCATCCATCAGATCGAGCTGATAGGTCATCTCCGGACAGAGATACACGTCCATGTCCGTCTCCCGCACCACCCGGATGGCGGCTTCCCGCATCTTGGCGTGATCCTTTTCCGCGTACTGTTCGTTCACCGCGTCGCGCCTCTCGTCATCGGCGGTGCGGGGCTGATTGTACACAATGTGACGCGGCGTGTAGCGAAGCCGCGGAATCATGCAGACGAACCGTTTTTCCTTCAGTCCCTCCTCCGCCAGGCTCCGGTCCCCCGCCTCATCATCGCGCAGATCACAGGCAAAGGTGGCGTCCGGGCAGAATTCGGTGTGCGGTCCCCGCAGGCCGGCTTTTTCGAGGTGCGTGAGGGAAATGGTATCGCGGGTCAGCACGAAGTCCGCGTGCGCGGCCACGGCCATTCGCTCCGCCCCGGGGGAGTCGGTCGTCACCCCGAAGTACCCAAACGGTTTTCCCGTGGTGCGATGCCAGGCCCCGGCCGCAGCCCACGCCACCATGCCGGGGCCCGAACCGTGCAGGAAAAAATCCGCCCGGTCCCAGAGGGCGGCCAATTCGGCATTTCCGGGTTTTCCCCCGGAATCCAGGGTTCCCTCCACGATGCGCAGATCCGGAAAATGACGGAGCATCATTTCCCGGGCGCCGCGATCCAGATTGCAGGGCCAGAGGACAACCTCCGCCCGGGGATAAAATCGCTGCAGGGTCCGCAGCAGTCCGGGCGTGTGAGCGACGTCCCCGATGTTTACCGTCTGCCACGAGGAACGCAGCAGGATGAGAGGTTTGTCGGAACGGGGTTTCATGAGAGGGAAAACACTCGTCCGGACTTCGACACCGGAGCCGTCATTCCGAACCGGAACCGGCCTGTGCGAGTTTGAAGATCTCCTCGGCGGTCAACGCCCGGTCGAAAATTTTGATGTCCCGCATCGAACCCGGGAACGGGAATCGTCCATTCGCCACGGCTCCGATGCACAACGGAGCGTCCCCTGACGGCACGGGAATCGTTCCCTTGGCGCTTCCGGGCCTTCCGTCTCCGGTCAGCGAATCGGCGGGCTGTCCGTCCACATAAAATGCCAGCCCCCGTTCCTCCGCATTATTCCAGGTCATCGCCACATGATGCCATTCGCCTTCCTGACACAGGGGTTCCGTTCTCCGGATCGTCGGAGCGGCATCGGGACGCGACCAAAAGAAAAACAGGCTTCCCCCCGGATAGATCCCGAAGATCCACCCGGACTGTTCACTGTCGCCGAGGTTTCCCACCACGGTTTGTTTTCCCTTGTTGGGGTTTGCGGCCATCCTCACCCAGGCCGTCACGGTGATTTCATCCGAAGGCTCGGACAGGGACAGGGGCGACTGGCCTTCGAGACCGAGAATGCGCAGTCCTCCGCCGACCGTGGTGGTCGGGGAAAAGGTCACCATCCCCCCCTCCTTTCCCTTCCGGAAAACCGGCTCGCTCCGGCCTTTTTCAAAGATCTCAATGCCCGCCTGAACCTTGCCCGAGGTCGTCGAGGGGATCTCCTTGCTGAAATCGATTTCCAGATACGGCTGGATCTCCGCTCCCTGGGAGACGGCCAACGGAAAAACCCAGAGCGCGGGGAGGAGTCGGAGAAGGAGTTTTCGTTTCATAGGATTGAAGGATGCCAGCCGTCCGGCCGGGGTAAAGCGATCTTGTCCTCAGTCGCGCTTCCTGCGGCGCGTCCCGCTCCAGGCGAGTACTCCCGCGGCCGCCAGAAGGGACATGGCCGTGGTCGGTTCCGGAATGACCGAAATCGTCAGGTCAATGTTTCCGCTGTTGTAGGTGAAGGTCGCCGACAATCCGGGATTGGTGACGACCCACCCGGACGTATCGACCACGGAAGAGAGTCCCGTGATCACGCCGGTGTAGGTGCCGCTTTCCATGCCAAAATCCACCAGCGTGAATTGCTGATTGGAGTCAAAAGTCCACACCCCGGTGCCCGTGCGGGCGAGAGTGGAATGCGCCCCGTCGGCCCCCAGGCTCAGTTCAATGATCGAATCGCTGTCCAGCGTGAGCGCCCCACCCAGCCTCAGCGTGCCCGAGGCGGACTCGCCCAGGCCGACCCGAAGGGTGCCTTCAACGGTCACCGCTCCCACGGCATATCCGTCCCCGCCAAAGGTCGCCCCGGACAGAACTTCGATCGCACCCCGGCCGGCCGCGGTATTGGGACTGAGCGGACTGTCAATCAGCAGCGTGCCCTCCTGCACAATCGTTCCGCCGGTGTAGTAATTGCCGGCGCTGCTCGTGCTGGTGGTCACCGGAGCCAATGTCAGCGTGTTGCTGCCTTTTTTCACAAAGGTGTAATTGGCATTGTTGGTGGCCGTGGCGTCGGAAAGATTTCCCGTGAAGACCTGGTCCGTCGTGCTGCGGTTATAGGTCAGGATGGTCTTGGTGTCCGAACCGTTGTAAATGCGCTGCCTTCCATTGTTGGATCCGTCGTTCGTCAGCGAGGAGATCTCCAGGTCATAACCGTTCATGAACAGGAACGCTCCGTCCCCGTTCAGATGCACCCCCACCCCCACGTTCACCGCCGCCGCATTGTCGATGTAAGTCCGGCCGGCCCCGACGCTCAGATTCGCGATATTGTTGACTCCCCTGAGATAGACGTAGCCCGAACTGTCCCCTCCCGTTTTGGCCGAGATGGCGGAGCCTCCGGTGCCTGCGACACTTCCATTGACCGTGATGACGCTGCCGTTGTCCGCGCGGAAGTAAATCCCGTTGTCGGCCGTCACGTTTCCGTTGATCGTGATGTTACCGGGAAGGTTCAGAGGGGCGGTGTTCGAATAGCGGAAACCGCGAATCGTGCTCTCCCCGGAGGCGGCGAAAATCAGGTCACTGTTGATGATCTGGTGGGACAAACTCTGATTTTGGATGCCCAAAGCATTGGTGATCGTGATGGGCGCTCCGGAAAGGGTAAAGCTGCCCGCCGGCCCGCTCAGATCCGCAAGAGGTTGAAACCAGATGTTGGTCAAGCTGGTGGGCGCAGTCAGCAGAATGTCCGCACCTGCGGCCGTGCGGAAATAAATCGTGGACCCCGTCGGCGGAACCTCGCCTTCGCTCCAGTTGTCCTTATCCGACCAAAGATACTGATCCCCCACCGGTGTCCCTCCGCCACTCCAACTGTAGTTTGCTGCCCAGACGGAGGTTGAGGCCAATCCGATCAAAGAGAGAGCCAAGAGAGCTGTTTTCATGATTGAGGGAGACGTTTAGGTAAGACGGTAGGTTGGAGAAATTTACGCAAGCAAGTGACGTTTTGCTTGTCACGATAAGCCAATGCCGGACATGTCCTTCTTGGACAGCCCATCTCCCTCAGACTCCGGCTTTCTCCGGCGAAGGGGGCTCCGGAAACGGGGAAAATTTTCGGGTGCTGGAGCCGCCGTGATAAACCGGATCCTCGACCTCGCCTCCGGTTTTGACCTCCCAGTCGCTGACCACTTCAAGCACGACACTTCCCCCGCGGCGGACCCTCATGATGGGACGACCCTCGCGCAGCGGGGCGGAGAAGGTGGCCAATCCCGCCGGCACCTCCTTTTGCACCGTCTCTCCCCCCTGTTCGATCTCCAGCACGGCGGGTGCGGTCAGCAGGGCCACCATTTCGACGTCATTGCAAAAGGCCGTTTTGCCCGCCTGTTTGAAAGGCTCCCGTTGTTTGCCGGCCACGACCCCTTCGGGAAAGGGAAAAATCTGACTGCGATGCGTGTAATAGACGGCGTCGCGCTGAATCTCGGGCATGCGTCCGGTCCGAAACCAGGAGGCAAAGAACGCCGAGAGGTCGTAAAACACATAACGGGTCGAACTCGACGGCGAGATTTCGGAGGCTTCGGAATAGTCGTTCCAAGTCACGAGATGCACATATTGGGAGCCCCCTTCCCTGGCCGCCTCCCAAAGGTGGCGGAAACATTTTGTATTTTCGGGTTCCCAGGCAATGAGGGCCTTGGCCCGGACGTCCTGGGGAGCGACGGGCATCATCCAGACCGGCGAGTAGGCCCGCGCCTTCGCGGCGCTGTTGGCAAAATCGAATTGCCTGGCGAATTCGATGTCCCGGAATCCCCAGTCCGAAAGTCCGTACGAGATGGGACCGAAGGCGGCGCCGTTTTTGTCCAAGTGTTCGTATCCCACAAAAACGGGCAGCAGAGCAATCCGCACGCCCCGGGCTTCCAGATTGCGCATGAGGGTTTCCCAATATTCAACGGGCTGCTGCTGCGCCGAATAGGGGGAGACCAGAATGCGACCGTCCTCCAGACGATACAGGGCCGGTGATTGCGCCACGTCGAAAATCGCCTGTTCGAGAAGTTCCGGTTTTTTCCTGAGCTCGGCGTTCATGTCCGGCATCAGAACAATCTTGAAGTCGGGAGCCACCTGTTCGGTGACCGCCAGAAGGTTTTCGAGAACCTCCCGGTGCGGGTTGCCCGGGCTGACCCCCAACATGTCGTAGGCGAATCCATCGAGCCCGATCCTGCGGGCGCGAAGGACTTCGATGGCCAGATTGATTTTTTTCCAGTCCTGCGAATCCCAGGGGCCCACCGGCAGCGGCCTTTGCCGGAGGGCTCCACCCCCGCCGGGTTTGTAGCCGCCGCGCCCTGCCAGCTTCGCGTCGCTGCCCTCCGGACTCAGATGCACCCGGCTGTAGGTATCCTCCGCCGCCGGCTTGTTGTCGAAGGACAGGGGAAATGGGGAAAAATAATGGGCAAACACCTTCTTCGACGAAGACTCTCCGGTCAGGGAAAACGGCCAGACTTCGGCCGGACTTTCCTCCTCCACAAACGCCCCGGCCAGTCGCTTGATTGCCGCCCAATCCGTCTCCGCGGAATCCGGTGCGGCCGCCGCGCGCCCCATTCCGGGCCACGCGGCCAGCAGGACCAGCGGAAGCAAGCGGATCAGCTGATTGGGGAAACGACTTTGCAGAAAATTGGTCATGTTCATGAAATTTTTCCGTCCGGTCCGCCGCACAGAGGACTACCGGCCGCCGTTTTTTTCGCGCTCGGACAACCGGCGCAGGGCGGCGTTCTGACGTTCCAGTGCCTGCACTTTTTTCAGAACGGCCGGCGGCACGCTGACACTGCCGGTGAAGCGCGTGACCGGCGAAAAATCATAAACGGACGTTCCCACCTGAACCCGCACCGGAACCCGTTCCGGCTCCCGGATCCAGGCGTTCAACTCGGGTTCGAAAATGCCGCCCTCTTCGACGACCGCCGGACGGTGATAACGCGAACACGGGATCCCGTTGAGCTCCTCCCGCCCGACGAGATACTTTTTCTGAATCCACGCCGTGCCCGGGAATCCCGCCACCCGCCACTCGCCGGGATCCGGCGCGTGAAGCCCCGATCCGGCCAGGGCAAGAACCTCCTGGGTTCCGGGGATCGCCTGATACACCATGCCGTTCAGACTGTACGCGGTCTGCCTGGAACCATCACTGAAGGAAAGCACACGTTCCTCCACCCCGTTCGCGTCCATCGAGACCTGCAGTTGAACCGGGCGCACCGGCCCGTCCTCCGCGGATTCGGCCTTCTTTTCCCGGCGCTTCGCATCAATTTCCATCTTCCACTGGGATCCGGGCCCGGGAAGCTTGACCGCGGGATCGGCCGCGAGGGCGACCGAGGCCGCCCCCAGCAGCGAGAGAATTGCCACCCTCCCGCACCGTCCCGTTTGGATCCCGCAAATTCGCATCATAAGCATTGGCAAACGTTCACTCGGCAACCTGCTCCAGTTGCTGATCGATAATCTCGCCCGTGTAGCGATCGATGGCGATGGACAGCCAGTATCGGGCTTCGGCTTCCACGATGAAGTCGGATGGGGACGTGCCCCCCTTCCCAAAACGCCCCGCCTGGGCGATCACATCGATCAACAAATTCCACGTGCGTGTCTGGCCCACATCGGCAAGGCTCCTCGGAACTGCCTCACGGACGACCTTCAGTGGTTTCAGGGTGACGTTTTCCGAAAATTCCGACGACGAGAGGAACCCTGGCAACTCCGCACCGGAGAGCAGGGTTTCCGCGGAGGCCGTCAAGCCGGGCCGCACCCATTCCTGGAAGGCCTCGGCGATGCGCGTGGCGGTTTCGGGTTTCAGCGTCAGGAAATCATCCGCGTCGGCTCCCCCGCTGAGAAGGCTGGCGATCACCGGTGCCGGCGCCGTGTTCAAATTCACCCGGCCGGCTGTGACCGCCGGTTCCTCCCCGACACAAAACAGGTCCAGCAGTCCGCCGTCCCCGCTGGTCTCATCGAAGAAACTCAACGTCTTCCACGGCGAATCCCGGAAGACATATCCCATCTCGGCCACGGAACGGAACGGCCTCTGCAGAATGACCGGCCGGCGTGTCGGGTCATTGAGATCGCGATAGGGATTGGCCGATCCGGCCGGGTCCAGCCATCCATCCGCCGGACGTGTGACACCATCGGGGTCGCGCATGTTTTCATAGGCAGACTTCGGCGCACCCACATATCCCCCGACTTTGCCACCCTGCGGCCACTTGCCCCAATAAAGGTAAGTCGATTTGGACTGGGGTTCATTCCAGTTAAACGGATCGCGGGTGCGCACGGCGTCCGAGTCGGGATCGGGTAATGAATTGACGGAGGGGCGGCTCCAGCCCTGACTTGTTCCCAACCGGACACTTCGCGGATCCCAAAGGATCGAATAATAAACCGCCTCGTCCAGTCTCTTGCGGTTTGCCTTTCCGGAGTTATTGTCCGCGTAAAGGGTCCCCATATCAATGGTCCCCTCACCGTCGTCATATCCCCCGAGTCGCGCATAAATTTTCTCAATTCCTCCCGGCGTTCTGTATTTCAGGGTGACGTGGACGTTGGACATCCGCGTTCTCACCAAGAAACTCGAGAGAGTCTGCCCATCCGGGAAGGTGTAGGGCAGGGCGTCCGGCAGGTTTTCGCCAAAGGAAAACATCCGGAAGGTAAGGACATCCGTATTTTCCGTGGCATAGGGAACCAAGGCACCCAGACGCTGGGAACTAACGGTCGACGTGCCCGGTCCCGGAGCGTTCCGGAAATCGGAACTTGCGACCTCGAATTTCTGCCCCGCCATGACGTGGGACAGCCCCCCTTTCTCAAACTGGGGAATCATGATGTAAAACAGGATGCCGCTGTCCAAACCGACACTAATGCTGGCCGGGCCGGCAATCGGCGTACCGGAGGCGCTGGAATGAGGATTGAACAGCACCGGAGTCCACACCAGATCGAGCTGATTCAGCTTCTTTTCGGCGGTGGTCATGTCATTCATGATCGCACTGTCGATCCCGTGCAAATAAGGCAGGTCCTCCACCCCGGGGACCTCCACACCAAAACCCGAGTCGTCCAGTTTGACAAAAATGATGGTCGGATAATTGTCGGCGTCCGCGCAGTCGATGAGGTTGGCACCGATCTTGAAAATCTGAACGTCCGGCGAAGCATCCACGAGGCCCTGCACGCCGCTGGTGCCGACCAGGGGCGTGGAGTTTCCGGATTTCAATCCGAGTGATCCGGAGAGGATGCCCGCCTTGAGCATTTCAAAAAAGTCCGGCTCGCGGTGTTCCGCGGCCACCTCGGCGAGCGTTTTCAGGGAACCATTGAACCCGCCTCCGTGCCCGACATATTCCCACCTCCCCTTGGCCGGCACCCATTGCAATCCAAAGACGTCCGCGATGGCCGCCGGTGTGCCCCCCGTGTGGTATTGGGGATGCGCCGTCGGAAGTTGGGCGCTCGGGCCCTCCGGGGTCAGCCAGGCCAGCCGGGCCAATGAAAACCGTCGTTGCAGCAGGGGCTCGCCTGCGCGAACGGTGCGCGTTGTCACAGTGCCGTCATCGGCATAATGCCGGACCGTTCCCGCCGACGGAAAACGCACATTGGGCACATTCCGATTCGCCGACGCGGCCGACTCACTTTGGCCTTCATAGTCCAGGGCGGACCCGGGAGGATTGACCGGCCTCCAGCTCGGCGCGTTGAGGGAGCGGGAGAAATGCGTCAGATAGGGCAGGGCATTGGTCAGCTCCGGATTTTTCAGGCTGGCATATTTCAACAGATCCTGCCGGCTGGTGATGAGATTGTTGGTGGCGGTGAAACCGCCATCGGTCACGACATTGGGGAGGAACCCCTCCTTTTGCGCCGCGGTGACGGTCCTCTGATAATCGACCGGGGAATTCCACGACGCGGGATTGCGAAACCGGACAAGATCCCCGACTCCCGACGCGGACACCCCCAGCAGGGTCAAATCGGCGCCGGCCGGGGTTCTCTTGATCGCGGCCACCTGTTCCTGCGTCAGTCCGGGGGGGTAGCCGGCCGCATTGACATTCAACAGCCCGCCAATCTCGTAAACATTGTAGGCAAAGCGGCCGACGGCGTTGGTGGTGGGCGTGGCGGTGACGGCGTTGCCGGTATCGACGTAAATCCAGGACGGCGTTTGATTCGTCGCCACGAATCCCGGTCCCGCCACGAGACGGGGAGCATTCCAGCGTTCCGGAGAAATGCGACGGCCGCCCCGGGCCGGTGCCGCCGTGTTGTGCGTGGACACCCGGGAGTCCGCCTCCGGAATGCTTTGCCGGATCAGCGAAGACGCATTCGTTTCCGCCGAGAGGGCCGGCGTGACAATGCGGGCCGGCACCATGTTGACCGCCGAACGCGGAAGGAACGTCCTGACTTCGCCCGCCTGCGAAACCTCGGATTGGGTCGGCGACGTGATTTCCTCCAAAAACTCGCCCACCGTGTAGTCCAGTGCGCTCCGGGCCATGAGATTCGCCCGGATCCGATGGGAACGGCTGGCCTCCACGGCGCGGTTGGCCGCCGCCTGGGTGAAAAAGGCCAGCACGGCCGCCGTGACCAGCACCAGCACGGCAAGAGCCACCACGAGAACCATGCCTCTGCGGGAAGTGCGCTGGAGTGAAGAATTCATGCCTTAACGAAGAGGAAAGGTTTGTTGCAGGACGGCGAGCGACGACAACACCTCGGCGGGAACACCGGACGGAATCCCGGTTGTCAGCACCTCGCTCCAGACATCCCCGGGCGAATCCGCGCCCGTCGCCACGGGCAGCAGATCAAGTCCGTCGATTCCCAACCGGGAGAGTTTTTCGAGATTGGAATCGTCAATCGCCGCCACGCCAATGACCAGCGCGTGCACCCGCAGCTCGGACTGATTGAACCCCCGATCGAGCACGGCCTTGAAACCCGCAGGCAGCCCCGCACCCTGCCAGGTTCCGGACAGCCAGGACACGGACGCGTTGGTGTCCAGCGGCGTGCGGGTTCCATCGCTGAGAATCGCCGAGGCTTCAAAGCGCAGGATGCCGTCGGCAAGAACGCTGGACGTCCCGGAGGACAGGGCCTCCAGCATGGGCGGCAGCAAATCGGCCTGGTTCCATTCCACGGGGGCCGTCTTTCTCAGAATGCGGTTTTCCGACCATTCATATGCCACCGCCAGAAACCGAAAATCCGCCGCATCGGCGGGCCCCCGGCTCCGCGTCAGAAAGAGCAGCTGCAAATTGCCGCCGGCCTGCCGGACAAACACGGGGGTATTCGGTCCATCCACCCGGTTGGCAAAGTCCGCCGACAACGCGTCCAGGACGGTCCTCGCCCGCTTCTCGGACTCTATTTTCTGCCGCGACGTGCGTGTCACCTCCAGGGACTGCGAGGACATCTGCAGCATGAGGAACAGCAGGAGCCCCATCACGGCCATGGCAACCAGCAGTTCCACCAGCGTAAATCCCCTGCGGCTCTTGGTCTGATGTCCGGAAGGCAACACAGGCGCTTTCATGGCTGTGGCAGGAAAATCACCCGCGCCGACATCGATCCCCGGGCGCGGCTCCAGTTGGTCCGCGATGCATCCCAGGTGGCGGTCGCCGGCCAGGCCACACTCACAAACGCCGTGCCCGTGGAAAAGGCGTCCTTGGGAGGCTGAACCTCGACTCTCGCCGTCATGCGCGACTCGGCGTTGCCCTGCGACGGGGTCCCGGCGAGATTCAGATTGGAAAATGTCCGACTCACCGGACCGCCTCCCGGAGACCAGGTCAGATCCGAATAACCCGCGGAAGCCGTCCAGTTCGAGCCGTTCCGCGTGGCATCCCTGATGGAGGTCACGATCTGCTCAAGACAACGGGACGCCGCGGCGGCGTTACGGGATTCCTGGTTCAAATGCAACCCCTGCGCCTGCAAACCAAAAATGGCCAGCAGGCAAAACGAAACGATTCCCAACGCCAGAGCCACTTCGACCAGCGAGAATCCCGCCGGGAGCGGTCGGGCTGACTGCCGCCTCCAGGTCATCGCTCCCGAAGAATGCGAATGGCGCCGGTCGCCCCGTCGACCAGAATGGCCGCATCGTCCGCTCCCGAAACCACCTCCGTTCCCCGCGCCTGACGAAGGCTCACATCTACCTGGGGGTTGTATCCGTCATGCGGTCCGGCCGCCGCCTTGAGCAACACCTCCCCGCGCGGCGTAAAGGTCAGGGTGGTCCCGGAGGAAAACCGGGTCCGACCGACGGAAAAGGCCATTCCGGATTCGTTTTTTGCCACACTGGCCGGGGTCAGGTTGTCCTCCAAGCCGCGCGTGGACTCCTTCAATTCCTCCCACGACGCGAGCGCCGCATCGGGAATGACCAGTACGCGGCTCAGCGGAGATACATTCGCCTCACTGGTGTTCGTACCGCTGCCGTCCACCGACTCCACCGCCACCGCGCGCACCTCGCGCCCCAGGGAGGTCTGGACATTTTCAAAGGCCACCCAGACATACGTCTGCCGCCCCACCGCCTCACTGCGCGCCAGCTCCAGCAGACTCGCCATGTCATGAGCCCCCTGCGCCAGTTTTTGGGAAGCCAGCATGGACCGCATTGCCGGCGCCGTCGCAAATGCCAGCGTGCCAATGACGGCGATCACCGCCAGCAGTTCCACAAGACTGAAGGCCCGACGGGCACGCAGACGCACCGGCATCCGGTCGAAAATACGAACACGACAATTGGGCATGGCGGGAACCTCCTCTGTTGTTGATGGCATCGTTCCGGCCCCCCCTTGTCTCTCCGTCGGATTCTCACGCGCGTCGCTCCCCGGCCCGGACCAGGCAAGGATTCGATAGGGAGAAGGAGAGACAAGTCGCATGACGGGAGGCAGGACGTCGCCAATGTGCGCGCCGCAAGCCGCCCACTCAAGCGGTCGGTCACTTATCACGATAAGAGTTGTCAAATCCACGTTCCGGTGGCAAAATCATTCATAACCGGTTCAAAATCAATGGCCAACCAACGCATGATCGCCAAGGCGGTGGGAGTGACTCAGGCGGCGGTCTCCCTCGCCCTGCGCGGAGATCCCTCCATTCCGCCGGCCACGCGCGAACGCATTCTGGAGTGCGCCAAAAAGCTGGGTTACCGGCCCAATTCCTACGTGTCCGCGTTGATGGCTCACGTCCGATCCGGCCGCGCCCTGCAGGACAAGGGGTGCATTGCGTTGCTGGTCGATGCGGCCTCCATGAAGGAGTGGCACGTGGTCGAGACGTTCAAGCTGCAATACCAGGGCATTGTCAATCGGGCCGAGGAGCTCGGCGTGCGCACCGAGGTGTTTTTTCTCCGGGCGCCGGGAATGAGCGCCGCCCGCACGGATCACATTCTTTATTCCCGGGGCATTACCGGCCTGATCCTGATGCCGTCTCCGACGGGCCCGCATGCGATTGAAATGACGTGGTCACGCTATGCCATGGGAACCATCGCCTACGGCTGGAACACCCTCCATGTGGACCGCGTCGCGACGCATCATCGTCACAACGTGCACGCGGTTTTCCGGCAATTGGAAAGCCGCGGCTACAAACGTATCGGCGTCTGTCTGCCTCCCGAGGCGGTCACCGGCGTGGATCTCAACTGGCAGGCCGGGTTTCTTCTTGAGAAAAAGCTGAACAAATCCCTTGCCACGGTTCCCCAATTTGTCGGCAAGCCGGGGCTGACCCCCATCAGCAAGTTCCGAAACTGGCTGAACCGCTACAAGCCGGACGCGATCGTGTCCCTCATCGGACATGAATTGGAATGGCTTCGCGAACTGGGGCTTTCGGCTCCCGAAGACGTCGGGCTGGCCTGTGTCAATCGTCCCACCAATTCGAAGCTCTCCGGCATCGAGGAAAACCACCAGGTCATCGGCGCGGCGATCACCGACCTGGTGGTCGCCCAAGTCACGCGCAATGAATTCGGATTTCCCCCCTACCCCAAGCTCATCCTGATCGAAGGCACCTGGGTGGAGGGCGAGACGCTGCGCCCGCCCCAATAACGCCCCCGGCTTTCACCCGCACGAATCCCCGGGGCCTTCCATGCCGGAAACACGGAGGCCCCGTTCCCCTTGCCCCTCACCGCATCCGAAGGCCGGAAACGGTGGTCAGAATGCCGGTGATCATGGGATGGGCACCACTCCGGCAAAAACCGCCACCACCGGACGAGGACCGCCCATGCTCAGATTGACATTGCCGCCGCCCGGGCACACCCCTGCGTTGACGAGAATGATCTGGCGGCTCGTTCACGGCATCCGGAATCGTTAAAAACACGTCTCCCTCCGGGGCGGCCTTCGCATCGACATGCCTAATCCGCGCCGGGCAACGATTCATCATCGGCCACGTCCGAACCTTGGACGTATTCAATGATATTCGGGATGCGGTCCCCGTCCAGATCCCCGTAGGCATCGTTGACGTAAGGATCCAATCCGTTGGTGAGCTCAAATTGATCGACCATTTCATCACCGTCGGTGTCCGCCACTGCCGGATCGGTTCCCTCCACGGAGATGACATTGGAAGGCCGCGAAAACACACCCGCCTTTTCCGCAAACACGCGAAACAACTGCATGGTTCCGGCCGGGGCTGCCGTGAAGGTTTTGGAGGCGGAGTTTGCCGGAGTTGTTCCGATCAGAGTCCACGTCGCTCCGCCGTCAACGCTGCCTTCGACAGTAAAGTTGGTTTCGTCATCAAAGGGATCCTTCCATTTCAGCGTGATCTCCCGCGTGTTTTGATCAAACGCCGTCCGGACAAGCGGCGCAGGCGAAGTGACCCCATCGTCGACAAGACACTGGCTCCACAGCTCAGTCAAAAGCCCCAACCATCCTGCAGAGAAACCGAACAGAAAGACAAATCGCATGGCCTCCTTGCTCCTCTCGATCTTCGTTCCGGAATGCCAGGCACCGAGAGCAGAACAAACTGCACCAATGGATGATTTTCCTGTCTGGCCCGGGCTTCGTCATTGCTCTCCTCGATCAACAGCGCAGAGGCGCTCTTCACTCCTGCCTCCCACTGCGGATGCTCCCCAAGCGTCGGAGCCGGCCCCCGTCCGCCACGGATCCCGAAACCATCAACTGCTCGATGGCTGCCATCCGCACCCCATGCTCCCGCGCCAGGGTCGTCTGTTTCAGAATCCCTTCCTCCTCTGGTGAACGTCCCCGTCCGCCGGAAGATCAAACGCCTTTCTTCCCGACTGTTCGGGAGCTCTTCCCCGATCAAAAGCTCAAGTCTGTGTTTGCGGCAGTCGAAGGCGAACACGTTTTCGCCACTATCAGTGACCCAAGGGAGATCAAGAGCCTTTTCCCCTGCCGGATGACAACCCCCTGAACCCAATGGGTGTATTGCTCGTATGGCGGCCTCCCTTCGACCACGTTTCGTCCTTTTGTGCAGAAAAACATGCTGGTCGCCCCTCTCGCCAAAAATACAAAAGTCTCTTTTTCAAAAAAACTTACGCTCTTATTCAAAGAACAGACCCCGCCACACACCGTGCCTTTCCGAGGATCGAAGCACGAGCCCTCCCGCCAGCAGGCCAATCAGAAATCCACAGGTTTCCCGTGTGCAATTTTTCTCTATCCGAACGCAAAGACGGGCAATTTGCGTGTGACTACGTAGTCCGGGTGAGCAGACCACACGGACCGGCGTTTCACCATGGTCGTGCTGACGGTGCGGCGGCTCGTTTATGGGAGCGTGGCGAATCCCCGCCAGCCGGGCAGTGACCTGCCCCCTCGTGACGACATTCGCCTGTTCCACGGCGCGTCGCTTTTCCGCATCGCTGACGAAACATCATGAGCGGCGTCAGGCGCTGACCAAAGATTGGGCAAACAAAAACCCGAAATGGGTAAACACGAAGGATTGCCAAGGGATTTCCTGTTGGCATAGTCAATCCGTCCGTCCCATGCACTTTTGGAATCCTCCCAGAAATGCCCGTTCCCATGCACCCCCAAAAGGTCCGTTGTCGTTGACGGAAAGGATCCGTCGGACCCGCCGGGTCCCCCCGCCCGGCCGATGGACTCCCCCCTTGTCATCACCCCGNNTTTTTTGAACTCTTTTCTGACATAGTCAATNAAAGNCATTTTCCTCCCATGAAACTTCTCACCTCTTTGAGCCTCTTTGCGGCCGTCTGCGGTCAGTGTCTGGCAACGGTTGTTCTGGTGGATTTCGGTTATCCCTCCACGGCGACATCGGGCCATTGGAACAACGTCACATTCGCCGGGGCGGATTCTCCCTATTCGAATCTCAATCAGTCTCTGATCGACAACACGGGCGCCTCCACGGGGTTCAAGCTCGACACGGTGGCCACCCTCATCGGCACCAACACCTCGGGAGCGACCTCCACGTCCACGGGATTCCCCGGGACGGCAACCGGCGACTCGTTTTACATCACCGGCACCAACACGATCACCCTCGCCTTCACCAACCTGGATCCCGCCCGGGTATACAGCTTCGATTTTTACGCCTCCCGGATGTCGGCCGGTGAAACCCGCATCACGAAGTTTCAGGTGACGGGCGGCAACAAGAGCGAGCCCACCACGCTGAATGCGTCGGACAATGTCAACACCCTGGCGTCGCTTTCCGGATTCACGCCGGACAGCAACGGCAAAATCACCATCGTTGTGTCGCGGGAAGCGGGTTCGTATGGGTATCTGGGCGTGGTGCGCATGACCTCCGAGGCGGCCCCGCCTCCGCCCACCGCCACCCGGACGATTTCCGTCGATTTCGGAGCGCCCACCATGCCGTCGTCGGACAACTGGAACAATGTCACCTACAATGGCGCGGACACACCCTATTCGAATCTTGGTCTCGCCCTGATCGACAACACCGGGACCGCCACGGGAATCACCCTCGACACGGTCGCCACCCTCATGGGCACCAATGGAAACGGTTCGACGTCCACGTCCACCGGATACCCGCCGCTGGCCACAGCGGATTCGTTTTACATCACCGGGACCAACACGATCACCCTGACCCTGTCCAATCTGAATCCCGGGCATCTTTACAGCTTCGACTTTTACGCCTCCCGCATGGGCGTGTCGCAGGCGCGCGTCACCCGGTATCAGGTGGCCGGAGGCAACAAGACCGAAAACGTCACGCTGGACGCCTCAAACAATGTGAACAACATCGTGACGCTTTCCGGTTTCAGTCCGAACGCAAACGGCAAAATCACCGTCACCGTCTCCCGCGTCTCCGGGGATTACGGATATCTCGGAGTCATGCAGGTGAAAACCTCCTCCGGTTCGTCGGGGCCCCTGGTTTCTCCCAATTTCATCGATCAAGCGGCGGTCGGTCTCCATCCCAATCCCGGTTTCGAGAACGGCACCACCGGATGGATCAACATCCAACGGACCAGCACTCCGGGGGAAGTGGCCAACGGGTCCTATTCCGCCTACAACGGCGGGGTGGGCTGGTATCTGAATCTGGACATCACCTCCCCCTCCACCATGCCCGCGCAGCCGGACAAATACTACCGGCTGGTCTCGACGATCGCCTCCGAGAACAACACCCTGGCCGGCGGTCCCGACCTCACCGCGGCCTGCGTCGACGCCTCGGGCGCCACGCTTTCCGAGACCTATCTGACCGAGGTGCCGCTACAGGGCACGCGGCCCTACAAGCGGGTTGAGACGGGCTTTTTTGCCCCGCCCAACACGGTTGCCATCAAACTCCGGCTGCGTTACGGGCCGGCGGCCGGTTCGAAATTCTTCTATGACGACACCCAGGTTTACCGGATCGACAACCTTCCGGTTCGCGCGGTGCCGACCTACAACAATGTGAGCGTTTACATCGCGCGGGCGTCGCAGCAGTCCGGGGAAAAGGCGCACATCTTTTACCGGAAGATGGGGCAGACGACATGGACGGAGGCCTATCCGCCGATCTATGACGCGACCCGTCAGGAATACCGCGGCAGCATTGTCGGCCTCGACGAAAACACCACCTACGAGGTGCAGGCCGTCATCGAAGCGGGCGGCACCGCCCTTGAGGAGGCCGGCACCCGCGTCACCACCTGGAACTCCGATCCGCCCATCGCCGCCACCTACACGGTTTCCAGCCTCCACACGTCGGGCGAATGGAAGATTGAGAACCTGCATGGTTCCCCCACCGGCTGGATCAAGATTGTCGGCACGGGAACCAACGATGTCGACGGCGGTTATGTCACCACCGGCGGCGACGACTACGGGCGCGCCATTCTCATCAAGAACTGCGACTATCTGATTCTTGAAAACATCCACGTGAAAGGCGGACGGTTCCACGGCATCGAGGTGCGAAACGGGGATAACATCCGCATCTCCCGCTGCGAAATCGAGGGCTGGGCCCGGAATCCCAATGTCGTGGTCAACGGGGTGGCCTATGAAAGCCAGGCCGACGCCACGGCCAAGAAGCCCATCGATCTCGACGCCGCGGTGTTTCTCAACGCCAGCAACCGGGTCACGGTGGAGCGCTGTTACATGCACGATCCGCGCACCGGATCGCACTCGCAGGTGACCTACGGCACCCACACCACCGGACCCAACGGCATCTTCGTGAAAAATGCCGGACCGCAAAACGGCAACCATGTGGTCCGTTACAACGACATCATCGGCAGCGACCAACGCCGTTGGAACGACGCCATCGAAGGCTACGGCAACGGGCTGACCTACGGATCTTTCGGCCGCGACAGCGACATTCACGGCAACATGCTGGCCATGGGCAGCGATGACGGCATCGAATTCGACGGCGGCCAGATGAACCTGCGCTTCTTCGGCAATCGCGTCGAAAATTTCTACTGTGGCATCAGCGTCGCCCCGAACATGGTCGGGCCGTCCTACATTTACCGCAATCTCATCACCAATCTCGGCGACCAGGTCGAGGGCAGTTGGGCGATGGTAAAATGTGGCGGCGGCACCACCTATTCAAAGGGGCGCACA
>Ga0065721_10004198_pt1 | contig 37518 bp, 30 predicted proteins | sample Mesricmetagenome_FD_59108 | JGI IMG/M metagenome (GOLD analysis project Ga0065721, IMG submission 59108) | Mesophilic microbial community from rice straw/compost enrichment Sample: eDNA_1 v2 (version 2) | ecosystem: Engineered > Solid waste > Grass > Composting > Bioreactor | place: USA: Davis... | reverse complement strand
GGCGGTTTCGCTGCTTGGTTTTTCGGTTTTCCCTACCGAAATTTCGGTGGAGGTGGCTTATTGAGCCAGAGTAGTGCGAGACTGCTTTCTTCAATCCCACGTGGTTCGCTCGACACTGGCGTGAAGAGGCAAATGGGCTGCGCGGGAAGCGCCCCCCCAAGTGCCGAAGAATGCGGAAATGATCATGACTACTTTGATACAAGTCGCGCCTGGGGTGGCGTTGTTCCTTACAGCAGCGATGATGACGCGGGTGGTACAACTTAACTCATTCTATCAATCCCCATCGGCCGCGCGCGGCACAAAGCGCCGATTTACAATGGCCAGCCTCACTGTGCTCGCCCTACCCTCCTTGACGCACGCGCAGAGCATCGACCAGCGCACCGCGACGGAGTCCGGCCATGCGATCACTATGTATCTGAGCGGTGTCTTCGCGGCGGTCGGCATCGTGGCCCCTGGCGTCGCGATGATGATGGGGCGTCAGTCCATCGCGACATGGGCGTTTGCGGGTGTCTCAATGACGACGCGGCGGATGCGGCTGATTTTTATAGGGGCATTTCGCGGGCAATCCCGCGCACGAACCATGCGCCGCGGCCGCCGGTTCCTCGATGCCGCATATCTCGCAGAAGCTGCGCACTTCCTCGTGCCCGATCTCGCGGAAACGCTCCAGCATCTCGCCTTCGGAAATCAACAACTGCGTCTCCGACAACAGCGGCGACGGGCGTATCTCGCGCACCACCGCCACCAGCGCCGATTCTCCGGCGAGGAAGAACGAGATCATGGGGTTTAGCGCACAACGCGACGCTTCATCAACCAAACGGACCGGATGAGTCACCTTGGATTCGCGCATCTCTCGCGTCTCGCTGAACAGACGGTCGAGGGTAGGTTCGATCATGTATCGCAAGGTCTCAGGATTGCCCAAGGCCGTATAGTACGCGCCGTCCCGCAGTGTCAGCCGCCAGCGCCGGCTGATCTCAGAACGGCGGAGTATCATCTCATGGATAAATGCCGTCTGCATTTTTATGTTTTAACAAAAAGCCGCGATTCCCGCGTCGCGGACCTTGTCCATTGATGCGCATATCTTGAAGGCGGGCCACGCGGGGCGGTTGCAGCGGTTTGTAGTTGGTTTATGGATACAACCACGTCCGCGTCCATCGATCCCCCTCGCGAGAGAACAGGATGCGTTCGTGATGCCGAAAAGCGCCTTCCTTCCAGAACTCGATCCGCGCCGGTTTCAGACGATAGCCGGACCAATGCGGCGGTCGGGAAACCGCACCGGCGCCGAAACGCGCGGCGACCTTCGCCACGCCGGTTTCCAGCGCATACCGATGCGGCATCGGTTGCGATTGCTGCGACGCCCAGGCGCCGAGCTGGCTCAGGCGCGGACGCGTCGCAAAATAACGATCCGCCTCGTCGTCCGTCACCGGCGACACGTCGCCTTCAATGCGGATCTGCTTCGTGAGCGGAGCCCAATGAAAACACAGCGCCGCGCGCGGATTCTCGCGCAGGTCGCGCGCCTTGGGACTTTCGAGATTCGTATAAAAAACAAATCCGTCGTCGCCATGATGCTTGAGCAACACCATGCGGACCGACGGCTGTCCGTCCGCGCCCGAGGTCGCGAGCGCCATCGCCGTGGCATCCACGATGCCCGGATGTTTTTTCGCTTCCGCGAACCACTCCTCGAACATCTGCAGCGGCGGCGTGCTCATGGCGGTCACGCTTCGTATTCGGCCCAACTCGAGCCGGTCTCGTGCATGCGGATGCGACACACGCGCACGCGGCGCGCGAGATCTTCCGGCGATTTTTCCAACGCTTCACGGAGATAATCGAAGATCCGTTTCGCCATCAACTCGCTCGTCGGGTCCTGGTTTTGAAAAGGCACCACGCGTTCATACGCCGCGCGATAAAGCGGATAATGGGGATCCGCGGTGTTCAGGCACATCGCGTGGTCGAAGCTATCGATGAAATCCTTGATCAGCGCCGAGACGCGCGAGAAGTCGCACACCATGTCGTTCTCGTCGAGCGTGTCGGCTTCGACGACCACTTCGACGCGACGGCTGTGCCCGTGCGGGAAGCGGCATTTCCCCGGATGCTTCGAGAGAATGTGTCCGTTCTCGACCGAGAAAATTTTGCAGATCCGATACGGCATGGTGTGCGGGTACGAACACCTCAAACACGCCACAGCTGCAGCGTGCGCAGGTAGTTGATGCGTTCAAAAACCTCCGGCGTGGCAGAGCGTTTCATGCTCAGGCTGCCGCGCATCTGATCGAGCGAACGATACTCCTGCTCTTCCATGAAGTGCTTCAGATCGTTCACCAACGTACTCAGATAACCCGGGCCCCATTTCAACAGGCACGACACCACCTGCACGGCGGTCGCACCGGCCATGATCGACTTCACGACGTCCGGATAACTGTGGATACCGCCGCTGACGACCAACGGCATGTCCACTTGTCCGGCGAGGATCGCGGTCCAATGCAGGCGCGCCGGCAACTCCGCGGGAGACGAGAGCTCGAGACGCGCGCGCACTTCGAGATTTTCGATGTCGAAATCCGGTTGGAAAAACCGGTTGAACAAAACCATCGCGTCGGTGCCGACTTCCTTCAACTGACGCGCGATTTGCGGCAGCGACGAGTAGAACGGCGACAGTTTCACCGCGACGGGGATCTTCACCGCGGCTTTCACGCTGCGCACCGTTTCGGCGAGACGCCACTCCACTTCCGCACCGGTCACTTTCGCTTCGGTGGGCAGGAAATAAATGTTCAGCTCGAGCGCGTCCGCGCCCGCTGCTTCGATCTTGCGCGCGTAGTCGATCCAACCGCCGGGATGCGCACCGTTGAGCGATGCGATCACCGGGATCTTCACGGCCGCTTTGAGGCGCTGGATTTGCTCCAGATATTGCTCCGGACCGAAAACAAACTCTTTCGGCTCGGGGAAAAACGAAGCGGCTTCCGAGAAACTCTCTTCGATCTGCTCGCGGTACATCTGATGCGCGAGGCCTTCCTGAAGAATTTGTTCTTCGAAAAGCGAGCGCATCACGATCGCGGGCGCACCGGCGTCTTCCAGCCGGCGCACTTGATCGAGATCGTCACAGAAGGGAGACGCACCAGGGATGATCGGATGCGCGAGCTTCAGGCCGAGATAATTGGTTTCTAGGTTCATGACGACGCCTCCGTTTTACCGTTGGCGAGCGGAGCTGCCGGCGTTGCGTCGACGGCCACGGGCGCCGCTTTCTGCGCCGCCGCGAGCGTCTGATAGAGCGCGAAGCGACGGCGTACATGCGCCTGTGCATCGTTCTCCACTTCTTTCGCGCGGGCGGCATCGCCCTGCTGCGCAATCAAGCGATAACGCAGTTCGTTGCGGGTGAAGTTGACGAGATCCGTCTTCGGCGGCGTGGAGTCGAGCTGCATCGGATTTTCGCCGCGCTCGGCGCGACGTGGATCGTAGCGATACAGCGGCCAGTAACCGGTTTCCACCGCGAGCTTCTGCTGTTCGACGCCGAGGCGCAGATCGTAACCGTGCGCCACGCAGTGCGAGTAGGCGATGATCAGCGCGGGGCCGGGATACGCTTCGGCTTCGCGCAGCGCGGTGACCGCCTGGCCATCGCGTGCGCCGAGCGAGATGCCCGCGACGTACACCGAGCCGTAGCTCATCGCCATGAGGCCGAGATCTTTTTTGCCCACGGTCTTGCCGCTCGCGCTGAACTTGGCGGTCGCGCCCAGCGGCGTGGCCTTCGAGCACTGACCGCCGGTGTTGGAATAAACCTCCGTGTCGAGCACGAGGATTTTGACCGGATGTCCGCTCGCGAGCACGTGGTCGAGACCGCCGAAACCGATGTCGTAGGCCCAACCATCGCCACCGAGAATCCAGAGGCTCTTGTGCACGAGGTGATCGGCGAGTTCCTTGAGTTCGCGCGCTTCGGGCGTGTCGAGCGAGCCGATCGCTTCGCGGAGCTGCGACACGCGCAGGCGCTGTTCAAAGATGCCTTTTTCGGTGGTCTGATCGGCGTCGATCAACGCCTTCACGCGTTCTTCGCCGAGGATGCCCGAGAGCGCCTTGAGCGCGGTGCGGGCGCGTTCGGCGTAACCGTCGAGCGCGAGGCGCAGACCGAGACCGTATTCGGCGTTGTCTTCGAAGAGCGAGTTGCTCCATGCCGGACCGCGATTGTTCGCGTCGCGAGTGTAAGGGGTGGTCGGGAGATTGCCCCCGTAGATCGACGAGCAACCCGTCGCATTGGCCACCACGAGACGATCACCGAAGAGCTGCGTGAGCAGTTTGACGTACGGCGTCTCGCCGCAACCGGCGCACGCACCCGAGAATTCGAAGAGCGGGTCGAGGAACTGCGTGTGCTTCGGGTCGGTTTTGAGCGTCGCGCGATCGGGCGGCGGAATCTTGAGGAAGAAGTCGTAGTTCTCGCGTTCCTTCGCGACGAGCGGAGCCTGCGGCTCCATCATGAGCGCCTTCTTCTTAGGATTCGTGCGATCCTTCGCGGGGCAGACCTGCGCGCAGAGATTGCAACCTGTGCAATCTTCGGGCGCGACCTGGATCGTGTATTTGCAGTTCGGATAGTCCTTCGAGCGGAAGTCCGTCGAGTGGAAACCTTCGGGTGCGCCGGCGAGCGCTTCCGGCGGATAAAACTTCGCGCGGATCGCGGCGTGCGGGCAGTATTCCACGCACTTGTTGCACTGGATACAGAGCGTGGCGTCCCACACCGGGATCTCGATCGCGAGGCTGCGTTTTTCGAAGCGCGAAGTACCGGTCGGGAACGTGCCATCCGGCGGAAACGCGCTGACGGGGAGCGTGTCGCCGAGACCCGCGAGCATCACGGAAGTGACGCGGTTGAAAAACTCCGGCGCATCCGTCGGCACCCTGGCTTCGATGTCCGACCTGGGATCTTCGCTTTCCGGCGGAATCACGACTTCGTGCAAAGCGGCGAGTGCGCTGTCCACGCCGGCGATGTTCTTGCGAACCGTTTCCGGGCCCTGACGTCCGTAGGATTTTTCAATGGCTGCTTTGATGCGTGCGATCGCGTCATCGACCGGGAGAATCTTCGACACCGCGAAGAAGCAGACCTGCATGACGGTGTTGATGCGTCCGCCGAGACCGGCGGCGCGGGCGACCGAAGCTGCGTCGATGGCGAACACCCGCAGGCGTTTCGCGCGGATCTGCGCGCGGGTTTCCGCGGAGAGTTTGCCCCAGACTTCCGAGGCGGCGCCGGGCGCGTTGAGCAACAACGTCGCGCCAGGCGCGGCGTGCATGAGCACGGGCTGCGTCTGCAAGAGATTGAACTGATGGCAGGCCACGAAGCTCGCCTGGCTCACGAGGTACGGCGCGCGGATCGGGTCTTTGCTGAAGCGCAAGTGCGACACGGTGACCGCACCGGCCTTCTTCGAGTCGTACACGAAATAACCCTGTGCATTCAGACCGGCCGCGCCGGCGACGATCTTCAGCGTGTTCTTGTTGGCACCGACGGTGCCATCGGAACCGAGGCCGAAGAACACCGCGCGAATCGCGCCTTCCGGCTCCATGTCGATCGTCTTGTCGTACGCGAGCGAGAGATGTGTGACGTCGTCTTCGATACCGACCGTGAAGGAGTGCAGCGGTTTTTCCTTCTTCAATTCGTCGAACACCGCCACGGCCATCGCGGGCGTGAATTCCTTCGAGGCGAGACCATAACGTCCGCCGATGACGCGCGCCGCGCCGACTTCGCTCTTACCGGCGTGACGCAGCGCCGCGACCACGTCGAGATACAGCGGCTCACCCAGCGCGCCAGGTTCCTTCGTGCGATCGAGCACGGCGATGTGACGAACCGTCGACGGCAGTACGCTGAGAAACGCTTCGGCGCTGAACGGGCGATACAGGCGCACCTTCAACACGCCCGTGCGTTCGCCGCGATGACGATTGAGCCACGCCGCGGCTTCGGCGCAGGTTTCGGCGCCCGAGCCCATGACGATGATCACGCGCTCGGCTTCGGGGTGACCTTCGTAGTCAAAAAGTCGATACGCGCGGCCGGTCAGCGCCGCGAAACGATCCATCGTTTCCTGCACGATGGCGGGCGTCGCGAGATAGAACGGATTGGCCGCTTCGCGTGCCTGGAAAAACACGTCGGGATTCTGCGCCGTGCCGCGAAGCACCGGACGATCGGGCGTCATGCGGCGATCGCGGAAGGCTGCGAGCGCGTTTTCATCGACCATCGTGCGCAGCGTCTCGTCGGGCAGCGGCAGCAAGGTCGCGATCTCGTGCGAGGTGCGGAAGCCGTCGAAGAAATGCATGAACGGCACGCGAGCGCGCAGCGTCGCGATGTGCGAGATCAGGGCGAGATCCTGGGCTTCCTGCGGGGAGCCCGAGGCGAGCATCGCCCAGCCGGTCTGACGGCAGGCCATGACGTCGGAGTGATCGCCGAAAATCGAGAGCGCGTGTGTCGCCAGCGTGCGCGCGGTGACGTGCATGCAGCACGGCGTGAGTTCGCCGGCGATTTTGTACATGTTGGGCACCATCAACAACAGGCCCTGCGAGGCCGTGAAAGTGCTCGCCACGGTGCCGCCCTGGAGGGCGCCGTGGATGGCGCCGGCGACGCCCGCTTCCGACTGCATTTCCACCATCTGCGGCACGCGGCCCCAGAGGTTTTTTTTGCCGGCAGCAGCCCATGCGTCGGCCAGCTCCGCCATAGGCGAAGACGGGGTGATCGGGTATATCGCGAACAGATCGGTGAGTCGGTAGGCGATGGAGGCTACCGCTTCGTTTCCGTCGAGCGTGACCGGTTTGGATGCCGTGGAGGTTTTCACAAGTAGGTATTAGAAAGTGATGTGACGGGAGACGCGCCGATGGGCGCCTTTGACGCATTAGATATAACCCGCGGGCCCCTCAGACCGCTGCGCAGTCTTTGCCCGAGAGGGCGCGTCTTTTGTTAGCCCTCTCGGTCGCGAAATTTTTTCCCAAAAGGGCCAACTTTTTCTCCATTTTGGACAAGGAGTGCGCAGCCAAATTTGCGGCGGCCTGATATGCTCATCGTGGCCCATGAAACCGCTCCCTCTGCACTGCCTACTTCGTCGACTTCGCATGAGCGACGAGATGGCTTTGCTGGAGTTTTTCCGCTCGCATTCAAGGGAAACGGTTTATCAGCGCTACCACTACCCTGTCGCCGAACTTTCGCGCGATCGACTGCAGAAGCTTTTGGGCGTGGATCAGGTGCGCGATGTGGCTTTCGCGATCGTGGAAAACACCGGGGACGGCGATCGCATCCACGCGATCGGTCGCTACTACACGGAGCCCGGCGATCAGATCGCCGAAATGGCCTTCGTGGTCCGTGAGTCGATGCGACGGCTGGGCTTTGCCCTGCGTCTGCTCTACAAGCTCGGCGAAACCGCGGCCGGACGTCTCTCGTGGCTGCGCGCGCAGGTGCTGCGCGACAACGTCGCCATGCGCGGTTTGCTCAGGCCCTTCGCGGCTGAGATGCACACTCTCCCCAACTCGGATGTGGTCGAATACTTCGTCCCGGTCAGCGCCCTCGTCGCGTCTGCGCCGGAGAGTTTATGTCGCTACGCCGAGGTCTCCCCTCGCTAAGCCAGGCGCTCTCCTGCTCTGGCCACGCCTTTGTCTCTTCACATGTCCACTCCACTCACCACCGATCGTATTGTCGTCAAACGCGACGGCAAATCCACTCCCTTCAACGTTGAACGTATCGTGCGCTCCATCGCACTCGCCCTCTTCGCCGCACGGCAGGGCGACATCGAGAACCCGTTGCGGCACGATGCGTCTCGGCGCTACGGGCTCGCCGAAGACGACTTCGCCCGCGCTCGCTCCATCGCCCGCTCCGTCGAATGGGCCTGCGAGTTGTTTTATCAAAAAGGCACCACGCCCACTTCGGACGAGATCCAAGACCTCACGGAAAAAATGCTCGCCGCCGAGGGCGAGTTCGCCGCGGCCAAGGCCTACATCCTCTACCGTTCGCGCAAGAACGATTCCCGCCTCAACCGCTATCCGCACAACGGTCTCCAAGACTACATCTTCATCTCTCGCTACGCTCGCTACAACCCGGAGAAACGCCGTCGCGAAACTTGGGATGAAGCGGTGACCCGCGTCGCCGAGATGCACCATCAACGCTACGCGTCGATCGCAGATCCTGAACTGCACGAAGCGATCGACGAGGCGTTCGAAAGCGTGCGTCGCAAGGAAGTGCTCCCGTCGATGCGCTCGCTGCAATTCGGCGGGGCGGCGGTGTTCGCGCACGAGGCGCGTCTCTTCAACTGCTCCTTCACGCACATCAACCGCGTGCGCGCTTTTCAGGAAACACTCTACTTGCTCCTCGTCGGCTGCGGCGTCGGTTTCTCCGTTCAAAAATGCCACGTCTCACAACTGCCGCCGCTCGCCGCTCGCGGTCACGATGAAGACCTGGCGGTTGTGCATCATCACATCGATGACACGATCGAAGGTTGGTGCGATGCGCTCGGCGCGTTGATGGATGCGTACATCAAGGGGCATGTCATCGAATTCGACTACTCCGCGATCCGTCCGCGTGGCGCTCCGCTGCGCACATCGGGTGGAAAAGCGCCCGGACATCTTCCGCTGAAACGCGCGTTGCAAAACGTCGAAGACATCCTGCGCCAAGCCGCGGGTCGCCGTCTCGAGCCGATCGAAGCGTACGACATCCTCATGCATGTCGCCGGCGCCGTGCTCGCGGGCGGTGTGCGTCGCTCGGCCACCATCGCGCTCTTCTCGGCCGACGACGACAAGATGATGCAGGCCAAGACCGGCAACTGGTTCGAAACGCATCCGCATCGCGCCGCATCCAACAATTCCGCGGTGCTCATTCGCGATCGTACCACGCGCGAGCAGTTCATGCGTCTCTTCGAATGCCAAAAGCAGTTCGGCGAGCCCGGTTTCTTCTTCGCGGATCACGAAGATTACGGCGCCAATCCCTGCGTCGAAATCGGCCTGCATCCCGTTTTCCAGATCATCAGCCGCGACGACATCGCGCAGCTTCACGCGCGCGGCGTGTTCACCGACGACTTCGGCAATCCGCTCCGCATCGGTTCGCGTCTCCACGGTTTTCAGATGTGCAATCTGACAACCATCAATGGCGCGCTCGTGCGCACCGCCGATGACTTCTTCCGCGCCGCTCGCGCCGCCGCGATCATCGGCACGCTCCAAGCCGGTTACACCAACATCCCGTATCTCGGACCTGTTTCGCAGTTGATCAACGAGCGCGAAGCGCTGCTCGGTGTTTCCATCTGCGGCATCATGGACAGCCCGCAGATTCTCCTCGATCCGGAGATGCTGCAAAAAGGCGCCGCGCTCGTCGGCGAAACCAACGCGCAATTCGCGTCTCGTCTCGGCATCCGTGTCGCCGCCCGCACAACTTGCGTGAAACCCGAAGGCACCAGCTCGCTACTGCTCGGCACCGGCTCGGGCATTCATCCGCGTCACTCGCGCCGCTATTTCCGCCGCGTGCAAGCGAGCCGGCTCGATCCAGTTTATCAATGGTTCAAGCAGCACAACCCGCATCTCTGCGAACCTTCCGCCTACGGCAAACGCACGGACGACGTCATCACCTTCCCCGTCGAAGCTCCGCCGGAAGCCCTGCTGCGCGAAGACCTCGACGCCGTCAGCTTCCTCGAACGCGTCCGCCTCGTGCAGGAAAACTGGGTCATCCCCGGCACCAATCACGCCGCGTTCTCGCCCGGCCTCGCGCACAATGTCTCCAACACCGTCACCGTGCGCGATGGCGAATGGGAGGCCGTCGCCGAGTTCATCTGGGAAAACCGCTCGCGCTTCACGGGCGTTTCGTTGCTCCACTTCACGGGCGACAAAACCTACGTGCAGGCGCCGATGGAAGCCGTGCAAACCACCGCCGATTACCAGCGTTGGAATCTGCTTTCGTACAACCCCGTCCCCTACACGGAGCTGCGCGAAGAAGACGATCAGACCAAACTCGCCGAGGTCGTCGCCTGCGCCGGCGGTCAGTGCGAACTTTCCGTCTAATAACCCCCGTGCGGTTCATCGCGAATCGCGCGGAAAATTCTTCTCACGCAAAAGCGCCGCGCATCTCTCGCGCGGCGTTTTTTATGCGCGCGTGTCTGCGCCGTGGATGCCGATGACAGCACGTGCGCAATGAATCGCAATCGACGCGGTGCGCTTTCCCCCATCGCACGTTAGTTTCTTTCCGATCTCCCCTTTCATCGTCATGGCAAAACCCGTCGTCTTCAACAACACCGTACTCCGCGACGGTCACCAGTCGCTCGCCGCCACGCGCATGACCACCGCCCAGATGCTGCCAGCCGCACCGTTGCTCGACAGCCTCGGATTCGGCGGCTTGGAGACCTGGGGCGGCGCCACCATCGACTCGTGCCTGCGCTTTCTGCGTGAGAATCCGTTCGATCGTTTGCGCACGCTGAAAAAAGCCGCGCCAAAAACGCCGCACCTCATGCTGCTGCGTGGACAAAACATCGTCCAGTACACGAGCTTCCCCGACGACGTCGTCGAAGCCTTCGTCAACGCCACCGCGCGCGCCGGCTGCGATGTGCTCCGCATTTTCGACGCGCTCAATGACACGCGTAATCTCCAAACCGCGATCCGCGCCACCAAGGCCGCCGGCAAACACGCGCGCGGCGAGATCTGCTACACCACCAGCCCCGTCCACACCATCGAGGCATTTGTCCGCATGGGCAAAGAACTCGAAAAAATGGGCTGCGATTCGATCGGCATCAAAGACATGTCGGGCGTGCTCACGCCGCGCGTCGCCTTCGATCTTGTGACGGCGCTCAAACGTGCGACCAGCCTCCCGGTTGTCGTTCACACGCACGACACCGCCGGTCTCGGCGCCGCCGCTTATCTCGCCGCGATCGACGCCGGCGTCGATGCGGTCGAAACCTCCATCACGCCTTTCGCCAACGGCACCGCCCAGCCCGACACCGTGCGCATGCTCGCGCTCCTCGAAGGCCATCCGCGCTGCCCCGACTACGATCGCGCGACGCTGCTCAAGCTCCGCCAGCACTTCACCGAAGTGTATCGCGAGCTCTCGAAATTCACCTCGAGCGACAACGAGCGCGTCGACAGCGACACGCTCGCTTACCAAGTCCCCGGTGGCATGCTCTCCAACTTCCGCACGCAGCTGCGCGAGCAGAACATGATGGATAAGTTCGACGCCGTCATGGCCGAGGTCCCGGTTGTTCGCGCCGCGCTCGGTTGGATTCCGCTCGTCACGCCGACTTCGCAGATCGTCGGCACGCAAGCAATGCTCAACGTGAAGTTTGGTCGTTGGAAAAACATCGCTCCCGCCGCGGCCGATATCGCGCTCGGCAAGTACGGTCGCACGCCCGGTCCGGTCGATCCCGGCCTGCTCGAACTCGTCGTCAAGAAGACCGGCCAGAAGCCCATCGAAGGGCGTCTCGCCGACACGCTCTCGCCGCGCATGTCGTCGCTTCGCGCCGAACTCGCGAAAGCCAATCTGCCGACCGACGACGAGGCCTGCGTGCTCCACGCGATGTTCCCGCACGAGTTTGCCGCGCTGCATCGTCCCGCGCCCGCGCCTGCCCCCGCCGCGCCGGTCACGGTCACGACAAAACCCGCTCCCGCCCCGGCGCCTGTGCGCCCCGGTGCGAGTCGTCAGCTCGGGCTGACCATCAACGGTCGCCGCGTCGTCGCTCAGATCGAGGAGATCGCCTGAGCACCACCCTCTCCCATTTGCTCCGGTAAGCCTGTTGTTTAGTCTGTGTGAAGCTGTAGTTGAACGAAACTGGAGTGAAGCTGTGTAGTTGAATTTCCACTACACACGGAAAGCCCGGAGTTTCCCCTCCGGGCTTTTTTGTTTCTCACCGTCGAAACACGCCTTCACGCACGCGTTTAACCGACAAAAAGAAAAAGTGCCACGAGTCGCGTGGCACTTTTCGGGTTGAAGAGAACTAAACGAACGGGCTCTCCGTTCAGGTCGCGTTCGGTCGCGAGAGCGCGAGGAGTTGTTGCGCGGCGGCGAGCGGCGGGAGCTTTCCGTTGGCCACGGCGAGTTCCGTTTCCGCCAAACGTGCCCGCACGGCGGGTACGCTGAAAAATTCCTGCTTCAACGCCTCGTAGATCAGGCTGTGCATCCACTCGACGCTTTGCGCGCGACGACGCCGATCGAGGATGCCGCTTTCACGCGTGTTCGCAAAATACGCTTTCACCGTTTCCCACACGGCGGCGATGCCGTCGCCGGTGAGCGCGGACGCCGTTTGCGCTTTCGTGGTCCAGCCTTCGGTCGCGGGACGCAGGTAGGACAACACGCGGTTCATTTCGGCGCAGGCGCCGCGCGCGCGCATCTGGTTGTCGCCATCGGCCTTGTTCACGACGATCATGTCGGCGAGTTCGATGACGCCTTTCTTGATGCCCTGCATCTCGTCGCCCGCCCCGGCGATCATGAGAAACATAAAACAATCCACCATCGAACGCACGGTGACTTCGTTCTGACCGACGCCGACGGTTTCGATGAGGATCGTGTCGAAGCCCGCGGCCTCGCACAGCAACATCGCTTCGCGACTCTTGCGCGCGACGCCGCCCAGCGACCCGCCCGACGGCGAAGGACGGATAAACGCGTTGGGCCGGCGCGATAGTTTCTCCATGCGGATCTTATCGGCGAGCACGCTGCCACCGGTCACCGTACTCGACGGATCGATGGCGAGCACGGCGACTTTGCGGCCTTGTTCGCAAAGATAATCGCCGAGCGCCTCGATAAACGTGCTTTTGCCCGCGCCGGGAATGCCCGTGATCCCCACACGCATCGCCTTGCCCGTGCGCGGCAGGATCCGTGTGAGCAACGCCTGCGCATCGTCGCGGTGCGCGGGCGAGTCGCTTTCGATCAAGGTGATGGCGCGGGCGAGGATGGTAGTATCCGCCTTTTGGATACCTTCCACATACTCGTCCACCGACAAGCGCCGGCGCTTGTGCCCGATGTGCCGCATCGTGGAGGTACCCGAGGGCGTGGCGCCCTCGAGTATCCACGTGGCGAAAGAATCATCGGCCTGATCCGGCACCCACTCCGGGCGCGGCTGATGGCAGGCATCTCGCTGCGCTCGCGTAGGGCCTGCCATGATCAATCCTCCTGGAGCAGCAGCTCGAGAATGCGACGGGTGGATTTCGGGATGACCGTGCCGGGGCCGAAGATCGCGCTCGCGCCGTGTTCGAGCAGGAAGTCGTAATCCTGCTGCGGGATCACGCCGCCGCACACGACGAGGATGTCCTCGCGTCCGCGTTTTTTGAGTTCTTCCACCAGCTGCGGAAGCAGCGTCTTGTGGCCGGCGGCAAGCGAGCTCATCGCGACGACGTGCACGTCGTTTTCGACGGCCTGACGCGCGGTTTCCTCGGGAGTCTGGAAGAGCGGTCCGATGTCCACGTCGAAGCCCATGTCGGCCATCGCGGTGGCGACAACCTTCGCGCCGCGGTCGTGTCCATCCTGGCCCATCTTGGCCACGAGGATGCGCGGGCGGCGGCCTTCGCGTTCAGCGAATTTTTCAACAAGGGAGCGAACTTCGTCGATCATGGCGTCTTGTCCGAATTCCGTGCGGTATACGCCCGAGATCGAGCGAATCGTCGCCTGGAAGCGACCGAATTTTTCTTCGAGCGCGCTGGAGATTTCTCCGAGCGTGGCGCGCGCTTTGGCGGCTTCGACGGCGAGCTCCATGAGATTGCCCTGACCGGAACCGGCGGCCTCGGTGAGCGCGGCAAGCGCGGCGCGGCATTTCGCTTCGTCGCGTTCGGCGCGGAGTTTCGCGAGCTTCTTGATCTGCGCTTCGCGCACCGCAGCGTTGTCGACTTCGAGGATCTCGATCGGCTCTTCGCGATCGAGGCGGTATTTGTTCACGCCGACGATCGTTTCCTTGCCGGAGTCGATGCGGGCCTGACGACGCGCAGCGGCTTCTTCGATACGGAGCTTCGGAATGCCGGCTTCGATCGCCTTGGTCATGCCGCCGTACGACTCGACCTCCTGGATGTGGGCCCAGGCTTTTTCGGTGAGTTCGCGCGTGAGCGCTTCGACATAGTAGCTGCCGCCGAACGGATCGACGACGTTGCAGATGCCGGTCTCGTTCTGCAGGTGGAGCTGCGTGTTGCGCGCGATGCGGGCGGAGAAGTCCGTGGGCAGCGCGATCGCTTCGTCGAGCGCGTTTGTGTGCAACGACTGCGTGTGACCGAGCGCGGCGGCCATCGCTTCGAGGCAGGTGCGCGCGACGTTGTTGAAGGGATCCTGTTCGGTGAGACTCCAGCCGCTGGTCTGCGAGTGCGTGCGGAGCGCGCCGGACTTCGGATTCTTGGGATTAAACTGCGAGACGATGCGGGACCACAACGTGCGGGCCGCGCGCATCTTCGCGATTTCCATGAAGAAGTTTTTCCCGATCGCCCAGAAGAACGACAGGCGCGGCGCAAACGCATCGATGTCGAGGCCCGAGCGCACGCCGGTGCGCAGATATTCGAGACCGTCGGCCAGCGTATAGGCGAGTTCGAGATCGGCCGTCGCACCCGCTTCCTGCATGTGATAGCCCGAGATCGAGATGCTGTTGAACTTCGGCATGTACTTCGATGTGTACGCGAAGATGTCGGCGATGATGCGCATCGAGGGTTCGGGCGGATAGATGTAGGTGTTCCGCACCATGAACTCCTTGAGGATGTCGTTCTGGATCGTGCCGGAAAGCTGTTCGAGTTTCACGCCCTGCTCGAGCGCGGCCACGATGTAGAACGCCATCACGGGCAACACCGCGCCGTTCATGGTCATCGAAACCGACACTTTATCCAGCGGGATGCCGGAGAAGAGCGTCTGCATGTCGAGGATCGAATCGACGGCGACACCGGCCTTGCCTACGTCGCCGATCACGCGCGGGTGATCGGAGTCGTAGCCGCGGTGCGTCGCGAGGTCGAACGCGATGGAGAGCCCCATCTGACCCGCGGCGAGATTGCGTTTGTAGAAGGCGTTCGACTCTTCCGCGGTCGAGAAACCCGCGTACTGGCGAACCGTCCAGGGCTTGGTCACGTACATCGTCGGGTACGGACCGCGCGTGAACGGCGCGAAGCCCGGCACCGAGTCGAGCGTTTCGCAGCCCTTCAGATCGTCGGCGGTGTAAGCCGCTTTGATCGGGATCTGTTCGTCGGTCTGCGCGATCTCGGGCGAGGGAGATGCGACGTCCTTCGCGGAGAAGGCGAACGCATCATAATCAAGCGTGGTGAAATCGGGGGCGGGTTTCATGCGAGGGAGAGTTTGGCTCCTGTTTTAGCGAGCAGTTGCGAGAGGACGCTGCGGACGTCGGAACGAATGTGGATGAATTCGTCGAAGCCGGCGGCGCGGAACGTTTGTTCGTGTTCACCCGGATGTCCGGCGAGGACGACCTGCAGGTCGGGCGACACGTTTTTGATCAGGCGGGCGAAAGCCGGTGCGAGCTCGGGATACGTCTCATCGGTCGAGCAAAGCACCGCCACGGGAGCGCCCGAGGCGAGCGCGGACGCCGCGGCGTTTTCCGCAGTGTCGAAGGTTTCTTTGCCGATGGCTTCGAAACCGCCCGTGGCGAAGAAGCCGGCGGAGAAATCCGCGCGGGCCTTGTGCTGCGCGAGCGGCCCCATCTTCGCGAGAAACACACGCGGACGAGCGCCGGTGCGGGTCGCAAATTCATCGGCGGCGGCGCGCAGTTGTTCGAAACCTTCCGCGGCGCGCCACGGTTTGATCGGCGTGATCTTCGGCGCGTTTTCCGGAGCCGCGCCATAAGCGCGCACATGCAGCTGGCCGATCGACGCGCCGATCTCGGCGGCGGCCATCGCTTCGCGCAAACGCGCGGGCCAGCGGGCAGGCAACGCCGTCTTCATCGGACGCGGACGACGCGGGGCAACCTCCGCGCCATGCTGTGCGCGCAGCGCGTCGATTTGCACCATCGGATCTTCGCCCAGCGAATCCTTGAGGTTCGGGAAAAGATTCGTGCCGATGATGCCGAGGCGACGCTTGTCGATCGCTTCGCGTTTTTCCGCGGCCGTCGCCGCAACGAGTTTCTGCGGACGGCCGATCTGCACGGACTTCATGAAGCCGCCGTCGCGCTCGACTTCCTGGAACAGCGCCCACGCTTTGCGCGAAAGTTCGTCGGTGATGCTCTCGATATACCAGGCGCCACCCGCGGGGTCGGCCGGCGACAGCAGACGGAATTCTTCGGCGAGCAGCGTGTGGAGATTGGCCGCGATGCGCTGCGAGAGTTCGTCGCCTTCGACCGAGTCCGTGTCGAACGTGCGAATCTGCAGGCTATCGACGCCGCCCAGCACGGCGGACAACGCGCCGGTGGTCGTGCGTAGAATGTTCACGTGCTTGTCGAGACGGCTGAGATTCCAACGCGCGGTGCTCGCGTGCACGACGGGCCACGCGGCGGCGGGTTCGAGATCGAAACCTTTCAACACGCGCGTCCACAGTGCACGGAACGCGCGGAACTTCGCGAGCTCCATGAAGAACTGCGCGCCCGCGGCGAACTGGAAACGTATCCGCGGAGCCACTACAGCGTAGGAGGCGCCGCGGGCGTTCAACTCGCGCAGATATTCGACACCGGCCGCGAGCGCCAAGGCGAGTTCCTGCACGGCGTTGCCGCCGGCCTCGTGCCAGTGCGAGGCGCCGACATTAATGGTTGAAATTTCAGGCGAGTTTTCCGCGCACCAGTTGGTCCACGACGCGAGATCTTCGAACAGCGCTTCGAGCGTCACCGGCAGCGCGCCGCGCGTGACCCATTCGCCGAGCGGATCGGCCGCGATGCTGCCGCGGAGACGTTTCCACGGCGTGCGCTTGCGACGGGCGAGCGCGAGATATAGCGCGGCAAACGGCAGCGGACTGGCGCCGGCATCGAGGTGCACGTTCGCGTCGTCCGTGGATATCTTGTCGAAGGCCAGGCGCAGATCTTCCAGATCGGCGATGCCGAGGCCGCCGTCCGCGCCCGCGGCGGCGGGATCATCGGGATCGAGGCCGATGCGCGCGGCGCCGTCGGGACGAATCGTCACCGCGCAACCACGGCCGAGCAACTGACGCGCGGCGGCGTTGAAAGAGGCGGTGGTGAAAGCCGTCGGCTCCTGACAGGAGAGCCATGCGCGATCCGCATAGCCCTTGGCGCACACACCGCGCACAAAAGGGGCCGCTCCCGGTTGAGGCGCGTGCTTACCCGAGCCGGGTCCATAGAGAGGCTGCAACGCGATTCCTTCAAAGGTGCGCGTGACGAGCTTCTTTTCAAAAGGCACGCCTTTTAGTTCCGCCTCGACGGCCTGTCTCCACTTTTTGGATACATCGTTTGGCCGTTCTTGCGTGGTTTCCGGAGAGGTGACTGTGCTCATGGTTCCTGAGGGAGGGAGATGATTCTAGCGACGCTCTTCACGAGTCGCTCCGCAGATTTTGTCAAAGGACGCTCACTCTTCGGCAATCGATGCGGAGCAGCTTTTTGCGATCGCGGGAATACTCACCGCATACCCGCCAAACCCTTTCCGATCGCACCTCACTCATGATAACCAAAATCGATCATCTCGGAATCGCGGTTCGCTCGCTCGACGAAGCCGTGACCTATTACGAAAAAACGCTGGGACTGCGTTGTGAACATCGCGAGGAAGTGCCTTCGCAAAAGGTGCGCACGGCGTTTTTCACCGTCGGTGAAGTGCATCTCGAATTGCTCGAGCCCACTTCGCCCGACAGCCCGGTGGCGAAGTTTTTGGAGAAAAACGGCGAGGGCATCCACCACGTCGCTTTCGGCACCGACGATATCAACGGCCAGCTTCGTCAGGCCGCCGATGCCGGTTGCCGCTTGATCAACGAGCAGCCCTTCGAAGGCGCCGCCGGCAAACTCGTCGCTTTCCTCCACCCCAAATCCACCCACGGCGTGCTGACCGAACTTTGCGCGCCGAAAAACGGCTAACCCTTTCCTAAACGTCATGGCCATCGACCCCGTATTGCTAGAAAAACTACGTTCGCGGACCGCCGTCGCTCTCGCTGGCGGCGGCGCCGACAAACAGGAGGCTCGCAACAAGAAGGGACTGCTCACCGCGCGTCAGCGCCTCGAGCTCCTGTTCGAACCCGGCACCTTCATGGAAATGGGGATGCATGCCGAACACGACTGCCACGATTTCGGCATGGCCGGAAAATCCATGCCGGGTGACGGCGTTGTCACCGGCATCGGTTACGTCGATGGACGTCCCGTCGCGGCCTTCTCGCAGGACTTCACCGTCGGCGGAGGCGCGCTCGGTCGCATCCACGCGAAGAAAATCTGCGACCTCATGCGCTACGCCGCGCAAGCCGGCATGCCCGTGATCGGCATCAACGACTCCGGTGGCGCGCGCATCCAGGAAGGCGATGAATCGCTCTCCGGTTACGGCCAGGTCTTCTTCAACAACGTCCTGCTCTCCGGCGTCGTGCCGCAGGTCTCGATCATCGCCGGTCCTTGCGCGGGTGGCGCGGCTTATTCGCCTGCGCTGACGGACTTCCTCATCATGACGCGGAAGAACGCCAACATGTTCATCTGCGGTCCCGAAGTCATCAAAGCCGCCACGGGACAATCCGCCTCGCTCGATCAGTTCGCCACCGCCGAAGCGCACGCCTCGGTCAGCGGCAACATCCACTTCATCGCCGAAGACGATACCGCCGCGGTCGCGCTCTCGCGCCGCCTGCTCTCCTTCCTCCCGCAAAACAACGTGATGGATCCGCCCCATCGCCTCGGCGCGCCCGTCGCGATCGAGCCCGATCCCGGCATGAACGAACTCGTGCCGGCGGATCCGAAAGCGCCGCTCGATGTGCTGAAAGTCATCTCCCGCCTGGTCGATGATGGCGACTTCCTCGAAGTGCAGCGCGAGTGGGCCAAGAACATCGTTGTAGGGTTCGGACGGATACAAGGCATCGTGGTCGGCATCATCGCCAACCAGCCGATGGTGAAAGCCGGCACGCTCGACATCGATTCCTCCGACAAGGGCTCCCGCTTCATCCGTTTCTGCAATTGCTTTAACATCCCGCTCGTCACGCTCGTCGACGTGCCCGGCTTCATGCCCGGACTCGCGCAGGAGCGCGGCGGCATCATCCGCCACGGCGCGAAGATGCTCTTCGCCTACGCGGCCGCCACGGTGCCGAAGATCACCGTGATCATGCGCAAGGCCTACGGCGGCGCCTACCTCGCGATGTGCAGTCGCGACATGGGTGCCGACATGGTCTTCGCCTGGCCGACCGCCGAAATCGCCGTCATGGGCGCCGAAGGTGCGGTGAAGATTCTCTACAAGAAGGAACTCTCCGCGATGAACGACCCGAAGGCCGAAAAGGCCCGCGAAGCCGAGCTCGCCGCGGAGTACCGCGAGAAGTTCGCGTCGCCGTACGAAGCCGCGTCGAAGGCCATGATCACCGACGTGATCGAGCCGGCCCAGACCCGCGGTGTAGTGGCCATGGCACTACGCAACACGCTCTCCAAGCGCGAAACTCGTCCGCCGAAGAAGCACGGCAACATCCCGCTCTAACCCTCAGCCCACCTTTTACAGGATATCATGAAAAAACTGCGCGTTACCATCGAAGGCAAAGTGTACGAAGTGCTGGTCGAAATCCTCGATCAGGGAACCCCGGTCGCTTCGGCACCGTCGCCCGTTGCGGCTCCCGTCGCGGCCGCTCCGGCGCCCGCGCCCGCACCTGTCGCTCAACCCGCCGCCGCTCCCGCTCCTGCCGCCGCTCCGGTGGCGGCCGGCGCTGGTTCTCTCACCAGTCCGCTCGCCGGCAAAGTCGTCTCGATCGACGTCAAGGCCGGGCAGCAGGTCGCCGAAGGCGATCAGGTGCTCACCATCGAAGCGATGAAGATGAACACCTACGTGTACGCCCACAAGGCGGGCACGATCGGTGCGATCCACGTCGCCGCCGGTGACGGCGTCGAGGAGGGCCAGGCCTTGGTGGAGATCGCCTGAGGATTTTGAGCCATGGAAAAGAGGCCCGTCATCGTCCATCTGAGCTGGGCTCTGCTCGCGCTCTCGGCCCTCGCCGGCCTGGGCATGGTCTGCCTGTTCGTCAGCGGTGAGGGCAATCTCATCGACGAGATGCTCTGCGCGATCGTGCAGCTAGCCTCGCTCGCGGGCCTCTGTCTCCTGGCGCTCTTCCGCGACTCCAAAAACTCCGCGCGGCCGCCGTCCTGAAAACACCACCGCGTCGGCCGCCTTCCCGCCTTTTCCCACCGTTCTCTTTTTCTACATCATGTCTTTCGCACTTTTCACCTCCGCCACACCGCTCCTCGGCCTCGTCGCCGAAAGCGCTCCTGCCAGCCCCATCAGCGTGCCCACCGCGTTGCTGATCATCTTGGGCATCGCGCTGATCTTCGTGGCGAAATCGGTCTCTACCTTGCGCGCTCGCGTCGAAGCCCTCGAAGCCCGGCCGGCCGTGGCGCCGGCTCCTGCTGCGCCCGTCGCGCGCGCGGCGGTTCCGCAAACAGCCGCGTCCGACGCTCCCCCGCCCGAGATCCTCGCGGTCATCGCCGCTGCGGTGCACGTCGCGCTCGAAGGGCGCGGACGCGTTATCGGCGTGCGCCCCGTCTCCGCTGTGCCCGGTGCTGAGGTGATGTGGTCGCTCGAAGGCCGTCGCCAGATTTTCCACTCCCATAAGGTCCGTTAGGGCCCGGTCCATTTAATCCAGTTTCCCCATGAACTCCCTCACCCTCCTCTGGATAATCTTCTGGATAACGTTCGTCGTCGTATCGGCGGTGGACCTGTTCGTCGTGACACACCGACGAACGCCTGTGGGAGTAAAATCAGCCCTGCGATGGACCGCCTTGTGGGTCGCGGTCGCGTTCGGATTCTCCGCGGCGATCTACTTCCTGCACCCCCAAGGTCGTTCGCTCGCGCCGTTGTACATCGCGGGTTATCTGACCGAATACTCGTTGTCGGTGGATAATCTTTTCGTGTTCATCCTCATCTTTTCGATGATGGGGGTGCACGAGAACGCGCAGCCCAAGCTCATCAAGCTCGGCATCTATCTCTCGATCTTGCTGCGCATCGTATTCATCGCCTTCGGCATCGCGCTGCTGCATCAGTTCCACTGGTTGATTTATGTCTTCGGCGGCCTGCTGCTGTGGACCGCGTGGAAGATGCTCACTTCGGATGAAAACGATCAGGTGAATCCGGAGAACAACATCCTGCATCGCCTCGCGTCGCGTTTCCTGCGCGTGCACAGCGACGGCGAAGGCAGCCGCCGGCTTTTCACACGCTCCAACGGTCAGCTCTGCATCACGCCGCTGTTCCTCGTGTTTCTCGTGATCGGCAGCACCGACGTGCTCTTCGCGCTCGACTCGATCCCCGCGATCATGGGCATCACGCAAGATCCGTTCGTCGTGCTCACCTCAAACGTCTTCGCGGTGCTCGGCCTGAACTCCCTGTTCTTCGCGCTGCGCGGCATCATGGGCATGTTCAAGTTCCTCAAGCACGGCGTGAGCCTCATCCTGTTCTTCATCGGTGCCAAGATGATCGCGGGCATCTACGAGCCGATCGAGCTGTGGTTCAAAGACCACTCCTCCATTTCGCTGATCGTGATCGGTGTGATGCTGACCGGCTCGATCCTCATCTCCATCTGGCACAACCGCGCCTACCCCGAAGTCGCGGAATCTTCCTCTCAATCCCACTAAAATTCCCATGAGCACTTTATCATTTGGACTCACCATGCTCGTCGTCGGCATGGGCGGCACGCTGCTCACGCTGTGGCTGCTGACGCTCTTCATCCGCGGTCTCACCGCCCTCCTGCCCCCGCCGAAGAACGGCAACAAACCTCAAGCCTGATTCACCGCCATGCTCGACGCATTTCTCACCGGACTTCAGGGCCTCGCCGAGGGCTTCCTTCATCTCGACGGCGCCAGCCTCGTCATGATCGCGATCGCGGGCGTGATGTTTTATCTCGCCGTCGCCAAGGACGTGGAACCGCTGCTGCTGCTCCCGATCGGTTTCGGCTGCTTGCTCGCCAATCTCCCGCTCAGCGAGCTCATGGATCAAGGCGGCGTGCTGAAAACGATGTACGACTTCGGCATCGGCAACGAATTGTTCCCGCTGCTCATCTTCATCGGCATCGGCTCGATGACCGACTTCACGCCGTTGCTCGCCAATCCGAAACTCCTGCTCTTCGGCGCCGCGGGCCAGATCGGCATTTTCTGCACACTGCTGCTCGCGCTCGCGTTCGGTTTCCCGCGTGAAGCCGCTGTCGCGGTCGCCTCGATCGGTGCGTGCGACGGTCCCACCGTCATCTACGTGTCCAATCTCTTCGCGGGCCTCGGCAAAATCGATCCCTCGATGGTCGGCGCGCTCGCCGTCGCCGCGTATTCGTACATGGCGCTCGTACCGATCCTTCAGCCGCCGATCATGCGCCTGCTCACGACGGAAAAAGAACGCGCCACCAAGATGCCTCCCGTCTCGGGCAAGGTTTCCCAAGCGGCTCTCATTGCTTTTCCGATCGTGGTCACCATTGTCACGGGCATCGTCGCTCCCAAAGGTCTTCCCCTCATGGGCATGGTCATGCTCGGCAATTTCATGAAGGTCACCGGCGCCGTCCAGCGCCTCACCAAAGCCAGTGAAAACGAGATCGCGAACATCGCCACGCTGTTCCTCGGTCTCGCGGTCGGTGGCACCATGGCCGGCGCGACCTTCCTCACCACGCAGACCTTGCTCGTGTTTGCGCTCGGCCTCGTCGCCATCGTGATCGACACCGTCGGCGGCGTCATGCTCGGCAAACTCTGGTACTATCTCTCCGGCGGAAAAATGAATCCGCTCGTCGGCGCCGCCGGCATCTCCGCCTACCCGATGGCTGCGCGTCTGGTGCAGAACGAAGGTCAGCGCTGGAACCGCCAGAACTTCCTGCTCATGCACGCCATGGGCGCCAACACCGGCGGTCAGATCGGCTCCGTCATGGCGGCCGCCATCATGCTCTCCGTCCTCAAGGGCATCGGCATGATTTGAGCAATCGAATCGTTGTATGGAAATTTCCACGACCAATGCCGCCTGTCGCATCGCCGACACCCCGCCGTGGTCGTGTGAAATTTTCGACACGCTCGATTCCACCAATCGTCTCGCGCGCAACCGCCCCGTCTGGCACGCGGTGCGCGCCGAGATCCAGACCGGCGGCTACGGACGCACCGGCCGCCACTGGGTCTCCGATCGCGGCGGACTCTGGCTCTCCGCCGTGTTGCCCGCACCGGGTCCTGCCGCGCGTTGGGCGATCCTGCCGCTCGCAGCGGGCTGGGCGGTCGCAGGCGCGCTCGCGCGCATCGGGGTGAACAATCTCCGCGTGCGCTGGCCCAACGACATCCTCGTGGGTCCCCGCAAACTCGCCGGTTTACTGCTCGAACGTTTCTCCACCGACACCGCGGTCGTCGGCCTTGGACTCAACGTCCACAATCGTCCCGAAACCGCCGATTTCTCGCTGGCGGGACAAACCACCTCCCTCGCCGCGCTGCTGCCAACGGCGCCGTCGGTGGACGATGTTGCGCAACTGATGCTCGCGGCCCTCCGCGACATGCACGCGACGCTGGTACGCGAAGGTTTTGCGCCGATCGCGGCCGATCTCACCGCGCAATATTTGCGGCCTTGCGACGTGTCACTGACGATGAATGATCACTCCACGATCATCGCTCGTTTCCACGGCATAGATGCCGAAGGACGCCTACTTGTGACGACGTCCGACGGCGTGAACCATGCCTTCGCCGCGCACGACGTGTCGCTACTACGCGAGATTTCTTAAGCGCATTTTTAGGCCTGCGCGCAAAATGAAGCGCAGCGTATCGGCGCGAGAAGCCGCATTGCTAAATTGCATTTTGGCCCCGTTTCAGGCCGTTTTGGGCCCCGCATTTTTTGTTCGGCATTGCTTCGGACGCGCATCGTATAAAACTAGATGACATGTCCACGGAAGACCCGGTCAAACGCAGCCGTTTGTTGGTCGAGCAACTCAAACGCTCGCAGATCTACCGCGACTACGAACAAGCGTTTCGCGATACGACTGGCCTGCCCATCAACCTCCGCCCGATCGAGTCATTCAATCTTCCGCACCACGGAGATCCGAATGAAAATCCGTTCTGCGCGCTCATGGCGCGCAGCAATCACTCCTGCGCCGCCTGTCTGCAGCTGCAGCGCCGGGTGGAGGAAGAGGCCGCGCTCGAGCCCAAGACCCTGAAATGCTTCGCCGGCTTGTGCGACTCGGCGGTGCCGATCCGCGTCGGCGATAACCTCATCGCCTTCCTGCAGACTGGTCAGATCTTGCTCCACAAGCCCAACACGAAGACCTTCGCCGCCACCACGCGCAATATCCTCAAGTGGGGCACCGAGGTGGATCTCAAGAAGCTCGAAGAGGCGTTCTTCCAGACGCGGGTTGTCTCCAAAAAACAATACGAAGCGATCCTGCGTCTGCTCACCATCTTCGCGCAGCACCTCGCCGCGCTGAGCAACCAGCTCACGGTTCAGGAAAACAACTCCGAAAATCCCGCGATCGCCCGCGCCCGCACCTTCATCGCCGATCAGTACTCCGAGGAAATCTCCCTCGAGGATGTGGCGAAGCAGGTGAACATGAGCGCCTTCTATTTCTGCAAGATGTTCAAGAAGGCCACCGGCCTCACGTTCACGGATTATCTCGCGCGCATCCGCGTCGAGAAGGTGAAAAATCTCCTGCTCAATCCTAACAAGCGCATCAGCGAAGCCGCCTACGAAGTCGGCTTCCAGTCGCTGTCTCAGTTCAACCGCGTTTTCCGGCGCATCGCCGGAGAATCCCCTACGACTTACCGCGACCGCCTGCACCAAACGGCGGGTTTGTCGTAAGCATTTTTTTGATCGGCGGATAAGGAGCCGTGCACGGTCGAACACAGGCGCCACAGACGGCGTCCACTTCGCGTTGCGCCAGCAACGCCCACCACGCACTCGTCGCCACCCGCGCCGGCTCGTCGAGCGGCGCCTCTGCGTCGAGTACAGACATCAACGCGTCCAGCCCCGTCGCGAAATATGCGAGCAGCGGGTTGAAATGACAGCGACAACGACTCTCGAAATCGCCCGGCGCACGCACGCGCGCGGCCTGGCGCCGCAGCAACAGATCGGACAACTGATCGAGCGTGTCATCCATCATGTAGGTGAGGATGTCCGGATGCCCGAGCGCGCTGCGCACCGGCTCTGCGCGCAGCCGCGATTCCCACTCTTGTTTCAAGTCGGATCGTCGGTCGGTGAGAAGACAAAGGATGCGCTGTCGCACACGTCCAGAATGACAGAATCCACGCAGCGTCGCTCCGCACACATTGCCCAACGCTATGCGTACTTTGCCTCAAAAACGTCTTTCAGAGCAAAAAACGCGCAACGGACGCCAACCCTCGCGCAGCGTGCCGACACCGCAGCCGGTAACCTGCCAGACATGAATCCAGACGCCTTAACGGCTCCCTCCTTTCCGGCTCAACCCGGCCCGGCCTGCACCCGGGCGATTCTCTTCGCACGCGCCTGAGGGCCCGTGCGTATTCGATTTTCAACTACACACCCAGACATGGACATCGTCCCGCTAACCTTGGTCATCAGCCTCTGTTTGACCTTCACCTTCATCGTCTTCTTCGCGCGCGAACAAGCGCGCCGCCGTTTCGGCAGCTCCGAGTCCGAGGCGCTGCTGCCGCTGCTCGAAGAAAACGCGCGCACGACCGCCAAGCCGGACGAGCCGCTGGTCGTCGATTTTTCGAAGCCGCGCCGCAAACGCTGCCAACACCGCCACGCGTGTTCGCGCGGCGAAAACTGCGAGCACCGCTAAGCCCTCGCGCCCGTTTCACCGCCAGCTTTTCGTTCCATGCAAGATCGCAAAATCACGCTCGAATTTAACGACAAGATCGTCCGGCAGTTCCTGCTCGCCACCGTCGTGTGGGGCATTGTCGGCATGCTCGTCGGCGTCATCGTCGCCTCCCAGCTCAACTACTGGCGGCTCAACTTCGACCTGCCGTGGCTGACCTTCGGCCGGTTGCGTCCGTTGCACACCAACGCCGTCATCTTCGCCTTCGTCGGCAACATGATGTTCGCGGGTGTGTACTACTCCACCCAACGTCTCGTGAAGGCGCGCCTCGCGAGCGACTTCCTCTCACAACTCCACTTCTGGGGCTGGCAGCTCATCATCGTCGCCGCCGCCATCACGCTCCCGCTCGGCTTCAGCCGCGGCAAGGAATACGCGGAGCTCATCTGGCCCATCAACATCGCCGTCGCCGCCATCTGGGTCGTCTTCGCGGTGAACTTCTTCTGGACGCTCGCGCGTCGTCACGAGCCCGCGCTCTACGTCGCCATCTGGTTCTACATCGCGACGATCATCACCGTGGCGATGCTCTACATCGTCAACCACCTCTCGATTCCCACCAGCCTGCTCCACTCGTACCCGATCTTCGGCGGTGTGCAGGATGCGCTCGTGCAATGGTGGTACGGCCACAACGCCGTGGCGTTCTTCCTCACCACACCGATCCTCGGCATCATGTACTACTTCGTTCCGAAAGCCGCGGAACGTCCGGTGTACAGTTACCGCCTCTCGGTCATCCACTTCTGGTCGCTCGTTTTCGTCTATATCTGGGCCGGCCCTCACCACTTGCTCAACACCGCCCTCCCCGGCTGGCTGCAGGCGCTCGGCATGACGTTCTCGCTCATGCTCTGGGCTCCGTCCTGGGGCGGCATGCTCAACGGTCTGCTCACGCTCCGCGGTGCCTGGGATAAAGTCCGCACCGAACCCGTGCTCAAGTTCTTCGCCGCCGCCATCACGTTCTATGGCATGGCCACGTTCGAAGGCCCGCTTCTCTCCATCAAAGCGGTCAACGCGCTCGGCCACTACACCGACTGGATCATCGGCCACGTGCACGCCGGCGCTCTCGGTTGGAACGGCTTCATGGCTGCCGGTATGATCTACTGGTTGTTGCCCAGGCTCTGGAACAAGCCGCTCCACTCCACCTCGCTCGCCAATCTCCACTTCTGGCTCGGTACCGTCGGCATCCTCCTCTACGTCGCCGCGATGTGGACCTCGGGTATCACCCAGGGCCTCATGCTCGGCGCCACGACCGAAAACGGCACCGTCCTCGCTTATCCCAACTTCCTCGAGACGCTGAAATCCATCCGCCTCATGATGCTCATGCGCGTCATCGGCGGCGGTCTCTACCTCGTCGGCTGGGGTCTGCTCGCCTACAACATGATCCGCACGCTCCGCGGCGCGAAGCCCGTCGACGGCTCCATCGAGGTCTTCGTCGAAGACAAACCCGCCGAGCCCCGCCTCGGTCTCGCCGGTGCCTTCATCAATCCGCCGGTGCTCTTCTCCGTTCTCGCTTCGCTCTTTGCCTGCGCCTGGCTCTTCGGCAGCGATCTCGTGATGCTCGGTGGTCTCTTCGGCACCATCGTCTGCGTCATCCTCGCCTTCGCCCACTATCGCGTTCGCGACAGCCAATGGGGCGCTTGGTACGACAAACTCATCGTGAACGTCATGCCGTTCACGGTCCTCACTTTCATCGCCGTCGCCGCCGGTGGTCTCATCCAGATCATCCCGACCACGTTGATCCACCGCGCCGCCAACGTCGAAGACCGTATCCAAACGGTCTATACACCGCTCGAACTCGCCGGTCGCGACATCTACGTCCGCGAGGGTTGCTACAACTGCCACTCGCAGATGATCCGCACGCTCGTGCCCGACGTACTCCGCTACGGCGATTACTCGCGCCTCGGCGAATCCATCTACGACCACCCGTATCAATGGGGCTCCAAGCGAACCGGTCCCGACCTCGCGCGCGTCGGTGGAAAATACAACGACACCTGGCACTACCGCCACATGATGAATCCGCGCGAAGTCTCCGAAGATTCCAACATGCCCAACTATCCGTGGCTCGCGGAGCGCCTCATCGATGTCGGCGCGCTGTACAACAAGATCAAGGTCCAGCGCACGCTCGGCGTTCCTTTCCCGGAAATGACCGCCGAGGAAATCGCCGACGAAGTCCGCTTCCAGGCCGGCGTCATTTCGTCGCGTCTCCGTGAAAACGGCGACGACGTCCCCGCCGATCGCGAGATCATCGCGCTCATCGCCTACCTCCAGACGCTCGGCAAATCCGAGAAGGTCACCTCCCCGGCAGTCACCGCCTCCGCGAAATAATCATCGGTCACTCACATGTTCCGCCGTCTCCTTTTCGAAAACTGGGTGAGCATTTTCACCATCGTCGCCTTCATTACCTCGGCGTCGATCTACGCCTGCTTCGCGTGGCGCGCCTTGCGCATGAAACGCGGGCAAATCGACCGCCTTTCCCAGCTCCCGTTCGAATCCTCGTCCAAAGCGCTTTCCAGCCATGACGCCTGAAACTCCTCGCGATCCCAAGGAAGATCCTATCCGGCACCACGTCTTCGACGGCATCGCCGAATATGACCGCCGCCTGCCCAACTGGTGGCTGCTCACATTCTACGGCGCCATCGCCTTCGCGATCGTGTACTGGTTCGACCGCCAGATCTTCGGCAACCGCAACGACGAGGCCGAACTCCGTCGCGACCTCGCGCGCATCGAAGCGATCAAACTCGCCGACGCGGGTCCGCGCGACGACGCCACCCTCTGGAAGATGAGCCGCAACTCCGCGTTCACCACGCCAGGTTCCGTCACCTACAAAACCACGTGCGCGAGCTGTCACGGCGATTCGTTGCAAGGCGGCATCGGCCCCAGCCTCGTGGACAGCGAATGGCTCCACGGCGGTGAACCACTCCAAGTTGTCGCTACCGTCGACAACGGTGTGCCCGCCAAAGGCATGCCTTCATGGGGCCCCGTGCTCGGCAGCAAGAAAGTCAATGAAGTCGTCGCGTTCATCCTGAGTCATCACACCGCGCCTGCTGGCACGGAATGATGGCGTCAAACGCGAGGGCCGATCCCGAATGCAGAAGAACTCACTCAATAAAACGAATGCGCCGACTCCGTCCGACATTCCGACACGTGCCCCTTCGTCATTCGGTTCTCGGACTTCCGATGCGAAAGCTCGCCCAGCGACTTTCGCGCGGCCCACGCGCGACGCCGTAACCACCATCCGCGATGACGGATCGCGTCTCTTCCTCCATCCGGCCGATGTGCAGGGGCGCTTCACCCGCGCGCGCATCTGGTCCGGCTGGGTGTTGATCGCAATCTACCTTCTCCTGCCGTGGATCGATATCGGCGGGCATCCCGCCGTCTTCCTCGATATCGGCGCGCGACGTTTCCATCTCTTCGGCCTCACGTTCGCGTTCCAAGACATCTGGATGCTGTTCTTCGGCATCACGGGGTTGGGCTTCTGTTTGTTTCTCGTCACCGCCCTGCTCGGTCGCGTCTGGTGCGGCTGGGCCTGTCCGCAGACCGTTTTTCTCGATCATGTCTATCGTCGCATCGAACGGCTCTTCGAAGGCGATCCCACCGCACGCCGTGCACTCGATACCGCTCCGTGGACTGCGACCAAGATTATCCGTCGCGGCGGCAAACACCTGCTCTACGTCATCGTCTCGGCCACGATCGCGCACCTCTTCCTCGCTTACTTCGTCTCCATTCCGCAGCTCTGGGCGATGATGCACGAGGCGCCTGCGGAACACTGGGCGGCGTTTGTGTTCGTCGCGTTGTTCACCGCGATTCTCTACGGAAACTTCGCGTGGTTCCGCGAACAGCTCTGCCTCATCATCTGCCCGTACGGCCGTCTCCAATCTGTCCTCATCGACGACCACTCGTTGATCGTCGGCTACGATGCGAAACGCGGTGAGCCTCGCGGCAAACTCGGCATTCCCGACGCCGGCGCCTGTGTCGATTGCAATCGCTGCGTGCGTGTCTGCCCCACCGGCATCGACATCCGCCAAGGTCTCCAGCTCGAGTGCATCGGCTGCGCCGCATGTATCGATGCGTGTGATGAGGTCATGACAAAAATCAATCGTCCCAAGGGCCTCATCCGCTACGACTCGCTCGCGGGTTTTCGTGGAGAAAAAACCCGCTGGATTCGTCCGCGCGTGGTCATGTACGCCGCGCTTCTCGCCGTCGGCGCCGCCGTCGCCACGATTGCATTTTCCACCGTCCGTCCCGCCAACGCCCAGGTCACGCGGCTCGGCGGAGCGCCGTACTTCGTGGACGATCATTTCGTGCGCAATCAGTTCCTCGTGCGCCTCGTCAACAAACGCGACCACGCGCAACGTTTCGCGCTCACGCTCTCCGATCCGACGCTCATCGTCAGCGGCTGGAACGAACCGATCGAAGTTCCGGCGCTCGCCGAAGATGTGCGTCCGCTCGTCGTTCAAGCGCCGCTCGAACACTACCGCGGCCCCACCGCGATCGTCATGACGCTTTCCGATCCCGACGGCACCTTCACGCTCACACAAACGATCAACTTCACCGGCCCCGCGCCGTCGACGCTGAAGAAGAAAACGCCATGAAATCGAAATCCACTTCCCTCTGGCTCGCCGTAGGACTCGCCTTCGCCGTCCTGCTCGCCTCGTGGGCGGTGCTTTTCTCGATCGCGTCGCGCAATCGCATGGCCGAGGTGCCGCTCGAACACAAAAAACCGGCGCCTGCAAACGCGCCCGCGGGCAACCCCTGATATGGAACTCGCCAGCATCAGCACTCCCGCCGCCGCCTTTGTCGCTGGTCTCACCACCAGCCTGCACTGCGTCGGCATGTGCGGTCCGCTCGCTTGCGCGCTCGCGCCGGCGCGCGGCGATCGTGCTGATCCCGCGACCGTAAACACCGTCTATCAAGCGTCTCGAATTTTTGGGTACACGTTGCTCGGCCTGATCGTGGGCGGGCTCGGCCGCGCGCCCTTGCAGGCGTTCGATGGCGCGCCGCTGCGCATCGGTCCGTGGTTGTTTGCCGCGTTTTTTATCCTGGTCGCTTTTCGCCTCGATAAACGCCTGCCGCGCTTCGCGTGGCTCACGCGTTTCCAATGGCGCATCCAACAATCGCTGCGCGGCCGTTCGCGTCTCACCGCCGCCGCGGGACTCGGCTTCGCCACGCCGCTGCTGCCCTGCGCGCCGTTGTATTTCATCCTCACGATCGCCGCGTTCTCCGGCTCCGCGCTGCGCGGCGCGGAGTTCATGCTGGCGTTTGCGCTCGGCACGTTGCCGCTGCTCTGGCTCGCGCAATCCCGTTACGGCTGGCTTCGTCAAAAGCTTTCTCCGCGCACGCTCACGCGCATGCAGACCGTCCTCGCGCTCATCGCCGCCGGCGTGATGCTCTGGCGCATGCGCAGCGCGTTCGGCTTCAACGGTCCTTCGCTCGAAAACTTCATCTGCTGATCGCATGAGCACATTGACCGCCACCGCTCCTCGTCCGCGTTCGCGCCCTTCCGCCAAGGCCGGCGCCGCCCCGCAGGCGTGTCTTCACTGCGGTTCCCCGTCGTTCGATCGCGAGTTCTGCTGCTCCGGTTGCGCCTACGTGTATCGACTGATCCACGACAGCGGTCTGGAAACGTATTATCGGATCAAGGACACCGTCACCGATCCCGCCGAACAAGCGGTCGCCGCTCCGCGCGATCAAGGCTGGCTCGCCTCGCTGCAAGCCGAAGCCGACCAGGCCGCGGGCAATGCGCGCACCGCATCGCTCACGCTCTCGATCCAAGGCATCTCATGCGTCGGTTGCGTGTGGTTGATCGAACGCGTCTTCGCGCGCCAGCCCGGCGCCGGCACGATCGAGATCAACGCGCAAACAGGTCAATGCCGTCTCAGTTGGATTCGCGGCCAGTTCGATGCGCCCGCGTTCGCGACCGAGCTCCAACGTTTCAACTACCTCGTCGGTCCCGCACGCGCGACGAACGACGGACACTCCGAAAGTCATCAACTCGTGCGACGTCTCGGGCTCTGCGTCGCGTTCGCGATGAATGTGATGTTGTTCGCGCTGCCCGCCTACTTCGGTCTCGAAGCGGCCGATCGCTATGCACATCTGTTCTCCACGCTCGCGATGGTGTTCGCCACCTTCAGCTTGCTCGCGGGCGGCGGTTATTTTCTGAGCCGCGCCGTGCAGGCCTTGCGCGAGCGCGTGCTCCACATCGATCTGCCGATCGCGCTCGGCATCGTCGGCGCGTATCTGGGTTCCTGCTACGGCTGGTTCACGCAAAACGAGAGCTATCAATACTTCGATTTCGTCAGCGGCTTCATCGTGCTGATGTTGCTCGGCCGCTGGGCGCAAATCGCCGCGGTCGAACGCAACCAACGTCGTCTGCTCGCCGAACAACCCGCTCCGCCACGCGTGCGTGTGTACGCCGCCGACGACACGTTCACCGAAATCCCGCCCGAAGATCTCAAGCCCGGTCAGCATTTCGGCGTCGCCGCCGGCCAGACCGTTCCGGTCAACAGCGTGCTCGCGAGTCTCGAGGCGTCGTTTAGTCTCGCGTGGATCAACGGCGAAGCCGAGCCGCGTCTCTTCCGCGCGAGCGAACGTATTCCCGCGGGCGCGGAAAATCTCTCGCGCCACGAGGTCCGTCTGGTCGCCACGCAAGCGTGGGAAAGTTCGTTGCTCGCCGAGTTGATGAAGCCGGTTTCACGCGTCGCGTTTCGCCACCGTCTCATCGAGCGCATCATCCAGGGTTATCTCATCGCGATCCTTTCGTCCGCCGCGATTTCAGGCGCCGTCTGGTGGTTGACCACGGGCGATCTTGTTCGCGCGGGCGCCGTCGTGACCGCCGTGCTGGTTGTTTCCTGTCCGTGCGCGCTCGGGCTCGCCGTGCCGCTCACCGATGAAATCGCCACCGTCGCGCTTCGTCGCCGCGGCGTATTCGTGCGCTCGCCCGATCTCTGGCCGCGCCTCAATCGCGTGCGTCATCTAGTCTTCGACAAAACCGGCACGCTCACGCTCGAAACGCCGCAACTGCGCAATCCCGACGCCCTCAAATCGCTCTCCGCAGAAGCCCGCTCCGCGCTTCTCACGCTGGTCGCCGACAGCCCGCATCCGGTCAGTCGTTGTCTTCACGGCGAATTGCTCGCGCTCGGCCACACCGTTCGCACGCCTGGTGAAGCGACGGAGATCGTCGGCACCGGCGTCGAACTGGGCAACTGGCGGCTCGGCCGTCCGGACTGGGCCTTGCGCAGTCGTATCCATACTTCGAATACAGAAAACGAAACGGTGCTCGCCCACGATGGCGTATTGGTGGCGTCGTTCTCGTGCGTGGACACCGCCCGCGCCGATGCCCGCCGGGAAATTGCGGCGCTGCGTTCGCGCGGACTTTCCACCACGATTCTCAGCGGCGACGCACCGTCCAAGGTTGAGCGTCTTGCGCATGAACTCAGTCTCCCGTCGCGATGCACCGTCGGCGGTCAGTCGCCCCGCGAAAAAGCCGCATGGCTCGAAGCGAACGAGGCCGATCGCTCGCTCATGCTCGGCGATGGCGCCAACGACAGTCTCGCCTTCGATCGCGCGCTCGTGCGCGGCACGCCGGTGATCCACCGCGGCCTGCTCGAACAAAAAGCCGACTTCTATTTCCTCGGGCGCGGCATCGGCGGACTGCGCGCGTTGTTCGAGACCAACGACGCACGCACGCGCACGCAAAACGCGCTGCTGATTTTCATGATCGCCTACAACTGCGTCGCCGTCGGTCTCTCGGTCGCCGGCTATATGCATCCTTTGTTCGCCGCGGTGCTCATGCCGCTCAGTTCGCTGGCCACGCTCGCGATCGTCGGCATCGGCCTTCGCCCGATTTTGCCGGGGCGAGGACAGGCGCTCGCAACAAAATCTGCATAATCGCCGCCAATCGCCGCCGAGAATGCAGGGCGTCGATGTGCGATGTTAACACAGCTGACTTTCCCGCGATGATTTCCGCCGACGACCCTTTCCCGCCCGCGCCCACGACGTCGTGCGCGCCCGATCTTGCGCTTCTCGGCAAATACGCCGCATCCGCTCCTCGCTACACGTCGTACCCGCCGGCGACACAATTCACCTCCGATCTCGCGTCCGTCCGCGTCGAGGACGCCATCGCGGCCGACAATACCGGCGCGCCCCACCCGCTCTCGCTTTATCTTCACCTGCCTTTCTGCGAATCGCGCTGCTGGTATTGCGGCTGCACCACCGTGATCACACGCGATCGCTCCGCGGCCGAACAGTATCTCGGCGCGCTCGCTCGCGAGATCGCGCTCTACACGCGCCAGATCGATCCGGCGCGTCGCGTCGTTCAGCTTCACCTTGGCGGCGGCACGCCGACGTTCCTCAACGCGCGCCAGCTCGATCAACTCACCGATCTGCTGCACGGTTCGTTCGCATTCGATCCCGACGCCGAGATCAGCGTGGAAATCGATCCGCGGCGTTTGTCGCGTCCGCAAGTGGACGCGCTTCATCGTCTCGGCGCGCGCCGCGCATCGCTCGGCATTCAAGACACCGATCGACGCGTGCAGCTCGCGATCCATCGTTACCAGCCGCACACGTTTAACGAGCAAGCCGTCGCCTGGCTGCGCGAAGCCGGTTTCACGTCGATCAATGTCGATCTAATCTACGGCCTGCCGCTGCAAACGGTCGATTCGTTCTCGCGCACGCTCGACGACGTGATCGCGCTGAATCCCGATCGTCTGTCGGTCTTCGGTTACGCGCACGTGCCGTGGATGAAACCGGCTCAAAAGATTTTCGAAGATCGCGATCAACTGCCCTCGCCCGCCGAACGTCTTTCGCTCTGGGCGCTCGCGCATACGCGACTCACCGCCGCCGGCTACATCGATATCGGCCTCGATCATTTCGCGCGTCCCGAAGACGAACTCGCGCGCGCGCAACGCGACGGCTCGCTGCATCGCAACTTCCAAGGTTACAGCACGCGCGCCGGTGCTTCCGTGTATGCGTTCGGCATGTCCGCCATCTCGTCGATGGGCGATGTGTATTTCCAAAACACACGCGGATTGCCCGACTATCACGCCGCGCTCGATGCGGGGCGTCTCCCTGTGCAACGCGGTCTGCGTCTCACGCCGGAAGACGTGCGCCGTCGTCACATCATCATGCGGCTCATGTGCGACCGCCGCCTGGATTTCGCGAAACTCTCGTCCGCGCTCGGCGTGGATTTCCGCACCACTTACGCGGCGGAGCTCACGTCGCTCGAAGAGATGGCGACCGATGGCGTCGTGGAATTTTCCGCGCAAGGACTCCGCGTCACCGAACGCGGCGCGCCGCTGCTTCGTCTCGTCGCCCGTCATTTCGACGCTTACGCCGACGGCGCCGCCACGCGCCACTCGCAAGCGATCTGAGCGCCCGCGCGTTCGGCTCAAAACCATCCGAGTCGGCCCTCCGAAAAGAGGACGTTAAACAAACTCGCCGGCGCACTCGTTTTCCTGCTCTCGTTCGCGCGTGCCCCAAGCTCGTTTGTTACTCCTCATGGCGTTGTTCGCGGCGCCGCTTACCTTCATTCAAACACGCGCGGCGCAGGAAATCTGCACCACGTGCGGCGCTTATGTCGGAGTCACCGGTGACTTCGCGCACCGCAAGGAACCGGCTACTTTGGTCATCGACGGAGCCGGTGAGGACGTTTCCGCCTTCCACGAAGACATCCAAGGTACCGTTTTCACCGTAGGCGTTTCCGGTCTGCCCACCGGCACCTACACCGTCGAGATCCGCGCCGCCGAGACCGAGTTCGAGCAGCCCGGCAACCGGGTCTTCAGTATCCATTTATCGGATACAGAGTTGGCGAAAAACATCGATCTCTTCGTCGCGGCCGGTGGCGCCAATCGGGCCGCGGTTTTCAGCGGCTCGGTAGAAAAAGAAGAAGACGCTCTGCGCGGACCGCTGCGCATCACCTTCACCGCTCACCACGGCCGCGCCAAATTCAACACACTCTCCGTTCGAAACGCGGCGGGCAAACAGGTCGTGACGTTACGCGCGGCCGATCTTCAGGACGCATTTTCCGAAGCCGCCCTGCGCGTTCCGGAAATCTCCACTCCGCCGATCTGGCGCGATCCCGCGCATCCCCTTAAGGAGCGGGCGGCCGATCTCATTCGCCGTCTGTCGCTCGCCGAGAAAGTCGAGCAGCTCAAGAACGCCGCCCCGGCGATCCCGCGGCTCGGCTTGCCCGCGTACGACTACTGGAACGAAGCGCTTCACGGCGTCGCCAACAATGGTGTTGCGACAGTGTTTCCCCAAGCCATCGGCGGCGCGGCGTCGTGGAACCCCGCGCTCTTCCGCGAGCAGGGCCGCATCATCGGCATCGAGGGACGCGCCAAGCACAACGACTACGCGACGCGGAACAACGGCGATTCCAAGTGGTGGGCCGGGCTCACGTTCTGGACTCCCAACATCAACATCTTTCGCGACCCGCGATGGGGCCGCGGCCAGGAAACCTACGGCGAGGATCCGTATCTCACCGCCGAAATCGGCGTCGAATTCGTGCGAGGCATACAGGGCGATCATCCGGACTACATGCTGGCCATGGCCTGCGCCAAACACTTTGCGGTTCACAGCGGACCGGAAGAAGCACGCCATCGTTTCAACGCGGTCGTTTCCGAGCGCGATCTCTACGAGACTTATTTGCCGCAATTCGAACGCGTGGTCCGCGAAGGCCGGGTGGCCGGAGTCATGAGCGCGTACAACGCCGTCAACGGAGTCCCTGCCACCGCGAGCTCCGCATTGCTCACCGATCTCTTGCGCAAGCAATGGGGCTTCGACGGATACGTTGTCTCCGATTGCGACGCCGTGCGCGACATCTATGGCGAGGGTCAGCATCGATTCGTGAAAACCGTCGAGGAAGCCGCCGCGCTCGCGATCAAGGCCGGTTGCAATCTTTGCTGCGGCAGCGACTACCAAGCGCTCGTGCGCGCCGTGCAGCGCGGGTTGGTCACGGAAGCGGAGATCGATCAAGCACTCTACCNCACGCTTTGGACGCGCTTCCGTCTCGGNATGTTCGATCCGNCGGAACGCGTGCCTTTCAACCGCTACACTTTGGCGGACAACGACACTCCCGAACATGCGCGCGTCGCCCACGAGTTGGCGCGTCAGTCCATCGTGTTGCTCAAAAACAACGGACTCCTTCCGCTCGAAAGAACCAAATTCAAACACATCGCCGTGATCGGGCCCAACGGCGACTCGCGTTCCATGCTCGAGGGCAACTACCACGGATCCGCCTCGAAACCCGTGTCCATCCTCGAGGGCATTCGCCGCGTCGCCGGTCCCGACGTCGTGGTCACTTTCGCGCTGGGCAGCCCTGTCACCACCAAGCCCGGCACCGCCGCATGGAGCGCGCAGGACAATACCACCACGAGATCCGTTGCCGAACTCAAGGCCGAGGCGCTCGCAAACGCAGCGTCAGCCGATCTCGTTATCTATGTCGGCGGTATTACTCCCGCCCAAGAAGGTGAAGGCTTCGATCGCGACGCGATTGAGCTGCCTGTCGAGCAGTCGGAGCTGTTACGCGCACTCCACGCCACGGGGAAACCCATCGTGATGATTAACTGCAGCGGCTCGGCCATGGCGTTGCCTTGGGAAGACGAACATCTGCCCGCCATCGTGCAGGCGTGGTATCCCGGCCAATCCGGCGGCCTCGCGGTCGCCGAAATTCTCTTCGGCGAAGTCAATCCGTCCGGCCATCTGCCCATCACCTTCTACCGCAGCACCGCCGACCTGCCTTCCTTCGACGACTACTCGATGAAGAACCGCACTTA
>Ga0065721_10049321_pt1 | contig 37540 bp, 30 predicted proteins | sample Mesricmetagenome_FD_59108 | JGI IMG/M metagenome (GOLD analysis project Ga0065721, IMG submission 59108) | Mesophilic microbial community from rice straw/compost enrichment Sample: eDNA_1 v2 (version 2) | ecosystem: Engineered > Solid waste > Grass > Composting > Bioreactor | place: USA: Davis... | reverse complement strand
CGCCACATCGGCGGCAGCCGCGGAGCCGGCCGGAACCCCGTTCATATGATCCGCCAGCCTCGCGCCTGACTCCCGCCCCCGCAGGATCGGGCCGCAAGCTGCCCGGATCTTGTGACTGCCGCTGCGGCAATATTTGCATCAAAGATCGACGAGCAGACTGAAGCCGCCATAGGACATGCGCTTCACGTCGAACGGCATCGCATCGTTGTCCATGTTCAGGCGCGGGTCTTTCATCACCTTCGCGTTGACCCTGTCGCGATGGGCCCGCGACTTGTACACGATCCAGGAGAAGATGACGGCTTCGCTGCTCTTCGTGTTGCAGAGTTTCGGGAACGGCGTGCCGAATTTCTGCTTCAGGTCATCGCCGACACACTCGCAATATTCCAGCGCGCCATGTTCCTTCCAGATCTTGCCGGCCTTTTTCGACATGGCCTCGTAGGCTTTCAAGTTCTTCTTCGGGACCACGATCACGAATCCGTCTGCATAGCGGGGCATCTGCATCTCCTTGTCAAAAGCTCGACTGTCGAGTTTGGCGCAGATTCTACTGACGCCGCGGAGGCCAGCGCCAATTCGCAACCTGCGCCCCCAGAGCCGGTTACACTGGGCTACCCGAAGAGCGACGCAACCAGGAGGCAGCCATGGCCGACATCATCTTCTTTCACCACCCGCAAAGCCGCGGCCGCATTGTGCATTGGATGCTCGAGGAAGTGGGTGTGCCGTACCAGACGCAGCTGTTGCGATTCGATCGCGGCGAGCACAAGGCGCCGCAGTTTCTCGCGGTGAATCCGATGGGCAAGATCCCGACGATCAAGCACGGCGATACCGTCGTCACCGAGGCAGCGGCCATCTGTGCATATCTCGCCGATGCATTCCCGGCCGCGAATCTGGCGCCGCCGGTGAATTCACCGGAACGCGGCACGAATTATCGGTGGATGTTCTTCGGCGCCGGCTGTGTCGAGCCGGCTCTCGTCGATCAGATGTTCAAACGACCGCCAGTGGATCGCCCCGGGGCATTGGGTTACGGCAGTTATGCAGACACCCTGAATGCGCTGGAGAAAGCGGTCTCGGCAGGCCCGTTCATTCTGGGCGACCGCTTCAGCGCGGCCGACGTCTATGTCGGCTCGCAGATCGGCTGGGGCTTGATGGCGAAATCGCTGGAGCCGCGCAAGGCATTTCAGGACTACGTGGCTCGCTGCACCGAGCGGCCGGCATTCAAACGCGCGGCCGCTCAGGATGAGCAATATATGAAGGACCTGCAGGCGTAACGGTCACACCCGCACGAAGATGGCAAAGGCGAGGGAGCCGAGCAGCGCCCACTTGATCACGTAGTACGCGGTTCGATTCCACGCCTTGACGCGCTTGCCCAGCAATCGAAACTGATAGGCGTAGCCGAACAGTCTGTTGAGCACGCCGACCTTCTCGCCCTCGACATTCTGAGTCGCCGCCGCGCGCACCAGCGGCTTGCCGACGAATCGGTTCAACACGCGGGCGAACGGATTCGACAACGGGCGCTCGACGTCGCAGAACAGGATCAGCCGTTGCTGATCGGTCTGGTTCTCGGCGCGATGAATGTATGTTTCATCGAACACCACCGGCTCGCCGTCCTTCCAGTAGTACAGCTGACCGTCGACGATGATGCGACACGCTTCGGAGTTCGGCGTGGAGAGGCCGAGGTGATAGCGCAACGAGCCCGCAAACGGATCGCGATGTGCAACCAGGCGCGCACCCGGCGGCAGCAAAGCGAACATCGCTGCGTTCACGGTGGGAATGCTCGCGAGCAACCTGGCGGTCTTCGGACAGAGCGTTTCGGCCGACGGTAGAAAGTCGCCGTACCACTTGAGGTAGAAACGCTTCCAGCCGGTCCGGAAGAACGAGTTGAAGCCCAGGTCGTTGTACTTTGCCGCGGCGCGGATGTAACCCTCGTCGAACAGCTGCATCGCTTCGTCGCGAATCATCTCCCAGTTCTCGCGCAACGGCGCGAGCTCCGGAAAGTACTTCATCTCGATGAAGGGCTTGTTCGGCACCGCGGAAAACAAGTACATGAGCGCGTTGTACGGCGCCATGATCGTCGAGTGATCGAGCAATTGCCGTGACAGCCTGTGTCGGACGCGACCGCGATAATGCACGACCGCGCCACTGACGATGAAGGTGAGCAGGACCAGAAATCGCGGCCAGTGATAAAGGTAGGACATGCATCCTCCTGATCGAAAACCGGCCGCGCCCGAGAAGGTCACGCCCGGCGAAAAGCGGGACCTTAACTCACATGGTTGGAATCTTTTTACAATCGTGGATTCAGACAGTTTTTCCTCGCGTTCAACAATGGTTGCACACACATGGACACGTGCATCGATTAGCGCACCGCGACAACCGGCAGATCGATCTGGCTCGTCTTGCCCGGCGCGCGCCAGATGCGCTGCGTCGCTTTCACGTAGTTCTCCGGCTGCGCGAACATGATGTTCGGCACGAAGGTCTGCGGATTGCGGTCGTACAGCGGGAACCAGCTCGACTGGATCTGCACCATGATGCGGTGACCCGGCAGGAATGTGTGGCTCACCTGGGGCAGCGCGATCTCATAGTGCAACGCTTCGTTTGGCGTCAACGGCTGCGGGTTGGAGAGGCTCGCGCGATAGCGGCCGCGAAAAATATCCGCTGACAGCATTTGCTGGTAGCCGCCCATGCTCGGCTTCGCGGGCACTTCGTCCGGCCACACATCGATGATCTTGACCACCCAGTCCACGTCGCTGCCAGTCGTGGAGGCGAACAAGCGCGCGATCGGTTGACCGGCGACGCGCAGTGGCTGAGTCAACGGCTCGGTTTCATACACCAGCACGTCCGTGCGCGTGCTCGCGTGCCGCTGATCGTCCACCAGCCATTCACCCCAGCCCGATTCGGGCGCACTCTGCGGCAAGTTGGGTCGCGGCCGATAAGGCACCGGCTTCGCTGGATCGGAAACGTACTCATCGTAGCTGTTCGCATTGCCCGACGGTGCGTCGAACCCCAGCCGCCCGCCCGACAACAGATACATGGATCGCGACTTCTCCACGCACGCCACGGCGCAAGAGCGCGGCCAATGATCGTACCGACGCCATTCGTTCGCTCCGGTCTCGTACACCAGCACGCGCGGCGTCGCCGGCTTCGGCGCATCTTTCAGATAATGGTCGAGGAACGGCTGCATCACCTTGCTGCGGAACCAGCCCGCGGTGTCGCCGTTGAACTCGAGCGCGCCGAGCGAGCGGCCTTCGCGACGTCCCTGGCCGTGATTCCACGGCCCCATCACGAGATGGACGAGCTGACCGGTCGGATCTTTCGGCGCGAGCGCCTTGTAGAGCGCCGGGCTGCCGTAGATGTCTTCCTGATCGAACAGACCGCCGACGATCATCATCGGCACTTTCAGCGGCAATTGCGCCAGCAGCTTGTCGACGGCCTGCTCCTGCCACCAGCGGTCGTAGCTCGGATGTTCGGAGATCGCGCGCCAGAATCCGAGTTGATCCAGACCGCGCGACTTCGCGAGCGCACCGGCCGAACCGGCGCGCAGGAAGGTGTCATAGATGTCGTACTCGCCCCACCACCACTTGAACGCACCGCTGCGCGTGGACTGCTGGCCATAGATGAATTCGAGCGCGGAGCCCTGGCGGAACGCACCGTTATGGAACCAGTCGTCGCCCATCCAGCCATCGATCATGGGCGCGAACGGCACCACCACCTTCAATGCCGGATGCGGATTCACCGTCGACATCAAAGTGGTGTAACCCTCGTACGAGCCGCCCATCGCACCGACGCGCCCGTTACTTTCCGGGACGTTCTTCACCAGCCAATCGATGGTGTCGTAGGTATCGGTGGCGTGATCCACCCGGGTGGGGTTCACCGGCCCGCGCAGCGGACGCGTCATCACGTACTCGCCTTCGGAGCCGAATTTTCCTCGCACGTCCTGGTACACGATGATGTAACCGGCTTCGACAGTCGTGTCATTCATCTGCGGCACGACCGAGAGCAGCCGCGGACTGTTGGAGCGCGTGACCCGGCCACCTGCGTTGTAGGGCGTGCGCGTCAGGATGATGGGCGCCTTGGCGTCCACCGTGACGCGCCTGGGAATCAGGATGAAGGTCTTGAGCTTCACGCCGTCGCGCATCGGGATCATCACTTCACGCTTCGTGAAGTCGAAGCTCTCGACGCTGGGCGTGAACTTCTCCGGGGTTTCGCTCGGCAGCGTCTTGACGATTTCCGACGCGCCAGCAACTTGCAAGCCGATGCCGAGCGCGAGCATGCCCGCCAGGCTACCGATGATTGGCTGGGACACCTTGTCTCTCCTCCCTATGCACGGAAACGATGCGGTCGAGCTTAGTGGCTCGTGTCATACGCCGGCAATGCACGAGCGCGCCCGCATATCAATGTGGATGCAAATCGCGACACTCGCTATCATCGGAGCGTCTCCCACGTACGCCTAGCCCGGATGCCGCACATCGAACTGCCGCGCGCGCTCGAGGATTACTTTGCGTTCGCTGAAACCGAGCCGACGCGCAACGGCCGTCGGTTCTCGATCACGTTGCCGTACATGGATGGCGAGCGACTGGACCGGCTGCAATGGTGGTATCACGTCTCGCCCGCGCAGGAGCAGATGTACGAGGGCACGGGACTGGCGTTTCATAGAAGCCGCGCCATCGAGCGGTTCCGCCGGCACATCGAGCGCTGGCTCGAAATCACCGCCCAGCGTTTCCACGGCGACGAGCCCATACCACGCCTCGGGCTGCAACGAGAGTCACGACCGGCCGATCAGCCGATCGACAAAGTCGTGAACGGCTGAATCGCGCTCGCTACGGGGAATCCCCGAACCAGGGCCGCCGACCGGGTCCGCGGCCCTGCCCGATGGGGCTATCGGTACTGACGGTCTCGCGTCTTCAGCTCCACCTTGGTGCCGAAGTGGAACACGACGCTGAAGTTGATGGTGCCGATGCGCTGATCGCGATCGATCACCGAATAGCCCAATGCCACGCCGAGCGATTCGCCCATGAACTCGGGCTGATGCTCGATCTCGATGCCATAGGTGTCCTGCTTGTACAGGTCGCCGCCGGAGAGCGTGACCTTGAGGCTGTCGAGCGGATACCAGCTGGCGCTGAAAATATCCGATTCGAGCTTGGCGCCGTCTTCCGGTTCGGTGGAGGTATGCACCGCGCCGAACGTGAAATCGCCCAGATAAGCTTCGGCACCGACCCGGTAATAGTCGATGCCCATGGTGTCCTCGCCGGTCGAAACGAACACCGACTCGTCGCCGCAATCGGAAGTGACGTTGCCCTTGCCGTACGAGGCCGAAATGCGGCCGAGAGTCGGCTTGCGTGCAAACACACTCACCGCCGCATCGGCATTGTTGAATCGACAGGTCTGGCGCGAGGAAGTCTGAGAAGCCACGTCGAACAACACGTCACTGGTGCGCGCGGTGGTTCGAGAATAGCTGCCGGACAGCGAAGCGCCGAACAGATCGCCCACCGGCATGGTGGCGACACCGCCCAGGCCGAAGGTGCCGTTCGAGGTGCTGTCTTTCGTGTCGCTGTCGCTCGCGATCAAGCCGAGCGAGAAGTTGGTCGCCTGCACCGCGCGTTGCGCCGGTTCCGCCGCCGCGGCGACGTTGGCTACCAGAGGCAAGCTCGCCAGCAGCGCAGCACTGATAAAGAGTTTTTGTGAGTTCATGGAGGGGCTCACAGTGCTGGCGTGGGCTGCACGACGATGCGAGCGCTGCCGGCAATGAACAGGGTGCCATTATCGGGAGTGATGGTCATGCGCACGCCGGTGCCTGGATCGGGGATCGGCTGCACCGGACCGAGCGCGGTGTAAGCGGCCTCGTCGCGATCGACGCTCACGTCATAAACGAGGATGCCGCCGGCAGCCGTGTCCACGGCGTACGCACGAGAGCCATCGGATTTGAGAGCGACCGCGACCGTCGTGTCCGGCAGCGTGCCGAGCAGCGCAAAATTGCCGTCATAAACCCTGGTGCCGTTCAGCACGACGCGAGTGAGCGAACGATTCAGCGCCGGCACGACACCGTTCTGCCGCAACGACACCGCGCTGGCGGTCAGCGAATTGGTGGACGTGGTGTAAACATATACCGGCACGTCGCTGGTCAGACTCGGGTCGCCCTGACTGAGCACCGCACCGGCGCCGTTCGCCGACATGACCGGCGTCGCGTTGTTGAGCACGATGCCGTTGAGCAAGATGGTCCCGCTGGCGGGCTCGAACAGATAGCCCTGGGTCGAGCCGCTGGTGGTCAGGCTGGTCGTGATCAGCGCGCGGTTGTCGTTGCCCATCACGATGTTCTTCAGGAACGAATTCGTTGCCAGCGACGGCGCGGCGACGCTCGTTCCCTGCGCCAGGGTCACCGGATCGACGGGTATGACCGCGGTCTGATTGATAGCAAACAATTGAGTGCCATCCGCGGACAGAGTGGCGTCGAGCAGCCCGGCTGCGGCCTGCGCCGGCGCGCTCCAGACTCCGTTTTCATACTGATACCGGACGATGGGATTGCTCGGCGCAGTGTCGGTCACCGTGAGCAACGCCTGTCTTTCGGCGTCGTAGATCAGCGTGCGCACCGCCGTGGTCCCCGGCAGATGGTCCAGCGTCGCGGCGGCGTAAGCGACCGGATCGAGCACTTTCAGTGCGACGTCGGAGGGAACCTCGCCGCTATGGTTGGAGGTGTCGAGATGAATGGTGTAGTCGCCCGCGGGCAGCGCCGGATGGGTCGCGATCATCTCGGTGCCGGCGTTGTTCACGGTGAATGAGGTGGCAGCCGTGTCGCCGAATCTCACGCCGCTGATGTTGAAAGCGCGCAAGCCCTGGCCACTAATGACGACCGTATCGCTCACACCCGCCGCCGCCACATAGGGCGCGACGCTCAGGATCGCCGGAGAGATCTGGTAACTGACCGAAACGGTGGCCGTGCTGCCGGCCGCCAGCCGGCTGCAGGTGGTGTCGGCGCAGTTGTAGCCGGTCACCGCCACCGCCCCGACGAACGCACCCGGCCCGATGCTCGAAGGCGTCGCCGGCACGATGGTGATCTCGGCGGTACGGCCGTTCAGCACCGAGCTGGTCGAGGCAATCGCATCGCCGCTGTGGACCACGGACAGCTGCACGACGTCCTTGCCGAACGTCGCGGTCAGCGACTGAGCCGCCGGCGCCGGGGCGCTCGGGCCCGAGGCGCTGAAAGTAATCGCATTGGTGGAGATTTGGGTCTGGGAGGCTTCATCGCCACCGCCGCCGCCGCCACAGCCGGCCAGCAACCCGAACAACAAAAACCCTGCTACGCGGCGGGCACCGGGTAGATAGTGCACTTTCTCTCCCAAAAACAGGCGCATCGCGCGCTCGATGGAACGCGCGATGCTACCCGATCAAACTGAATACGGGATGTATGTGCAGCTATTGTGTCACAAGCCCTGATCCTTGGTCTCCCTTAGAAACAGCGTGCCGACGATGGCCGTCATGACCGCCACCACGATGGGATACCACAGGCCGTTATAGATGTTGCCGGTGGCCGCCACGATGGCGAACGAAGTGACCGGCAGGAAGCCGCCGAACCAGCCGTTGCCGATGTGATATGGCAGCGACATGGAGGTGTAACGGATGCGGGTGGGAAACAGCTCCACCAGCCACGCCGCGATCGGCCCGTACACCATGGTCACCAGGATGACCAGATAGGTGCACAGCGCGATCACCATCGGGTAGTTCACTTCCGCCATGTTGGCCTTGGCCGGGTAACCGGCGCCGGCCAGCGCGCTCTTGAGCTGCCCGGCGAAACTGTCGTTGGCGGTTTTGAATTCGGCCTTGCCCAGCGTGTTGCCGGGGAAGGAGTCGAGCACCACGGCGGTGTCGCCAGTGCCGATACGCACGCGCGCCACCGAGCCAGCCGGCGCCGCTTCGTTGCCATAGGGCACGCCGGCTTTCGCGAGCGCCGACTTGACCACGTCGCAGGACTGGGTGAACGCCTTCCTGCCGACCGGATCGAACTGGAACGAACAGTCCGCCGGGTCGGCGATCACCGTCACCGGTGCAGTCGCGACCGCCCGCTCGAGCGCCGGATTGGCGAAATGGGTGAGGCCCTTGAACACCGGGAAATAAGTGAGGGCGGCGAGGATGCAGCCGGCCATGATGATGGTCTTGCGTCCGATCCGATCCGAGAGCGCGCCGAACACCACGAAGAACGGCGTGCCGATCAACAATCCGGCGGCGATGATGAGATTGGCGGCTTTGGCGTCGACCTGCAGGATCTTCTCCAGGAAGAACAGCGCATAGAACTGGCCGCCATACCAGACCACCGCCTGGCCGGCAGTCGCGCCGAACAGCGCCAGCAGCACGATCTTCAGATTCTTCCAGTTGCCGAACGCTTCGGTGAGCGGCGCGGTCGACAGCTTGCCTTCCTTCTTGATCTCCAGGAACGCCGGCGACTCCTGCAGCTGCAGACGGATGTACACCGAGATGCCGAGCAGCACCAGCGAGAGCAGGAAGGGAACGCGCCAGCCCCATACGTCGAACTCCTCGCCGAGCGAGATCCGACAGACCAGGATGACCAGCAGCGATAGAAACAAACCCAGGGTCGCCGTGGTCTGAATCCAGCTCGTGTACAGGCCGCGCTTGCCATCGGGCGCATGCTCGGCGACATACGTGGCCGCGCCACCATATTCACCGCCGAGCGCGAGGCCTTGCAACAGGCGCAACACGATCAGAATGATCGGCGCCGCGACCCCGATGGCCGCGTAGCTGGGCAACATGCCGACGATGGCCGTCGACGCGCCCATGATGACGATGGTGATCAGGAAGGTGTGCTTGCGGCCGATCAGATCGCCGAGCCGGCCGAACACCAGCGCGCCGAATGGCCGCACGAAAAAGCCCGCCGCGAACGCCAGCAGCGCGAAAATGAAGCCGGTGGTTTCGTTCACACCGGAAAAGAACTGCTTGGAAATGATGGCCGACAGCGAGCCGTACAGGTAGAAGTCGTACCATTCGAACACGGTGCCGAGCGAGGACGCGAAGATCACGCGCCGGTGCGACTGGTCAATGCCGCCAGCCTTGGGCTGGGACAGCGTCTGTGGTGTGGTGGCCATGTTTTTCCCTGCCGGATGTGTTCTGGAGAACGAATGCTTTTTCAGAATGAGTAGCGGGCGACCGCCTGCACGCGCCGCATGGAACCGCTCGCGCCACTTTCGATCTCCCGCTCGGCGACCCGCAGCTCGACCCCGAGATCGAGTTTGGCGAGCGGCGAATAAAACGTATTGATGGCCCAGGACCAGCTGGACGCGTTGGCACTGCCGCCGGTCAGGCGCGGATCGTTGTCGTAATCGGATGCCGATAACATCAGCGTGCTGCGTACCCGGTCGTTCCAGACCTGACGCCAGGCGGCAAAGGCGGCCCAACCCGAGATCGCTTCCAGCTCGCCCTCGGCGGTCAGCACCGCATCGTTGGCGAAGTTGACGCCGACATAACGGCCCAGCCCGTCGCCGCCGGTGATCGAAAAGCGCAGATCGTGCCGGCCGAAATTGATCCTGCCCGCCAGCGACAACGCCGCCCCCTGGGTCGAATCGTTCACGGCGCCGGCACCGGTCGTTTCATATTTCAACTGACGCACGAGGGCGGCCGCGCGCAGCACGCCGTTGCCGAGCTTCCAGGTGTAGGCCGCGGTGAAATCGGGAATGCTGTTGTCGTCCGAAGCGATGCGCGCGCCACCGCCGAACGGAGTGATGGTGGTCTCGGAATTTTCCGCCGAGAAAGACCAGTTGCCGAGCGTATAGCGCAGCATCGGTTGGCGCACGAAGACGGTGCCGTCGGTGGGACCGATGAAGTCAGCCGTTTCCGGCAGCGTGGTCGCATCCATGAAGTTGCTCCAGGTCTGACCCGCCAGCCAGCGGCCATATTGAAGGTATGCGTGCCGGACTTGCACACCATACGTGTTCGTGGCCCGTTCATCGCCGAGCGAGGAGCCATACAGATCCACTTCCAGCCGCGATGACAGCAGGCCCCCGCCGGCCAGATCGGTATCGGTGCCGAAGATGAAGCGGGACTGTTTGATGTGAGAATCGAAATCGACGCCTTCGCCGGCGCCGCCGACCGGGATGGTCGCGGGCAGATAGAAGTCGCGACCGATGCTGCCGTCCGCGATCTCGCCATCCTGGTAGTCGGACCACGAGGCGTCGAGCTTGACGAAGCCGCTGTATAGAAACCGGGTCCCGGCAGTGGCATTCGGTGTGATCGGCCTGGTCTGGACAGCGGGCGTGTCGACGATGGCTCTGCTGGCATTGCTCGGGGGCGCACCTGACATTTTTTCTCTCAGCTCGCGCAGTTGTCGTTCCAGCTCGTCGATTCGCGCTTCCAGTCCGTGCTGCCGTTCGTCTGCCCCGGCATCCGCGGCCCGCGCTGCCAGCGAACCCGCCATGCCGGTGGCGGCAATGGCCGACACGATCAGAACCTTCCTTAGCTTGATCATTGTCCATCCCCTGCTGACAAGTCGGCGCGAGCATGCGCGCACGGCTTGCGAGCCGGCCATTCATCTTTGGTCGAAGCCGCCGCCGGCGCCATTCGACGAAAGTCGAATAGTGAGCGGCAGGTCGTTGGCGGAGGCTGCGCAGGACGCGAGTCATGGTCCCGGGCAATGGAGTTGCCGCAAGTGACGCAAGCATGGAGTATTGCGCGCGCAATGAAGCGCGCCGTCCTGATCGCCGATGACCACCCCCTGTTTCGTGATGCACTCAAGCTCGCGGTGGCTCAGGCCGTTCCGGGCGCTCAGGTCATCGAGGCGGACACCGTGCACTCGTTGTTCGCGGCGCTCGATGCCCATCCCGATCCGGAGCTGCTGCTGCTCGACCTGAACATGCCGGGTGCGCAAGGCTTCAACGCCCTGGTGCAGGCCCGAGCGAATTTTCCCACGGTGCCCATCGTGGTGATTTCGGCGCGCGAAGATCGACGCATCATGCAACGGGCGTTGGGACATGGTGCTGCCGCGTTCGTGCCCAAGTCCGCCTCGATCGACCTGATCGTTGCGGCCTTGCGCGCCGTGCTGAGCGGCGACACCTGGTTGCCCGCATCGGCTGCGACGGGTGGCGATCCCGCGCCGCTGGATGAACAGGAAATCGATGCCACGACGCGTCTGGCGACTCTGACGCCACAGCAGTTTCGCGTACTGGCGATGCTGTCCTCGGGTTTGTTGAACAAACAGATCGCAGCCGAGCTGGACGTGTCCGAAGCGACCGTCAAAGCTCACGTGAGTGCGGTCATGCAAAAGCTCGGCGTCAGCAATCGGACGCAAGCCGTGCTGCTGGCGCAGCGACTCTCGCTGGATCAGCCGTAAGCGCCACGATCAGCGCCCGCAAGGCTGCCGGGCGCAGCGGCTTGCGCAGCACCTGAAACCCCAGCGCATTCGCACGTTGCGCCAACGCAGCCGTCCCGTCGGCAGTGACCAATGCGCCAGCTCGCATTCGGGTGGCATCTCTCGGCACCAACTCATCCAGAACAGCCAGGCCCAGGGGCTCGCCGCCGAGGTGATAGTCCGCGAGCACCAGATCTATCGGCCGGTTTCGCAGAATCTCATGCGCCTCCGCAGCCGTGGCGACGCAAAGCACGTCGATGCCCCAGCGCGTCAGCAACTCGCGCATGGCATCGAGGATGTTCGGATCGTCCTCCACGCAAAGAACACGCAAGCCTCGCAGTCCGGCAACGCTCGTCACCGGCATCGGTGTCGCCGCTGACTCGCGTATGACGCCCTTGCCGCGCGCCACCCGCACACTGAAGGCACTGCCCTTCCCAGGCGTCGAACGCAACGTGAGTTGAGTTTGCAGAATGTGAGCGATGCGATCGCAGATCGACAGTCCCAGGCCGAGCCCGCGCTCCCCCCAGGGCGAGTGATGGTCCAGGCGTCGAAACTCCTCGAAGATCACGCTCTGGCTTTCGGCCGCGATGCCCGGACCGGTGTCGATGACTTGAAACTCGACCTGATTGCCGGCCCGGCGACGGACTCCCACGACCACCCGACCGCTGCGCGTATAACGCAAGCCATTGCTGATCAGATTCTGCAGCACCCGGCGCAGCATCCGTTGATCGGTGTACACCTGCACGCGCGTGGCATGTACCCGCAGCTCGAGGTTGCGCTGCGCGGCCACAGGTGCGAACTGTTCCTTCAAAGAATCCAACAACGCGCCGGCGTGGAATTCGCTCAGCTCCGGCTGAATCGCACCGGAATCCAGCCTCGAGATGTCGAGCAGCCCATCGAGCAATTCCTCCGCCGCATGTAACGAGTTCTCGACCCGGTCGGCCAACTGCTCGATCTGCGGATGTTGCAGCTGCCCGGCATGACCACGCAGCGCGGCGTTGAACAATCGCGCAGCGTTCAACGGCTGCAGCAGGTCATGACTGGCTGCGGCGAGAAAGCGCGTCTTGCCCAGATTGGCCTTCTCGGCGACCGCGGTGGCTTCGGCCAACTGCCGGGTTCGCTCGGCGACGCGTTGTTCCAATGTTTCATTGATCTCGCGCAGCTCCGCTTCGACATGCTTGTACATGGTCACGTCATTGAAGGTACTGACGTAACCGCCGTCGGGCAGCGGCTGCCCACGTACTTCGATCACGCGGCCGTCGCCACGTCGTCGTTCGGAAAGGTGAGTCGAACCCGCGCGCATGTGCGCCAGCCGTTTCTCCACGTGCACCTCCGGATCGCCGGGGCCGTACCAGCCGCGCGCGGCGTTGTATCTCATCAGATCGGCAATGGGACGGCCGGCGCGCATCAGCTCCGGCGAATAGTCGAGCAACTCCACATAGCGACGATTCCATGCCACCAGCCGCATCTCGGCATCGATTACGCTGATTCCCTGCGGCATGTTCTCCATCATCGCTTCCAGCATTTCGCGGTTGAAGCGCAGCTTCTGGGATGCTTCATCGAACAGCGTGACCACTTCGCTGAACTGCAGGCCGGCGCCTCGCAGCGCGCTGGTCAGTACCATTCGGGCCGAAGCTGCACCGAGCGCGCCGGCGAGCTCGCGCTCCAGGCCTTGTAACAAACCGACGTCGGCGCGCTGTGTCGGCGAATAGTCGCGCCCCTGCTCCTGCTCATAGCGCTCGAACCAGGAGCGAGCCGCAGCAGGCCCCAGCAACCGCTCGGCGAGCAATTGCAGATCCGCAATCGTCGCCGATCCCGGCAACAGCTTGGCGCGGCGTGCATCGGCGCCCGCGATGCGTGGCGCAAGTTGCAACCGCTCGCCAATCGCCGGCGGCGAATACAACGACATGCCGACCAGCGCGATCACGTTCACCAGCAGCGACCAGAACACTCCGTGCGTCAGGGGATCCGGCCCGGCGAAACCGAGCAACGCATGAGGCGCCAGCGTGGCGATACCCATAGGCCCCTCGGTGATCCAGTCGTGCACGATGAATGTCGGCAGCAACAGGGTGTAGATCCAGACGAGAAATCCACCGCACAGCCCAGCTAGCACACCGACCCGGCTCGCGCCGGACCAATACACCGCAGCCACCACCGCAGGCGCGAACTGCGCAACGGCGGCGAACGCGAGCAGACCGATCGACGCGAGACTCGATCCGTTCGGCACCACGCGAAAGAGAGCGAACGAGACCAGCAGGATGGCCAGGATGGCGGCGCGTCGAATCCAGAGAATGCCGCCGAGCGCGGGCGGTCGCCAACGCCATAGCGCCGGCAGCACCAGATCGTTGCTGACCATGGTGGCAAGAGCGACCGTTGCAACGATGACCATGCCGGTCGCGGCCGAGAAGCCGCCGAGATATGCGAGCAGCGCCAGCCACTCGTGCCCGGCACTGAGCGGCAGCCACAATACGAACGAATCTGGCGCAATCGAGCCTCCGCCGGCGCCAGCAGCGATCGCTGCCGCGGCAATCGGCAGGACAACCAGACTGATGAGCGCCAGATACATCGAGAACCACCAGCGCGCGTGGCGCACATCTCCGACCTCGGCGCACTCCACGACGCCGACCTGGAACTGGCGCGGCAGACAGAATATTGCGGTCAGCGACAACAGCGTCTGGGTAACGAACGAAATGGAACGATTCACGCCGGCCGGCATCTGTTGCGCCGTGGCGAGCAGCGGCTCGATGCCATCGAGCTGCGTCAGCGCGAATGCTCCGACACACAGCAACGCCACCAGCTTCACCAGCGATTCGGCAGCCACCGCCAGCACCATGCCAGGATGATGTTCGGTCGCGTCCACCTGGCGGGCACCGAACAGGCTCGCAAACAATGCGAGCATCAGTGCGACCAGCAGCGCGCTGTCGCGATACCACGCGACGCTCTGTGCGGGCGCGCCGGCCGACAGCACCTCGATGCTCATCGAGATCGCCTTCAATTGCAGGGCGATGTAGGGAATGGCGGCGGTCAAGGCGATCAGGGTGACGGCGACCGCAATCTGGGGAGAACGGCCGAAGCGCGCGGCGAGCAGATCGGAGATCGAGGTGGCGTTCTGCTGCTTGGCCATGCGCAGCAGCCGCTCGAAGAACGGCAACAGGCACAGGAACAACAGCATCGGGCCGAGATAGATGGGCAGATAACTCAGCCCGTCGCGCACGGCGCTGCCGACCGCGCCATAGAAGGTCCAGCTCGAGCAGTAGACCGCCAGCGCCAGACTGTAGATCAGCGGCCGCAGCCGCGCGTGCTCGGGATATAAACGGCGGCGGTCGCCCCACCACGCAATGAAGAACAGGCCGCAGACATAGGCCAGTGAAGCGACCAGGAGCCCCCATCCCGAGATCATGGCTTCATAATACGCATGTGATCACCTACCACGTATTCCTGGATCGCAACCGCTTGCCGGGCGCCGCCGAATGGGCGCGCCTGATTCGCGACGCCGGTTTCGATGTCGAGCTGAATACCGACTTCGAGCCGGGCTCGCACAGCGGCTATCTGCCCTGCCCCGATGAGCGCACCGGTTTCGAGTATTACCTGGAGTCGTTCGCCCGGCCGACGATCGAGATCGGCGCCAGCGGCGCGAAAGCCATCGGTCGACGCAATTCCGTGGCCAGCCTGCGCTTCAGCGGCCGCGCTGCCGACCGCAAGGCCGCGAGCGCTGCGGCAGCCACGTTGACCGCCATGAGCGACGGCGTGCTGTTCGATACCGAGCCGGGCCATTTCATCTCGGCCGACGCCGCGCTCGCCTGGGCGCGCAACGAGCGTTATCAGCCGATCGCCACTTATCACCGCCGCGCGATGCGTCGCAAGGCGCGCCTGACGCCGCCCATCATCCTGCGGCTGCTGATCATTCTGTTCCTGGTGATCGCGATCTACTGGCTCAGGAGGTAACGGCGCGCGCGGGCGCGGGCGCCTCCTGCGCCTGTTCCATCCGATCGTGAAATGCCACCACACAATTGCGTCCCTGCTGTTTCGCCCGATAGAGCGCCGAGTCGGCCGCTTCGAAGAGCTTCTCGGCGTTCTCGAAATCGCCGTGTGACAGGCACGCGTACCCGACGCTGATGGTGATCGCCAGATCGCCGTTCAATGTTTCTTCCACCGTACGACGCAAGCGCTCGCTCATGATGGCGGCGGTCGGGCAATCGATGCCAGGCAGGATCACCGTGAACTCTTCGCCGCCATATCGACATGCGACCAGGGGCTTGCGGGCGAACTTGCGCAGCGCATGCGCGACCGCCTTGATCGCATGATCGCCGCGCGCATGGCCGTGCCGATCGTTGTAGCCCTTGAAGTGATCGATATCGAGCACCAGCAACGACAGCGGCTTCTGCTCCTGACGCGCGATGGCGAATTCCTGCGGCAACTTGTCATCGAACATGCGGCGGTTGCCGAGCAGCGTGAGCGGATCGGTGCGGCTCTGGTGCTGCAGCTCGTTCATGCGCGTGCTCAAGGTCATCGACAGCAGAATCATTTCCAGCAGCGAGCCGATCTGCCAGCCGTTCTGGGTGAAGAACGTGTGCGGCAGCACGCCGAACGTCTTGAGCAGGAAGATCACCGAGCCGCACAGGAACGAGCTCCAGGCGATCACGTAAAAGCGCGCCGGCCGCGAGCCCAGCACCATCGCGGCCCCCCCCATCACCAACATGAAAATGACGCCGATCAGCACCAGCCCGGCAATCGGCGCGATGATGGTCGAGTACGGCACGAACGGCGCCGCCAGCAGCAACGAGGCCGCGATGGCCTGCAATCCCCGGGCGGCCAGGTCCAGGCGCGGCGTAACTTCCTTGGCGCGCAAGATCATCCGCGAGAACTGCAAGCCGGCGAACAACGCGATGTTGATGAGCGCGACCAGACTGGTGTTGCCCCAACGCGGACTCTCCGGCCACAGGTACTGATACGCCAGGCCGTTGTGAATCAGCATGTACAGGCCGAACGTGCCGACGTACGCGAAGTACGCGAGGAAGGCCTGGTCGCGCACGGCGATGAACACCAGACTGCTCCACACCAGCAGCATGATCACGCAACCGTAGTAGATGCCGTACGCCAGCTGCTCGCGGCTGAGCGACTCCAGCAGCTCCATCGAACTGAACAACGACAGGCTGATGTCGATCGGTCCTTGCGACTGATAGCGCAGGTACACGACGCGCTCGGCCTGCGCCGGCACATGGATCGGGAACACGAAGTCGCGATGGGCGATGTCACGCGCCGCGAACTCCCGACGGTCACCGGTCTTGTGGATGCGCCACTCGCCCGCGCCGGTCTGTTCGTAAACGTCGAGATAGTCGATCAGCGGATAGGTCTGTCGAACGAAGATCTCGCGCTCGCGCGAGCCTGGGTTGCGAAATGTGACGCGCGCCCACCAGACCGAGCTGGTGAAGCCGACATTGGCCGCAGCCAGGCTGCCGGGGGCAAAGCGTGCATGCGTCACCTGTTCGAGGGACAAGGCGCCCTCGGGATCTTCGAGCAGATCGATGTGCCGGCTGAATTCCTCGACGTAGATCCGCTCGGCCGTGGGCAACTCGAATACCGTCGGGCCCGAGTCGGCATCGGCGGCGCGCGCGGTGCCGCTCAGTAGCGTGAGCAACAGCCAGACCGACATGCATGCCGTCACCCGGGACCAGAGCGGCCCGGTGAAAACGGCAATACGAAGCGGCGACATCGGCACTATCTCCTCCCCCATCCGTTGCGCCTCGCTGCCAGGTAGCGCAGACACGGCAACGATTTTGCCGCGAAGTATGCGACACCGCGATCAAAGCCGCGACCTCGTCAACGATGAAATATTGGAAGTGTGATGTCGTCTGCGGGCGCTGCGCGAGCCTGTCGGTACCTTGCGCGCCGTGCCGGGCAGGACGCCCGATGTGACAGCAGGATGCCCAAATGCAGCGGGCACAGGGACGTGCAGCAGCTTCCCGGAGCGCACGGATGCGAATTCAAAACACAACAGGGAGTGAGCGATGCGGCGGCTGATTCGTTGGGCGCTTGCGCTGGTGCTGGTCGCCGGCGTGGTGCTGGTGGCGGGCTTTCTCTGGTTCGTGCTGTGGCCGGTCCACACCATTCCCGCGCTCGAGCAGGTCGATGAGTACGTGTGGCTGGATCAAAACTGGGGCCAGGGCCAGCACACCGAGCAGCGGCAGACGTATTACTACACCGCTCAGGGCACCTCGATGCCGCAAGGCGCATCGGCCGGCGCGCTGCGTTACGACTGGTTCGTGCACCTGGAGCTGCCGTTCTCGCGCGAGCGCTTCGCCAGCCCCGATCACATGCGCAAGTACCGCTTCCTGGTCGATCCGGAGCCGAGCCCGGCCAATCCGGACCAGCTGCCGATCGGTTTCACGAGGCACTTCGATCCCGGCATCGGCCAGTACGTTCTGGATATCACTTGCGCCGCCTGTCACACCGGCGAGATCCATTTCACCAAGGACAGTCGCACCTACGCGGTGCGCATCGATGGCGGTCAGGCCATGCACGCCTTCACCGATATGTCGCGCGGCAGCTTCGCGCCGATGCTGCTGGCTTCGCTGATCGACACTGCAGTGAAGCCGTGGAAGTTCGATCGTTTCGCACAGCGGGTGCTCGGCCCCGGCTATCCGGATTCCAAATCGCAGTTGCGCTCGGCGCTGTGGGCGACCATCAAGGCCATGCTCGGCAGCGGTCAGAACAATCCATTGCGCAGGCTCTATCCGGTGCACGAGGGCTTCGGCCGCACCGACGCGCTGGGCCGCATCGGCAATACCGCGTTCGGCGATCACCTCTCGTCCAGCAATTACCAAGTCGGCGACGCGCCAGTGAGCTATCCGTATCTGTGGAACATCTGGAAGTTCGACTGGGTGCAGTACAACGGCTCGGTCGCGCAGCCGCTGGCAAGAAACATCGGCGAGGCGCTCGGCGTGGGTGCGATCTCCCCGTTGATCAGTGCTATGAAGGAGCCGCTGCCGCCGGATCATCGCTTTCGCAGCAGTGTCGATATCGCCGGGCTGCAACGGATCGAACACACTCTGCAGCAGCTCACGCCGCCCGCCTGGCCGGAGCACATCCTCGGCCCCATCGACACTGCCAAGGCGGAACAGGGCTCCAAGCTGTTCGAACAATACTGCCGCGAGTGCCACGGCCCGCATCTATCGACTGCCGCCCGCCAGCAGGCAAGCGCACCGCTCAAGCCGTTCCCCGAACTGGAATGGCGCATCGAAGTGATTCCGTTGGAACACATCGGCACCGATCCCAATGCCGCCCGAGGGTTCCTGGATCGTCGGTACGATCTTTCGATGACCGGGTTGACGAATGCCCAGCTCGCCGATGCTCTGCGGCCGTTGCTGGTGCGCTCGCTGGCTCGCGATGCTCGCTTCCGTCTGCGCGAAGTCGTTCGCTTGCGCGGCGAGCAACAACTGCCGTTGGGCGAGCTGCCGGCATTGCTTGCGAGCTATCCGGATCCCGATGCGAATCCCACGCCGAGCCTGCCGGAAACCAGCTTCGAAGCCATCGACACGGCATTGGAAACATTGCTGTCGCCGCTGCCGGTGCTGTCGGCCGCCCGGCCGGAAGATCCGCTCGACTGTGGCCTGGAGTGCCACACGCTCAACCTGCTGTGGGACGTGCGCAATGGCTCGACCAACATCGAGCAGACCGTCGCCGCCCTGGATGTGAAACAGCTGACCGAAGGCGTGGCACTGAACCTGGTCGGCATCCTGATCAAGAACCGCTTCTATGCGGACTTTGGGCTGGACTATGCGACTCAGCAATGCCTGGAAGGCTTCGGCGCACTGGATCTGCCGCAGCAGATCGCCGGTTACAAACCGCGCCCGCTGCAAGGCGTGTGGGCGACACCACCGTATCTGCACAACGGCTCGGTGCCCTCGCTGTATCAGATGCTGTTGCCGCCCGAGCGGCGCGATCGGAAATTCTTCGTCGGCCGCCGCGACTTCGATCCGGTGCACGTGGGCTATATGACGGCGCCGGATGCGGACGGCGATGACGACGGGTTCTGGCTGGATACCAGCATCCCCGGCAATCGCAACATCGGCCATGCGTTCGCGGCCGATGCGGCGACCTGGAACAAACATCGGCAGGATCCGCAGGCGAATCCGCTGCCCTCAGGGGTGATCGGACCGGAGCTGAGCGACGAGCAACGTTTCGCGCTGATCGAATATTTGAAAGTTCACCGCGACCCGCCGACACCGGAAGGTTTCCAGCCGCCGCAATGTGAGTTGTTCGGGCGCTCGCTCTGATCCGGCAATCTCGGGCGGCATGAGCTGCCGCCCGAGTGTCTGAATCACTTGCCGGCGCGCTCCGCCAGCTTCACGAACAGCGCATCGAACGGCTCCTTGAACTTCTTCACGCCCTCGCGCTCGAGCTGATCGCTGACCGCACCCAGCTCGATACCCAGCTGACGAAGGCCCTGCACCGTTGCATTCGCCCCGGCCAGATCGTCCTCGATGCGCACGACCGCGTCACCGTGATCGCGAAAGGCGTCGATCGTCGACGGCGGAAGCGTGTTGACGGTGTTGGGCGCGATCAGCGCGTCGACATACATCGTGTCCTTGTAGGCGGGATCCTTGCTGGACGTTGACGCCCACAGCAAGCGTTGGGGCTTCGCGCCTTTGCCTGCCAGCGCGCGCCAACGATCGCTGTTCGACCACTGCTTGTAATACTGATAAGCCAATCGCGCGCTGGCGATAGCGGCGCGACCGCGGAGAGCCTTGGCTTCGGAACTGTTCATCGCGTCCAGCCTCGCGTCGACCAGCGTGTCGATCCGGCTCAGGAAGAAGCTCGCGACCGAGGCGATCCCGTCGATCGGTTGCCCCGCCTGCACGCGCCGTTCCAACCCGGTCAGATACGCATCGACGACCGCGCGATAGCGATCGACGCTGAACAACAGCGTGATGTTGATGTTGACCCCGGCCGCGATCAGCTCGGCAATCGCCGGCAAACCCGCCTCCGTGGCCGGCACCTTGATCATGGCGTTGGGCCGGTTGAACGCCTTCCACAGCCGCAGCCCCTCTTCGATCGTGCCCTGGGTGTCGTCCGCCAGATGCGGCGAAACCTCCAGGCTGACGAATCCGTCGGCGCCGCCCGTCGAATCGTAGGTGGCACGGAACAGATCCGCCGCGGCCTGCACGTCATCGAGCGCCAGTGTCTCGTAGATCTCGCTGGTGCTGCGTCCGGCACGTGCCAGGCTCGCAATCGCGTCGTTGTATTCGGCGCCCTCGCTGATGGCCTTGGCAAAAATGGCTGGATTGGACGTCACGCCGCCGAGCGCATCGTCGGCGATCAGGCGGGCGAGATGCCCGTCGCGCAACCAGCTGCGGCGGATGTCGTCCAGCCAGATGCTCTGACCCAACTGGCGGACCTGGCGTAACGGATTCTGGGCTCGCTCGTTCATCTCGACACTCCAATGGATTCGCAGCGATGGTATCGGATCGTGGCCATTACCACTGTCGCGGCAATACAGCAATTCCTTACAATGGCTTGTTCTTCAGTGGCCGGTGAGTATCCTCGGCCCAACATCGCACCTCTACACCTATCGCAGCGCGCAATGCTCAACACGCTCCTGTCACCCCGGATGCTGATCCTGGTGACGTTTCTGGCATCCGTCACCTTCGTCCAGTTCCGTGGCCGTGTCCGGCACAAGTTCTCGCGACTGGTGGCCGACCACGCCAACCTGCTCGCGCCCTACAACACGCTGATGTATTTGTTCTCGGCGGTAAAAGCCAAGCCCTATGCCGACCCGCGCGACTTCCCCGAACTGCGCCAGGTCACCGAGCAGTGGCAGATGATCCGCGAGGAGGCACTGAAGCTGTTCGATGAGGGACATATCCGCGCGGCGTCGGGATACAACGACATCGGCTTCAACACTTTCTTCAAGCGCGGCTGGAAGCGTTTTTACCTGAAGTGGTACGGCGACTTCCTGCCTTCGGCCTCGGCGCTGTGCCCGAAGACGGCCGAGCTGCTGGCAAAAATTCCTTCCATCAACGCAGCAATGTTTACACTGCTGCCGCCCGGCTCCCGGCTCGGCGCTCACCGCGATCCGTTCGCCGGCTCGCTGCGATATCACCTCGGCCTGGTCACGCCCAACTCGCCCGACTGCTACATCATCGTCGACGGCGAGAAATATTACTGGAAGGACGGCGAGGCGGTGATGTTCGACGAGACATACATCCATCAAGCCGAGAATCGCACCGACGTGACCCGCGTGATTCTTTTCTGCGACATCGAGCGGCCGATGTCCAACCCCGTGTTGCGATGGATCAATCGCACCATCGGTCACGGCATGATTCGCGCGGCGGCAACACAGAACGTGCCGGGCGAGCACGTCGGCGTCCTGAATCATGTATTTTCTTACGTGTATCAGATTCGCGCGCTCGGCATTCGTATCAAGGAATGGCACAAGCCGCTTTATTACCTGCTGAAGTGGCTGCTGATCGCCGCGATCGGCTACGCCATCTTCGTCGGTTTCTGAGACAACGTCTCATTTGAATTTGCGCCCGATGCCGGGCGCATCTCGCTGGCCGCGGCGATTATTTCCTCCGCGGCTGCAATTCCCAGCTCGATCTCCGGTCGCCAATTTGCCGTCGCGGCGACGCTCCGCGGCCGTGCGCTTTTCCGCATGGAACTTCCGTGCGTGCATCTCGTTGGTTGCTTATTCTCGGCATGGTTTCTGCAAGCCTGTTGGCCATCGGGCTTCACTTGCCGGCGACGGGAGCTGCAATGACGATGCGTCTCGGACTCGCGTGTTTCACTCTGCTCTTTCCCGTGTTGGGCCTCGGCTGCGAAAGCGTCAATCGCGAGCAGTGCAAGCAGCGCTTCGAAGCGCTGGTGAATTACCGCACCGAGGCGATCACCAACGCTTTCGGCGATCTGCTCGGCACCTTGCCCACCGAGCTCGCTGTGAAATTCGTCCCCACCAAGGAGCTGGCCGACAACGATGGCAAAGAAACATACGACGCGGAACACCACACGCTGATATTTCCTCGACGCCTGCTCAGCTCGAAGATGCCCAATCCGATCCGCTCCGCGGCCTATTACTGGCCGTTCTACGAGAACGAACAGTATCGGACCACCTTCCCGGTGGTGCAGACCATCGATCAGTTGATCTGGAGCGCATACCTGCAGGAAGCCGCCAAGCGCCGCGGCCTGTCCTGGCCGCACAAGGACTGCAACTCGAGCGATCTGGGCGAGCGTCTGCCGTGCGAGATGCTGGTCGAAGGCATCAACGAACATCTGAAGGAAGTGCGCACGCCGATCTTCAATACCAACCGGCTCGACATGATCTGGCCGGAGGACTTTGCCAGCTTCCGCCGCAGGCTGTGGAACAAGGGCGATCAGCTGTACCTGGACGTGCAGCGCTATGGCGGGATTCTGTTGATCGGCCCGCTGATCGATCAGTTCGGCGTGCCGCGCGCGCTCGCGTATATCGCGCAGACACCGTTCCACATCGAAGACAACAACATGCGGCTGTCGGCGCAGCGTTATCAGGAGCGAGCGCGCAAGGTCCTCGATTAGGTTCCCGGATGTATGCGCCCGCCGGCCAGGGTCGCGGCAGGAATGCGCGACCCCGGGTTTCGATCCATCACCACATCAGATCGTCCGGGACGACATAGTCCTTGTACGGATCGTCCTCGGCCGGCTTGGATTCTTCGGCGTTCAGCTTGACGACGGCGCGTTCGTCGCGCTCCCGGATGCGCTCGGCGATCTCCGGCAGCACCAGGTCGTACTTGCCTTCGCAGCGGGCGATCATGACCGTGCCGGCGATCAGCTTTTCGCGCAAGGCCGTGTCGGCGGTGATCCGACGCACCTTGCCGCGATCGATGAAATTGAAATATTCCTCGCTGTCCGGCTTGGGCAGCCGATGCTGCTCGATGAGCTGCTTGATCTGCGCCCAGCGCTCCTTACGCTCCTGATTTTCCTGGCGCTTGCGGTTCAGCTCGGCATCGCGCGCGGCTTTCTCGGCCTGCGCCTTCGCGCGCGCTTCGGCAGCCCGCTTTTCCTGCTCGGCACGCAGCTGACGGTTCTTGGCCTGCTGATGTTGCTGCTGCTTCTGCTGGTTTTCGGCCTGGCGCGCCTGCTTCTTGTTGCCCAGGCCGGCGGCCAGCAACTGCTCGCGCAATGACATGCTCATCTCGAAGGCTCCGCACGGACTCCTTGGGGGACGGCGCCATTCTACGCAAACCACCGTCGGGCGGGAGTGCGAGCCGCCCGGAATCTCACGCCGATTGAAGTCCGCCGCCGCGCACCGTCTCTATCTCCCGCCGCGGCGGGGCACCGAACAGGCGTCGATACTCGCGACTGAATTGCGACGGACTTTCATAACCCACGCGATGCGCAGCCGCGGCGGCCTCCAGGCCTTCGGTGAGCATCAAGCGGCGCGCCTCGTGCAGGCGCAGGTGTTTCTGGAACTGCATCGGCGACATGGCCGTCACCGCCTTGAACCGGTGGTGCAACGACGATTCGCTCATGTGCGCGGCCGCGGCCAGGTCTTCGATGCGCAGCGACTCGGTGAATCGCCTGCGCAACAGCTCGATGGCACGCGCCACCCGATTCACCTGACTGTCGACGACACACAACTCACGCAATCGATGCCCCAACTCGCCGGTGAGCACTCGATAGTGAATCTCTCTCAGCACCAGCGGCGCGAGAATCGCCGCATCTCGCGGCTGCTCCAGCAACCGTGTCAGTCGCAAAACGGCATCGAGCAGTTGCGGACTGGTACGCGCGACATACAGCCCACGATCGGTCGAAGGCGGCACGGCGCTGCGGCCAACTTGCAACAGCAGCTCGCCGATCGTGCGCGCATCGAGCTCGAGACGCAGACACAGATACGGCTTCTCGGGCGTGGCCTCGATGACATGACCGATCGCCGGCAACGTCACCGACACAGTGAGGTAATTCAACGCGTCGTAGTAATAGATCTCGTCGCCGAGCACCGCGCGCTTCTTTCCTTGCACCACGATGCAAAGACTCGGGTCGTACAACGACGGCGTGGGCATGGACGGCGAACTGGATCGGATCACGGTCAGCGCCGGAATGGCGGACGGATGCACGCCGTCGGTGGGCGTCAAACGCATCACCAGCGCGGCCAGCTCGGCCTGCTGCTGATCCAGATTGGGCTCGACGGCGCGATCGGAAATGGGAAGGGCGGCGCTCATGGCTGCGGCCTGCGGAAGCTGGGGGTAAACGACGTCCCCGATCGGGCAAGGTTGCCAGTGCTTGAAATGCTCCCTCGAGCAGAACCGGTATGCCGAGTTTCGAGCATGGGGCTGGCCACTTCGCGATGATCAGGCTATTCGATCGGCCAATTATCAGCATAGTTCAGCTTCGGTGCGCCACGCGAGCCCGCCATCTTTGCAGGATCGGGCAAGAATCGCCCAGGAATCGGACAGTCGCGAGCGCACCGCTGACGGCCCTGTCAGGCTGCCGATAGCCCGCCGTCAGGTGCCGGCTACACTGAACAGCCGTTCGCGATCGGCGGCGGCGAGCAGGCGCCATTGACCTTCGGGCAGATCGCCCAGTTCGAGCCCACCGATGCGGCTGCGGTGCAGCTTTTCGACATGATTGCCGACCGCTGCAAACATCCGGCGCGCCTGATGATAACGACCTTCGGTCAGCGTCAGCCTTGCCTGCCTGGGCCCGAGCACTTCCAGCTTCGCCGGCGCAAGCGGCTCGCGCTCGGATTCGAGCATCAACTTGCCACTCGCGAATAGTTTTGTTTCGTCGCCGCGCAGATCGCGCGCCAGCGTTGCCTCGTAGACTTTCGGCAGCTTGGCTTTGGGCGCGACGATCTTGTGCAGCAGCTTGCCGTCATCGGTCATCAGCAACAGCCCGGTAGTGTCGCGATCGAGCCGGCCCACCGTGGCCACGATCGGATCGCGATGACGAAACCGCGTCGGCAATAAGTCATAAACGATCTGACCGGGATCGCTGGTCGAGCAGGTGTAGCCCACCGGCTTGTTCATCATGAGCAGCAGACCCGGCGCCGGATCCAGCGGCTCGCCATCGATGAGCACGCGCGCATGCTCGACCTTGTCGTCCGAGTACAGCACCTCGCCGTCGACGTCGGTGATGCGGCCGTCGCGAAAGATCGCGAGCACTTCCTTGCGACTGCCGTAGCCGAGATTGGCGATGAGCTTGAGCAATTTCATCGGGCGGCCTTGTCGGATTTCCGGGCCGACTTCGCACGCACCGCTTCGATGATCTTGTAGCCGTGCTGTTGAGCGACCGCGCGCACGCTCTCGAAGCTCTCGCTCAACACGTTCTCGTACGGCAAGTGACGGTTCGCCACCAGCCACAGCTTGCCGCCGGGACGCAGCGAATCGGCGGCTACCGCGATGAAACGACGGCCGATATCGGGCCGATCGATCCCCCGCTGCGCATGGAACGGCGGATTGGTGACGATGACGTCGTATGTATCGGGCAATCCTGCCGCCACGTCGTGCCAGCGATAGTCGATGGGCGTGCGAGCTTCGAAGCTCTGCAGATTCACGCGCGCCAGCTCCAGCGCACGATTCTCCGCCTCGTACACATCGAGCGCGGTGATGCCGGGACAGCGCGTCAGCAGCTCGGCCGACAAATAGCCGAAACCGGCACCGAGATCGGCAGCGCGACCCGCCAGGGTCTTCGGCAGGTGCTCCGCGAGCAATGCAGAGGCCACATCGATCCGATCCCACGCAAAGATTCCGGGCCGGCTCATGAAACGGCCTTCGGCGATGGGGCGCGGCGCGTCGAGCTCCTGCCAATGCGCGATCAAAGAAACATTCAGCCGCGCCAGCGAGGCCGTCCAGAACACGCGGCATTTGTTCTTGCTCATCGTCTCGACCTCGCCGGTGAGCTGAGCCAGATCGGCCTCGCTCGAGCGAGCGCCCTCGTCGTTGCTCTGGCTGACGATGATGCGACCGCCGGGCTTGGTCATCGCCACGGCGCGCGCCATGAGCGCACGTGCCTCGTCACGTTGACGAGGCGGCAATATCAGCACCAGCTCATAGGTTTTCGCCGCGCCAGGCACGTTGACGGCCACGCCGGCTCGCGCCAGCGCGTCCGCTTCGGGCTTGAAGCTTTGCTCACAAACCAGCCCGGGCAGCGGCCGCTCGTGCAGCGGCCAACCATCCCGCGCGCGAAGAAACATCGCGCCGCCTGCGGACCCACTTTGCGTTGGCCAAGGCAGGCGGCCTTCACTGAATGGCAGGAAGAGCGTTTCGAGCGCGGCGTCGCTGCGATCAGCCGGCATGTGACTGCAACAGCTTCTCGGTCGCGGCCAGCAGCACGCACACCGCGACACCTTGCACCGCTTCGGTCACTTCGGCCAGTTCCGGGAAGCTCGGCGCAATGCGGATGAAACGATCTTGCGGATCCTTGCCGAGCGGATGCGTCGCGCCCGCCGGCGTGAGCTCCACACCAGCTTCTTTCGCCAGCTGCACGACGCGCTTGGCGCAGCCGTCGAGCACTTCGAGCGAAATGAAATAGCCGCCCTTGGGCCGCGTCCACTGCGCCACACCCGTGCCGCCGAGCACTTTCTCGAAGGTCTCCAGCACCTGCTCGAACTTGGGGGCAAGGATTTCGCGATGCCGATCCATCAGCGCCGCCACGCCGCCGTTGCTGTTGAACAAGCGCAGATGACGCAGCTGATTGACCTTGTCGCCGCCGATGGTCCGCATGCTCATGTTCTTCAAGTACCACGCCGAGTTGTCCTTGGAGCTCGCGAACAGAGCGACGCCGGCGCCGGCGAACGTGATCTTGGAGGTCGAACCGAAGATGAATGCGCGATTCGGATTGCCGTGGCGCGCGCAGAGCTCGTCGATGTTTGCGATCTCGATGCGCTCCGCCGTCAGGTGATGCACGGCGTAGGCGTTATCCCAGAACAAACGAAAGTCGCGCGCGGCCGTCTTCATCTTCGCCAGGCGCTCGATGGTTTCGTTCGAATACACCGTGCCGCACGGGTTGCTGTATTTCGGTACGCACCACATGCCCTTGATCTGCGGATCGGCGGCCACCAGCCGCTCCACCGCATCCATGTCCGGGCCCGTCTCCAGCATGGGCACGGGAATCATCTCGATACCGAACTGCGCGCAGATGGAAAAATGACGGTCGTAGCCCGGCACCGGGCAGATGAAAGCGACCCGCGATTCGCGCGACCAGGGCTTGTCGCTGTCGACAGTGCCCTTCAGCATCGAATACACGACGGCGTCGTGCATCAGCGAGAGACTGGCGTTGTCGCCGAGGATCACGCGATCCGGACTGACACCGAAGATTGGCGCCAACTGCGCGCGCAGCTCCGGCAGGCCCTGCAGCTCGCCGTAGTTGCGAGTGTCCACGCCGCCGGCCATGTAGTCGGCGCCGGGCAGGCTCAGCAGCTCGTTGCACAGGTCCAGCTGTTTCGACGACGGTTTGCCACGGGTCAGATTCAACTTCAGCTTGCGCTCGGCAAAAGCCTGGTAGCGGCGGCGGATGTCTTCGTGGACGGCGCGCAGGTCGTTGGCGCCTAAAGTCGTCAGGTTGGACATGGGTGGCTGAAGCTCGGGCCGGTACGGCCGGTTGAGGGTAAATTCGCGGCTGCGGATCTTAGCGCTAAACTCAAAAAATCCCAGCAAGACAGGCCCATTCCCAGACATGACCTCCATCCTCATCGTTGGTGCCGGCGCGGTCGGTGCTCTGTTCGGCTCGGCGCTGGCCCGTCAGGGGGCCCAGGTTGCGGTGGTCTGTCGGTCGGATTACGACGTGGTGTCGCGTGAGGGTTACGACATCGTCAGCCCGCTGCTCGGCAACCATCGGTTCCGGCCGCACGCGGTGTTCAGAGAGGTGGCCGAATGCAAGACGCCGCCGGATTACCTCGTTCTGACGGTCAAAGTGCTGGAGGGTGTGGATCGTGCCGCGCTGATCCGCCCCGCCGTCGGACCCAGGACGGTCATCGTATTGATCGAGAACGGCGTGGACATCGAAGCGGAGATCGCCGCCGCGTTCCCGGAGAACGAGATCCTGAGCGGCCTCGCGCTGGTGGGGGTGGGGCGCAGCGGGCCGGGCCAGGTGAATCACCAATCCCTGGGCCAGCTGAACCTGGGTCGCTACCCGAACGGCAGCTCACCGGCCGCGGAGCACCTTGCTGCCTTGTTCAACGGCGGCGGCATCGGCTGCAGGCTGACGGACAACGTCGTCGGCGCGCGCTGGCAGAAGGCGGTCTGGAACGCGACATTCAATCCGATTTCCATCACCGGCGGCACGCTCGATACCGCGATCATGCTCGGCACGCCCGAGTCGACGGCCTTCATTCAGCGCGCGATGGAAGAAGTCTGCGCGGTGGCCGCGGCGGCGGGCTATCCCATGCCGCCGAAGCTGATCGAGCAATTGATCGGCAGCACCCGGGCCATTCCGCCCTACCACACCAGCATGGCGCAGGATTACAGGAACGGCCGGCCGATGGAGATCGAGGCGATCCTGGGCAACACGGTGCGCGCCGCCCGCAGGCACGGGGTCGGCACGCCGATCCTGGAGACCCTGTACGCGCTGGCGAAAATGATCGAACGAAATGTGCGCGAAGCGAGCTAGCGTCAGGTACCGGCGGCTTTGTTCTTGGCCTTCGGCGGCTGCCTGACCGCGTGCAGCACGTTGTCCGCGACCCGGGACATCCAGCCGCCGGAGTACAGCATCATCTTCAACGTGTGCAGCAGCACCTGGCCCGGCCCTTCCACGGCCAGCCGGCAGTCTTCTTCGATCTTGCAATTCTGCATCTCGAAGAGCCCGTTGCCCTCGATGATCAGATTGGTGTCCTTGAAGTGGCAATCGACGAACGCCTTGCCGTCAAGGACCACGCGCTGCCCGGTGAAGGTTTTCCCGCGTACCGTCTTCATCTTTATGTAACTTCGAAAGTGACCGGCGCTGCGAACGCCATGTGAGCGAGGCGGTCTTTCTACACGAATGCGCCGGCTCTTGCACGGCCCGGCGGCATCGGGGAAGCTGCCGGCCGCATGCGTCTATGTAGATTCGATACCGACAGCCTGGGTGTGCTTCGCGGCGACATGATCGTCGATGTGAGCTCGGTCCTGGAATCCCTCCCCGCCGAGCGCTGGCCGCTGCCGCACGGGGACCTGTTCATCGGCAGCTTCGACCGGCTGTACGCGGTGATCGAGGAGGCGGCGCTCTCCGGCGTGCCCCGCCACGTGGCGGACTGTGCGCTGAAGAGCCCGATCCCCAATCCCAGCAAGATTCTCGGCGCGCTCAATAACTACCACGAGCCCGCCGACGACGCGGACTATCCGGTCAGCACGCTGGATCGCGATGGACTGTTCCTGAAGGCCAGCACCTCGGTGATCGGCCCGTCCGAGGGCATCGAGCTGCTGCCCGGCCGGCAACACGAACACGAAGTGGAGCTGGCGGTCGTCATCGGCTCCTGGTGTCGCAACGTCAGTCGCGAGCGCGCCATGGATCACGTGATGGGCTACACGGTGGCGCTGGATATGACGGTCAAGGGCACCGAAGAGCGCAGCCTGCGCAAGTCCCTCGATGGGCACACGGTACTGGGCCCGTGGCTGATCACTCGCGATGAGATCGCGGATCCAGGCGCGCTGGGAATGTGGCTGCAGGTGAATCGTCAGTCGCGCCAGCGCGGCAATACCCGCAATCTGCTGAACGACGTGCCGCGCCTCATCGAATATGCGTCGTCATTTTTCACGCTGTATCCGGGCGACATCATTCTCACCGGCACGCCCCCGGGCGCCGGTCCGGTCGTGTCGGGCGACACCATCGATGCCGGCATCGTCGGCATCGGCTCGATGCGCGTCGAAGTGCGCTGATTCGAGCGCCGGATAGAAGTCGGGGTCGTCGAACTGCTTCGACGACCCCGCGCTACCTAATCAATAGCTAAGCTGATTACTAGTCCCTTCCCTGGGTGTGTCGATCACTTCCCCTTACGCGGCTTTTTCGCCGCCTTCTTCTTTCCCCCTGAGCGCGTCTTGCTCCTCGTCACGGCTTTCTTCTTGGCTCCTTTCTTGGCCGCGGTTTTCTTGCTGCCGGCGCCTCGGGCCGCCGACTTCCTCGATTTCTTGCTGGACTTCTTCTTGCCGCCCGACTTCTTGGCCGGTGCTTTCCTGGCGGGGCCCTTCCTGGCAGGCGCCTTCTTCGCCGGAGCCTTCTTCTTCTTCTTCGCGGGCGCCCGCTTGGCCGGCGCTTGCTCGGTCGGAGCTTCCGCGGGCGGAGCTTCCTTGGCCGGCGCCTTCTTCGCGGGGGCTCGCTTCCTGGCGGGCTTTTCAGCCGGAGCAGCGGGCGGTGTTTCGACCGGCGGCGCCTGCTCCTCGGCCGGCGTTTCCGGCTCCACCACGGGCGGCGTCGTCTCGGTATCGAGCTTCAACTGTTCAGGCTTCACCTTCTTCTCCTTCTTTTCTGACTTTTTCATGTTCGCCGCCGTGGCGTGGGCCGCGAACATCGCGCCCTGCGGGTCGACGGCCTGAAAGATCCAATCGCCACCCGGCACTTCCATCGGGCCGTTGATCACCTTGCCGCCGGCGGACTTTACCTTCCTGGCGGTCTGGTTCACGTCCTTGACGTGCACATAGCTCAACCAGGCCGGGCTCGAGCCGCTCATGGTCATCATGCCACCGAACGGTACATCGCCGAGACCATAGATCAGATATTTCCCCATCGGCCCCATGTCATGCTCGACCAGGTTCTGCCAGCCGAACAGCGCGGAGTAGAAATCGAACGCACCTGCGTGGTCGGTGCTGACCAGCTCGTGCCAGGAATGCTCGCCCGGCTGCGGTGGCGTGATCTTGCCGTAGTCCTCGGCGGATTCATACACGCCGAACTTCGCACCGTACGGATCCTGCAGCACCGCGTAGCGGCTGCCGGTGGACAGCGTATCCACATCCTTCACCACCGAGCCGCCCTTCTGCTTCGCCAGCTCGATGGTCGCATCGATATCGCCGGTGCCAATGTATGGCAGCCAGTGCGGGGTGGAACCGTTGCCTGCAACGGTGGCGCCGATGGGGCCGCGCCGCGCGGCGAACATTACGTAAGAAGCATCCTCTTCCCAGGGCTGGGGCTTCCAGCCGATCGCCTTCCCATAGAACGCATGGGCGGCATTGGCGTCCGGCGTCACCAGCTCATGCCAGACGAATCGTCCACGGACACTCTGATCAGCCATCGCGATCTCCCTCGATGAGAACTTTGTTAGGTAATCAAGCGGTCGTATCAAGAGACGTTCGTTGGCGGCTGAGCATACTCCGCTCGCTGGCGCAAAAGTAGTCAACGCTCGATCGACGAACTCACATTGCATGCTGATGACGCGCGCGGCACATGCTGGAGCGGACGCAGACTTGCCAAAAACTGGCGATGAGGTACAACAGCACGCCAGGACTCCCACCGTCATCGCAGCAATATCACGGATCTCATGATCACCACGCGGCAGGCGCGGCTCAATCGTCGTGCATTCGTGGGCCTCATCGGCGCATTCGCGATCATCACATCGCTGCCGTCGACGGCCGCCACACCGTTGCAGATCTGGTTCATCCGGCACGGCGAGAGCGAGCTCAACGTTCCCGGCAATCCGCGCACCGTGCCCGACAGCGGGGTGAGTTATCCATTGACGCGGCGGGGCATGGAACAGGCGCGCGCGCTGGCCGAATCGTTGCAGGGCGCGCCGATCACGAAGATCTACAGCAGCACCCATCTGCGCGCCATTCAAACTGCGGATGCAGTGGCGTTCGCTCACACCCTGCCGCTGTCGCTCGCGCCGGAGGCGGTCGAAATCGACCTCGGCATCGCGCCCGAGTCCACCCAGGACGTTCGCGCGGTCTACGGCGAGCTGACCCGTAAGTGGTTCATCGAAAAAGACCTCGACGCACGCAACGGCAGCGGCGAGAGCTTCGCCGACGTGCAGCGCCGCTTTCTGCCGTTCGTGCGGGAAGTGATGAACCGGCACGCGCTGGACTCCGGCATCGTCGTGATCGTCGCGCACAGCGCCACCTTGGGCCTGATGGTGCCGGTGCTGGCGAGCAACGTGCCGGGCGATTTCGCCCTGCGCCATCCGCTGCCGAACACCGGCATCATCAAAACCGAGCTGCGCGACAGCCGACTGTTCTGTACCGACTGGGCCGGCATTTCGGCCGCCCGGTTCAGCGACTCACCATGACAACTTCGACGGGGGATGGCTGACGCTCATCAGGCCCGCATTCATCGAGAGGGCACGGGGCTCGGCGAAATCACATGTTGCGCAAAGCGTTCTGGGTAGTGGTGGCGCTGATCGGCGCCTGCGCGGTCGGCGGTATCGCACTCCATCGCGGCGAAACGATCAATGCGATGTGGATCGTGGTGGCCGCGCTGTGCATCTACAGCCTGGGCTACCGCTTTTACAGTGCGTGGGTCGCAGCCAAGGTATTGAGCGTCGATCCGACGCGCGCGACACCGGCACTGCGCCTGAACAACGGCCGCGACTTCGTGCCGACGCATCGGTGGATCGTCTTCGGCCATCACTTCGCCGCGATCGCGGGCCCCGGCCCCTTGATCGGCCCGACGCTCGCCGCCCAGTTCGGTTACCTGCCGGGCACCTTGTGGATCCTGGTCGGCGGCGTGCTCGGGGGCTGTGTTCAGGACATGACCATTCTGTTTCTGTCCACCCGGCGCAATGGCCGCAGCCTCGGACAGATGGCGCGCGACGAGCTCGGACCGGTCGGCGGTTTCGCGGCGATGCTCGGCACGCTGACCATCATGATCATCCTGATCGCGGTGCTCGGGCTGGTCGTGGTCAATGCGATGAAGCACAGTCCGTGGGCCACTTCGACCGTGTTCGCGACCATCCCGATCGCGGTGCTGGTCGGCCTGTATCTGCGCAACATCCGGCCGGGCCGCGTGCTGGAAGGATCGCTGATCGGGCTGGCGCTGCTGTTGCTGGCCGTGGTCGGCGGCGGCTGGGTCGATTCGCATCCGGCGCTGCGCGAGCTGTTCAATCTGCAAGGCAAGCCGCTCGCGTGGTTCGTGATCGGCTATGGGTTCATCGCCGCGGTTCTGCCGGTGTGGCTGCTGCTCGCACCGCGCGATTACCTGTCCACCTTCCTCAAGCTCGGCACCGTGCTGCTGCTGGCGCTCGCCGTGATTCTGATGCGGCCGGAGATCCACATGCCGGCCGTCACCCAGTTCATCGACGGCAGCGGCCCCATCTTCGGCGGCGCGCTGTTCCCGTTCGTGTTCATCACCATCGCCTGTGGCGCGATTTCCGGCTTCCACGCGCTGGTCTCGAGCGGCACGACGCCCAAGCTCATCGGCAACGAGGGCGACGTGCGGCTGATCGGCTACGGCAGCATGATGCTGGAGTCGGTCGTGGCGGTCATGGCGATGATCGCCGCGACACTGCTGCAGCCGGGCGTGTATTTCGCGATCAATAGCGCACCGGGCGTCGTCGGCGCGACTGCCGAAGCCGCGGTCGCCACCATTACGAGCTGGGGCTTTCCGGTGACCGTCGATCAGATGGCGTTCCTCGCCAGGGAAATGGGCGAGTCGACGCTGTTCGCCCGCACCGGCGGCGCCCCGTCGCTGGCGGTCGGCATGGCCAGCATTTTCTCCAGTGCGTTCGGCGAGAGCATGCTGGCGATCTGGTACCACTTCGCCATCATGTTCGAAGCGGTCTTCATTCTGACCACGCTCGACGCCGGCACGCGTGTCGGCCGCTTCATGCTGCAGGATGCACTCGGCCATGTGTGGAAGCCCATGGGCGAAACCTCGTGGTACCCGTCCGTGCTGCTCACCAGCGCTCTGGTGGTCGCCGGCTGGGGCTACTTCCTGTACATCGGCGTGGTCGATCCGAATGGCGGCATCAACATCCTCTGGCCGCTGTTCGGCATCGCCAATCAGCTGCTGGCCGGCATCGCGCTGAGCGTCGCGACCGGCATCCTGATCAAGCAGGGCAAGCTGCGCTACAGCTGGGTCACCGCAGTGCCGCTGGCCTGGCTGGCGATCGTCACGACCTCGGCGACGTGGCAGAAAGTGGTCTCCAGCGACCCGCGCGTCGGCTTCCTGGCAGCGGCGGACCAGATGGCGGCCAGGCTGGCTGCCGGCGCGATGCCGCCCGAACAGGCTGCGGTCGCGCCGCAACTGATCTTCAATCAGCGCCTCGATGCGGTGCTTGCGGTAATGCTGTCGGCGATTCTCTGGGTTGTCATCGGCGACATGGTGCGTGTTAGCCTGCGCGCCATTCGTGGCGAGCCGGTGCCCCCGAACTCGGAGGCGCCGCATGTCCACGTCAACAGCATCAAGATCGGCGCGGAGGCAGCATGACATGCAACGACTGAGATCCTTCTTCGGCCTGGCCTGGAGCATGATTCGGTCGCTCGCGACGGATGACGCTTACGACAAATATCTCGCTCATCATGCGCACGCGCACGCCGGCTCGCCGCCGATGAGCCGGCGCGCCTTCTACCTCAAGCAACAACAGTGCAAGTGGACCGGAGTGTCACGCTGCTGCTGAGTCCCATGTGACCGACATCAACGCCGACAGCTGGAGCTGGAATCGACTCACCCGTGGCGAGCCGACGCTCTGGTTGAACCCGGGCCGGCCCATCCCGCATCAAACGGCGCCCACCCTCGGCCTGGCTGAGGTTCAGGCTGCTCGGGATCGATGGCAACGTTACGCCCCGCTGCTGCGAGCGTTGTTCTCGGATCAGGTGCCGAACGGCATCATCGAGTCGCCGCTCGTCGCCGTCCCCAGGCTTGCCGCGCGCTTTCTGCCCGAGGCCCATCGCCACGCCAGCGCTCGCCTTTTCGTGAAGGCCGATCATGCGTTGCCGGTGGCTGGCAGCGTCAAAGCTCGCGGCGGAATATTCGAAGTGCTGTGCCTGGCCGAGCGTGTGGCGCTCGCCGAGAAACTGATCGGCGATCGAAGGGACGATTACAGCAAGCTCGCGTCAACCGCGGCCCGCGAGACCTTCGCAAAGTATCGCTTGCTCGTTGCGAGCACGGGCAACCTCGGGTTCGCGGTCGGCACCATGGGTCGAGCGCTGGGCTTCGAAACGACCGTGCACATGTCGAGCGATGCCAAGGCGTGGAAGAAGGATCGCCTGCGCAAGATCGGCGCCATCGTCGTCGAACACGAGTCCGACTACACCAGCGCAGTCGCCGCTGCCCGTGCTGCGGCCGATGCCGCCGACAATGCGCACTTCGTCGATGATGAGCAGTCGCTCGAGCTGTTTCTCGGCTATTCGGTGGGCGGGCTGCGTCTGGCCGAGCAATTGGCACAGCTCGACATCGAAGTCAGCGCCGCACGTCCGCTCTGCGTTTATCTTCCGTGCGGCGTCGGGGGCGCACCCGGCGGAATCCTGTTTGGATTGCGCGCCGTGTTCGGCGACAACGTCTGGGGCTTCTTCGCCGAGCCCACCGCATCGCCCTGCATGCTGATGCGCCTGATGTCACATCTGCCACCGGAAGCCTCGATTTACGATATCGGACTCGACAATCGCACCGAAGCCGACGGCCTCGCCGTCGGTCGCGCCTCCGAACTGGTCGTGGCCCTCGTGGGCGAACACATCAAGGGCGCCTTCACCGTCACCGACGATGAAATGTTCCGCTGGCTGGCCCGCGCATATCGCGAGGAAAACCTCCGCCTGGAACCTTCCGCCGCCGCCGGCTTCCCAGGCGCGCTTCAACACGTCTGGTCGTTATCGACGACGCAAGCTCAGCGCGAGCGGCTCGAAGCGGCAACCCATGTCGTGTGGACGACCGGCGGCAGCATGGTGCCGGAGCAACAGTATCGATCGATGCTGCAACGAGGCCTGCAGCTGACGCAGCTCGATTGAACAGCTTCGAGGTCACGACCGTGACCTCGAAGCCCGAGACTTCAGACCACGAATCCCTGCCTGGTGATCGGCAGCTTTCTGAGCCGCTTCCTGGTCGCCGCATGGATCGCATTGCAGACCGCCGGCGCCACCAGCGCGACCGAGGGCTCACCCATGCCGCCGGGCTTTTCGCCGCTGTTCAGCAGGTGCACTTCGATCGCCGGCGTTTCATTGATTCGCAGCAGCCGATAGGTGTCGAAGTTCTGCTCCTGCACCTTGCCGTTCACGACGTTGATTTCGCTGAACAGCGCCGCGGTCAAACCGAACACGATGCCGCCTTCGGCCTGCGCCTGAACGATGCCGGGATTCACCATCTGGCCACAGTCGATGGCACAGACGATGCGGTGAACCTTGAGCTTGTTGCCATCCAGCGAGATCTCGGCGACTTGAGCCAGGTAGGAATCGTAGCCGGACATCAAAGCCACGCCCTGATAACGCCCTGCGGGCGGATGTCCCCAGTTCGCCTTGCGAGCGGCGGCATCCAGCACTGCCAGCCAGCGGGGCTGCCTGGCCAGCAACGAACGACGGAAATCGACCGGATCCAGCTGCACTTCGGCCGCCAGCTCGTCCATGAAGCTTTCGATGGTGAAGCAGTTGAGCGCATGACTCACCGAGCGCCAGTAGCCAACATCGAGCCCGACCTCGTGCTGCACATAGTCGATGTACAGATTGGGCACGTCGTAAGGAAAGTTGTGTGCCGCCTCGATCGCAAACGGATCGGGCGTTCCCTGCGGCACGGCGCCCGGCGCCCAACGTGCCGTCACGGATGGTGCGACCAGATGCACTTTCACCGTATTCAGCCGGCCATTGTCGTCGAATGCCGCAGACAGTGTGTTGCGAGCGGGCGGGCGATATTTGTCATGCGTCGTATCGTCCTCCCGCGTCCACAACAACTTCACCGGCTTGTTGACGGCCTTGGCACATTCCACCGCGGCGGGCACGAAATCGACATCCAATCTGCGGCCGAAGCCACCGCCGAGGAACGTGGTGTGCACGAACACCTTCTCCGGCGGCAACCCCGCAGCTTGCGCTGCCGCCGCCTGCGCCATCCCTTGCACTTGCGTGGGCGCATACACATGGCAGCCATCGTCGCGAAACTCGACCGTGCAGTTCTGCGGCTCCAGCGTCGCATGCGCGAGCATCGGCAGCTCATAAGTGGCCTCGACGCGCCGGCGGTTCGCTTTCCAGCCCGCATCGACATCGCCTTCCTTGCGAACGTCCAGGCCCTTGCCGCTCGACGCCGTCTTCAATCCGGCATAGATGGATGCATTGGTGAGCTTCGCCGCGGCGCCCGGATTCCACTGAATGTCCAGCGCATCGCGCGCGGTCTTCGCTTGCCACCACGTGTCAGCGA
>Ga0065721_10049320_pt1 | contig 37548 bp, 36 predicted proteins | sample Mesricmetagenome_FD_59108 | JGI IMG/M metagenome (GOLD analysis project Ga0065721, IMG submission 59108) | Mesophilic microbial community from rice straw/compost enrichment Sample: eDNA_1 v2 (version 2) | ecosystem: Engineered > Solid waste > Grass > Composting > Bioreactor | place: USA: Davis... | reverse complement strand
GAGCCGATCGGGTTCGGCGGGGCCCCTTGCGGGCGGGCGCAGCCGCTCGGCGGCGGCGATCGTCGCGACGAGGATGACGCAGGCGAAGGTGAGATGGATGGCGAGGCGCAACTGGCTGACCTCGGTACGCTCGGTCAGCCCGCTCGCCACCATCCACCAGCCGACGGCGCCCTGCAGGCCGCCGAGCACGAACAGCAGGCCGATCCGGCCGCGCATGTCGCGCGGAATCGCCCCTGTCGCGGCGAAATAGAGGAAAGGCACGAGGAAGACGAAGCCGATCGCGCGGCCGAGCAGGCGGTGCGCCCATTCCCACCAGAAGATGGTCTTGAAGCCGTCGAGGGTCATGTCGCTGTTCATGACCTGATACTGCGGGATCTGCTGGTACTTCTCGAATTCCTCCTGCCATTCGGCGTCGGACAGCGGCGGCACGACGCCGTGGATCGGCTTCCATTCGGTGATCGAGAGACCGGACTCGGTCATCCGGGTCGCCCCGCCGACGACGACCATCGCCATGACGAGGAAGGCGACGGTCCAGAGCCATGCCCGCACGGCCCCGTTGCCGCGGGCGGCGGGCGACGTCGCGCGCGGAGGCGCGCCGTGAGTGTCTAGCGACGTGATCGTCATCGAAATCCCTGCGCTACGGACGCGTCGTGCGTCCTGCTGGCTTGCGGCCGGACCCTGGCATCACGACCCCGGCATCCCATCGCCCGTCCTCACCTTTCAGGTTCGCCGCGAGGGCAGGTCGGACGGTGGGGGATTGGTGCCGTGACCCGCGAAACGATACGCGGCGCGCAGGCCGGCGGATGTCCGCGGGCCTGCGTCGGCCCCGCACTCCGGTTGTCAGCGCGCACAATCGTGCTAGGATCGTCGCCGCGAGACGGTGCGTGCTGCCCTTTCGGATCCTCCCAACCGACTAGCACACATCGCCGGGCGAAGGCCATCGCCGGCGCAAGGCACCTCGGGCCAGAGAGGTGCCACCCCGCCCGCCACAAATCGTCAAGATCGGACCATGAGCAAGATCAGAACCGCGAAATTCCAGATCGGTGACACCGTCAAGCATCGCGTCTTTCCCTTCCGGGGCGTGATCTTCGACGTCGACCCGGTCTTCGCCAACACCGAGGAATGGTATCAGTCCATCCCCGAGGCCGTTCGCCCGTCGAAGGACCAGCCGTTCTACCACCTCTTCGCCGAGAACGAGGAAACCGAGTATATCGCCTACGTGTCGGAGCAGAACCTCGTTCGCGACGAATCGGGGCTGCCGGTCCGCCATCCGCAGATCGACGAGATCTTCGACGTGACGCCGGACGGCGACTATCGGCTGTCGACCCCGGCGATCCACTGAACGACCTCGCTGACGGACGGACGACTCCGGTGCCGGCGCGGCGAGCGTCCGCGCCGGTGATGACCTGTTGCTGCGGCATACACCACGCAGATGGCATCGCCCGGTCCGGGGCATCGCCGGCGCCGGGGCACTTGCCTCACCCCTATCGCATCCGCTCGAATACCGCGTCCGCCCATCCCTCCGCGTCCGGGCGCGAGCGGCGGCGAGGCGGCGAACGCCCGCTTTGCGGCCCGGTGCACCCGCGGCGCCCTCCGCGCCCCCTCCCCGCGACCAAGTCCCGGCGGCGGCGAACTTTTCTGGTCATCGCCGGTTAGACCTTCGAGAGATGCGCGGTGGCACGGGCGTTCGGCCCGCTCGCCCCGCGACGCGCATCCGGAGCTTACGAAGGAGACCGACTCTTGGACGCTGCAAACGGACTTTGGTTCGTCGCCGTGGTGATCGGCCCGATCCTGCTGGCCGCCGCCTTTCTCTGGGGCCGCCACCGTGCCGGCAAGCTGACGTCGACCGAGAACCGACGCCGCGAGGAAGGCACGCGCGAGGTGTTCGACAAGCGGCCGTGACGAGGCTGGGGGATCCGGCGGCCCGCCGTCTGCGTGAGGCCCGCCGTGCCCTCTTCAAGCCCGCTCCTCCCAAGGCGGAGAACGCCCTGCGGACAAAAGAACGGCCTGCCGGATCACCATCCGGCAGGCCGCTTTTCATTGCTCGTCAGCCGCGCCGGCTCAGGGAGCCGGCCGGCACGTCCCCGGTCAGGCGACGCGGTCGCGGGGGGCCTCGCCCTTGAAGAAGGCCTCGAGGTTTTCCAGCACGCGCCAGCCCATGTCGTCGCGGGTCGACTTCGTCGCCGAACCGAGATGGGGCAGCAGGACGGCGTTCTCGCACTCGAGCAGCGCCGGATGGACCTTCGGCTCGCCTTCGTAGACGTCGAGGCCGGCGCCGGCGATGGTGCCCGCCTGCAGCGCGGCGGCGAGCGCCGCGGCGTCGACCACCTCCCCGCGGGCGGTGTTGACGAGGATGGCGGTCGGCTTCATCAGCTTCAGCCGCGCCTCGTTGATCAGATGGTAGTTGTCCTTGCCGCCCGGCATGTGCAGCGAGACGACGTCGGCCTCGCGCAGCACGTCCTCGATCGAGCCGCGGGCTTCCGCCCTGGTCTCGGCGGCGAGTTCGGGCTTCACCGGGAAGGCGTCGTAGTAGATCACCTTCATGTCGAAGCCGAAGTGCGCCTTGCGGGCGGCCTCGCGGCCGATGCGGCCGAAGCCGAGCACGCCGAAGGTGCCGCCGGAGACGCGGGTGCCGATCATGTGGGTCGGGCGCCAGCCGGTCCAGTTGCCGGAGCGGACCTCGCGCTCGCCCTCGCCGATGCGGCGCGCGGCGGCGAGCATCAGGGTGATGGCGAGGTCGGCGGTGCAGTTGGACAGCACCTCGGGCGTGTTGGTGACGACGAAGCCGGCCTTCCTGGCCGCCTCGGTGTCGATGTGGCTGTAGCCGACGCCGTAGCTGGCGATGATCTTCGCGCGGGCACCGGAGACGTCGAGCACCGAGGCGTCGACCTTGTCGGAGACGGTCGGGCAGAAGGCGTCGTAGTCCATCAGCGCCTGGCGCATCTCGTCCGCCGTCATCGGCACGTCGGTCTCGTTGAGCGTGACGTCGTAGAGTTCCTTGAGCTTGTCCTCGACGGCCACCGGCCAGCGACGGGTGACGAGAACCTTCGGCTTGTCGGCCACGATTTCCCCCTTCGGTGCATGTGAGTTCGTTGTTCAAGCACCTCCCCCGCCGTCCCGCCAAGGCAGACGAGGGAGAATCTTCTATTCCGGGCGGATCATAACCGTCGCGGCGCCCGAGGGAATGAGTTGATCGGTCACAGCCGCGCCGATCTGCGGGCGGCTATCGCGGGGTTGCCGGGCCGATCAGGCCGCCAGGCTGGCCGGGCCGCGGAACTGGAGACGCACCTCGTCGAGGAAGGCTTCCAGCGGCGCCGTCCGCTGGCCCGAGCCGAAGCGGATGCCGATGCCGTCGAAGCCGAGGGGATATTCGGCGTCGAGATCCTCGAGGATCCGCAGGCCCGCGCTCGCGTACCAGCTCGGCCCGACGGTGATGCCGAGGCCCTCGCGCACCGTCGCCATCAGCAGCGGCGAGTTCGACGTCGTGTAGGCGATCCGCCACGACCGCCCCCGGGCGGCCAGCGCGGCCAGCGCCTTGGTCCGCCAGGCGCAGCCGTCCGACCACAGCGCCAGCGGGATGCGCTCGTCCTGATGGCGGCCGTGGGCCTGCGATCCGATCCAGTGCAGCCGGTCGGTGCGCAGCGGCTCGACGTCGGCCCCGCCGCGGCTGAGGGCGATCAGCATGGCGTCGAAGTCGTCGCGGTCGGGCCGGTCCATCAGCCCGGCGCTGTCGTCGGTGTAGATCTCGACCTCGACGGCCGGATAGCGGCGGGCGAAGCGGGCGAGCGTCGGCGTCAGGAAAGCCTGGGCGTAGTCGTCGCTGGTGCCGACGCGGATCGCGCCCGCGATGCCGGGTGGATGGAAGGCCTTCAGCGTCTCGTCGTTGAGACGGACCATCTGGCGGGCGTATTCCAGCAGTCGAAGTCCGGCGGGCGAGAGCACGTTGCGCCGGCCGGACCGCTCGAACAGCGCGGCCCCGAGGATGTCCTCGAGCCGCTTCATCTGCGCCGACACCGTCGACTGGGTCTTGTGAACCCGCTCGGCGGCTGCACCGAAGCTGCCGGTCTCGGAGATGGCGAGGAAACTGCGCAGGTAGTCGGGGTCGATGGAGTGCTGCATCGGGACGTTCCGCCGTGATCAATCGTCTTTCTCGATGAAAGTACCAAAAAACATTCGTTTGTTCAATTGATGGAGGCGCGGCAGTCTGATCCGTGAAAGGAGACGACCATGACCATCGACCTCGTGAAGCCCGCTGCGGCCCGCAGAAGCGCCCTCTCGACGCTCGCGGCCGGCATCGCCGCCCGCCTCGCCGCCTTCTGGCGGGGCCGTCATGCCCGCATCGAACAGGCCAGGCGCCGGCGGGTGCTGGAAGATCTCGCCGGCCGTCCCGACTGGCAGCTCGACGATCTCGGCCTCAACCGGTCCGACCTGCGGGCGGCGGTGTCGGACGACGAAGCGGCGACGAGGCTCTGCGACCTCGCGGTGCTGCGGACCTTCTTCCGGTGAGCATGCGGCCGCAGCCGGGCCGGCACCCGATCGTGCCGGCGCCTGCGACAACGTCACCGGCTCGATGATCGCCGCCAGGTCGAGTGCGTGCGTGCCCGGTGTCAGGCCTTCAGAAGCTCGGCGAGGGCCAGCGCCACGACTTCGGTCGCGGCGCGCAGGTCGGCGAGTTGCAGATGCTCGTCGGCCGAATGAGCGTTGGCCTCGAGGATCGAGCGCGGGCCGGCACCGTAGAGGATCGTCGGAATGCCGGCGCTCGCGTAATGCCGGGCGTCGGTGTAGAGCGGAACGCCGGTCGGCTCGACCGGGGTGCCGAGAACCTCGCTCGCGTGGCGGGTGAAGACCTCGACGAGGCGCTCGACGCCCGGCACCGGACGCAGCGGCTCGGCCAGCATGATCCGCCGGCACTCGATCTCGAGGCCCTCGATTTTCGGGGCCGCGGTCTCGATCAGGTCGATCAGCGCCGTCTCGACGTCCTCGCCCTTCTCTTCGGGGATCAACCGGCGATCGAGCCGCATGACGACGCGGTCCGGCACGACGTTGGTGTTGATGCCGCCGGAGATCAGGCCGACGGTGAGCTTGGGCGAGCCGATGCCCTTCTCGGCGCTGACGGCGAGGCCGAGGCGGTGGCGCTCGGCGTAGAGCGCGGCGAGGATCGGCGTCGCCGCCTCCAGCGCGTCGACGCCCGATTCCGGCATGGCGGCGTGGGCCTGCTGGCCACGCACGACGACCTCGAGGTGGAGGCAGCCGGCGTGGGCGGTGACGACGGCGTAGGAGAAGCCAGCCGAAATCGCGAAGTCCGGCCGGGAAATCTCGTGCTCGAGCAGCCACTTCGGGCCGACGAAACCGCCGGCCTCCTCGTCGTAGGTGAAGTGCAGTTCAACGGTTCCGTCGAGCGCGGCGCCCGAGGCGATCAGCGCCTTGAGCGCGAAGGCGTAAGTGGCGAAATCCGACTTGGAGACGGCGACGCCGCGGCCGTAGATCGCCCCGCCGCGGATCTCGGCACCATAGGGTTCCGCGGTCCAGCCCTCGCCGGGCGGGACGACGTCGCCGTGGGCGTTGAGGGCGATCACCGGCCCCCTGCCCGTTCCGAAGACGTGGCGGACGACGAGGTTGGTGACCGAGCGCATGCCGTTCTGCAGGACGAAAGGCTCGGGCACCGGCAGGCGCTCGACGGTGAAGCCGAGGCTTTCGAGCAGGGCGCAGGCGGTGTCGGCGTGGGGGTCGCAGTCGCCGGGCGGATTATCGCTCGGCACCTGCACCAGCGCCCTGAGGAAAGCGACCTCCTCCTCGAAGGCGGCCGCGACGAGGGGCTTCATGGGGTCTCTTCCTCCCTGCGCGCCAGCGACCCGATCGCGCCGATCAGGGCCTCGACCGCGAGGCCCATGTCGTCCTTTTCCGTGAACTCCAGCGGGTTGTGGCTGATGCCGCGACGGCAGCGCACGAAGAGCATGCCGACGTCGGTGAGGTGGTGGATGGCGTGGCCGTCGTGGCCGGCGCCGGAGGTCAGGCGGCGGACCGGCAGGCCGAGGCTGGCGACGCCGTCGGCGAATGCCTGCTGCAGCGCCGGGGCGCAGGGCGTCGTCGCGCTTTCGTGGTAGGGCTCGATCATCACCGCCACATGGCGTCGTTCGGCGACTTCGCGGGCCTTCGCGCGGACTTCGGCGATGGCGGCCTGGCGGGGTGGATCCGAGGCGGCGCGAAGGTCGAGGCTGAAGTCGACCCGGGCCGGCACGACGTTGACCGCTCCCGGCGTCACCAGCATCTGGCCGACGGTGGCGACGAGACTGTCGTCGCGGCCGGCCCGGGCGATGCGCTCGATCTCGCCCATGATCTCGGCCGCGGCGGCGAGTGCGTCACGGCGCAGATGCATCGGCGCGGTACCGGCGTGGCCGGCCTCGCCGAGGACGACGCATTTGAAGCGGGTCTGGCCGGCGATCGAGGTGACGACGCCGAGCGGCAGCTTCTCGTACTCGAGCACCGGCCCCTGCTCGATGTGGACTTCGAGATAGCCGAGGATCTCGGCGGGATCGCAGGCGGCATCGCCCGCGGCGGACGGGTCGCAGCCGAAGGCGGCGAGCGCGTCGCGCACCGTGACGCCGTCGGCGTCGGCCTTGTCGAGATCGGCCGGCGAGAAGCGGCCGGCGATCGCCGAGGACGACAGCAGCGTCGTCGGAAAACGCACACCCTCCTCGTCGCCGAAGGCCAGGACCTCGACGGCGAAGGGCAGCGTCATGCGGCGGCGGCGGATCTCGTCGACGGCGAGGATGCCGGCGACGACGCCGAGGGTGCCGTCGTATTTGCCGGCGTCGGTGACGGTGTCGATGTGCGAGCCGATCAGCAGCCGGCGCGGCGAGGCGGCGGCGCCGCTCGCCGGCAGGCGGCCGCGGACCGTGCCGAGGGCGTCGACGGTGACGGCAAGGCCCGCGGTGCGCATCCAGTCGGCGACGAGGTCGGCGGCGCGGCGGTGGGCCGGCGACAGATAGAGGCGGGTGAGCCGGCCGGGCTCGTCGGAGATCGCGCCGAGGGCCGAGATCAGACGCTGGGCGCGGGCTCCGAGGGTCTCGACGTCGGACGGCGGCAGCGATGGGTCGTCTGGGGAGGTCACGGGCGAACGAGGTCTTCCAGCCTGAAGCGAAAGATGCGGCCGATCTGCGCCAGCGCCATCTCCAGTTCCACCGCGGGATCGTTCTTCACCCGTCGTTCGAACTCGGCGAGGATCTGGTCCTTGGTCGCACCCTTGACGGCGAAGATGAAGGGAAAGCCGAAGCGCCTTCGATAGAGCGTGTTCAGCGTGGTGAACCGCTGGTACTCGCTTTCGCTGAGGTGGGCAAGTCCGGCACCGGCCTGTTCGCGTTTCGAGGCGTCGGCGATGGTGCCCGCGATCGCCGCCTTGCCGGCGAGGTCCGGATGGGCGCGGATCAGATCGAGCTTCTCGGCGTCGGGCGCGATGCGGATCGCTCCGACGAAGGCGTCGACGAGATCGTCCCGGCTGTCGAAGGGGCGCTCCAGCTCGGCGAGGGCCGCGACCCAGGGCGTGTGCTCGGCGACATCGCCGAAGCGGAGCAGGAAATCCTCCCGCGACATCGCGTTGACGAGATCTATGCCGATGGCGCCATTCATAATCCTGCGATCCAAGCCCCTAAAATATGGCGCTCATCATCGGTCATGCCCGTCTCGTTGCCAAGGGGCATCGCCGTCGATTTCACGGCCTGCATGTCGATCAGGCCGGCATAGCGCCTGACCTCGGCGGGCGTGTCGAGCATGACGCCCTTCGGGGCCTCGGAGAAACTCTCGTGGGTCGGGCGCGCCGAGTGGCACGCCGTGCAGTGCGTCCGCACGACCGCCATGACGTCGGCTTCGGCGACCGCCTGCCCGGCGAAGGCGGAATTGGCGCGCGGCGCGGTCATGACGACGGCCACGGCGAGGCCGAAGGCTGCGACCGGCAGGGTCCAGGCGATCTGGCGGAAATGGTCGCCGGCCTCGTGGCGGTTGATGAAATGGCGGATCATCGCGCCGATGACGAGGATCAGCGCGACCAGCAGCCACGACTGCGGATGGCCGGTGATCAGCGGATAGTGGTTCGACACCATCATCACCAGCACCGGCAGCGTCAGGTAGTTGTTGTGGACCGACCGCTGCTTGCCCATCTTGCCGTATTTCGCGTCCGGCGCCTCGCCACGCATCAGGGCGCCGACGATCTTCCTCTGGTTCGGCACGATGATCATGAAGACGTTGCAGGCCATGATCGTGCCGACGAGGGCGCCGACGTGGATGAAGGCGCCGCGGCCCGAATAGACGTGGGTGAACAGCCACGCGGCGCCGACGATGCCGACGAAGACGACGAGCGCGAGCAGCGCGGTGTTCTCGCCGATCTTCGAGCGGCAGATCCGGTCGTAGACCAGCCAGCCGAGCACCAGCGACAGCATCGAGATCAGCACGGCTTCGGCCGGGCGCATGTCGAGCACGGACTTGTCGATCAGGAAGGCGGAGGCGTTGAAATAATACTGGGTGATCAGCAGGCCGAACCCGGTGACCCAGGTGAGATAGGCGTCCCACTTGAACCACTGCAGGTCCTCGGGGAGGAAGTCGGGGGCGACCGTGAATTTCTCGACGTGATAGAAGCCGCCGCCGTGAACCTGCCAGGCGGTGCCGAACACGCCGGGCGTCATCTTCTCGCGGGCGCGCAGCGAGAGATCGAGGGCGATGAAGTAGAAGGACGTTCCGATCCAGGTGATGCCGACGACGAGATGGGCCCAGCGCAGCAGCAGGTTCAGCCAGTCGGCGATGAAGGCGGTCATCTGGTCTTGCGTCCTTTGCGTCCGGTGACGGTCATGGGAACGGTCCGGCAGCGGGCCGTCGGCTGGTCTCTCGGAAACACGGTCGTCGGGGAAGCCCCTGCCGCGCCGATGCGATCGCCGCCGCGAAGAGCGGTGGGCAGCGGTCCGGCGGCGCCGGGCCATCTCCCCCGCGGCCGGCGGCCGCGAGGGAGAAGCATCATCCGTGCCGGGCGGTGCCGAGCCGGGTCGTCCGGTTACTCCGGCAGCTTGTCGTCGACGCCCTTGACGTACCAGTTCATGCCGAGGAGATCGCCATCGGGCACGACGACGCCGGCGGCGTAGCGCTCCTTGCCCTCCTGATCGAAGATCGGGCCGGTGAAGGGATGGAATTCTCCGGAGGCGATCTTGGCCTCGGTCTCTTCGGCGAGCGCCTTGGTCTCGTCAGACATGTTGGCGTATTCGGCCATCACGACTTCCTTGTCCTTGATGCCGGCCCAGGTGTCGGTCGCGGTCCAGGTGCCGTCGAGCACCGCCTGCACGCTCTTGACGTAGTAGGGACCCCAGTCGTCGACGATCGAGGTCATCTGCGCCTTGGGGGCGAACTTCATCATGTCGGAGGACTGGCCGAAGCCCTTGAGGCCGCGCTCCTCGGCGATCTGCAGCGGGGCGGTGCTGTCGGTGTGCTGGACGATGATGTCGGCGCCCTGGTCGAACAGCGCCTTGGCGGCATCGGCTTCCTTGCCGGGATCGAACCAGGTGTTGACCCAGACGATCTTGACCTTGAAGTCGGGATTGACCGACTGGGCGCCGAGCATGAAGGCGTTGATGCCCATCACCACTTCCGGGATCGGGAAGGAGACGATGTAGCCGGCGAGACCCGCCTTCGATTCCTTGGCCGCGATCTGGCCGAGGATGTAGCGGCCTTCATAGAAGCGGGCGTTGTAGATCGCGACGTTGTCGGCCTTCTTGTAGCCGGTGGCGTGGGCGAACTTCACGTCGGGGAACTTCTTGGCGACCTTGATGGTCGGATCCATGAAGCCGAAGGAGGTCGTGTAGATGATTCCGCAGCCCTCACGGGCGAAACGCTCGATGGCGCGTTCGGCGTCCGGGCCTTCCGGCACGTTTTCGAGATAGGCGGTCTCGACCTTGTCGCCGAGTTCCTTCTCGACCTGAAGCCGGCCCTGATCGTGCTGGTAGGAGTAACCGAAATCGCCGATCGGGCCGACGTAGACCCAGCAGGCCTTGAGCTTGTCGGCGGCGGCGGCGCCGGAGACGCCGAGCGCCATGGCCAGCGCGGTGCCGGCGAGGAGGAGGACCTTCTTCATGCTTCACTCTCCGCAAGATGGGCGGCGCCGATCCGGCCGCCGCCGTCCGATGATACGCGTCCTCGCGGTCCCGGCGCAGGGAGATCGCGGGGACGAGGTCCGACCGGCCGCTCAGCGGTCCGGAACGAAGGGGACGCCGAGGCAGGCCGGCGTGTTGAAGCGCGTCGTCCGGCGGTTGCCGGAGATGGCGACGAGGACGACGATCGTGGCGAGATAGGGCAGCATCGCCAGGAACTGCGAGGGCACGCCGATGCCCAGTGCCTGGGCGTGGAACTGCAGCACGGTGACGGCGCCGAAAAGATAGGCGCCGACCGCCGCGCGCCAGGGCAGCCACGAGGCGAAGACGACGAGGGCGAGCGCGACCCAGCCGCGCCCGGCGGTCATGTTCTCCACCCAGAGCGGGGTGTAGGCGACCGAGAGATAGGCGCCGCCGAGGCCGGCGCAGGCGCCGCCGAACATCACCGCCAGATAGCGCACCTTCACCACCGAATAGCCGAGGGCGTGGGCCGAGGCGTGGTTGTCGCCCACGGCGCGCAGTACGAGGCCGCCGCGGGTGCGGAACAGGAACCAGGTGACGGCGGCGACGAGGGCGAAGGAGACGTAGACGAGGAGATCCTGCCCGAACAGGATGCGGCCGACGAAGGGCAGGTCGGTGAGGCCGGGGATCGACAGGCTCGGCAGCTTGAGTCCGGGCTGGCCGACGTAGCTCTCGCCGATGAGGCCGGAGAGGCCGAGACCGAACAGGGTGAGGGCGAGGCCGGAGGCGACCTGGTTGGCGACGAGGGTCAGCGTCACGAAGGCGAAGACCAGGCTGGTGGCGAGGCCGGCGACGAGGCCGAGCAGGATGCCGAACAGCGGACTGCCGGTGGTGATCGCCCCGGCGAAGCCGGCGACGGCGCCCATCACCATCATTCCCTCGACGCCGAGGTTGAGGACGCCGGAGCGTTCGGCGACGAGTTCGCCGGTGGCGGCGAGCAGCAGGGGCGTCGCCGCGGTGATGACGGTGAGGATGATGGCCTCAAGCACGGGCGGCCTCCCCGGAGGAGCGTCCCGGCACCAGGCGGACGCGGTAGAGGATGAGGGTGTCACAGGCGAGCACGAAGAACAGCAGCATGCCCTGCAGCACGGTGGCGACCTTGGAGGAGACCTGCATCGAGGTCTGGATCGCCTCTCCGCCGAGGTAGGACACGGCGATGACGAGGCCGGCGATCAGGATACCGACGGGATTGAGGCGGCCGAGGAAGGCGACGATGATCGCCGTGAAGCCGTAGCCCGGCGAGATCACCGGCTGCAGCTTCTCGATCTCGCTCATCACCACCATCATGCCCGCGAGCCCGGCCAGCGCCCCGGAGAGCGCGAAGGTGAAGAGCGTCATCCGGCGCGCCGAAAAGCCGGCGAAGGCGCCGGCGCGCGGGCTGAGGCCGATCACGCGGATCTCGAAGCCCTTGAGCGTCATCCGCAGCAGCACGGCGAAGACCGCGACCGCGATCAGCGCCGCGAGCGCCGAACCGTTCAGATACATCCCGCCGATCGCGTAGTCGTTCAGCACGGCGGCGGAGTTGAAGTCGACCGTGATCGGGAAGTTGTAGCCGGTAGGGCTACGCCAGGGGCCGCGCACCAGCCAGTCGAGGAACAGGGTCGAGCAGTAGACCAGCATCAGGCTGGTCAGGATCTCGCTGGTGCCGAAGCGGACCTTGAGGCCGGCCGGGATCAGCGCGTAGAGCGCCCCGCCCGCCGCCGCCATGATCAGCACCAGCGGGAAGACGACGAAGGCGTCGAAGTCGGGGGCGAGCACCGGCAGGATCGAGCCCGCGATGGCGCCCATGGTGAGCTGGCCCTCGGCGCCGATGTTCCAGTTGTTGGAAAGGTAGCAGAAGGAGAGGCCGAGGGCGATCAGCACCAGCGGTGTCGCCTTGGTGACGAGTTGTTCGAGGCCCCAGAGCGAGGTCACCGGATCGAGGAAGAACAGGTAGACGCCGGTGAGCGGGTTCTTGCCCTGGAGGGCGAAGACGATGGCGGCGGCGACGACGGTGAGCCCGACCGCGATCAGCGGCGAGAGCAGCATCATCTTGCGGCTCATCTCCGGCCGCTTGACGAGTTCGATGCGCATCAGGCCGCCCCCCTCTTCTCGGCGCCGCCCGCCATCAGCAGGCCGATGGTCTCGCGGGTCATCTCCGCCGCCGGCGTGGCCGGCGAGAGGTGGCCGCGGGAGATCACCGCGATCCGGTCGGCGACCTCGAAGATCTCGTCGAGGTCCTGGCTGATGACGAGGACGGCCGAGCCGGCGCGGGCGAGGTCGATCAGCGACTGGCGGATGACGGCGGCGGCGCCCGCGTCGACGCCCCAGGTCGGCTGCGAGACGACGAGCACGCTCGGCACCCGGTCGACCTCGCGGCCGACCACGAATTTTTGCAGGTTGCCCCCTGAAAGCGCCCGCGCTTCGGGATCGGGAACGCCTTTGCGGACGTCGAAGCGTTCGGTGATGAAGGTGACGATCTCGGCGGCGCGGGCGAATTTGGTGAGCCCGTGACGGACGAGGCCGTCCTTGGTCGCGTGGCGGGTCAGGACGACGTTGTCGGACAGCGGCATGCCCGGTACCGCGCCGTGGCCGAGGCGCTCCTCCGGCACGAAGGCGGCGCCGAGGCGGCGGCGCTCGTTGACGCCGCGATAGCCGACCGGCGTGCAGTCGATCACCACGGCGCCGTCGAGGCCGGCGCGAAGCTCGCCGGAAATGGCGTCGAAGAGCTCGCCCTGTCCGTTGCCGGCGATGCCGGCGATGGCGACGATCTCGCCGGCGCAGACCTCGAGGTCGATCGCCTTCAGGGATACGCCGAAGTGGTCGGCGGCGGGAAGATCGAGGCCGACGAGGGCGAGGCGCGGGTTGCCCCGGCTCGCGGCGCTGCGCTTCACTTCGGCGATCTCGGTTCCGACCATCATCCGGGCGAGGGAGGCGACGCTTTCGACAGCCGGATCGGCGGCCCCGACCATCCTGCCGCGGCGCATGATCGTCGCCTTGTGGCAGAGCGCGCGGACCTCCTCGAGGCGGTGGGAGATGTAGAGGATGGCGCAGCCTTCCGAGGCGAGGCGGCGCAGCGTGACGAAGAGCTGGTCGGCCTCCTGCGGCGTCAGCACCGAGGTCGGCTCGTCCATGATGATGAGGTCGGGCGACTGCAGCAGGCAGCGGACGATCTCGACGCGCTGGCGGATGCCGACGGGAAGGTCGGCGACGCGGTCACCGGCCTTGAGCGGCAGCCCGTATTCGGCGGACACCCTCTCGATCGCCTCCGACAGCTCGGCGATCGAGCGGCCCTTCGGACTGGCGAGGGCGATGTTCTCGGCAACGGTCAAGGCGTCGAACAGCGAGAAGTGCTGGAAGACCATGCCGATGCCGAGCTTGCGGGCGGCGGCCGGCGATTCGATCGTCACCGGGCGGCCCTTCCAGACGATCTCGCCGGAATCGGGCTGGAGGGCGCCGTAGAGGATCTTGACCAGCGTCGACTTGCCGGCGCCGTTCTCGCCGAGCAGGGCGTGGATTTCGCCCGGCTGCAGGGTCAGGCCGACATCGTCGTTGGCGACGTTGTCGCCGAAGGTCTTGACGATGTGGCGGGCCGCGAGCAGCGGCCCGGGCGGCGCCGGCCTCGTCGTCGTTTCGATCGTCGTCGTGTCCGTCATGCCCCGGTCGCCCCCGCCCGAAATCCCCGCGCCGCCGTGACGCCGCGCCCCGTCCCCGTTCATCCGGCCGCCCTCATCCCGCGATCCTCCGCGATCCCGGCGCTCGCGGCCCGCTCGTCCCGGATCAGCAGGTCGGCGACGACCGAGGCGGCGATCGCGGCCGGCTCCTTGGAGGTGATGCCGTCGATGCCGATCGGACAGGCGAAGGCCTCGGCCCGCGCCGGGTCCATGCCCGACGCCCGAAGGCGCGAGACGAAACGGGCCCGCTTGGTGGCCGAGCCGATCAGCCCGACGTGGCCGAGGCGGTCGCTCGACAGCGCCGCCTCGAGGATCGCGAGGTCGAGGGCATGGTCGTGGGTCATGATCAGGGCGAAAGCGCCGGGTGCGGCGCGCGCGAAGATCGCCGCCGGATCGACGGTCGCGACCGCGGTCACGCTCGCCGGCAGCCGCGCCGGAAACTGCCCCGGGCGGCCGTCGACCCAGGTCAGGCGGAACATCGGCAGGCCGGCGATCATCAGCATCAGCGCCCGGCCGACGTGACCGGCACCGAAGACGATCACCTCGCGGACCGGATCGCAGAAGGTCTCGACGAGGACGCCGTCCTCGCGCAGCCGGGCCCGCGATGCGCCGGAAGCGGAGCCGGTGACCCGGCGGACGAGACCTTCCTCCGCCGCCGCCGTCGCCGCCTCGGTCGCGATCCCCTGCCCTTCGGCCGCCGCGAGCCGGGCGACTTCGGCGGACCGCGCCCGCGAGAAGACCTCGACGGCGACGGTCATCGCCCCGCCGCAGCACTGGCCGAGTTCGGGGCCGAGGGCGAAGCGGTGGAGGAAGAAGCGGTCACGGCCCGTCGCGGCGGCCGCACCGGCCTCGGCGAGGGCCTCGTATTCGAGGCGCCCGCCGCCGATGGTGCCGGAGAAAGTGCCCTCCGGAGCGACGACGAGGCGCGTGCCCGCCTCCCGCGGCGTCGAGCCGCGGGTTGCGATCACCGTGACGAGGGCGGCGGCGTCGTGCCGCTCCAGCATCTCGGCGAGTCGGGCGAAGACGCGCATGGCGGCTCAGGCTCCTCCGCGCCGCGTGGCATGGACCGCGCGCATGATCGCCTCCGGCGTCGCCGGGGCGTCGAGCGGCGGCACGAAGCCGGGCCTCAGACTCGCCACCGCGTCGAGCACGGCGGAGAAGACGCAGGCCGGCAGCATCAGCGGCGGTTCGCCGACCGCCTTGGAGCGGAAGATCGTGTCCTCGCGATTGCCTTCGCTCTCGTAGAGCGCGGTATAGAATTCCTCCGGCACGTCGGAGGCGGTCGGGATCTTGTAGGTCGAGGGGGCGTGAGTGCGCAGGCGCCCCTCGGCGTCGAACACCAGTTCCTCGGTGGTGAGCCAGCCCATGCCCTGGACGAAACCGCCCTCGATCTGGCCGATGTCGATCGCCGGATTGAGCGACTTGCCGCAGTCGTGGAGAATGTCGACCCGGTCGACCTTCATCTCGCCGGTCATGGTGTCGATGGTGACTTCCGAACAGGCAGCGCCGTAGGCGTAGTAGAGGAACGGCCGCCCCTCGGCCTTGTCACGGTTCCAGTGGATCTTCGGCGTCTTGTAATAGGCGGCCGACGACATCTGGATGCGGGCGACGTAGGCCTTCTTCGCGATCTCCTTGAGCGGCACCGCCTCGTTGCCGAGGAACACCTTGTTGTCACGGAAGGAGATCTTGTCCTCGGCGATCCCGTATTCCTGCGCGATGAAGGGGATCAGCCGGCCCTTGATCTCGCGGCAGGCGATCTGGGCGGCCATGCCGTTGAGGTCGGTACCCGAGGAGGCCGCGGTCGGGGCGGTGTTCGGCACCTTGGCGGTGTTGGTCGCGGTGATCCTGACCTTGTCGATGGTGACGCCGAATTCCTCGGCCACCACCTGGGCGACCTTGAGGAACAGGCCCTGCCCCATTTCGGTGCCGCCGTGATTGAGCTGGAGCGAGCCGTCCGTGTAGAGGTGGACCAGCGCGCCGGCCTGGTTGAGGTGGATCAGCGTGAAGGAGATGCCGAATTTCACCGGCGTCAGGGCGAGGCCCTTCTTGAGGATCCGGCTCTTGGCGTTGAAGGCGCGGATGGCGCTGCGCCGTTTCCAGTAGTTCGACGTCGCCTCGAGCTGGCCGACGATCTCCTGGAGGACGTTGTCCTCGACCTTCTGGCCGTAGGGCGTGGCGTCGCGGCCGGGGCCGTAGAAGTTCTTCTTGCGCACTTCCAGCGGATCGAGGCCTGTCAGGATGGCGATCGAATCGACGATGCGCTCCGCGGCGATGACGCCGTGGGGGCCGCCGAAGCCGCGGAAGGCGGTGTTCGAGCAGGTGTTGGTCCTGAGCCGCTTGGAGCGGATCGACACCGCCGGATAGTAATAGGCGTTGTCGGCGTGGAACATCGTGCGGTCGTTGACGCCGAGCGAAAGGTCGGCCGAGTAGCCGCAGCGCGAGGCGAAGTCGAGATCGACCGCGAGGATGCGCCCTTCCGGGTCGAAGCCGACCTCGAAGGCGGCGACCTGATCGTGGCGCTTGCCGGTCATGATCATGTCGTCGTCGCGGTCGAGCCGGATCTTGCAGGGCCGGCCGGTGACGCGGGCGGCGAGCGCGGCGAGCGCCGCCCACTGGTTGGCCTGGCTCTCCTTGCCGCCGAAGCCGCCGCCCATCCGGCGGGTCTCGACGGTGATCGCGGCGTCGGCGACGGCGAGGACCTTGGCGACGGTGTGCTGGACCTCGGTCGGATGCTGGGTCGAGGAGTGGACGAGGAGTTCGTCGTCCTCGCCCGGCACCGCCATGGCGATCTGGCCCTCGAGATAGAAATGCTCCTGACCGCCGATGGCGATCTGGCCGGAGAGCCGGCGCTGGGTGGTGGACAGCGACTTCTCGACGTCGCCGCGGCCGAAGCGGTATTCGGGCAGCACGTGGCTGTCGGCGAGCAGGGCGTCGGCGACGGTGACCAGCGGCTTTTCGGGGCGCACCTCGAAGCGGGCGAGCCGGGCGGCGCGGCGGGCGGCGTCGCGGGTGGTGGCGACGACGCAGAACACCACCTGACCCCAGAACAGCACCTCGCCGTCGGCGAGCAGCGGATCGTCGCCCATGGCCGAGCTGACGTCGTTGATGCCGGGGATGTCGTCCCTGGTCAGCACCGCGACGACGCCGGGATAGGACGCGACCTCGGTGAGGTCGACGGCGTCGAGCCGGGCCCGGGCGTATGTGCGGCACCAGCCGGGGGCGAGATGCAGGGTGCCGGCCGGCTCGCGCAGGTCGTCGATGTAGGCGGCGGTGCCGGCGACGTGCTTCTCGGCGCTGTCGTGGCGGATCGGCTGGCGGACGACGGCGTAGGCCGGTTCGGCTGCGGGAGCACGCGGGGTGTCGGCGACGTCAGACACGGGCGGCCTCCCCGGCTTCGGGGACCACCGGCTCGCGCCGGCCGACCACGCGGGTCATCGACGTCGGCGCGCCGGCGATCTCGACGAGGGCCTTGGCGAGGAGGGCGCGGGCGGTCTCCAGCCGGTAGCCGGCGCTCGCGCGCATGTCGCTGAGCGGGCGGAAATCCTCCGACAGCGCCTCGAGCGCGGCGCTCCAGGTCGCCGCGCGCGCCGGCTCGATGCCGACGAGACGCTGCTCGGTCACGCTCGCCCGCTTCGGGATCCCGGCCATGCCGCCGAAGGCGATGCGGGCGTCGGTGACGACGCCGCCCTCGAGCGTGAAGCGGAAGGCGCCGAGGACCGAGGAGATGTCCTGGTCGAAGCGCTTGGAGATCTTGTAGGCGCGGAAGACCTGGGTCTCGTCCAGCTTGGGCACCATCAGCCCGGCGACGAATTCGCCCGGCCGGCGGTCCTGCTTGCCGTAGTCGATGAAGAACTGTTCGATCGGCAGCGCCCGGCTCTCGTCGCCGAGGCGCAGTTCGACCGTCGAGCCGAGGGCGATGAGGACCGGAGGGGTGTCGCCGATCGGCGAGCCGTTGGCGACGTTGCCGCCGACGGTGCCTGCGGCGCGGACCTGCTTGGAGCCGATCCGGCGCAGCAGTTCGCCGAGGTCGGGGTCGATCGCCGCGAAATGCGGCAGCACGTCCTCGAAGGTCGCCATGGCGCCGACGAGGACGGCGTCGCCGATGTCCTCGACGTGGCCGAGGCCGAGGACGCGGCCGAGGTGGATCACCTTCGGCAGCGCGCGCAGTTGCTTGGTCACCCAGAGGCCGACGTCGGTGGCGCCGCCGACCAGCACCGCGTCCGGATGGGCGGCGTAGAGGTCGGCGAGGGCGTCGACGGTGCGCGGGGCGGCGAAGAAGCGCTCCTCGTCGCCGACGAAGACGTCCTGGCGGTCGGACAGGAATTCGAGGATGCCGGTGGTGGCGTCGGCGTCGCGGGTGAAGCGGTCGTCGGCCTCGCCGGCGCATGAGGCCTTGGCGGCGTCGGTGATCGGCCGGTAGCCGGTGCAGCGGCAGAGGTTGCCGGCGAGCCAGTCGTTGACGGTCGCGTGGGCCGCGCCGCGGCCGGCGTGGTAGAGCGTGAACAGGCTCATGACGATGCCGGGCGTGCAGAAGCCGCATTGCGAGCCGTGATGCTCGACCAGCGCCGCCTGGACCGGGTGGAGCACGCCGTCCTCGGCGAGATCCTCGACCGTGACGATTTCCTTGCCGTCGAGCATGCCGACCAGCTGGATGCAGGCGTTGACCGGGCGGTAGCGCATGCGCCCGCCGACGGCGGTGCCGACCGCGACGGTGCAGGCGCCGCAGTCGCCCTCGTTGCAGCCCTCCTTGGTACCGACCCTGCCCTCGCGCAGGCGCAGGTGGTCGAGCAGGGTGTCGGTCGGGGCGAAGTCGTCGAGTTCGACGATGCGGCCGGCGCGCAGGAAACGGATGGAATCGCGCATCGCCTCAGCTCCCGCGATAGGTCGAATAGGCGTGGGGCGAGAGCAGCAGCGGCACGTGGACGTGCTGGCCGGCGTCGGCGATGCCGAAGCGGATCGGCACGGTGTCGAGGAAGGGCGGGTCGGCGAGCGGCACGCCCCTGCCCCGGAAGTAGGCCGCGCACTGGAAATGCAGCTCGTAGAGGCCGGCGACGAAGGCCTCGCCCTCGAGGATAGGCATGATGCGGCCGTCGGCGTCGGTGGCGCCGGAGAACACCGCCCGGGCTCCCTCGGGCGCGATGTGATAGAGCGTCACCGCGACGCCTTCGGCCGGCCGGCCGGCCACCGCGTCGAGCACGTGTGTCGTCAGTCGACCCAAGCTCCACCCCTCCTCACCATTCGCCGCCGTCGATCCTGCCCAACATGGTGGCACGATGAACGAGGCGCCAAAAGCACGAAATCACGGACGCTCCGCTGCCGAATCGGCATCGGTTGCGTCGAAGGCCCGCGCCAGTTCCTGTACCACGAAGCCGTGGAAGGTCGCAGGCGCGAGGTCGAGATCCTTGCCGGCACGGCGGATGACGGCGAACTGGTCAACCGGCAGGTCGGCGTCGGTCAGCGGATGAAAGACGAGGCGGCCGGCGGCGAGATCGCGGGAGAGGCCGACACGGGTGTGGAAGGCGACGACCTGTCCGCTCGCCGCCGCGTCGCGCATCAGGCCGAGGGCGTTGGCCTCGAGCCGCATCCGGTAGTCGCCCGTGCGCAGGGCCGCCGTTGAATCGAGCGCCTGGCGCAGCGACAGGCCGCGGGCCGGCAGCGCCAGGGCGAAGCGCATGCAGTCGGCGATGCCGACCTGACGGAGCTGGGCCAGCGGATGGCCCGGACTCGTCACCGCGCCGATCGCGAGATTGCGGGAGAAGCCGATGGCGAAGGCGCCGCGCTCGCGGGGATTGAAGGTGAGCCCGACGTCGGCCTCGCCGGCGAGCACGAGGCGTTCGACGTCGTCGGAGACGGCGACCGAGACGACCAGTTCGATCCCTGGGTGCGCCGCCGAGAATCGCATCAGGACGTCGGGCAGGAATTCCGCGGCGACGCTTTCGACCGTCGCCACCCGCACCCGGCCGGTCTTGAGGCCGCGCATGGCGTCGAGTTCGGTGGTGACGCCCTCGAAGTCGACGATGGCCGAGGCGAGATGGCGTTGCAGCATCTCGCCGGCCGCCGAGAGGCGGATGCGCCGTCCGATCCGCTCGAACAGCTCGACGCCGAGGCTCTCCTCGAGGGCGATGATCTGACGGTTGACCGCCGAAGAGGCGATGTTGAGCTCCCTCGCCGCGCCGCGGAACGAGCCGTAGCGCGCGACCGCCGCGAAATAGCGCAACGAGGGGCTGAGAAAATGGCGGATACGCTCGTCCATTCGGCGATTTCCTGCGATCGGGCGCGATCTCGTCCTTCGCGATGCAAAGCTCTCGCCAGAACCGGCCGATCGTTCACCTTCCATCGGAGGAAACGAAGCCCGGCATCGTCTTCGCCCGCCAACGCATCGGCCCGGCACCCTCGCGGAGCCGGGGCGCCGGACGAGAGCGCCGTCAGGGCAGCAGCAGCGTCGAGCCGGTCGTCGCCCGCGATTCGAGCGCCCGATGGGCCCCGGCGGCGTCGGCGAGCGGGAAGGTCTGGTTGATCGCGACCTTGACCACGCCGGAGGCGACCACGTCGAACAGGTCGGCGGCGGTGGCGAGCAGATCGGCGCGTTCGGCGACGTAGCCGTAGAGCGTCGGCCGGGTCGCGAAAAGCGAGCCCTTCTGCGACAGGATGGCGAGGTTGACGCCCTCGACCGGGCCGGAGGCGTTGCCGAAGGAGACGAAGAGGCCGCGCGGCTTCAGGCAGTCGAGCGAGGCGGGGAAGGTGTCCTTGCCGATCGAATCGTAGACGACGTCGCAGCCCCTGCCGCCCGTGATCTCCTTCACGCGCTCGACGAAGTTCTCCGACTTGTAGTCGACGACGTGGTCGTAGCCGTTTTCCTTCGCGAGCGCGCATTTCTCCGCCCCGCCGGCGGTGCCGATCACGGTGGCGCCGAGATGCTTCGCCCACTGGCCGGCCAGGGTGCCGACGCCGCCGGCGGCGGCGTGGAACAGGATGGTGTGCTCCGGGCCGACCTTGAAGGTCTGGCGCAGCAGATACTGCGTCGTCATGCCCTTGAGCATGATCGCCGCCGCCGTCCGCTCGTCGATGGCGTCCGGCAGGACGACGAGGCGGTTGGCGGTGACGAGGCGGGCCTGCGAATAGGCGCCGATCGGGCCGGCGTAGGCGACGCGGTCGCCCGGCTTCACCTCGGTGACACCCTCGCCCACCGCCTCGACGACGCCGGCGCCTTCGGTTCCGAGCACGAAGGGCAGCCCGGTCGGCGAGGGATAGAGGCCGGTGCGGTGGTAGACGTCGATGAAATTGACGCCGATGGCCGAATGGCGGACCAGCGCCTGGCCGGGACCGGGCGTGCCGACCTCGACCTCCTCGTAGACCATGGCCTCGGGGCCGCCGTAGGCGTGAACGCGGATCGCTTTCATCTCGTCTCCTCCGTCTGGCGCCGCCCGCTTCAGGCGACGACGGTGATCCGTGCCGCTTCCCGCGCGTGGCCGGCGAGCAGCACCGTGAGCAGCGCCGCCGGCACGATGGCGAGGAATGCGACACGCAGGCCGAATCCGTCCGCGATGAGACCGATCAGCGGCGGGGCGGTCAAGAGCGCGATCATGACGACGAGCGTCAGCCCGGCGACGTTGGCGGCCGGGCTGCGGCCGGGCTTCAGCGTCACCACCGACGAGGCGACCGGATAGACGAGGGCGACGCCGGCGCCGAGCATCATCAGGAAGGGATAAGTCATCAGCGGCCCGCTCGAGAGAGCGACGCCGACGAGACCGAGGCTGGTGACGAGGCCGGAGCCGAGCACGAGGTGCTCGGGCCGGAAGAAGCGGCGCAGCACGTCGCCGAGGAAGCGGGTCGTCGCCTGCGAGCCGGCGAACAGGGCGTAGCCGAGGCCGGCCATGAAGGGTTCGGCGCCGAGATCGCGGCGCAGGTAGAGCGTGCTCCAGTCGAACATCGCCCCTTCCGCCACGGTGACGCCGGCGGCGAGCAGGCAGAGGCCGATGATCGCCCGGCCCGGCAGGGTGAAGGTGTGGCCGCCCTCGGCCTTCGGCGCCGGCGCCGCCATCCGGGCGCCGGCTTCGGCGGGAAGGCGGGCGAGCGCGATTGCGGCGAACGTGCCGACGAGGGCGATGCCGGTCAGGTGGGCGAAGGTCGAGATGCCGGCCTGGGCGATGACGCCGGAGACGAGGCCGCCGCTCATCATGCCGATGCTCCAGAAGCCGTGGCAGCGCGACATGATCCGCACGCCGATGCGGTGCTCGGCGTCGGCGGCGGCGACGTTCATCGCCACTTCCATCAGCGCGTTGGCGAGCCCGAGGCCGAACAGGGCGAGGGTCAGCGCCGTCCAGCTTCCGGCGGCGCCGATCGCCACCAGCATGGCGAGGCCGGCGAGGGCCCCGGCGAAATAGGCGCGCTCGTTGGACAGCCGGTCGATCACCGGGCCGGCCAGCGGCAGCGCGATCAGCGTGCCGAAAGGCAGCGCGAACAGCGCGAGGCCGAGGTCGCCGGTGCCGATGCCGAGGTCGGCCTTGAGGTCGGGAATCCGGGTCATCCAGCTGCTGAGGATGATGGCGTTGAGGAAGAACGGCAGGCCGTAGCGCAGGACGGGGGGCAAGGCGGAGATCTCGAAGAGGGCGGGAGGCGAGGCAGAGCACGAGATTGCGGCGGGGCTTGGACCGTTCCCCGCGCCCGCGCCGCGGCGGTGGACGGCCGGGTCGAGAATCTTCGCGAAGTAAGTGTTTGTCCGGATGCGACACCGGCCACAGAAATCGCAAGGTCGGACGGCACCGGGACGCGAGCCCCAGACTATAACTCCTTCGCCCGCCTTATCAACAGGCCTCCGGCCGTCCCGCGTCGCGGTGGCGGACGTCACCCTCTTCATCGTGTCGAGCGTCCATGAGCGACCATCCGGCGCCCCGAAGCCGCCAGCCGGCCCTCGGCGATCTCTTCACCCCCAAGCTCGTCACCTGCCTTCGCGAGGGCTACACGCTCTCGACGCTCCGGGCCGATGCCATCGCGGGCCTCACCGTCGCCATCGTCGCCCTGCCGCTGGCGATGGCGATCGCCATCGCCTCCGGCGTCGGGCCGGAGCGCGGGCTCTACACGGCGATCGTCGCCGGCTTCCTCATTTCTCTCTTCGGCGGCAGCCGCTACCAGATCGGCGGGCCGACGGCGGCCTTCATCGTCGTCGTCTTCGACGTCGTCCAGCGCCACGGCTACGGCGGCCTCGCCCTCGCCACGCTGATGGCCGGCCTGCTGCTGATCGTGCTCGGCGCGATGCGACTCGGCACCTACATCAAGTACATTCCCTATCCGGTGGTGACGGGCTTCACCGCCGGCATCGCCGTCTCGATCCTCGCCTCGCAGTTCAAGGAGATCCTCGGCCTCGACGTCGCCCTGCCCGGCGAATTCCTGCCGAAGATGGCGACGATCGCGGAGCACGTCGGCGAGACCGCGCCGGCGGCGGTGATCGTGACGGCGGCGACGCTCGGTCTCATCGTCGGCCTCAAGCGGGTGCGGCCCCACTGGCCGGGCTTCCTGATCGCCATCGCCACCACCTCGCTGCTGGCCTGGGGCCTCGGCCTCGACGTCGCCACCATCGCCTCGCGCTTCGGCGGCGTGCCGCGCACCCTGCCCTCGCCGGCGCTGCCGGACATGGACTTCGCGGCGATCCGCGAACTGGTGCCCGACGCGCTGACCATCGCCCTGCTCGCCGGCATCGAATCGCTGCTCTCGGCGGTCGTCGCCGACGGCATGACCGGCCGGCGCCACCGCTCCAACTGCGAACTGGTCGCCCAAGGCGTCGCCAACTGCGCCTCGGTGTTCTTCGGTGGCATCTCGGCGACCGGGGCGATCGCCCGCACCGCCACCAACATCCGTTCGGGCGGGCGCACGCCGATCGCCGGCATGCTGCACGCGGTGTTCCTGCTCGCCTTCATGGCGGTGGCCGCGCCGCTGCTCGGCTACGTGCCGCTGTCGGCGCTGGCGGCGATCCTCGTCATCGTCGCCTGGAACATCTCCGAGATCCGCCACATCCGCCACATCCTCGGCCACGCCACCAACGGCGACCGCTTCGTGCTGGTCTCGACCTTCCTGCTCACCGTGTTCCTCGACCTGACGGTGGCGATCGGCTTCGGCGTCGTCGCGGCGGCGCTGCTGTTCGTCCACCGCATGGCCGAGGCGGTGGAGGTCGAGACCCACGAACACCTGCTGGAGGAGGACGAGGCCGACGTCGTCGGCCGCGACGTCGCCGCCGACCCCTCCGGCGTCGTCGTCTACCGCATCCACGGGCCGTTCTTCTTCGGGGCGAGCCAGCGGCTCTCCTCGATCCTCGACCGCATCGGCGAGACGCCGCGGCGCTACGTGCTCGACATGACCACGGTGCCCTTCGTCGACGCCACCGGCGGCACGGCGCTGTCGAGCTTCTTCGACCTCGCGGCGAAGCGCGGGGCGGAGGTGGCGATCGTCGGCGCCCGGGAACACGTCAGGGCCGACATCGCCCGGCTGACGCACGGCAGCGCACTGGAGCCGCGGTATTTCGAGACGCGGGAGGCGGCGATTGCGGGGTGAGCATCACCGCGCCGCGACGTCCCCCCTCGCCCAGCCGGCCTTCGCCTCGGCGACGAAGTCGGCGTAGCGGCCGGCCTCGATCGCGTCGCGGATGCCCTGCATCAGGCTCTGGTAGTAGGCGACGTTGATCCAGGTCAGCAGCATCGCGCCGAGCGCCTCGCCGGTGCGGACGAGGTGGTGGAGGTAGGCGCGGGAATAGTCGCGCGCCGCGGCGCAGGGGCCGTCCGGGTCGAGCGGGCGCGGGTCGTCGGCGTGGCGGGCGTTCTTCAGGTTGATCCTGCCGAAGCGGGTGAAGGCCTGGCCGTGGCGGCCGGCGCGGGTCGGCATCACGCAGTCGAACTGGTCGACGCCGCGGGCGACGGATTCGACGATGTCGTCCGGGGTGCCGACGCCCATCAGGTAGCGCGGCTTGCCCTCCGGCAGCAACGGACAGACGATGTCGAGCATCGCCAGCATGACGGCCTGCGGCTCGCCGACCGCGAGGCCGCCGATCGAATAGCCCTCGAAGGGCATGGCCGAGAGTTCCTGCGCCGAGACCGCCCGGAGTTCGGCGTCGTCGCCGCCCTGGACGATGCCGTAGAGGCCCTGCCCCTTCTGCGGCCCGCCCATCGCCTCGAACTTCTGCCGCGAGCGCGCCGCCCAGCGCAGCGACAGCCGCATGGCGCGGTCGATCTCGCGGCGCTCGGCCGGCAGGCGCAGGCATTCGTCGAGCTGCATCTGGATGTCGGAGCCGAGCAGGCCCTGAATCTCGACCGACCGCTCCGGCGTCATCTCGTGGCGCGAGCCGTCGATGTGGCTCTGGAAGGTGACGCCGGTCTCGGTGAGCTTGCGGATCTGGGCCAGCGACATGACCTGGAAGCCGCCGGAATCTGTCAGGATCGTGTGCGGCCAGCGCGCGAAGTCGTGGAGGCCGCCGAGCCGGGCGACACGTTCGGCGCCGGGCCGCAGCATCAGATGATAGGTGTTGCCGAGGATGACGTCGGCTCCCGTCGAGCGGACGTCCTCCATGAACATCGCCTTGACCGTGCCCTGGGTTCCGACCGGCATGAAGGCCGGGGTGCGGACCTCGCCGTGCGGCGTGACGATGGTGCCGCGCCTGGCCCTGCCGTCGATGGCGTGGACGGTGAAGGAGAAGCGGTCGGTCATCGGGCGGTGTCCGGGAACAGCAGCGAGGCGTCTCCGTAGGAATAGAAGCGATAGCCGGAGGCGATGGCGTGGTCGTAGGCGGCGCGCATCGTCTCGAGACCGGAGAAGGCCGAGACCAGCATGAAGAGCGTCGAGCGCGGCAGGTGGAAGTTGGTCATCAGCGCGTCGACCGCGCGGAAGCGGTAGCCCGGGGTGATGAAGATGTCGGTCGGCCCGGCGAAGGGCCGGATGACGCCGTCCTCGCCGGTCGCACTTTCGAGCAGCCGCAGGCTGGTGGTGCCGACCGACACGAGGCGGCCGCCGGCGGCGCGCACGGCGTTGAGCCGGTCGGCGATCTCCTCGCTGACATGGCCGATCTCGGCGTGCATGCGGTGATCGGCGGTGTCGTCGGCCTTGACCGGCAGGAAGGTGCCGGCACCGACGTGGAGGGTCACGAAGGCGGTGCCGATGCCGCGCTCGTCCAGCGCGGCGAGCAGGTCCGGCGTGAAGTGCAGGCCCGCCGTCGGCGCGGCGACGGCGCCGTCCTCGCGGGCGTAGACCGTCTGGTAGTCGCGCCGGTCCTCCTCGTCCTCCGGCCGGCGGGCGGCGATGTAGGGCGGCAGCGGGATGTGGCCGACCGTGGCCATGGCGACGTCGAGGTCGGGGCCCGCGACGTCGAAGGCGAACTCGACCTCGCCGGCCTCGCCTTTCTCCACCACCGTGGCGTCGAGCCGGGCGCCGAGGCAGGCACCATCACTGACGGCGCCGAAGGCGACGCGGTCGCCGACGGTGAGCTTGCGGGCGCCGCGCACGAAGGCGCGCCACCGTTCCGGGGCCACCCGCATGTGCATGGTGGCGCCGATGGAGGGCCCGGCGACGCCGCCGCGCAGGCGCAGCCCTTCGAGCTGGGCCGGGATCACCCGGGTGTCGTTGAAGACCAGCACGTCGCCCGGCGCGAGGAGGTCCGGCAGGTCGCGGACGACGCGATCCGCCGGCGCCGCGCCCGGGCGCACCAGCATCAGGCGTGCGGCGTCGCGCGGCCGCGCGGGGCGCAGCGCGATCCGGTCCTCGGGAAGGTCGAAATCGAAAAGGTCGACGCGCAGGGTGATCGATCCGGCTTGGCCGCCCGCGGGCGGCGATGGGTCCGGGCGGTTGATAGGTCCGCCCTCCCCCGCCGATCAAGACAATTCTGGCCGGGGGACCGAAGGCGAGGCCGCTGCGGGGCGAAAGAAAAAGGTCCGCCCCTCGCGGGAGCGGACCTTTCTGTTCGGACGGAGCCTCGGCTCAGGCCGCGACGTCGGCCGCGACCTTCATCGAGACGATCTTGTCGGGATCGCGCACCGGTTCGCCGCGCTTGATCTGGTCGACGTTCTCCATGCCTTCAATGACCTTGCCCCAGACCGTGTACTGGCGGTCGAGGAAGCGGGCGTCGTCGAAGCAGATGAAGAACTGCGAGTTGGCGCTGTTCGGGTTCTGGGCCCGGGCCATCGAGGCGGTGCCGCGCACGTGGGGCTCGGCGTTGAACTCGGCCTTGAGGTTCGGGTACTTCGAGCCGCCGGTGCCGGTGCCGTTCGGGCAGCCGGTCTGGGCCATGAAGCCCTCGATCACCCGGTGGAACACGATGCCGTCGTAGAAGCCCTCGCGGGCCAGCTTCTTGATGTGGTCGACGTGGCCGGGGGCGAGGTCCGGGCGCATGGCGATGACGACGCGGCCCTTGGTGGTCTCGATGATCAGGGTGTTCTCGGGATCGGTGATCTCGGCCACGGTCGGCCTCCTTCGGTTCGTATCGGGTCTGTGACGAGCCGTTTACTGCACGTCGGCGGCCACCTTCAACGAAATAATCTTGTCGGGGTTCGCCGGCGGCTCGCCGACCTTGATCTTGTCGACCGCCTCCATGCCCGAGACGACCTGACCCCAGACCGTGTACTGGCCGTCGAGGAAGCCGCAGTCGGTGAAGCAGATGAAGAACTGCGAGTTGGCGCTGTTCGGGTCGGAGGTGCGGGCGGCGCCGATGACGCCGCGGCCGAAATGCTCGCGGGTGAATTCGGCGGGAAGATCGGGCAGGTCGGAGCCGCCCATGCCGGTGCCGGTCGGGTCGCCCGACTGCGCCATGAAGCCGGCGATGACGCGGTGGAAGACGATGCCGTCGTAGAAACCCTGGCGGGCAAGGGTCTTGACCCGCTCGACGTGCTTGGGCGCGAGGTCCGGACGCAGGCGGATCGTGACGTCGCCGTCCTTGAGTGTCAGGACGAGCGTGTTCTCGGGGTCGGCATCCTGGGCCACGGCGGCCGGGGCGAAGGCGAGGAAGGCGGCGAGGGTGCCGGCGATGAGGGTACGGAACAAGGATGTGTCTCCATCTGGCGGGACCGTGTCCGCGACGCGGACGGTCCTTCTTCTGGTCTGCGGCTTCGGGTCTTGGACGTCGGCCCCGGACGGTGGCGGCCTCAGGGCCGGGCGGGCGCGAGGATGGCGGCGACCTTGGGCGGAACGAAGGCGGTGACGTCGCCGCCGAGGGCGGCGATCTGCTTGACGAGGCTCGAGGCGATGTGGCGGACGTCGGGCGAGGCCGACAGGAAGACCGTCTCGATGCCGGGGGCCAGCACGTGGTTCATACCGGCCATCTGGTCCTCGTAGTCGAGGTCGGTGCCGCTGCGCAGGCCGCGCACGATCACGCCCGCCCCGGTCCGGCGGGCGGCCTCGACGACGAGGCCGTCGAAGGTGACGATCTCGATGCCGCGGGCGAGATCGCCGGCGTGGTCGGCGAGAACGTCGCGCAGCAGTGCGACCCGCTCGTCCGGCGCCAGCAGCGCCGACTTCGAATGATGGGCGCCGACCGCGACCACCAGCCCGTCGAACAGCCGCGCCGCGCGCAGGATGATGTCGAGGTGGCCGTTGGTGACCGGGTCGAAGGAGCCGGAAAAGAGCGCTTTCGTCATGGCGCGATGGATAGCCCCTCCCCGTCCGCCGGGCAAGCCGGCACCACCCGCCGGCCGCGCCGCCCTGTCCAGACCCGGCGCGGGGCGGCGCTGCCGCGATCTGAAAAAACGGTCGCCAAGCGATTTACGGGCTGGTCCGGCGGCCGGCAGCGGGTTAACCATCCGTTCACGAGTGTTCCCTAGGCTTGAATCGTCGCGACCTTCGTGTCTCGTTCCGCGACAGGGAAAGGTGCCTCCATGTCCGCCAAGACATCGGCCAGGAAAGCGCTGCGTCAGGCAGCCATGCTCGGCGTCGCCGCCGTGATCGCCGCCTCGTTCGTTGGCGCCGGCGAATACGAATGGTCGATGGCACCCAAGGACGACCGCCTGCCCTCGATGGCCGACTGCCGCGGCGCCCGGCCCGACCGCGACGCCTGTGCCGGCGTCACCCTCGCCCCCTCCGCCGCGAGCACCGTGACGAGCATCGGCGGCCTGTCGATCGTCGAACGCACCCGCTGATCGCCTGCCGTTCGTCCCGTCCCCTTTTCCTCTTCCGTTATCCGGCTTCGCGGAGCGATCCGCGATGACGCGGACGTGTTTGCGTCGTGATTGGAACAAACCGCCAAGTCTCCCCATTTCCTGTTCATGAAGCGGGGCCGGAAGGAGCCATGGTTTCCTTCCCGCGCCGCAGCAAACGGAAACGGGATCTTCAACCATGCAGACGGGACTCGTGGCTGCGGCCTGCCTTGTCGGCCTGACCTTCGCCGTTCTGGGTTTTTCGCTTTCGGTCGAGGCCCGCGCGGAGATCGTGCCGGAAACCGACACCCACATCGGCAAGTCCGATCTCATCGTCCCGGCCGCCGAGGCGAATCGGGCCGACTTCATGACGGTGCTGATCGAAAACGACGAAAGTCGCACCTCGACTCTCGCAAGAGTGATGGCGAATTGAGCGAAGGCGTGTTATAAAGGCCACAAGAAGCCCTTCAGACCTCCATACATCGGCATCAGACCCGGCGCTTCACCCCAGCGCCGGGTCTTTTGTCGTCAAGGGGCCGCCCGCGTCGCCATGCTGTCCGTTCTTTGCCTCTCGCCGTGCCGACGCGGCACCTGCCGATCCTCCTCCACCGTGATCGCCCGCCCGAACGGCGCCGGTCTTCCGTGCCACGGGATCGGCGCACAGTGACACTCACTCATTCGCCACCGATGCCCGCCGCCGGCTCCAGCCTCGGCCGGCACGTCCGCCGCACCATCGTTCTCGCCCTGCCGATCGTGCTGTCGCGCGCCGGCACCATGCTGCTGATCACCACCGACACGCTGGCGGCCGGACGGCTCGGCGGGATCGAACTCGCTGCCATCGGCCTCGGTCTCGCGCCGCAGATCGTCGCCTTCATGATCATGATGGGCGCCCTGCAGGTGACGGTGCTGCTGGCGGCGACCGCGCTCGGCGAGAAGCGCCCGGATCGGATCGGCGAGATCCTCGTCACCGCCCTCGCCCACGCCTTCCTGCTCGGCCTCGCCTCGACCTCGCTCGCCCTCGTCAGCGAGCCGCTGTTCCTCGCCCTCGGCCAGGATCCGGTCGTGGCGGCACGGGCGGCGGAGGTCGCCCATGCCCACGCCTTCGGCGTGCCGGCCTTCATGGTGTTCATGGTGGCGGCGATGGTGATCGAAACCATCGGCCGACCCGTGGTCGCGACCGCCATCATCCTCGGCGTCAACCTCCTCAACATCGGCCTCGACCTCGCGCTGATCCGCGGCCTGCTGCCCGGCCTCGAGGGTGCCCCGGGGCTCGTCGCGACCACCTCGGCGCTGCGGGTCGCGGCGATGGCGGCGGCGCTCGGCTGGCTGCTGCGCGAGGCGCGGCGGTCGACCGACGGCTTCGGGATCATCGCCGCCCTCGGCCGGGCCGGGTCCATCCTGCGCTCGGGCGGCGGTGACGACGGCCGGCGCATCCGCCGCCTCGGCCTGCCGATGGGCCTCGCCCAAGGCGTCGAGAGCGCCGCCTTCAACGCCATCCTGATGGTCGCCGGCACCATCGCCCCGGCCGCCCTCGCCGCCCATCAGGCGACGATGACGGTGGTGACGCTCTCCTACATGGTGGCGGTCGGCTATTCCGGCGCTGCGGCGATCCGGGTCGGCAACGCCCTCGGCGCCCGCAATCTCGCCGACCTGCGGCGGGCGGCGTGGACGCCGATCGCGCTCGAGGGGCTGACCGGGCTCGCCTTTGGCGCCCTGCTCCACGTTTACGCGCAGGAGATCGCGGCGATGCTGACGTCGGATCCGGCGGTGATCGCCGTGCTCGCGACGACGCTGCCGATCGCGGCGATGCTGCTCGCCTTCGACGGCATGATGGGCGTCGCGCTCGGCGTGCTGCGCGGCATCGGCGACGCCTGGTGGCCGCTGATCCTGCAGGCGCTCGCCTTCTGGCTGGTGGCGCTGCCGGTGGCCCACGTGGTCGCCGTCCGGCTCGGCCACGGCGCGGCCGGGCTGCAGGTCGCGATCTTCGCCGGCGTCGCGGTGTCCTTCGCGATGCTGGCGGTGCGGATCGTCGCGCGAACCCGGACGCTGCCCCAGCCGGGATGAGGCCGGCCCCGGCTTGCAATCGCCCGCCCCACGGGGTCAAAAGACGCGTGCGCGCCCACGCGCCCCGGGAGTCGTCATGCGCTTTTCCGCCCCCCTCGTCGCCGGCCGCCTCGTGCGCCGCTACAAGCGGTTCCTCGCCGACGTGATCCTCGACGACGGCACCGAGATCACCGCCCACTGCGCCAACCCCGGTTCGATGCTCGGTCTCGCGACGCCCGGAACGCGGGTTCTGCTGTCGCGGTCGGCCGACCCCAAACGCAAGCTGCCGTGGTCGTGGGAACTGCTCGACCTCGACGGCGCCATGGTCGGCATCAACACCGGCCACCCGAACGGCATCGTCGCCGAGGCGATCACAGGCGGCCTCGTGCCGGAGCTTTCCGGCTACGAGACGCTGAAGCGCGAGGTGAGATACGGCAAGAACAGCCGCGTCGACATGCTGCTCACCGGCGGCGGCCGGCCGGACTGCTACGTCGAGGTCAAGAACGTCCACCTGATGCGGCAGGCCGGTCTCGCCGAATTTCCCGACAGCGTCACGGCCCGCGGCGCCAAACACCTCGCCGAACTCGGCGACATGGTCGAGGCCGGGCACCGGGCGGTGATGATGTTCCTCGTCCAGCGCACCGACTGCGACCGCTTCGCCCTCGCCGCCGACATCGACCCCGCCTACGCCGCCGCTTTCGCCATCGCCCGCGAGCGGGGGGTCGAGGCGCTGGTCTACGCCTGCGACATCACCCCGGAGGCGATCGTGGTGAGCAGGGCGGTCGGAATGGCGGACTGAAGGGACGAAGCGGGAGGGCGGTCGATGGCACGGCGCGCCGACAGCGACGAGCATTACGTCATCGACCTCTGCGACGAGTTACTCGGGCTGCGGGCGCGGCGCCAGATGCGGTTCGACTTCCTGCTCGGCGACGTGGGACGGACGGGCCGGCGGGTACGGCTTCCGGTCGACGCGTGGTACGCCGATCTCGCGCTCGTCGTCGAATATCACGAGCGCCAGCACGGCGAGGCGGTGGCGCATTTCGACAAGCCGGGGCGCCTGACGGCGAGCGGCGTCGACCGCGGCGAGCAGCGGCGGCGCTACGACGAACGCCGGGCGCACGTCCTGCCCGGCCGCGGCATCACGCTCGTCGTCGTCCGCGCCGCGGACCTCGTCTGCGACCGGCGCGGCCGGCTGACGCGTGTGCGGGACGAGGACACCCGCCGGCTGCGGGCGCTGTTTCTCGCCCACGGCATCGCGCCGCTCGCATCCGATCGACCGATCGCCGCCGAGAACGGGTGAAAACTCCACGCGGAGAGGTTATATGGCGGTCTAGCGACATTTTCCGGACGCCCGGGCCGCCGCGGCGGCTTGCGGGGCGGTCCGCGCCCTCACCCGGGGGCGAGCATCGGAACGATCATGGTCACCTACGTCACCGCCGAGACGGCGCCGCTCCGCAACACCGGCAGCATCCGGCTCTACGGGCCCGAGGGCTTCGCCGGCATGCACCGCGCCGGGCGCCTCACGGCCGAATGCCTCGACGCCCTCGTCGACATCGTCGAGCCGGGCCTGCCGACCGAGGTGATCGACGACTTCGTGCGCGATTTCGCCGACCGCCACGGCGCGCTGCCGGCGACGCTGAACTACCGGGGCTACACCAAGCACACCTGCACCTCGATCAACCACGTCGTCTGCCACGGCATTCCCAACGAGAAGCCGCTGAAGGAGGGCGACATCGTCAACATCGACGTGACGCTGATCGTCGACGGCTGGCACGGCGACGCCAGCCGGATGTACGCGGTCGGGCCGGTCAAGCGGGCGGCGGAGCGGCTGATCGACGTCACCTACGAATCGCTGATGCGCGGCATCGCCGCCGTGAAGCCCGGCGCCACCACCGGCGACATCGGCGCGGCGATCCAGACCTACGTCGAGGGCGAACGCTGCTCGGTGGTCCAGGATTTCTGCGGCCACGGCGTCGGCCAGCTGTTCCACGACGCGCCCAACATCCTGCACTACGGCCGCCCCGGCACCGGCGTGGAGTTGAAGCCCGGTATGATCTTCACGATCGAGCCGATGGTGAACCTCGGCCGCCACCAGGTGAAGGTGCTGTCCGACGGCTGGACCGCGGTGACCCGCGATCGCTCGCTCTCGGCCCAGTTCGAACATTCGATCGGCGTCACCGAGACCGGCTGCGAGATCTTCACGCTGTCGCCGAAGGGCCTCGACAAGCCGCCGGTCAACGGCGCCGGCTGAGGCGGGCCGGGACGGGACGGGCCGCCGGCCGGCGTGCCGATCGTCAGCTCCGCCCGTGCGCCGCGCGGGACGACGGCCTTGAGGTCGTGTCCGCCCGACCGATCGACCTCGAATCCCCACCGCATACCGAACCCAGGGCGCAGGCACCGGCGCAGGGCACCGATGCCAAGAGCCGGCACCGGCCTCTTGCTGTGGTTCAGTGCCGCGTCTGCTGGCGATGAAGAGGGTCAGGCGGTCGCCAGCGATGGCGCCGAGACCGGCATCGGCGCCCGCGCTTCCGGCTGCCCGACGAGGCCCAGCAGGCGCAGCCGGTGGAGGTCGATCCTCCGGGGATTGTGCTCCCGGGCGACTTCCACCGCGATCGCCCGGATCAACTCGTCCTTCAATTCCGGATTGTCCGCGAGATAGGGCGGCACCTTCTTGTCGTACCCGAAATTGATGTGCTCGAAGCCGAATTCGTCCCTCTTCCGGATGAAGCTCGGAATTTCGTGGACGTTCTCGACGACGATGGTCATGTGCCCGACGATGACGACCTTCGTCTTCGCCTGCTTCTTCGCCTCGATCATGCGTCCGACATTGCGAACGACCTTCTCGAACCGCGAACCGGCATTGACGGTCTCGTGGATTTCCTTGGTCGCGGCGTTCAGCGAGAAGGAGATGATGCTGAAATTCTCGGCGATCTTGCGCGCCATATCCTCGCTCAGCGCCGTCCCATTGGTCAGGAGCGCCATCTTTGCGCCGTGGCCGGCCCAGTGATCGATGAAACGCTTCGCCGACTTCAGGATCAGCGGCTCGCCGCCGAGCAGGGTCACGGTGGGCCGCGACTTCGGGATCTCGATGTTCTGCGTGATGACTTCTTCGGTGAGCTCGACGCGGCTGTCGTGATTCTGCGAGCACATGATGCAACGGATGTTGCATTTCTCGCCGAAGCTGAACAGCACCCGCATCAGGTCCTGGTCGTAGTCGTGGTCCAGCATCGGCTCGACCGGCGAGACCTGCGGCAGGGTGCAGCCCTTCATGCACTTCAGCGTTCCATCGATCTCCTGCTGGCGGAACGTCTTGATGCGCTCGTCATTGTAGATGGTCTTCAGGCTGGTCTTGTAGATGTTGCCGACAGCGGCCGGCTGCAGGTGGCAGCAGGGAAAAACGTCGCCGTTATCCCGGATGTACAGGCTGTCATGCACCCAGGTGCAACGCTTGCGCTCGGTCATCGAGTTGCTCCGGGTGAGGGGGGACCACTCAACCCTCGTTGGATACCACGGGGCACGCAGCCACGGTCACGCGGCAGCCTAAGCGACCTCGGTGGCGAGTTCAATCTCGAACCCCTGCCACCGGTCGGGCGGCGCATGCTCCCCATTTCTTGACCGTCGTCCGCCCGCGTGCACCAATCCTCTGAAAATGACAGGGGAGAGATGCCGTGCCGAGCCCCACCGTCCCGTTCTCGTCGCCGGTGCAGGGCCGACCGGCCTTGCGTCCTCTTCCGCCTCAGGCGGCCGGAAGCGGGATCAGATCGGCCGGGTCCCAGTCGAGGGCGACGGGCGAGCCGACGGCGATGTCGGCGCCGCCGCCGCGCTGGACGATGGCCTTCATTTCCCGGCCGGTGCAGTCGACGAAATAGGTGCTGGCGCTCCCCGAGAACAGCCGCCGGACGACGGTGCCGGCTGAGGCGGGCCGGGACGGGCCGCCGGCCGGCGTGCCGCCCGCACGGCGCCTGCGTCCGGCGCCGGCCGACTTTTCGCGACGGGGCGCCGGCGCGGGCGTTGCTTCGCCCGCCGGCATCTGCTCACGATCCGGAGCGACACCGACGGGGGGCGGCGATTCGACCGCCGCGCCAGACGGACGGGGTGGGCGAGCGGGACGGGCGACGGGGGGCGGATGAGCGGCTTCGACGACGGCGCCAAGACCAACCTGCCGCATTTCCACGGCCATCGCGACCGGCTGCGCGCCCGGTTCCGTGACCACGGCGCCGGCTCGCTGGCCGATTACGAACTGCTCGAACTCATCCTGTTCCGCTCGATCCCGCGCCAGGACACCAAGCCGATCGCCAAGGCGCTGATCGAGGCCTGCGGCTCCTTCGCCGAGGTGCTCGGTGCCTCGGAAAAGCGGCTGAAGGCGGTGCCCGGTGTCGGCGAGGCGGTCGTCACCGACCTCAAGCTGATCCACGCCGCCGCCCAGCGGATGATCCGCGGCGAGGTGATCGGCCGCACCGTGCTCAGCACCTGGTCGAGCGTGATCGACTACTGCCGTGCGGCGATGGCCTTCGAGGAGAAGGAGCAGTTCCGCATCCTGTTCCTCGACAAGAAGAACGCGCTGATCCTCGACGAGGTGCAGCAGGTCGGTACCGTCGACCACACGCCGGTCTATCCGCGCGAGGTGGTCAAGCGCGCGCTGGAACTTTCCGCGACCGCCATCATTCTCGTCCACAATCACCCCTCGGGCGATCCCACCCCCTCGCGCGCCGACATCCAGATGACCAGGCAGATCATCGACGTCGCCAAGCCGCTCGGAATCCAGGTCCACGACCACATCATCGTCGGCCGCGACGGCCACGCCAGCCTCAAGGGCCTGCAGTTGATCTGACGTTTGCCGCTTCGTGCGCCAGTTTCTGCCGAGAGCCGCGGCAGGAGCGGCCGGCGCGCCGCTTCAAGCCGGCGCGGCCTGCGCAAATGTGCACAATCGGTGTGCTTGCATCGGACCGGGCTTTCCCGGTTAGTATAGACGTCAAGATGCGCCGACCGCCGCATCGTGTTGAAAGATCGGACGAACCGATCCGCCGATGCCCAGGCCGGCCCACCTCGAAAACGGACGCCCGTGACCCGTCGGGCTGGACCGCTCGTCGCAGGAGGCAGGGGAATGTCGGTTTCGATCTTCGATGAGATGTCCGGTAGCGACGGGGCCTGCCGGTCGGCCTACGACAGGATCAAGACCTGGCTCGCCGGTGCCGATCCCAGCGAATTGAAGCAGCGCCAGCAGGAAGCGGAGTTCCTGTTCCGCCGGGTCGGCATCACCTTCGCGGTCTACGGCGACGCCGCCGCCGAAGAGCGGATCATCCCCTTCGACATCGTCCCGCGCGTCCTGACTTCCGGGGAGTGGGACACGCTCTACAAGGGCCTCGTCCAGCGCGTCAGGGCGCTGAACATGTTCCTCGCCGACATCTACGGCAGCTGCGAGGTCGTCAAGGCCGGCGTCATCCCCGCCGATCTCGTCTACCAGAACCCGGCGTTCCAGCCGGTCATGGTCGGCATGAAGCTGCCGCACGACATCTTCGTGCAGATCGCCGGCATCGACGTCATCCGCACCGACGACAAGGACTTCTACGTCCTCGAGGACAACGCCCGCACGCCCTCCGGCGTCTCCTACATGCTGGAGAACCGCGACGTGATGATGCGGCTGTTCCCCGACCTCTTCGCCGATCACCAGATCCGCCCGGTCGAGAACTATCCCGACGAGCTGCTGGCGACGCTACGCTCGGTCGCCCCGCATTCGGCGCCGGCCGAGCCGACGGTGGCGCTGTTGACCCCCGGCCCCTACAACAGCGCCTATTACGAGCATTCCTTCCTCGCCGACCGGCTCGGCGTCGAACTGGTCGAGGGCCGCGACCTGTTCGTCAAGGACAACGTCGTCTACATGCGCACGACCGAGGGGCCGAAGCGGGTCGACGTGATCTACCGCCGCCTCGACGACGACTTCCTCGACCCCCTCGCCTTCCGCCCCGATTCCGCGCTCGGCGTCTCCGGGCTGATGAGCGCCTACCGCGCCGGCAACGTCTCGCTCGCCAACGCGGTCGGCACCGGCGTCGCCGACGACAAGGCGGTCTACACCTACATGCCGGACGTCGTGCGCTTCTATCTCGGCGAGGAGCCGATCCTGAAGAACGTGCCGACCTGGCGCTGCCGCGAGCCGGATTCGCTGAAGTACGTGCTCGAGCACCTGCCCGAACTGGTGGTGAAGGAGGTGCAGGGTTCGGGCGGCTACGGCATGCTGGTCGGCCCCAAGGCGGACAAGGCGACCATCGAGAAGTTCGCCGAGAAGCTGAAGGCGGCGCCGGACGATTTCATCGCCCAGCCGACGCTGGCGCTGTCGACCTCGCCGACCTTCGTCGGCGAGGGCATCGCCCCGCGCCACGTCGACCTTCGCCCCTTCGTGCTGTCGGGCGGCGACAAGATCCGCATCGTGCCGGGCGGCCTGACCCGCGTCGCGCTCAAGGAGGGTTCGCTGGTCGTCAATTCCAGCCAGGGCGGCGGCACCAAGGACACCTGGGTGATCGAGGAGCCGTCGGGCGGACAGCGCCAGTCGCAGGGTTCGGCGGGAAGCGGCCAGTCGCAGTCCCAGTCCCAGTCCTGAGCCGCATCGCG